>Ga0160464_100835_pt1 | contig 16383 bp, 15 predicted proteins | sample HID1971I_E11MG_FD_108275 | JGI IMG/M metagenome (GOLD analysis project Ga0160464, IMG submission 108275) | Enriched millipede-associated microbial communities from UW Madison campus, WI, USA - HID1971I_E11 MG | ecosystem: Host-associated > Arthropoda: Insects > Digestive system > Unclassified ... | reverse complement strand
GCCTGCAGTATCAAGCGCACCGCGAACGATATGGTAACGAACACCCGGAAGGTCTTTTACCCGACCGCCGCGTACGAGTACCACGCTGTGCTCTTGCAGGTTGTGACCGATACCTCCGATGTAAGCAGTAACCTCTACACGGTTCGTCAAGCGAACACGAGCGTATTTACGCAAAGCGGAGTTCGGTTTCTTCGGTGTCATCGTACCTACACGAGTGCAGACACCGCGTTTTTGCGGGGCGCTCAGGTTGGTTTCCTCACGCTTCAGCGCGTTGAATCCTTTTTGAAGTGCAGGCGATTTCGACTTGACCACTTTAGCCTCACGGCCCTTACGGACCAGCTGGTTGATTGTTGGCATTGTTGCCACCCCCTTCCTCAGTTTTCGACTGTCCAAACAGGTCTTGCTTAAGCCCACAGATCCAGGTGGTTCATAAAAGAACAAACGAAAGTTTTTGCCTGGCGTCTCTTGCCCGCAGACAAAAACGAATGTCTCTTATTCTTCATCAGGGACGCTAGCTGCCATCGCGGCACCGACGTCAATGCCGCAGGTTGCCCCGAGGCGCTCCATCGTATCTACCCGGATGACTTCAATCCCTGCCCGTTCGCAGAGCTCTACAATCTTGCCCGTTATTCGTTGATCTGCATCCTCCGCTACATAGACGGCGGTAGCCTTGCCTTGCTCTACCATCTTCGTCGTCTGCTTGCTGCCGATCTTGAATGGCATGGAATGCACCCTCCATTCGCCGATTGATCCTTCGACCATCGGATGGCCGAGTCCAAACCACCATGTTGGCACACTTCGATATAGTAGCACTTCCGCACATGGCGTGTCAAGGGCCTATTTTTCAAAAAACAGGGATTGCAGCGCCCCAAGGCTCCGCAATCCCCGTCTGCTATCGATCAGCCTTACAGCTCAACCGGTACGCTCTCGAGTTGCTCCTCGCCTGACTCCAATTGCTCCTCGTCGCCAGCAAATTTGATGCTGCGGTAGCGGTTCATACCGGTACCGGCAGGGATCAGCTTGCCGATGATGACATTCTCCTTGAGGCCGAGCAATTGGTCGACCTTGCCCTTGATCGCAGCGTCGGTGAGGACGCGCGTCGTCTCCTGGAAGGATGCCGCGGAGAGGAACGAATCGGTCTCCAGGGATGCCTTCGTAATCCCGAGCAGGACTGGCTTGGCGACAGCCGGCTCGCGGTCGGAGAAGATGGCATTGCGGTTCGCCGACTCGTATTCGTGGATATCCACGAATGCGCCCGGCAGCAGCGTTGTGCCGCCCGCATCGACGATGCGGATCTTGCGCAGCATCTGCTTGATCATAACTTCGATATGCTTGTCGTTGATTTCTACGCCCTGGTTCCGGTAAACGCGCTGAACTTCCTGGAGGATATAGTTCTGCACGCCGCGGATGCCCTTGATGCGCAGCATATCCTTCGGATCGATCGAGCCGTCGGTCAGCTCGTCGCCAGCCTCGATCTGCTGTCCGACCGATACGCGGATACGCGAACCGTACGTGACGGAGTAGACCTTGGATTCGGCTTCGCCCTGAACCTCGATCTCGCGACGATCCTTCGCTTCGCGAATCTCTTTGATCGTACCGTCGAGCTCGGAGATGATCGCCTGGCCCTTCGGATTACGAGCCTCGAAGAGCTCCTGGATCCTCGGCAGACCTTGCGTGATGTCATCGCCGGCGACACCGCCGGTATGGAACGTCCGCATCGTCAGCTGTGTACCCGGCTCGCCGATCGACTGGGCCGCGATGATGCCGACCGCTTCGCCGATCTCGACATGCTTGCCGGTCGCCAGATTGCGTCCGTAACAGATCTTGCAGACGCCATGACGGGCACGACAGCTCAGGACCGAGCGGATCTGCAGGCGCTCGACGCCGGCAGCGATGATCTCATCGGCTTTGGCCGAGTCGATCAGCTCGTTGCGCTGGACGATGACCTCGCCCGTCTTCGGATGGCGGATCGTCTCAAAGGAGTAGCGACCTTCGATCCGGTCGTACAGATCCTCGATGACTTCCTTGCCGTCCTGAATCTTGCTGACCGCGAAGCCTTTGTCCGTACCGCAGTCGTCCTCGCGGACGATGACATCCTGTGCGACGTCGACGAGACGACGGGTCAGGTAACCCGAGTCAGCTGTCCGCAGCGCCGTATCGGCCAGACCTTTACGCGCGCCGTGCGTCGAGATGAAGTACTCGAGAACGGTCAGGCCTTCGCGGAAGTTGGACTTGATCGGGAGCTCGATGATCCGACCCGACGGGTTGGCCATCAGACCCCGCATACCGCCCAGCTGGGTGATCTGCGATTTGTTGCCCCGCGCCTTGGAATCGACCATGAGCATGATGGAATTGTAACGTTCCATCGACTTCATGAGGATATCGGTAATCTGGTCTTTCGTGCTGCCCCAGATGTTAATAACACGGTCGTACCGCTCCTCGTTGGTGATCAGGCCGCGACGATACTGATTGGTAACGACGGCAACCTTCTCCTCGGACTCCTTCATCAGCAGTTGCTTCTCCTGCGGCACGACAACGTCGTCCACGGCGATCGTGATACCGGCGCGTGTCGAGTAAGTGAAGCCAAGCTGCTTGATTTTATCGAGGATCATCGACGTCTGCGTCGTCTGGTACTGACGGAAGCACTCGGCGATGATCAGCCCGAGATATTCCTTGCCGACAGCGCCGGCGATCGGCAGGTCGTTGAGGATTTTGGTCAGATCGGCGCCCTTTTCGAAGACGAAGTATTTCTCCGGTGTTCCGTTCAACAGATTGCTTTTGGTCGCTTCGTTGATATACGGGAAGTCATCCGGGAAAATCTCGTTAAAGATCAGTTTGCCTACGGTGGTAACGATCAGCGCTTTTTGCTGCGCTTCGTTGAAGGTAGCCTTGTTCAGCACCTTAACCGGCACGACGATCCGCGCATGCAGCGAGACAATACCGCGCTGATAGGCGGAGACCGCTTCGTTGACGGTGGCGAAGATCGAACCAGCGCCAGCAGCTTCGTTGTTGTCCATCGTCAGATAGAAGCTGCCGAGGACCATATCCTGCGAAGGCGTAACGACCGGCTTGCCGTCCTTCGGGTTAAGGATGTTGCCGGATGCCAGCATGAGCAGGCGAGCTTCCGCTTGCGCTTCTGCGGAGAGCGGTACGTGCACCGCCATCTGGTCGCCGTCGAAGTCGGCGTTGTACGCCGTACAGACGAGCGGATGCAGCTTGATCGCGCGGCCTTCCACGAGGATGGGCTCGAACGCCTGGATGCCGAGACGGTGAAGCGTGGGGGCACGGTTCAGCAGGACCGGATGCTCCTTGATGACTTCCTCCAGCACGTCCCATACTTCCGGACTGACGCGCTCGACCTTGCGCTTGGCGCTCTTGATGTTGTGCGCGAGCCCTTTGTTGACGAGCTCCTTCATGACGAACGGCTTGAACAGCTCGAGCGCCATTTCCTTCGGCAGACCGCACTGGTACATCTTCAGACTTGGTCCGACGACGATAACCGAACGGCCAGAGTAGTCGACGCGTTTGCCGAGCAGGTTTTGCCGGAAACGGCCTTGCTTGCCTTTGAGCATATGGCTGAGCGATTTGAGCGGACGGTTGCCCGGTCCGGTGACCGGACGGCCGCGACGGCCGTTGTCGATCAGGGCATCGACAGCTTCCTGCAGCATCCGCTTCTCGTTCTGCACGATGATGTCCGGCGCGCCTAGGTCGAGCAGACGCTTCAGACGATTGTTACGGTTGATGACGCGGCGATACAGGTCGTTGAGGTCGGAGGTCGCGAAGCGGCCGCCGTCGAGTTGGACCATCGGACGCAGCTCAGGCGGGATGACAGGCAGCACATCGAGGATCATCCATTCCGGATCGTTGCCGGAGTTGCGGAACGCCTCGATTACTTCCAGACGCTTGATCGCCCGATTGCGTCGTTGCCCCTGCGCGGAACGCAGCTCTTCCTTCAGTTGTTCTAGCTCGCGATCGACATCGATGTCTTGGAGCAGCTTTTTGACCGCTTCGGCGCCCATGCCAGCCTGGAAGCCGTAGCCGTACTTCTCCCGGTAGCTGCGGTACTCCTTCTCGGAGAGCAGTTGCTTCTTCTCCAGCGGCGTCTCGCCTGGATCCGTCACGACGTACGAGGCAAAGTAGATGATCTCCTCGAGCGAACGAGGCGACATATCCAGCGCCAGACCCATACGACTCGGGATGCCTTTGAAATACCAGATATGCGATACGGGCGCAGCCAGCTCGATATGGCCCATGCGCTCGCGGCGCACTTTGGCGCGCGTTACTTCGACGCCGCAGCGATCGCAGACCACGCCTTTGTAACGGACACGCTTATACTTGCCGCAGTGACATTCCCAGTCCTTGGTCGGTCCGAAGATCTTTTCGCAGAACAGACCTTCTTTTTCCGGCTTCAAGGTACGGTAGTTGATCGTCTCCGGCTTTTTCACTTCGCCGCGCGACCAGGAACGGATCTTGTCGGGCGAGGCCAAACCTATTTTCATGTACTCGAAGTTGTTAACATCCAACAAGGAGCAACCCTCCTTAAGTCTGTGTCAGTGGAATGTGCACGGACAGCCGCCCCGCCGGCGAGGCGGGACAGCTGCTGCGCGTGCTGCAGTGAAACGGAAGCGTGCGGAGGTGCGTCTGCCGACGCCCCGGCTTAAGCTTGGCTTGAGCTCGGCTCGACCTAGGGTCGTGCTCTACTCTACGCCCACTTCCGCGCCTTCGAGATTCAGATTCAGCTTGTCGGACTGACCTTCATCGTCGTCGTCGATTTCACGCATTTCGATTTCTTCTTCATCCTCGCTGAGGATTTTGACATCCATGCCAAGGCTCTGGAGCTCCTTGATCAGAACTTTGAACGACTCCGGTACGCCCGGCTCCGGCACATTCTCACCTTTGACGATCGATTCGTACGTCTTCACCCGGCCGACCACGTCATCCGACTTGACGGTCAGGATCTCTTGCAGCGTATAAGCCGCACCATAAGCCTCGAGCGCCCATACCTCCATCTCCCCGAAACGCTGGCCGCCGAACTGCGCCTTACCGCCGAGCGGCTGCTGCGTGACGAGCGAGTATGGACCAGTGGAACGGGCATGGATCTTATCGTCGACCATATGCGCCAGCTTGATCATGTACATGACGCCGACCGTAACCTCGCGCTCGAACGTCTCGCCTGTGCGGCCGTCGAACAGCTTAGTCTTGCCGTTGCGCTGCATGCCTGCCTCTTCCATCGCGTCGAATACGTCGTACTCCCGCGCGCCGTCGAATACCGGCGTCGCCGCGTGGATACCGAGATGCTTGCAAGCCATGCCAAGGTGAACCTCGAGCACCTGACCGATGTTCATCCGGGAAGGTACGCCCAGCGGGTTGAGGACAACCTCGACTGGCGTGCCGTCCGGCATAAACGGCATATCTTCTTCTGGCAGGATACGTGCGATAACACCCTTGTTACCGTGACGTCCGGCCATTTTATCGCCTTCGGAAATCTTACGCTTCTGAGCGATGTAGGCGCGCACCAGTTGGTTAACGCCCGGCGGCAGCTCATCGCCATTCTCGCGTGTGAATACTTTGACGTCGACGACGATGCCGTCGGTGCCGTGAGGCACGCGCAGCGACGTATCGCGCACTTCGCGTGCTTTCTCGCCGAAGATCGCATGCAGCAGGCGCTCTTCCGCTGTCAGCTCGGTGACGCCCTTAGGCGTAACCTTGCCAACCAGGATATCGCCGGCCCCGATCTCTGCGCCAACGCGGATGATGCCGCGCTCGTCGAGGTTTTTCAGCGCTTCTTCGCCGACGTTCGGGATGTCGCGCGTGATCTCCTCCGGTCCGAGCTTCGTATCACGCGCCTCGGATTCGTACTCCTCGATATGGATCGAGGTGTAGACATCCTCTTTGACCAGCTTCTCGCTCAGCAGGATCGCATCCTCGTAGTTGTAGCCTTCCCAGGTCATGAAGGCAACGACGACGTTGCGACCAAGCGCCAGCTCGCCGGACTCCGTCGACGGACCGTCGGCGAGGATGGTGCCTTTGCGGACGAATTCGCCCTTGCGGACGATCGGACGCTGGTTGATGCACGTTCCTTGGTTGGAACGCATAAACTTATGAAGCTTATGCTTAATCAGGTCGCCTGTGACCTGCTTGCCATCGATCTCTTCCACGCGGCGCACCCAAATTTCATTGGCGGACACACGCTCGACGATACCGTCATATTTGGTAACGACGCATACGCCCGAGTCCTTCGCTGACTTGTGCTCCATGCCCGTGCCGACGAGCGGCGCTTTCGGAATAAGGAGCGGCACCGCTTGCCGCTGCATGTTGGAACCCATGAGCGCACGGTTGGAGTCATCGTTCTCGAGGAACGGGATGAGCGCTGTCGCTACCGAGACGACCTGCTTCGGCGAGACGTCCATATAGTCGACGCGGTCGCTTGGCATCGTCAGGATGTTATCGGCCTGCTTGTTGTAGCGGACGATAACACTCTCGTCGGCGAACTTGCTATCATCGGTCAACTGCGCATTCGCCTGAGCGATGACATAGTTATCCTCCTCGTCAGCCGTCAGATACGCGATCTGCTCCGTGACGATGCCGGTCTTCGGATCGACCCACCGATACGGCGCTTCGATGAAGCCGTACTCGTTGATGCGGGCGAAGCTCGACAGGGAGTTGATCAGACCGATGTTCGGTCCCTCCGGCGTCTCGATCGGACACATACGACCATAGTGCGAGTTATGCACGTCCCGCACCTCGAAGCCTGCGCGCTCGCGCGTCAGACCGCCGGGTCCGAGCGCGGACAAGCGCCGCTTGTGCGTCAGCTCGGCGAGCGGGTTCGTCTGGTCCATAAACTGCGACAGCTGCGAGCTCCCGAAGAACTCCTTGATCGAAGCGATAACCGGACGAATATTGATCAGCGCCTGCGGCGTAATCGCGTTGGCATCCTGGATCGACATCCGCTCGCGCACGACGCGTTCCATCCGGGAGAGACCGATGCGGAATTGATTCTGCAGCAGCTCGCCGACCGAACGCAGACGACGGTTGCCGAGATGGTCGATGTCATCCGTGCTGCCTACGCCGTGCAGCAGGTTCAAGAAATAGTTGATCGAGGCAATGATATCGGCCGGCGTAATGTTCTTGACCGCCTTGTCGATAATGCCGTTGGAAATAATCTTGATGATCTTGCCGTCTTCATCAGGAGAGAATACGCTGATGGTCTGCAGTGGAATACTACTGGCATCCATCACACCGCCTGCAACATGATACGTTTTGAAGGCGACGTTTTTCTCGAGCAGAGGCAAAATCTCGTCCAGCAGCCTGCGGTCGATCATCTGGCCAGCCTCCGCCAGAATCTCGCCCGTGCTTGGATCGATCAGCGTCTCGGCGAGACGTTGATTGAACAGACGGTTTTTGATGTGCAGCTTTTTGTTAATTTTGTAACGGCCGACATTGGCCAGATCATAACGCTTCGGATCAAAGAAACGCGCTACGAGCAAGCTCTTCGCGTTATCCAGCGTCGGCGGCTCGCCTGGACGCAGACGCTCGTAGATCTCGATCAAGGCTTTCTCCGTGGAATCAGTGTTGTCCTTGTCGAGCGTGTTGCGAATATATTCATCATGTCCCAGCAAGTCAAGAATTTCGGCATCTGTACCGAAACCAAGCGAACGCAACAGCACCGTCACCGGAATTTTGCGGGTACGGTCAATCCGTACATAGACGATGTCCTTGGCGTCGGTCTCCAGCTCAAGCCAGGCGCCGCGGTTCGGGATCACCGTTGCGGTGTACGTCTTCTTGCCGTTTTTGTCCACTTTGGTGCTGAAGTATACACTGGGTGAGCGAACCAATTGGCTGACGATGACCCGTTCGGCACCATTGATGATGAACGTACCTGTCTCTGTCATCAGAGGGAAGTCGCCCATAAACACTTCTTGTTCCTTAACTTCGCCGGTTTCCTTGTTGATGAGACGCACTTTTACCCGCAGCGGCGCTGCATACGTCACATCACGCTCCTTGGATTCGTCAACCGAATATTTGGGCTCGCCCAAATTGTAATCGATAAATTCGAGCGACAAATTACCCGTGAAATCCGAAATCGGCGAAATGTCCTGGAACAATTCAAGCAAATCCTTCTCCAGGAACTTATCGTAAGACTTCTGTTGGATCTCAATCAGGTTAGGAACATCGAGCACCTCGCGGATGCGAGCGTAGCTTCTACGCGTGCGTCGGCCATACTGAACAAGTTGTCCTGCCAACTTAACCTCACCCCTCATGTCTGCTTCAACGCTTGCGGAACAAGCACATTGCTATAGTCAAGCGCCCGGACCTTCAAAACTTTCCCAATAAAGAAAAGCCCTTATCGAATGAAGTTTCGAAAAAAGAGCGTTGTCCCAAGTGCCGTGGCGTTTGCTGCCAAAACTACATATCCACTAATTTTGCCCAAAATCTAAACATTATACGTCAAGCGGTCAGCTTTTATGCATGATGGCCTTAAAAGTTTCGCTTGACATTTTAGTCAACTAAAGACATTGAGCCCATATTAATGCTGACATTTTATAATAATACCACAGACGAAAAGTGAAGTCAACAACGAAATTGCGATTCCCTTTACGCCTTTACCGCCTTAAAAATTCGGTACCCTTTGTCCTTCGTCATTTCTCGCACGGTATCGAACAGCTGCTCCAGCTTGGCCAAAGTGGAGGGCGCGCCTTGCTTTTTCTGGATGACGACCCACATCGCTCCGCCTGACTTGAGCAATGCAGCGCCTTCTTCATAAATCCGATGCACCGTCTCCTTGCCCGCACGGATCGGCGGGTTGGTGAGAATGACCTGGAATCGCTCGTCGCGCACCGCTTCGTAGAGATCGCTCTGCAGGATGCGCACATTGGCAATCCCGTTGAGCTGCGCGTTCTCCGTGGCCAGCTCGATGGCGCGCTCGTTGATATCGATCATCGTCACGATCCCTGCGCGCGCGTGCACAGCGGCGCTCAGCCCGATCGGCCCATAGCCGCAGCCGACATCGAGCACCTGCGCATCAGGGGCGAAGTCCATCGTCTCGATCAGCAGACGGCTGCCGAAGTCGACGCCGCTTTTGGAGAATACGCCGCTATCGGTTACGAACCGATAACGTCTGCCTCTCAGTTCGGATTCATGAAGACGACGGTCATGCGCTCCGCCCGGCGTTTGCGTGTAATAATGTTCGGACATCCCAGCACCCTCGCTTTCCATCTCACGCATACAGCAAACCCCTTGAAGCCAAGGCTCCAAGGGGTTATGCCCCGTACGGTTAGATTACTTCACTTCTACAGAAGCGCCAGCAGCTTCGAGTTTTTCTTTGATGCCGTCTGCTTCTTCTTTGCCAACTTTTTCTTTGATTGGTTTTGGAGCGTTGTCGACCAGATCTTTTGCTTCTTTCAGACCCAGGCCAGTGATTTCGCGAACTGCTTTGATAACGTTGATTTTCGAAGCGCCAGCGTTGTTCAGGATGACGTCGAATTCAGTTTGCTCAGCAGCCGCTTCAACAGCGCCGCCGCCAACTACAGCTACAGGAGCAGCAGCAGTTACGCCGAATTCTTCTTCGATTGCTTTTACCAGATCATTCAGTTCAAGAACGTTCATGCCTTTAATTGCTTCCAGGATTTGCTCTTTGCTCATGAGATGAACCTCCATAGATTTATTATTTGTGTTGTTCAATAAGCCCGCCTAAGCGGTGCGTGTCGTACTTGAATCGCGAAGCATGCAATGCTTATGCGCCTTGTTGTTCTTGCTCTTGCTTTTCACCGACGGCTTTAACCGCAAGCGCGAAGTTGCGCATTGGCGCTTGAAGCACGCTGAGGAGCATGGACAGCAAGCCTTCGCGGGATGGCAGATCTGCCAGCGCTTTGATCTCTTCCACGCTGACGACTTGACCTTCGACGATACCGCCTTTCAGTTTCAGGGCATCGTTTTTCTTCGCGAATGTGTTGAGGATTTTTGCTGGAGCGACTGCATCTTCACTGCTGAATGCGATAGCAGTCGGACCTGTCAGCACCTCATCCAATCCGTTCAGTTCGGCCTTTTCTGTCGCGCGGCGGAGCAACGAGTTTTTCAGGACTTGGAACTCGATGCCGGCTTCGCGGAGTTCTTTGCGCAGTTCCGTCACTTGAGCTACGTTCAGACCGCGGTAATCAGCGATGACTGTGCTGGAGCTCTCGCGCAGCTTCACTACGATTTCATCAACCGCTTGCTGTTTGCTTGCGATAATTTTTGCGTTTGCCAAACTTTACACCTCCTATAAATAATCTGCATTCCGAGTGAGCCTGGCGTCTTTCTCCGAACATGAGAAAGGCCTTCGCCGCATAACCGCAAGCGAAGGCCATGATGGTTTATCACCCGCTCGCCCGTCATCGACGGAAGCGAAGAATAAACATTCTATCATAACACCTCGGTAGGAAATTAAGCCCGAAGGCACCTACTGTCTACGGCATGCATATTCAACTTTGGTATGCGAAACTCCCGATTAGCGGAAAATCGCTGTGTTGACGCGAGCGCTAGGGCCCATCGTCGAGGAGACCGCAATGTTTTTCAGGTATACACCCTTAGCCGCTGCAGGCTTGGCACGAACCAATGCTTCGACAAGCGAACGAAGGTTTTCGTTCAATTTGTCGGCATCGAAGGATACCTTGCCGATTGGCGCATGGATTTGACCTGCTTTGTCGAGACGGTACTCGATTTTACCGGCTTTGATCTCTTGCACCGCTTTGGAAACGTCAAACGTTACCGTACCGGCTTTCGGGTTAGGCATGAGGCCTTTACCGCCGAGAATACGACCGAGCTTACCGACTTCCGCCATCATGTCCGGTGTTGCCACGCAGACGTCGAATTCAAACCAGCCTTGCTGAATTTTGTTGATCATGTCGGCATCGCCAACATAATCCGCGCCAGCAGCTTCGGCTTCTTTCGCCTTGTCGCCTTTAGCGAAGACAAGGACGCGTTTGGTTTTGCCTGTACCATGCGGGAGTACAACGACACCGCGCACAGCCTGGTCTTGTTTCCGCGGGTCTACGCCCAGACGGACCGCAACTTCGACGGACTCGTCGAACTTCGCGGATGCTGCCTTCTTCACCAGTTCGATGGCTTCCAAAGGCTCGTAGCTTGCTTCGTTGTCGAACAGCTTAGCTGCTTCGACGTATTTCTTGCCGTGTTTTGCCATTTGAAATTCTCCTCCTTGTGTGGTGGTAGCGGAATATCCTCCTAACGGATGATCCTCCCACGAATCGCAGTCCCGTGTGGCCTGCGACGAGCGCCGACGAATTAGTCGACGATGTTGATGCCCATGCTGCGCGCTGTGCCTTCGACCATCAGCATTGCTGCTTCGACCGAACCGGCGTTCAGATCCGGCATTTTTTGCTCAGCGATCTCGCGTACTTTGTCGCGTTTCACTGTAGCGACCTTCTTTTTGTTCGGTTCGCCCGAACCTTTCTCAACCCCTGCTGCGATGCGGAGCAATACAGCCGCCGGCGGCGTTTTGGTTTCGAAGGTAAAGGAACGGTCCTCGAATACGGAGATAACAACAGGAATGATCAATCCCGCTTGGTCAGCCGTACGCGCGTTGAACTCTTTACAGAAGGCCATGATGTTCACACCCGCTTGTCCAAGTGCAGGACCGATCGGCGGCGCCGGATTCGCTTTCCCTGCAGGAACTTGCAGTTTCACCATCTTGATGACTTTCTTTGCCATGATAGTACACCTCCCTGCCCTAAGTTGTGGTCGAACGGGAACGAATTCCCTCCCACCATCGCCTATCCTTAGCGGATATGCGACTCCGGAAACCGGATATTATATCTTTTCCACCTGAGTGTAATCCAGCTCAAGCGGGGTTTCCCTACCAAACATGTTGACATGGACCTTGAGCTTGCTCTTGTCGATCAGGATCTCTTCGACCGTGCCGACAAAGTTAGCAAAAGGACCCACTTTGACCCGAACCGTCTCCTTGAGATCAAACTCAATCTTCGGCTTCGGCTCCTCCATGCCCATGTGCTTCAGGATCTGTTCCACTTCTTCGGGCAGCAAAGCCGTTGGCTTCGAGCCAGAACCGGTAGAGCCGACGAAGCCCGTCACACCTGGGGTATTACGAACAACGTACCACGAATCATCCGTCTGGATCATCTCGACAAGCACGTAGCCAGGGTAAACCTTGCGTTGGACGGTTTTTTTCTTGCCATCCTTGTTTACCACTTCTTCTTCCATCGGCACCAGCACGCGGAAGATTTTGTCCTCCATGCCCATCGATTCCACACGTTTCTCGAGATTCGCCTTCACCTTGTTCTCATAACCGGAGTAAGTATGAACGACGTACCATCTCTTTTCCATGAACAAACCACCTTTGGATCCTTCTTAAACAATCAGTTCGACCAGTTCGGAGATCCCGATGTCAAGAAGCCAAAAGTAAATCGTCACCGCTATAATCGTTACCATAACAACGATCGTGTAGCTCGTCAACTCTTTACGGTTTGGCCAGCGGACTTTCTTAAGCTCCGCCCAGCTATCGGCAAAGAAGGCAAATGTTGATCCGAAGCCTTGCTTCAATCTACCCAGAAAAGACACGTCCACACCTCCAGTTACTATCTAGTTTCGCGATGAGGAGTATGCTCGTTGCAAAACTTGCAAAACTTCTTCATCTCGATACGATCGGGGTGATTACGTTTGTTTTTGTTGGTCGTGTAGTTTCTTTGTTTGCAATTCGTACAAGCCAACGTGATAATAACACGCATTGCAGTACACCTCCCGGTCTGACCTAATAAAAAGCTTGGGTAATACATAAACGTTTATCTTGAATCTTAAAGCCATGTGTTACAATACGCGCATTTAGGCCTACCTGAAATACTTTAGCACATGGCCTGTAGCCATGTCAACGATAACCTTCGGCAAATGTCAAGCCCCCAGGCTGGATTATTTCGCCGATTCCGGGAGTAGCGCGGTCTACGCTTGCTTCATCTCCATACCAAATAGCAGACTGGTCGTCCGTCTCCCCATTATTTCCAAAGATTGCCGTTCATAATCCTCGTCAGGTGTGGTTCGCAGGACTTGGCTTCACCTGCCAAATAAAAAAAGACTCGCCTGCGAGCCTCGTGGGTGTTGCCTGTATGACGGGAGCCGCTCCTCCATCGCGGGCTTGCGGCTCAGCTCGGGACGTCCCGGACTTCCAGATAACGTTCGAGCTTGCGCTTGACGCGCTGCAATGCGTTGTCGATCGACTTGACGTGGCGATCCAGATCTACTGCGATCTCCTGATACGATCTTCCGTCTAGGTAGAGCATCAGCACCTTGCGCTCCAGGTCGCTCAGAATCTCGGCCATCTTGTCCTCGAGACCGACGAACTCCTCCTGGTTGATGATCAGCTCCTCCGGGTCGGAAACCCGAGATCCGCAGATCACGTCTAGCAGCGTACGGTCGGAGTCTTCATCGTAGATCGGCTTGTCCAGCGAGACATAAGAGTTAAGCGGGATATGCTTCTGCCGGGTCGCCGTCTTGATGGCGGTGATAATCTGCCTGGTGATGCACAGCTCGGCGAAAGCCTTGAAGGAAGCCAGCTTGTCCCCCTTGAAGTCGCGAATCGCCTTATATAGACCGATCATACCCTCCTGGACGATATCCTCGCGATCGGCGCCGATCAGGAAGTAGGAGCGAGCTTTGGCCCGGACGAAATTCTTGTACTTGTTGATCAAGTATTCCAAGGCTTCGCTGTCGCCTTCGCGCACGGCGTCGACGTTGTCCTCGTCCGTATTGCAGTCATAATCGTGCATACTCAATTCTTTGAGGTCGATGCTCACGAACTATCCCCCCGGCCTGCACGGCGTGCACTGCTTGAATTTCGTAGAAAACGATGTTCGGCGCTTGAAGAACAGCCTCTCAAAATACCGATCTTATCCATAAAACATAGGATCAGTATACATTATGTAACCTTGAGGCGTCAACAGAACAACTGCTCCTCTTCGGACGGGAGTGTAAGGACATCTCGACTCCTTGGCTCACTGGTTCACCGGCTCACGCATCCGGTTTGCCGCCCCGTCGCAGTCGCTCCAGCTGCGTCCGCACATCCAGACTGAGCTTATCGTCGAGCGGATTGCGCCGGGGCGGAGCGGCCTCGTCCGACTTGAGCCGCCGCTCCAGCTCCTTGCGATTCTGCCCCAGCTCGATGAGCAGCTCGCGCGCCGACAGCCGTAGCGCGCCCTTGCCGAAGGCGATATGCTGCTCGGCCATATCCGAGGTGGCGACGTAGATGTTGCGCCCCCGCTGCTTGAGCTCGCCGACGAGCCGCTCGACGACCTCGTCCGCCGTCTCCTTCTCCCGCGTATAGATGACCGTCAGGTTGTACTGCTTGTACGTGGCGCCGTGACCTGGGACCCGATGCGCATCGAAAATGACGATCACCTGCATGCCGGTGAAGCCCTGGTAATCGGCCAGCAGCTCCAGCAACCGGTCCCGCGCCTCCTCCAGCCCCAGCTCCTTGAGCCGCTCCAGCTCCGGCCAGGCGCCGATCATGTTGTAGCCGTCGACCAACAGCACATCCTGCCGTCGCATCCCTAGCCCTTGGCAGCCGAACCCGCTGCCCGCTGGCGGACGACTTCGTACATGAGCACGCCCGCCGCCACCGAAGCATTGAGCGAATTCAGCTTGCCGAGCATCGGCAGCTTGATGAGGAAGTCGCATTTTTCCCGAATCAGCCGGCCGATGCCCTTGCCTTCATTACCGATGACGATCGCCAGCGGCAGATCGAGATTGGACCGATACACATCCTGCTCGGCCGCGACATCGGTGCCGGCGATCCAGATTCCTTGTTTCTTGAGCAACTCGATCGTCTGCGCGAGATTGGTGACCCGTGCTACCGGCACATGCTCCACCGCGCCGGCCGACGTCTTGTACACCGTCGCGCCGAGCGACGCCGAGCGACGCTTGGGGATGATGACGCCGTGCGCGCCCGTGCACTCGGCAGTCCGCAGGATCGAGCCAAGATTATGCGGGTCCTCGATCTCGTCGAGCAGCAGCAGGAACGGCTCCTCGCCCTGCGCCCGCGCCTTCTCCAGCATCTCCTCGATCTCTGCGTACCGATAGGCCGCCGCCTGGGCGACGACGCCTTGATGCTGCACGCCTCCAGACATTTGATCCAGCTTGCGCTTGTCCGCGTACTGGATGATGACGCCGTGCTTTTTGGCTTCGGCTACGATCGGCAGGGTCAAGTTTTTTTGCGCGCTCTCGGCGATCCACAGCTTGTTGATCTCCCGCCCGGAGCGCAGCGCCTCCAGCACCGGATGCTTGCCGACGATCCATTCTTCCTGATGCTCAGTATCCATCCCGCGTCCCCTCCTCTTGTTGATCTTCCTGTCGTCCGGCCGCTTCGCCGTTCCATGCGTAAGCCAACAGCTGCTCCAGACGCTCCGTCCGACGCTGACAATACAGATATCCGATCAGGCATTCCAGCGACGTCGCATGCCGGTATTCCTGAACATCGGCATTTTTGGGGGGCGACCCCGACTTGGCATTGCGCCCCCGCCGCACGATATCGGCCTCTTCCTCGGTGAGCAACGGCTTCAGCCGCCGCAGCAGCGCGCACTGGGCCTTGGCCGATACGTAAGACACCGCCTTGGCGTGCAGATGATGCAGCTTGTGGTTCGGCTGAGAGAGCAGATACTGGCGGACCAGCAGCTCGAACACCGCATCGCCGATATAGGCCAGGACGACGGGATTCATCAGATGCGGCGGCTTCGCCGGCTCATGGAACCACAGGCCGTCCATCGATTCGCCTCCTGCGCGCGGCCCCGTCATTTGCGCCGCCAGCGGATGCCCTGCGGCGTATCCTCGAGGATGATGCCCGCATCCGCCAGCTGATCGCGCAGCTCGTCAGCGCGCGCCCAGTCCTTGGCCTTGCGCGCCGCGATCCGCTCCTCGATCAGCCGCTCCACCTCTTCGGCCGCCAGGCCGTCCGCCTCCTGCTCGATCGGCAGCAGGCCGAGCACGCGATCGAGCGTGCTCGTCAGCGCCAAGAGCGCCTCCAGATCCTGCGCCGAGACGACGTCCCGCTGCAGATACTGATTCGCCTCGCTCACCAGCTCGAACCAGGCCGTGATTGCATCCGGCGTATTGAAGTCGTCGTTCATCTTGATCTGGAACGTCTCGCGGATCTGCTGGATGCGCTCGCTCAGCTCCGGCTTGGGCCCCGGCAGCGGACGATCCGATTCGACCTGCATCGCCTGTAGCCGGTGCTGCAGATTATCGCGGCAGTTGCGGATCCGCTCGACGCTGTTCTCGGCCTGCTTGATCGTCTCGCTGCTGAAGTTGAGTGGGCTGCGATAGTGCGTCGACAGCATGAAGTAGCGGATTGCCTCCGGCTTCGTCTGCTTGAGCAGCTCATGGACG
>Ga0160464_100834_pt1 | contig 16419 bp, 16 predicted proteins | sample HID1971I_E11MG_FD_108275 | JGI IMG/M metagenome (GOLD analysis project Ga0160464, IMG submission 108275) | Enriched millipede-associated microbial communities from UW Madison campus, WI, USA - HID1971I_E11 MG | ecosystem: Host-associated > Arthropoda: Insects > Digestive system > Unclassified ... | reverse complement strand
GGCTCGGCGACAGTGAATGTGACGGGAGGCAGGGGCGCTTATACCTATGCATGGTCGCCTTCCGGTGGTTCAGCTGCTACGGCAAGCGGCCTGGTTGCAGGTACGTATACGGTAACGGTCAAAGACGCGAACTTATGCCAGACCACGCAGAGCTTTATCATTACCGGTCCATCGGCAGCACTTTCGGCTTCGATTTCGGGTAATAATGTTACGGCAGCAGGAGCGGGCAATGGTTCGGCTACGATTGTTCCTTCAGGTGGCACGGCGCCATATACTTACAGCTGGTCGCCTTCTGGCGGTATTGCGGCCACGGCTACAGGCCTTTCGGCGGGTGTGTACACAGTGACCGTGACCGATTTTAATGGCTGCCAGACGACGAAGTCGGTGACAGTCTATGAACCATCGACCTTAAGTGGTTTTGCGGCGATCAATAAGACTTATGGCGCGGCACCATTTGCGCTGACTGCACCTACGAGCAACAGCACGGGTGCGGTCACTTATTCGAGCAACAACAATTCAGTGGCTACCATATTGGGCAGCCAGGTAACGATAACAGGTGCCGGTCAGGCGACCATCACTGCGACGCAGGCCGCCAGTGGCAATTACCTGCAGAACACCATATCGCTGACCTTAACGATTGCTAAAAAAGCATTGACGGTGGTGAATACCAGCCGCAATAAAGTCTACGGACAGGTCTTAACAAATACAGATTTTACGGGCAGCATCAGCGGTTTGGAGAATAATGACGTGATTACCGTGACAAGGGGCAGTGTAGGTGCCGGCTCTAATGCGACGGTCGCGACCTACGCGATCATTGGAACATTGGCAGATCCTGGCAGCAAGCTGGGCAACTATACGGTGAGCAATGCGGAGGGTCAGTTAAAAGTGACACCAAAAGCCCTGGCGGTCATCAATGACGACCGCGATAAAGTGTACGGGCAGGCATTCAGCAATATAGATTTTACCGGCCACATCACGGGTATAGAAAACAACGACAACATTACAGTAACCCGGAGCAGCACAGGCTCAGTGGCCACGGCTACAGTGGCCGCAGGCCCTTACCCGATTGTGGCGACATTGGTCGATCCCAGCAGCAAGCTGGGCAATTATACGGTGAGTAATCCTAACGGGCAACTGAGGGTCATACCAAAAGCGCTGACCGTGACCAATACCAATAGATCCAAAGCCTATGGCCAGGTATTGACCAATACAGATTTTAGCGGAACGATCACAGGCCTGGTCAATAATGACAATATTACGGTGACCAGGAACAGTGCGGGCTCGGTAGCGACCGCTACGGTTGCAGCTGGTCCTTACCCGATCATAGGGACTTTAGTTGATCCCAGCAGTAAGCTGGGCAATTACACAATAAGCAACCCGAACGGTGAGCTGATGGTTACGGCCAAAACGCTGACGGTAGTGAATACGAGCCGCAGTAAAGTCTACGGGCAGCTGTTAAGCAATACAGATTTTACGGGCAGCATCAGCGGTGTGGAGCCCGGTGACAACATCACCGTGACACGCTCAAGTACGGGCGCTTCAGCCACGGCGACTGTAGCGGGATCACCTTACCCGATCGTAGCGACGATTGTCGACCCAGCGGGCAAACTTGGGAACTATGTGCTGAGCAATACCATCGGTCAGCTGACAGTAAACAGGAAAGGCCTGCTGATCACGGCAGAAGACAAAGAGCGTTTTGCAGGTGCGGCAAACCCAGCTTTCACAGCCAGCTACAGTGGCTTTGAGAACAACGAGACGGCAGCGGTACTGACATCCCCGGTAGCATTCAACACGGACGCAACAGTAAACAGCGTACCTGGGAACTATGACATTATAGCCAGTGGGGCAGTAGCGGCCAATTACAACATCAGCTATCAGAAAGGCAAACTGACGGTGAAGGCCGGCGCGCCAACAGACATTGTTCTTGCAGCAACCAGCCTGTATGAGAACCGCCCGGCGGGCACCAGTGCAGGAACGCTGAGCAGCAGCTCGCTGGACCCATCGGCCACTTTCACATATTCTTTAGTAACCGGTACAGGATCGACCGACAATGCCTCGTTCAGCATCGATGGCAATACAGTAAAAACAACTTCTGTACTGGACTATGAGCAAAAGCAGAGCTTCAGCATTAGGGTGAAGAGCACCACGCAGTTTGGTCTGAGTTTGGAGAAAGCGATTTCTATAAATCTTCAGGACGTGAACGAAGTGCCGACCCTGGCAGCGATCACTGACCAAAGCATCTGCTACACCAGTGCCCAGCAAACAATAGCCTTAACCGGCATCAGCGGCGGGCCGGAAACAGCTCAAACCACAACCCTGGGCGTAAGCAGCAGCAACGATAACCTTTTTGAAAGCCTTTCGGTAATAAAGGCAGGCGCCAATGCCGGTACCTTGACCTACAAGCTGAAAGCAGGTGCTGCGGGCAGCGCCACGGTGATGGTGGTGGTGCAGGACAATGGCGGCACAGCCAATACCGGTACAGACAGCTTCGGGCGTACCTTTACAGTGACGGCCAATGCCTTGCCGGTAGCGACCATCAGCAGTGACCTGGGTACCAGCATCAGCCGCGGGGAAACCATTAAACTGACCGCTACAGGTGGTGTGAGTTATGTTTGGTCAAGTGCTTCAGGAGTGATCAGCGGACAAAATACTGCGGTGCTGACGGTACGCCCTGACAAGGAGACGACCTATACGGTGACCACGACCAACGCCTCGGGTTGCAGCAGCAGCCAGAGCATCACCATTATGGTGAAGGAAGAGTTTGCCAAAATAGAAGGCACCAACATCATGAGCCCGAACGGGGATGGTAAGAACGACTATTGGGTGATCAAGAACATCGACCTGTATCCAACCGCTACGGTGAAGATCTTTGACCGTGCCGGACGGGTGATCTACCAGAAGACAGGTTATGACAACAGCTGGGATGCCCGACTGGATGGTAACCCATTGGCCGAAGGCACCTATTTCTATGTGATCGACTTTGGCAGGGAACGGCGCAACCAGTTTGGTTTCATCACCATCATCAGGGAAAGCAGCCGCTAAACAGCAATGAAGCAGCAGCGCAGCAAGCCAAACAGGAACACCGAATACAGAAACGACCGTATCACAAAACAGAACAAGATGAAGACATTAAAACACAATATATCCAAGATAATTACAATCACAGCGGCCCTGGCCGCTGTGCTCAGTGCCGAAGCCAGAGCGCAGCTGAACCCATTGGGGGCGCAGTACTTCAACAACCCCTACCTGGGCAACCCGGCCATGGCTGGGTTGGAGAAAGGGATGGAGGTCAATGTGGCTTACCGCCAGCAGTGGAGCAAGATGCCAGGCGGGCCCGAGCTGCAGAACCTGACGGCCGGCTACGGCTTTAAGAAAGTGGGACTGGGGCTGAACCTGGTCAACGACAAGGCCGGCCTGCAAAGACAGACCAGGGTAGTGGGTACCTATGCCTACCACCTGGACCTGAACGAAACCAATGCCCTTCACTTCGGGGTATCCTTCGGGTTTATGAACCAGCGTTTGGAAACTTCGGACATCAACGGCAGCACGGACGACGTGCTGGTGGGTCAGTACAACGGAAGGAAGACCTACCTGGACGGCGACTTCGGGGCGGCCTATACCAGTGGCGGGCTGAACATACAGGCGGCCATTCCGAATCTGAAGACCTTCTTTAAGAAAGACAACATCAAGCTGGCCGATGTGGCGACTTTCTACGCAGCGGTGGGCTATAAGATTCCATTGAGTCCCGGTCAGCTGGGTATGGAGGTAGAGCCTAAAGTGGCTTACCGCGGGGTGCAGGGTTTTGACAACATCTGGGATGCGGGCGCAGAGCTGAGCTTTGCAGATCAGCAGGTGCTGCTCAGCGGTCTTTACCACAGCACCCAGAGCGGCACCGTAGGCATCGGGCTGAACCTGCACAGGAAATACCTGATCAGCGGGCTGTACACCACCCAGACTTCAGCATTGAACGGATACAGCAATGGAAACTTCGAACTGAATCTGAGACTCCGCCTGGGTAAGTAAAGATAAAGTCAGCCGGATAATTACAGTGCCAGCTAATTTATTTCATAACTTTGTCGGGTTGATCATCGACAGATCGTAAAGACATTAAATTATAGCATATGTATAAGACACTACAACCGGTTTTACAAAAAGAACTTGAGCAAATAGAAAACGATGGTTTGTACAAACGTGAACGGATCATCGTCACCCCACAAGGTGCCGACATCAAAGTCAGTACCGGTCAGGAAGTAGTCAATTTCTGTGCGAACAATTACCTGGGCCTGTCTTCCCATCCCGCAGTGATCGAAGCGGCCAAGAAAGCCATTGACAAGTATGGTTATGGCATGTCGTCCGTCCGTTTTATCTGTGGTACCCAGGATGTGCACAAAGAACTGGAAGCCAAGCTTTCTAAATTCCTGGGCACAGAAGATACAATTCTGTATGCGGCGGCTTTCGATGCCAATGGTGGTGTTTTTGAACCGTTATTTAACGATCAGGATGCCATCATCTCTGATGAACTGAACCATGCCTCGATTATCGATGGCGTGCGCCTGTGTAAAGCAAAGCGTTTCAGGTATAAGAATGCAGATATGGCCGATCTGGAACAGCAGCTGATCGCTGCCAAAGATGCCAGGCACCGGATCATCGTGACCGATGGTGCATTCTCCATGGACGGTGTGGTAGCTCCTTTGGATAAAATCTGTGACCTGGCCGATAAATACGAAGCCCTGGTGATGATCGATGAGTCGCACTGTACCGGCTTTATCGGCAAGACCGGCCGTGGTACACATGAGCATTTCAATGTAATAGACCGGGTCGACATCATCACCGGTACCCTGGGTAAAGCATTGGGCGGTGCATCTGGTGGTTTTACTTCAGGTAAAAAAGAAATCATTGACATGCTGCGTCAGCGTTCACGCCCGTACCTGTTCTCCAATACATTGGCTCCGGCCATTACAGGCGCTTCGGTAGCCGTACTGGATATGCTAAGCGAAACGACAGACCTGAGAGATAAATTGGAACGCAATACCGCATATTTCCGTAAGAAGATGACGGAAGCAGGTTTCGACATTAAAGAAGGCATACATCCGATCGTTCCGGTAATGCTGTATGATGCCAAATTGGCCCAGGAATTTGCGGCCAAAATGCTGGAAGAGGGCATTTATGTGATCGGGTTTTACTATCCGGTTGTCGGACAAGGCAAAGCCAGGATCCGTGTACAATTGTCTGCAGCACATGAACAACACCATTTAGACAAAGCCATTGCCGCCTTTACCAAAGTAGGCCGGGAATTAAAAGTGATATAAAAACGGATTCTTCCAGATTTGCACGGTTATTGCTAAGGTAGGGTACATCATTAAATCTTACCTTATGAACAACCCTGCAAATCACTTATTTAACCCTGCAATAACCCGAAATATTCTAACGGTCACGCTGATGCTGCTGATTGGCTTCAGCTCCTGTAAAAAAGACCGCGCACCAGAGCAGGCAGCCGAAGAGAAGGTTTTGAAAGACCTTTCCTATGGTCCCGATCCCAAACAAAAGATGGACGTGTACCTTCCGGCCAACCGCTCTACGCAAACGGGTGTGATCATCCTGGTGCATGGGGGCGGCTTTGTCGCCGGAGACCGCTCAGATTTTACGGCTACACTCGATAACTTCAAGAGTAAGAATTACGCGATAGTCAATGTCAGTTACCGCCTGATTGATACCACAGGCTTATTGAGAGAAAACCCCATCCATAAAGAAAGTGCCGTCAAGGTGAAAGATCAGGTGAGCGATATGGCCGCAATAGTGGACTATGTGATCGCGCAGTCCAGCAACTGGGTGGTGAGCAGCAGCCGCATCGGCATGGCGGGCCACAGTGCGGGTGGTTCATTGGTGCTCCTGTATGCCTACGACATGCGCAATACCGGCAAAGTAAAAGCAGTGGCCAACCTGGCCGGCGCGCTCGACATTACCTTTACCGATCTTCCTTTATGGCAACTTTTCCCGCCAGTCATTTATGAGGCCGGTTACCGCTTCACAGGTTATGAAATTGCTGTCAGCAACGAGTCGCAATATAAAGCCATCAGTGCGTTATATGTGGCCAATTCCGACCGCAAGGTCCCTACCCTGAATATATTTCCGGAACGCAACGTGGTAGGCGACCTGCCCAAGCAGGGGATCAGCACCTACAATGCCTTTACTGCAAGGCTCAACCAGCTCGGCGTACCCAATAAGTTTGTGCAGATCGATGGGGCAGATCATGGTTTTGGTCAGCCGGGAAACCAGGAAAGAGTAGCCCTGGAAACCATGACTTATTTCAATGCGAATTTGTAATTGCGTGGTTTATTTGTGAATTGCTTATATTTGGCCCCATGTTGCAAGATAAAATCACACAATATACAACTGAAATAAACGCATTCCTGACCGAACGCGCGGATGAACTGGAGCAATTCAGGATTAAGTTTTTGGGTACCAAAGGGATTATCAAAGATATATTTGATGAGTTTAAGTCGGTCTCCCCGGAAGAAAAAAGAACGCTGGGTAAGGTTTTAAACGAGTTTAAGCAGCTTGCAGAGGCAAAATATAAGTCATTAAGCGAAGCGACAGCCAGCACCGAAAGTTCGGCTACGCAGGATATGGACCTCAGCTTACCCGGACAAGGGTTTGAGATCGGTTCCAGGCATCCGCTTGCCTTGGTGAGAAGAGAAATCATCGAGATCTTCAATAAATTGGGATTTATTGTTGCCGAAGGTCCGGAGATCGAAGACGACTGGCACAATTTCTCGGCGCTGAACTTTCCTGAAGAACACCCCGCAAGAGATATGCAGGATACTTTCTTCATCAAAAAAGGCGGAGAAAAAGGCGACATCGCTTTGCGTACACATACCTCATCCGTACAGGTGCGGATGATGGAAGCCGGACAACCGCCTTTCCGGGCGATCATGCCGGGCCGCGTATACAGAAACGAGGCCATTTCGGCCAGGGCACACTGCTTTTTCCACCAGGTAGAAGGACTGTATGTGGATGAGAACGTTTCCTTTGCAGACCTGAAGCAGACCTTATTTTACTTTGTACAGGAAATGTATGGAGAAGGTACCAAAGTACGTTTCAGACCATCTTATTTCCCTTTTACAGAGCCTTCCGCAGAGATGGATATTTCCTGCACCATTTGTAAAGGTGCGGGCTGCCAGATGTGCAAAGGCAGCGGATGGGTAGAGATCCTGGGCTGTGGAATGGTGGATCCGAATGTCCTGGAAAATTGCGGCATAGACAGCAAGAAATACAGTGGCTTTGCTTTTGGAATGGGCATCGAGCGTATTGCCAATCTAAAATTTGAGATCAAGGACCTGCGCTTGTTTTCTGAAAATGATGTCCGCTTCTTAAAGCAGTATAAATCTGCTTTAATTTAATAGAATACACAAAACAGGGACGGTATCGTCTTACGAAAAAACTGCTTTTGAAATGATGAACAGGTTGATTTTGGCTATAATGATGATGGTGTTTTTGTCGGCTTGCGGCGGGGACAACCAGGCTTTTATACCAAATGTGCCGGTGAACTATACGTTGACTGTGCAGGAGTTCAACATCAAGGCGACCAACCGGGTCCTGCTGGTGCCCAATGTCGGTGTAGCGGGGATCATGATCGTTGGGTTTGGAAATACCTACATTACTTTTGATCGGCTGAGTTCAGTGAACCCTGAAAACCGCTGCGTAGTGAGTCCGGATGAAAGCGGCATTACCGCGACCGACCCCTGTACCGGCGCCAAATACCTGCTGACAGACGGCAGCCCACAAAAGGCCCCTGCGGTTAGAAACCTGAGGATCTACAATACGACCGTTCAGAGCGGGCAAATTATACATATCACAAATTAATGGAACCAGAAAAAATAAAGGAAAGTATCATCCGCTCTGCGAAGGAATTGTTCAGAAAGTATGGCTATCATAAGACCAGCGTGAATGAGATTGCTAAAAAAGCGCGCATCGCCAAGGCAACCATTTACAAGTATTTTGAAAGCAAGGAACAGATCCTGGATGCCATCCTGATGGACTATCTGGACCTGAACCTCAAGGAAATTCTTAAAAACAAAGCACAGTTTCTGAGTGAAGAGGAGCATTTGACGGCCCTGGTCATGAAGACCTGCAGGCTCACCTATACTGTTTGCAACGAGTTTATTGGCTGGGATTTCGTGCGCGAAAATGCCAATTCACAGGAGTTCTTAAAACACCTGTCTGATCAGCTGGAGTCTCTTCTCTTATCGGCCTACCTGGAGCTCGACCATTTCAAAAACAATCCTTCCCGCAAAGAAGGACTAGCCTTCCTCCTGAAAGCCAGCAAGAGCATCGTATTCTCCTTCGCCTTCACTTCCGTCAGCGATTCCGACGTCCGTAAAAACTTTGTCAGTTTCCAAAAAGAACTCTTACCCTTCCTCGTCCGCGCCGCCCTGTAATCCAGCACCATTACCAGCTCTCACCTCTTTTCGTCATTGCGAGGAGCTTTTCGCGACGAAGCAATCTCATTATGCTAATGCAGCGAAGCAATCTCATCATGCTATTATACGCCCCGTCATCAAATATGCGCTTCGTGATTGCGAGGAGCTTTTCGCGACGCGGCAACCGAGCCCTTCAGCGAGCTTTAGCCCTCTCGTCATTGCGAGGGAAGCGCAGCGACGAAGCAATCTCATTATGCTAATGCAGCTAACCAATCTCATCATGCTATTATACGCCCCGTCATCCTGAATTATTCAGCAGTGATCATTGATTTTTGTCTTCATGAGCACTACGTGGTTTATTTCAGGATCTCCGCTTGAGCATTTTTCACATCAAGCGTAACACACCCCCCTAGACATTACAATCAAACAACAATACCGTATTGGTATTTGGTTCAATTATTGCTATATTTGACTCAATAGCTAACATATTTCATCATGAGTCAAGAATTACTAGAATTTTCTGTATTGGTTGATGAGAAATTCGACATAAAATTCAGTCCGGTCAAAGGTCTGATGGGGTTTATCCTCCGATTATTCGGCAACTAAACCCAATAGCTGAATTTCCGATTAAAAAGCATGCCCAATGCTTAAAGGAACTCATTGTGCCTGAAAAATTAAAATCATTTCTCTAAGTTTGCAGCACAATGAGCAGAAGAAGAAAACCAGGGGAGGTAACGATCATTCCCAATCTGAATATAATTGACATTGCCGAAGAAGGCAAAGGGGTAGGCAAGGCCGATGAACTGGTTATTTTTGTAGATAAAGCCGTTCCGGGAGACGTCGCAGACGTCAGGCTCGTCAAGAAGAAAAAGAACTTCGCGGAAGCGGTGATCGAAACCCTGCATACCAGCTCTCCATTGCGCACAGACCCTTTCTGTCAGCACTTCGGTACCTGCGGCGGCTGCAAATGGCAGCACATGCAGTACGATGCCCAACTGCAGTTCAAACATAAAAACGTAGAAGCCGCCTTGCAGCGCCTCGCCAAGATCGACACTTCCGCTATGGAACCCATTCTTGGCTCCGCCGAAAATACCTATTACAGAAACAAACTGGAATATACCTTCTCCAATAAGAGATGGCTGGACAAGTCCGATATGGACGAAGAAGCGCCGGAAGACCGGGAAATGAATGCCCTGGGCTTTCACGTGCCCGGCCGTTTCGACAAGATCCTCGATGTGCAGCACTGCTATTTGCAGGCAGAGCCCTCCAATACCCTGAGAAATAAGATCCGGAACTATGCCCTGCGCAACGGGCTCACGTTTTACGACCTGCGCAACCATGAAGGCAATCTGAGAAACCTGATCGTCCGCACTTCCTCTACGGGTGAAGTTATGGTGGTGGTGATCTTTGCGTATATCGAGCAGGAAAAGATCGACGCGATGATGGCTTACCTGGAAACGGAATTTCCGGAGATCACTTCGCTCCTGTATGTGGTCAACCAGAAAAAGAACGATACCATCTTCGACCAGGAAGTCATCCGCTATGCCGGCAGAGATTATATCTTTGAGGAAATGGACGGGCTGAAGTTTAAGATCGGTGCCAAATCCTTCTATCAGACCAACTCCCTGCAGGCGCATGAGCTGTACAAGATCACCAAAGAGTTTGCCGGCTTTAAGGGCGATGAACTCGTGTACGATCTGTATACCGGTGCGGGTACTATTGCCAATTTTGTGGCCCGCAGTGTAAAGCAGGTGGTGGGCATTGAGTACGTGCCGACAGCCATTGAAGATGCCAAATTCAATTCCGAACTCAACAAAATCAACAATACCCTGTTTTATGCGGGGGATATGAAGGACATCCTGACGGCCGGTTTCATTGCCGAACATGGCAAGCCCGATGTGGTCATCACCGATCCGCCAAGGGCAGGCATGCATGAGGATGTCGTGAAGCGCCTGCTCGAAATGGAAGCCGACAAGATTGTATATGTAAGCTGTAATGCCGCTACCCAGGCCAGGGATTTGGCCTGGCTGAAAGAAAAGTATGACGTATTGCGCATCAAGCCGGTCGATATGTTCCCCCACACCCAGCACGTGGAGAATGTCGTATTGCTGAAACTGCGCATCAACCAATAAAAATTTTTGAGATGGATTTAGAAGAATTAATGCCGCAACAGCCCCAGGACGGGCAGGAAACAAAAAAAGTAAGCCCCCTGGTCAGCCTGGAGAAAGACCTCCAGCTGTATGCCGATTCAATCCGCGAAGTAGGCATAGAAATCATTATGGAGGGCATTTCCGCTCATCCGATCTTTATTGCCCATCAGCATACGGTCAGCATAGGGGAGGTGATCTTAAATAAAGAGGAACTCAACACCAACTGGACCATACAGGCCTCTACACTGGAAGAATTCGTAGAGAAGGGGATCATCCATCCGGACAAGAAAGCCCATTTCCTCAAGAGCTATAAAAAGCCCGAAGACTTTATGTGTGTGTTTGTGATCGTGAAGGAGGGGGCCAACTTCATCTATTATCCCTATAGAAAATAAAAAATCCCTGCCGACGGAAATAACGACAGGGATATAACTAAAACTAAACTAATTTTTATTTAAAAAGGCGCTACTTTACTCTTTTAACGTCCCCGCTATTCGAGGAAGATGTTTTCTTAAGCGCAGCATCACCGCGGTATTTGATGTCGCTGCCGCCGCTCGCACTGGCTTCAATGGCTTTGCTCACACTGATGTCTACATCTGATCCCCCGCTGGCGGTCACCTTCGCATACTCCGTTTGCAAACCAAGTGCCTCAATATCGCTGCCACCGCTGGCGGTAAAACTCACATTGGTTGCGCTACCTTTCAGGTCTGCATCCGCGCCACCGCTGGCCGTCACCTGAAGTTCTTTCGTGGCGATAGACAGTTTAAGGTCCGAACCTCCCGATACCGTGGCCGACAGGCGGTCGGTTTTCATCGTGTTTTGGGTATACACATCAGATCCTCCACTGGCCGTTATGCCATACAGCTCTTTATAGTGCACATATACTTTGATATTTTGATCCTTAAAGAGGCGCGACCAGTTGAAATCCCTTTTGAGTTTCACTTCCAGGTTTGATCCCTTTACCGCGATGGCCAGCTCTTTCAGCAGGTCCGGGTGGGCGCTCACAGATACACTTTCGGTATTGCCCTGGCTCAGGTAGACGTCGATCCCATTGGCTACGCTGATTTGGTTGAAATGGCCGACTGTTATATTTTTGCTGACCTGTGCCAATAGAGTAAGTGTACTTAAGGGTAAGGCCAGGGCCAGGATGAGCAATGTTCTGTTGAGTAGAGATGGTTTCATCATAGGTTTTGTTAAGGTTGAACAAATATTAGACGCCGCACATATCAAAACGTTGCAGCGATTGTAAAATATTTTTTTATTCCGCATTAAAACTGCCCAGATAGCTGCTATTGGCGATGTCTTTCCGGTCATCAGAGATGAATGAAATATACACTTCCATGTGTTCAGCCAATAATTCCGGGGGAATGGGCAGCTGGTCTGCACAGGCTGACCGTACCGCACCATACAACACATAGGCCGCCTCTTTCAGCAAAGGGAAATAAGCCAGCATCATCACCTGGTCGTGCGCATGCGACCAATACACATGCTCCGGAGAGGTCCAGCTAAATTCCAGTCCCTTTGTGTTCAGTACTACAGTTGCATCCACTGCAGCTAGCAGGATGCCTTCCGTCAGTCTCACTTTCTCAAAATCGATAAATACATCCGGCTGTAAGCCCTGTACCGCATGTCGCTTGTTGTACGATACCGCCATGTTGTATGCGCTCCGCCCACTGCGCCGCGCCACATCGGCAAAACCAACCTGTATAAATTCTGATACCGCCTTCAGAAACTGGATCACCATGCGCATTTCCTGTTGATTTTGCAGCTGAGCGGCACTGGCAGGCTTTTTCGTTTTGCCGATCGTCCGCACCCTGTTTTTGCCTTTCACTGTGTAATACACCAGGTTGCCCAGTTTGCCTTGCACAGAGCCTAAAATTCCATTTTTTAATATGCCCATATCATTAAAGATTTAAGATTCCCAAATACACACTCCTGCCCGGTTCCCGTCCATCGGCAGAGACAAAACTCATATAACAATGCATTTCATCCCCTGCAAAACCCGATGGCAGCACCATGGTATAGTTCAACGTCACCCTGTCGGCCGTTTTAATGGCCCTGAGCGTTAACTTCTTCGTGGCGTTATAGAGCAGGAAACAGGCTTTGTCCCTGTTGCGGCTATAGCGGTTTTGTGGCTCCGCCTGCCAGCTGAAAACTACATTTCCCGCCGCGTCTGTGTCCACCATCGGACGACAGGGCCTGCCCGTCCTGCCCACACCAAACACCACCCTGCTGTAATTCAGATAAAATTCAGGCGCTACGCCTTCCACAACAGATTTAAAGTTGTACTTAATCGCCGCGTTCAGGCTATTCGGCCTGTTCTTCGCAAACCCGACGACCAGCAGGTCCTTTATGCTGCTAAAAAATTTCACCACCAGCACAAACTTCATTTGATGCTCCTGCTGTTGCGCTGTACTTAATTTTGTCGGCTTATGCCGGCGCATAGAGATCACATTTCGTTTGTTCACCACACGCCCCACCAACAGTCCGGTCCTTCGTTCAAAAGTCCCGAACACTCCATTTCTTAATATTCCCATAATTTTAATTTTTAATATCTTCTCTTTTTTACTGGACAACAACCCGGCTATATCAGCTGTCTGTCCTGCCGGATGCTCGGCGCCATGCTTGTCCTGCTGGAAAAACTGGATTGTTTGCTGACACACGTGTCTGTCCTGCCGGAAACTCGGCGCCATGCTTGTCCTGCTGGAAAAACAAATGGTGTCTCAGAGAGCGCCTCAGTCTCGATATTTCTTCGGGACAGCGCTCGAAGAGAGCACCATTTTTTTAATTACAACATGGTAACAACACCGATATACGTGCTGTCACTCAGCATTTTGCCGTTAGCCGACACAAAGCTGATATAACAATACACCAAATCACCGGCAAAATCCGCCGGCATATCCAGCGTAAACGTCAGTGCCGACCTCGCGGCCGCCGCACTGAGGTACACAAACCTGTTCTTATCAGGATTGTAAGCCACCAGCGTCGCCAGGTCCGTCGCCGCCCCAAAACCCGTGTTGAAGTCTGCCGACCAGTCAAACGTAATCTCATCAGCTACTGATGTCGATACCGAAGGATTGTACGCCGGGCTGAGCCTGCCTTTACTGTATGCCGCTTTGGCATAATCTATCGTAAAGTTCGGCGACACACCGGTAATCGCATTGGCATAGTTGTAAGCCACAGCCGCGTTCATTGGCGACTGCTTTTCCTTACGTGCTTCTGCAAACCCGGTCTTCACCAGCGCATTGATCCAGCTCAGCCAGCTCACGATCAGTTTAAACTTTGCCCGCTGGTCCAGTTGGGCCTGCGTAGGCGGTTTTTGTGAAGGGTGGGGGATAGCTGTGATCACGTTTTGTCCTTTTAACCAATGCCCAACCAGGGCTCCGGTTTTTTTCTGGAAGCCACCAAAGGCTCCCCAAATCTGAATTCCCATAATGATACATTTAGGAGTGAAACATTTTGTTAATTAGGGCCTCATTGCTGAAGCCCTTGATTTTTTTAGGCCAGATCCTACAGGTAGACGATCTCAATCCTCAGTTGACCGGTCACTACAGGGTCTGTGTCACTGATGCTCCGCGCATTGTCCGGATTCAGTACATCCTCCGAGCGTACAATCTTCCAGACTGGCGGGTCACCCAACCTTTCCGCAGCACCGGCTGACCCCTCTTCCTTGATCAGGGTAATCGGCCAGCGGGCGTCTACATAGAAGCCGCATACCGTACCGAAGTACCTGGCCAATATTTCCTCCATGTCTTGCAGGTACAACAACTGCGAAGGGGAAAACTCAAAATACCGGATCATCCAGGCCTTGAAATTCAGCCTGAGCGCCTCGGCTTCTGCCTGAAGCTCATCATCAGGCAATCCGTAAAGAAATACCAACAGGCGTTGTAAGCCGTTGGGGGTAAATGTGTACTTGTTCATACCATTTGTTTTTAATTGTGAATACTTAGTTAATTGTAATTGATACTCCAAAATTAGTTACAACTGCAAAGACTAACTTTCCCTGTTTTCTGCGAATACTATCCCTATTTTCCATTTCTCTTTCTAAATTCCTTAGGTGTACAACCTTTATATTCTGAGTAGCATGCACTAAATTTAGAGGGACTGCCAAAACCCAGGTCAAAGGCAATCTCCTTAACAGTCATCTCCGTATTGATCAATAACAGATCAGCCTCGGTAATCAGATGTTCCATCAGTACATAAAAGAACCGCTTGCCAAACACCTGCCGGCTGAAGTCATTCAATTCCTCATCCTTCAATTCCAATTGTTCCGCATAAAAGCTGGTCTTGCGCGTCTCCCTGCAATGTTTAGCGATCAGTACCATCAGTTTGGTAAACAGCCGTTCCTGGTAGGGTGTCATCACAGCATCTTTCTCCACGCCCCGGTTGATGTGGCGGAGCAATACAAACAAGATGTATTTAAAGATAAAAGGAGAGGTCTTCCGTTCCAGTTCATCTTCCAGCCTGGTGATCATGTTCAGCAGGAATTGCTGTTCCCCCGGCTCCAGGTCTGCATAGGCAGAAATGACATTGGAGTGGAACAGGCCTTTTTCCCGGTGCGTCACAAAATGCACCAGGAAGGCAACCATCATCAGCTCCGGAAATTCCACCAGATATGCAGTCAATAGCGATCCTTCAAAACTAAGGTAGTCCAGATCTTTAAAGAAAAATACCCGACCGTCCAGCGCCCTTGATGGATCACCGTCTAACAAAAGGTTACCTGCTCCCTGAGTGACCAGCAGTACCCCATAGGCTCTTTCAAGAGGAATATCACATCCCCCTTCTTCATTAATTCGTCTGATTTTTAACATAAGTTCGTTAATTTGCTTCGCTGAGCTCACAAGGAGCCCGCTTTAGTTGGTTAAATGGTTATTATTTAATTGTTATTTATTAATGGTTTTATAGATTGATTTTCCTGATTTATATCTCTGTATCATTTTTTTTCAATTATTGTATATCTAATTCCGGCTAAACCCCGTTCATTCTGTTCAATTTCATTTTTCCCCTTTAAAACACAAAAAACCGCACCTTTCGGTGCGGCTTTCTGCCATATATTACTCTATCGTCATGCCTCCCTGCTTGTCATCCTGAGCGCGTCGAAGGACCTCGGCCCCACCGGGCTCGGTACAACGTTATCTCATCATACTATAGTACGGTCGTCATCCTGAATTTATTTCAGGACCTCCGCACTCGCTAGTTTTCAACTGCTTAACCAACAAATCAATAATCAATTGCTTATCCTTCACCTGCTCTTTTAACAACTTGATAATAACCCTGTCGTCATTGCGAGGAATCGAAGCAATCTCACCTTGCTTGTCATCCAGAGCAACGCGAAGGACCTCCTCCTCCCCAAAAAGCAAACTCGCCCTCACCCCAAGTATCCCACACAACCTTACCACACTGCTATACTTAATCGTCTCATTCACCAAACTCAACCTCAACCCATCCGGCGTCATATCCATCTTCTCAGACAACCAGCTTGCCGACCGTTTCTCCTTTTTCAAAAGCTCAGCTACAATATCTTTTACTTGACTACCCATCATTTGGGCTTTAAAATCTGCGCCTTAACGGCACCTACCCCCGCAAACAGCAGGATTAAGATCAACAGCCTGTGCTGAACTTGTTTCAGTATCATTGCGAGCGAGCGCAGCGACGAACCGAGCCCTTTGCGAGCTCTTGAGGCTTTCACCGAAAAACCAATCTCATTTAGTATGTTTTTCATTTTTATTCTGGGTATTTCGATGAAACTGGCCGCTGAATCCGGTTTATTGCGACCCCATAAATTCGGGCCTAAACTGGCCTATACATTTCGACACAAACTGATGTCCTTAATTTCTCTTTATCACTCTTGT
>Ga0160464_100829_pt1 | contig 16613 bp, 14 predicted proteins | sample HID1971I_E11MG_FD_108275 | JGI IMG/M metagenome (GOLD analysis project Ga0160464, IMG submission 108275) | Enriched millipede-associated microbial communities from UW Madison campus, WI, USA - HID1971I_E11 MG | ecosystem: Host-associated > Arthropoda: Insects > Digestive system > Unclassified ... | reverse complement strand
CGCGTTCGACAAGACGGGCACGCTCACGCAGGGACGACCGGAACTCGTCGCCGTCCGCCCGGCGGAGGGCTTCGACGAGGATGAGATCCTGCAGCTCGCCGCCTCTGCGGAGCAGTACTCGACGCACGTGCTCGCCGAAGGCATCCGCCGCGCTGCGCACGCACGCGGACTCGCGCTCCGCAGTGCTTCCGAAGCCCGGGAGGAGGCCACGAACGGCGTCGTCGCCGAGATCGACGGACGATCGGTCGTGGTCGGCAAACCGGCCTACGTGGCCGCACTCGCACCCGACACCGTGCGAGCGACCCTGGAGTTGAGCCAGGCCGCAGCCTACGTCGCCGTCGACGGACGCTTCGCCGGGGTTCTCGTGCTCGCCGACCATCCGAGGCCGGAAGCAGCGGCTGTGATCTCCTGGCTGCGCACGCACGAAGTGGATCGCGTGGTCATGCTCACGGGAGACGTCGGTCCGACGGCAGAGTCGGTGGCTCATCAGGTGGGCATCTCTGAGATCCACGCCGAACTGCTTCCGCCCGAGAAGGTCGCTCTCGCCGCTGACCTGCAACCGCGCCCGGTCATGATGGTCGGCGACGGCGTCAACGACGCCCCCGTGCTCGCCGCTGCCGACATCGGCGTCGCCATGGGAGCGAAGGGCGCGACCGCGGCCGGTGATGCCGATGACGTCGTGATCCTCGTCGACTCGCTGGCGAAGCTCGTCGATGCCGTCTCGATCGGTCGCCACACGCTGCGGGTCGCGCTCACCGCGATCTGGATCGGCATCGGATTGAGCGTCGGACTCATGATCGTCGCGATGACGGGGCTCATCCCCGCGGTCGCCGGCGCGCTCGTGCAGGAGCTGGTCGATCTTGCCACCATCCTCTACGCGCTCCGCGCCCTGAAGGGGTCCTCGACGGTGCTCCCCTCCGCGCCGGCTCGCCCAGGCGCGAAAGCGGAGGCATCGGCTTCTCAGCGTGCGGAATGATGCGCATCGCCTGATGACCGCCCCGACGGTCGGTGTCCGACCGTGCGTTCGACCGGAGCATGCACGAGCATCTCGGGTGCGCGGGAGACAAGGAGCCAGGCCGGGAGTATCGCGATGCAGAGCACAGCCAGCACCGTCACGCTGCCCGTCACGGCGACGGCGATGAAGAGCGCGATCCACCCGTCACGGGAGATCGCGAGCACCATTCCGAGCACACCGCCCGCGATCGCGACCACGATCGGGATACCGGGGACCAGGGCGTTGGCGAGCACGCCGATCGCAGTGCCGATGAACACGGCGGGGAAGATCCGACCGCCGCGGAAACCCGCGGAGGCGGCGACGAGGAGCGCGACGATCTTCACGGCGACGATGACGACGAGCTGTCCGGAGTCATACTCGTCACGGTCGATGACGAGGGTCGCGGTCTGCTCCAGCCCCTTGAACAGGGTGATCGGACCCCCGATGATCCCGAGCACTCCGAGCACCATGCCGCCGACGGTGACGTAGAGCACGGGGTGGCGCAGGAGCCGGAACGTTCGGTGCACGAGGGGGAAGACGGCTGCCGCACCGATTCCGAGGAGAGCGGCGAAGACCGCGATGAGCGTCGCGCTCAGCAGGTCGATGGCGGCGATGCTGTCGTACGAGGGCATCGGGACGGCGAACGACGGTTGCGTGAGCAGCGACATCGTCACGGCCCCGGCCCCGGCCGCGAGCAGCGGAAGGAAGAGCTTGTCCCAGAGCGCCTGGCCTGCGGCCATCGTCCCCACGACACCCGTGAACACGAGCGCCGCTGCCACGGGCGTGCCGAACAGGGCGCCGATCGTCGCCGCGGCCGTGATGAGGACGATCAGCTGGACCGAGACTCCCGGCCAGAATCTGGCGAAGACGGCGACCAGGATGCCGGTGTTGATCGCAATGATCGGGCTCTCCGGTCCGAGGCTCACTCCTCCGGCGAGCGCGAGGACGGCGACCAGGGCGAGGGACGGCAGCGCACTCAGGGGAAGAGGCGGCGCGATGAGCTCGGTCAGCGCCGAGTCCCGCCCGCCGTGTCCGGGCAGCAACCAGATCGCGAGTCCCACGGCGAGACCCGTGAGCGTGAGGACCGTGAAGATCCACCACGCCGAGTCGGCGTCGAAGCCGGCCATGTTCGGCACCCCCTCCCACAGTGCGCTCTGGAGGATGGCGGCCAGTTCTTCGACGACGAACAGGACCAGTGCGGAGACGACGCCGATGACGACCGCAGGCAACGAGAGGACGACCAGCCGCCGTACGGTCGTCGCAGAAGTCCGGTGACCGTCGTCGATGCTCATCGCGCTCTCCCCGCTGCCTGTGCTTCACACGCGCAACGGCGCAGTGATCACCGCATTATCTCCACACGCCGGGTGCGGCTTCAATCCGCCACCCGGATCCGTCGGTGACGGGGAAGGCTCCACAGTGGGAAAACCGGGTGAACCAAGCTCCCCCGGGTGAATTCGTGACGATCCCCACGATTCGCCAAGGGCCGTGCTTAGCATGTCCGAAGCGGGGCTCCGCCGCGGAGTGGAACCCCGAGATCATCGGCTGAGGGCGATCGACTCAGCCCGGAGAAGGGACGCATCCATGGCTGAACTCATCGTCATCTCGTTCGACAGCGAACCGCAGGCGGAAGGCGCCTACGACGAGATCCTCTCGCTGCAGAACGACCTCGTCGTCGAGCTCGCGGGCCTGGCGCTCGTGAAGGTCGACGACAAGGGAAAGACCAAGGTCGAGTATCCGGGGGCGGCCGGGAACGTCGGCGTCGGAGCCGCGGGTGGCGCGTTGTTCGGCATGCTCATCGGGCTTCTCTTCTTCGTGCCGTTCGCCGGCCTCCTCTTCGGCGGTCTTTTCGGAGCGCTGTTCGCCGGGTTGGACAAGACCGGCATCGACGCCGAGTTCCGCGACCGGGTGAAGAACACCGTCTCGGCAGGGAAGTCGGCCGTCGTCGTGTACGCGACGAAGATCACGGAGGATAAGTTCGCCGCCGCGCTCGCCCCGTTCAACGGCACCGTCGTGCAGACCTCCCTCTCCGCCGAAGACGAGAAGGAGCTCATCCACGACCTCGGCGGCGAGCAGTAAGCCGCACACGTCGACGCCGGGTACGGACAGAGAGCAATCCGCTCTCCCGTGCCCGGCGTCTCTGTCTTCGCAATCGCCTGAGACGCCGCTCGAAGATTCTCCTCCGCGAGGTCTCCACCCGCGCGGGCCGCGTGCCGCATCGCCCACCCGGGGTGATCGAACGCTGCGAGAACTACGGGAGGATGCCAGCCTGGGCCTACTGACGACGCTCGACGAGATACGAGGATCAGACATGACCGCTCAGCCCGCCCTACCCTCCTGGCGCGACACCCGTACGCGCAGAGACATCGAGGCGTTCGTCGCCTCCGTCACCGAAGGTCCTGACGCGGTTCCCGTCGAGGAGCGGGTCGCGGTGTTCGACAACGACGGCACCCTGTGGTCGGAGAAGCCGATGATCACGCAACTTCACTACGTCGTCGAGCAGTGGCGGACGGCCGCGGAAGACAGGACCGAGCTCGCAGACCGGCAGCCTTATCGCGCGGCCGTGAGCGGCGATTTCGGATGGCTCGGCACGGCGATCGACAAGCACTACGGCGGCGACGACTCCGATCTGAAGATCATCATCCAGGCCTTGGTCGGGCTCACGGACGGGATGAGCGTCGAGGACTACGCGCGCTCGGTGGCGGAGTTCTACCGCACCGCGCAGCATCCGACGCTGAAGCGCCCCTATTCCGATGCGGTGTATCAGCCGATGGTCGAGCTGCTGCGGTACCTGGAGCACCACGGTTTCACCTGCTACATCGTCTCGGGCGGAGAGCGGGACTTCATGCGTCCGATGACGCAGGCGAACTACGGCATCCCCCCCGAGCGCGTGGTCGGCTCGGCTTTCGGGCTCACCTGGGACGACACCGATGCGACCGTGCGGTACTCCTCTGCACTGGCGTTCTTCGACGACGGCCCCGAGAAGCCCATCCGCATCTGGACCCGCATCGGCCGGCGCCCCCTGTTCGTCGGCGGCAACTCCAACGGCGACACCGCGATGATGGACTTCGCGCGCCGCGGGCCCCGGCCCGGATTCGCGATCTTGGTCCACCACGATGATCCGTCGCGAGGCGACACCCCCTACGACGCGGGTGCGGAGAAAGCGCTCGCGGATGCGGCGGACAAGGGCTACACCGTGGTGAGCGTGAAGGACGACTGGGGGAAGATCTTCCCCGACGCCGCCCGGGAACAAGACTGAGCTGTCAGCGCGAACGCCCGGGGAGCATCGCTCCCCGGGCGTTCCGCCTATCAGAGATGATCGACGACTCAGGGTGCGGGCGCGGAGAGGCGGGCGTCCGCCTCGACCGTCTCGTCTTCAGGACCAGGCTGGTCGGGCCCTCCGGTCGTCGGATCCTCCGTGGTGATCGCTGCAGCAGAGCCCTGCGGACGCCGCAGCAGCTCGACCACGATCGCGAAGACGATGAGGCCGACGGTGACGCCGACCACCGTGCCGAACGCGACCGGTCTCGTCACGATCAGAATCAGCAGTGCGAACGCCATTCCGACGATGAGGATCGGCCCGTGGAACCGGTCGACCGCGAGTCCGAACCGTCCGGTGGACAGCCCTCTGCGTTCCCAGGTGCTCCGGACCGCGACGAACCCGCTCTCGAGAATCCCACGAGTGGCCACGGCACTGTGGCTCGTTCCGGCGAGCCAGGCCCACACGGCGACCAGCACTCCCACCAGAGCCAGAGCCACGATCGTCGAGCTCAGCAGGGTGGTGACCTCGTCGAACAGCGACTGGGCTGCCGCCGCCGGCATGACCGACGGGCTCACCGCACCGATGAAGAACGTTCTCCCGATCCCCATCCCGGCGGAGAGGAGCAGGAATGCCACGGCGAAGCCGGCACTGGTCCAGAAGAGGGCACGCGCGCTATTCCTCGCCAGCAGAACGCCGGCGACGACGAGACCGAGCACGACCCACGGCAACCAGAACCCCGCCGCGACGGCGATCTGGTAGATCGTGCGCACCAGGACGAGAGCGTCGGCCTGAGCGATCGGGACCGACCTGTCGATCTCCGGGATAAGGTCGGCGAATCCGACACCGCGCTCGGTCAGAACCGCTTTGACCCGATCGACCACCTGTCCGAGGTCGATCGAGAGCACCCCGTCGTCGGCGAGCTGCAGGGCGGCATCGGGGCTGTTCTGCAGGATCGCGACCGCGCGCTCATGGGTGAAGCGCAGCGACTGCGCCCAGATGTCAGCGAACTGGTCGGATGCCACGACGTCGTGGATGACGCCGTCGACGAGGGAGGTGAGTCCGCTGGCTGCCGGCACCTCCAGCAACGAGAGCGCCGACGAGGCGCGGGGCGGGAGGTCGAGTTCGCGGATGCCGTCGAACACCTCGGCGACGATCGCGTCGAAGTCCACCTGCTCCTGGATCGCCGTGCTGACCTGATCCGCGACGAAGTCCTGCACATCGGGGTCCTCAGCGAGCGGCGCGAACGTCGCGACGAACCTGTCCGCGTCGACGAGCTGCAGGCGCGCCCAGGTCCCCATCGCCGCGATCGGAGCCATCAGCACCGCGAGAGCCAGAACGATACCCGCGACGATGCTCCGCGCCACAGGGCGGCGGCGCGGCTTCTTGAGCGTCTCGTTCTCCTGCTCGAGGAGCGCGACACGGGCGCGCAGCTCTTCCAGTTCGCTCATTCGTTCTCCTCGTGGGGATGTCGTTCCGACTGCGGGGTACCGGGCACGTCAGCTCAGGAGCTTCTGCTTCGCCGCGGCGAACTCGGCCTCGGAGAGCACACCGGAGTCCTTGAGCGACGCGAGCTGCTGGAGCTTCGCGATCAGGTCGTCCGCTTGGGCGGGTGCGGCCGGAGGCGGAGACGAATACTGGGCGGCGTTCTGCGCCGCGGCGTCGATCTGCGCCTGCTGCTGCGCAGCCTCGTACTGCTGCTGCTCGTACTGACCCTGGGCACGCTCCTGCTGATGCCGAGACATCGCTCCGCCGACAGCGGAAGCAGTCCCCGCGACCACGGCGGTCCTGGCCGCGAGGCCGATGAGTCCCGGCCGACCGAATCTTCTCAAGGGCATGTCATTCACCTTCCTGGTCGAGGATGTCCATCATCGCGTTCACGACGGGAGCCGGCACGCGCTCGCTGCGGAGCACCTGTCCGCCCGCGGCAGCGAGGTTCTGTGCGAGGGTGCGGGCGAAGGCGAGCTCGAGCACGACCAGAGCGGCCGACTGTCCGGGGGCGAGCGCGGAGGCCAGAGCCTCGACGTCCTCCTCACCGGCGAGACCCGCCGCGATGGGCTCGAAGTCATCGAGTTCGAGCACGCCGTCCTCGTCGTCGAGCTCGACGATCTCGACCTCTCCGGTCGCGGACTTCGCCAGCACGACGAAGTCGAGCAGCCGCACCACACCACTGGCGACAAGGTCCGTCAACGCACGGAACGTCGCCGGGTCCGGACGAGCTCCCTCGAACCCGACGAGGTAGAACTCGGCCGGGCCGAAACGGAAGTCATTCATGGATAGTCCCTTCTCACGGCGCACACCGACCGTGACCGGGCTCCATGCTCGCATCGTCACAACAGAAGGAAGCGGTGCCCTCACCCCGAGAGGATGAGCTCTCCGCCACCTCACCGCCCGTCGCAGGGTCGCCCGCTCGGGGTGAGGGGCTCTCCTGCGCGCCGGCCGGCACTGTCACTATCGCCATACGCAGTAACTCAACGAAAGAGGTGCGAAGTGTCCATTTGGGAAAGCTTCTGGGACATCATCTGGTGGTTCTTCTGGGTCTTCGTGTTCGTCTCCTACCTGATGGTGCTCTTCAACATCGTCGCCGACCTGTTCCGGGACCACACCCTGAACGGCTGGTGGAAGGCCGTGTGGATCATCTTCCTCGTCTTCGTCCCCTTCCTCACGGCGCTCGTCTACCTGATCGCACGAGGCAGAGGCATGGGCGAGCGCAGCGCGTCGGCATACCGCGAGCAGCAGCACGCCGCTGACTCCTACATCCGCAGCGTGGCCGGGTCCAGTCCCAGCGACGAGATCGACAAGGCATCGAAGCTGCTCGCCGCGGGGACCATCACCCCCGACGAATTCGCGGCCATCAAGACTCGCGCACTGAGCTGATTTCGTGGCTGAGGTGGTCGATGTGACAGCCCTCCGGGCGCTCGGCGACATCGAATTCGTCGTCGTGCGCCTCGAGGGCGACCGCCTCAGCTCGAACATCCTGGAAGCACTGCTGCGGCAGGTCGAAGACGGTGCCATCCGCCTCCTCGATTTCCTGATGATCCACCGAGTCGGTCGCGAGGACTACCGCCTCATCGAAGTCGACCGGGATGAGTTCACTCTCGCGGGGCTCGCGCTCGACACCCCGGGGCTCGTGTGCGAGGCCGATGCCGGACACTTCGCGGCGGGGATTCCGGTCGGGTCCATCGCGGCCGTCATCCTCGTGGAACCGACGTGGGTGGAGAGGTTCGCCCGCGACGTCGACTGTCGCACGGACCCCATCCTCGCGACACAGCCCATTCCGGCCTCGGTCGCCAACACGATCCTCTCCGCAGCGCTGCGAGAGCCGTGAGAGCGCCGGGGTCTCGGGTCTCGATCAGACGGTGGTCCGCACGGCGTCGCGGCGTGAGGACACCCCGAGTTTGCGGTAGATCGCGCGCTGGTGGGTCTTGACCGTGTTGATCGACACGGCCAGCTCCCGAGCGATCTCCTGCAGCGTGCGTGCGGTCTGCAGCTGTTGGAAGACATCGCGTTCCCGCTCCGACAGGGCGTCCACCAGAGATCCGACCGTGTCCTTCGCGAGACACCTGCCGATGAAGTCCTCGAATTGCGTGCCGAAGTGCACGTGCTCGCCGAGCAGCTTGCGCACGGCGGTCTCACGTGGTCCGAAGGGAAGGCGGATGCTCTCCCCCGACGCGACCGCGACTGCCGCCTCGCACAGTTCATGGGCCTCGTCGTGGTGTCCGCCCTGGCGTCGCAAGAGGGCTGCGGTGAGCAAGGTCGCCGACTTCACATAGGAGACCTCCCCGAAGGCGCGCAGCGAGCGCAGCATCTCCAGGGCGGCGGAGTAGTCGCCGGCGCGACGGAGCACGCCCGCGAGGGCGACGTTGACGACGGGAAGGTCCGGGCAGTGAATGTACTTCCGGGCGATGCGCATCGCCCGGTCCTGTCTGCCGACGGCTTCTTCGAGCAGGCCGACCGCAGACTCGCGGAACGCCGGCCATGAGACCCCGTGGACGACCTCCAGCGGGATGTCCTGGATGCCGATCGCCGCACGGCGGCAGGCGGCGACGTCCCCGGTCTCCGCCGCCGCGTACGCGATCATCATGCGCGCCACACTCGTGAAGGAGCGGTCGGAACTGCCGTTGGCGATCACCGTGCCGAACTCGCGGATCGCATCGTCCAGCTCACCCGACCAGTACGAGACGTACCCCGCTGCAGCGGCTGCACTCCCTCCGGCGTAGGTGCCCCACGGAAGCCCGACGTCCTCCGCACCCTGGATGGTGGTGAGCGACTGGCGGGCCTCGATGAAGCGCCCGGCCCAGGTCTGCCCGAAGGCGAGGTGCCCCAAGGAGCGCTTCGCCAGTTCGCGATCTCCGGAACTCTGTGCCTCTCTCGCCGCAGCGGAGAAGTACTCGAGCGGGACCATGGGGTTGCCGCGGTGTCGGATCTCGGTCCACCCGAGGAGATAGTTGAGCGCGGCGCGGTCGCCGAGGTCCGTCGAATCCGCGTCGAGGAGCATCTGGCGCACCTTCGCGCTCGCGTTCGCCACCTCTGCGCGCTCGTCCGCGATGAAGAGCCGGGCGATCTGCAGCACTGCGGGCTCGTCTGCGAGGCCGCACCGCGCGACCATCGCCTCCGCGCGCCGGAAAAGCTCGCGGGCCACTCGATGATCACCCAGCACGTCGCTCGCGCACGCGCGCACCAGGAGGACCTGCGCGTCGTCCGGGGACCGTCGCAGGATCTCCGTGGCGGTGCGTTCGACCTCGTCCGCCCTGGCGCCGACCACGAGACCGAGCCAGTGACGGAGGAGTGTCTCGCGCGCGGCGACGGGCTCTCCCGCTCGGAGAGAATGAGCGATGGACGATGACGGGTCCGTCGCCTCGAGCGCGGCGGCAGCACGACGGTGGCACGCGGCGGCGCGATCGGCATCCATCGTCAGGATCTCTGCGCATCGTCTCGCGAAAGCGGAATGCCAGCGGTACACGACGCCATGCGGACCTTCGAACCGATCGAGGAACAGACCGAGCCGCACGCAGGTCTCCAGCAGCGCAGCCGCATCGGAGCGACCGGTGACCGCGACGGCGAGCTCGGGGGTCAGCTCGCTGCAGACGCTCCCCTCGAGGACGAAGTCGGCGACATCGGGCGGAAGCGCTCCGAGCACGTGCTCCCTCACATAGCTGCCGAGGAAGCTCGAGGCGCTCTGCGCACGCGTGTCGGGTCGGGCACCGCCGATCATCATCAGTCTTACGGCGATCGGCCACCCCTGCGTCTCCTCGAAGATCGTCGCCGCGGAGAGGCCGTTCACCTCGCCATCGCGCAACTGCTGCACCTCCGTCCCCGTGAAGCTGAGCGCGTCAGCTCCGACGAACGAATCCGGATGCGTCACCCGGTGCCGGGAGAGCGTCACCTCGAGCAGCGTCGTCCCGACGAGCACGACCCGCAGACCGTCCGGCGGCTGTTCGGCCAGCATCCCGAGGAGTCCCCTGCGCCAGTCCTCCCCTGCACGTTGCGCATCGTCGACGATCAGGTGCATCCACTCGTCCGAGCCTTCCAGCGCCCTGCAGATCTCCTGGTAGGCCCGGTACGGCTCGTCCAGGTCGCGGTCCAGGTCGAGAAGGCGCCCGGAGCGTGCGGCGCCCGTGAGCAACGCGTTCACGACGCCCTGCGTCAGCCGTGAGGGATCGGAGTCGAACGTGTTGAGACCGAGCCACGCGACCACATCGAGACCGGACGCCCAATCGGCCACCGCGGTGGTCTTCCCGAACCCGCTCGGCGCGCTGATCACCGTCAGCGCATCCTCGGCGACGGCCTCCGCTATCGCGGCGCACACCCGATCACGACGGATGGCACCCGGTTGGGGTGCCGGCGGCCGGAATCTCACCGTGGGTCCCGGCTTCGTCGAGCGTACGGGGGGCGACATGGCACCAAAGCTAGCGGCGCGCCCGACGCGCCTTCAAGGGCATCCTCCGGGTGATCTTTACCCGACCGCGCCTCGTGCGGCATCGCGTTTGAGCGCGTCGGCTGTGCGGATGAAGAGGATGATCCAGGTGAACACCACGGTTCCCGCCACGAGCTCGACGGCGGTGAGCGTGTAGTAGCCGACGGCGAAGAACACCGACAGCACCACGATCAGCAGGGTGAACACGTACCCCAGCAGCAGGAACGTGCGTGAGACTCCGGGGACCCACCAGCGCAGCGCGACCACGAGCACGGCATAGGCGACGACCATCCCGGACGCCACCCCGGTGTGGAGCGCGAAGTGCTCGTCGACGGGGAAGACCCCGACCATCCCGAGGAAGATGCCGACGATGATGAGACAGGCTCGGACCGACCCCACTCCGCGGGGATGCGTGGTGGGGATGCCCTTCGTCGCATAGCGGGCGAGGGTCGTCACGAGGATCCCGGCGACGATCAGCGTCAGGTTGAACGCGCGCGCCGAAAGGTCGTCGGTCATTCCGAGCGCGCTGAGATTCTCCTTCCACCATTGCGGGTCGCTCGCCGTGAGCATGCTCGCCAGTATTCCCAGCACCAGGAACACCGCGAGAACGGTGGCCAGCAGCTGCAGATCGAGGTGGGTCGCGGAGTAGTACGTCACGTACGCGGTGAGTCCGGCCGCGGCGCCGGCGAGCATCAGCACAGGCACGGGGAAGACGACCGCTCCGATGAGGCCGGCCTCGACGATCGTCGCGGCCAGAGTCCATCCGAGCAGCGCGATCACGGCATGCGCGAAGGCGAAGGCCGCGATGTCGATGATGTCCAGCACGCCGAGTCGCTTCTGCGTGGCAGGGTCTGCGGCGATGACGCGCCCCAGCACGAACACGACGATCGCCGTGACTGCGGATGCCATCGCGGCGAACTGCCCGAGCGAGTCGGGCCCGGCGATCGGTGCCGGATGCAGGCGGAACACCACGACGGCCACGAGCGCTGCGAGGACGAAGGCGAAGATCGAGATCTGGAGGCCGATGGCCTCGCGCGCTCGCTCCCGAGTCGCCCCATGCGAGCGGGCTGCCGTGAGAAGGTCCGGTGTTGGTGGCGTCGACGACATGCCCTCAGTCTCCGGTCCTGCGCGCACGATGGCGACCGCCGTTCATCCCCGCAGGGCGATACCGTTCCGGATGCCTCGTTCTCACCCGCGCAGGATGAGGAACGGGTCCGCGGCGAGCGCGCGCGGAGCATCCTGGTCGGATGATGCGGAGGAGCCTGCGGCCGAACGGTCGACCATCGTGACGCTGGACGCCCTGTTCCCCGAGGGGCTCTCACCGTGGCAGATCGTGCTCGCGGTGCTCTCGGTCCTCATCGGATGGCTGCTCTCTCGGTTCGCCCGCAAGGGCGTGCTCAAGCTGACGAAACGCACGCCCGGTATCTCCGATTCGGTCGCGCAGCTGGCAGCGAGGTTCACCCAGTACGGCCTGCTCCTGGTCGGCATCGGTGTCGGGCTGGCGTTCCTCGGCGCGAACGTGCAGCCGCTCCTCGCGATGACCGCCATCGCCGTGGTCGTCTTGATCCTCGTACTCCGCGGCGTCGCGGACAACTTCGCAGCCGGGGTGCTCATCCAATCCCGCCAGTCCGTGAAGATCGGCGAGGAGATCGAGATCGAGGGCCCGAACGGGCCGATTCGGGGCATCGTACAAGAACTGAACGGACGCGCCGTCATCCTGTCCACGGTGGACGGCAGGACCGTCCACGTGCCCAACGCCGCCCTGCTCACCGGGGTCCTGGTGAACGACTCCCGCCACGGTGCCCGGCGCAGCCCCGTGGACATCCGCGTCGCGAGGTCGGACGGTGTCGACCTGGATGAGGTGGTCGCGATCGTCTCGCACGCGGCGAGCGAGGTGGAGGGCGTGCACGCACGCGAGCATCCGGGGGTGTCTTTCGCTTCGGTCTCTCCGACCAGATGGATGCTCACGCTGCGGATCTGGCACCATCCGCTCCACGGGACCACGGTGATGTCCGCCACCGTCCGAAGCGTCGCGGACGCTCTGGAATCTGCGGGTGTGAAGGCCGTCGTCACGCCGCGGCAGGGGCCGCCGCCGCTCGTCGCACCGGAGCCCTTCTGACACGTCGACTACGCTGTCCGCGTGACCACCTCACCTGCGCCGGAGCGCTCCCCCGACCGGATGCTCTCCCCCAGTCTGCGGGTGGTGCTCCTGCTCGCCGCCAGCGCGGTGACCCTCGCGGGTGTCTACCTCGCGCGTGATCTCTTCGGGCCCATCGCGCTCGCGATCGTGATCGTGGTCATCTGCGAGCCCCTCCGTCGCCCGCTCGATCGACGCGGGTGGCCGCAGTGGGCCAGTACGACCATGGTCATCGTCGTCGCCTATCTGATCCTGCTGGTGATGGGAGCGTTGCTCTGGCTCGCCGGCACCCAGTTCGCCCGACTGATCGGGGATCTCGTCTCGGAAGGCGGTCTGGCGAAGACCGTCGACGACTTCGTCGGCTGGTTGCAGGCCCTGGGCCTGGACGAGGAGGCATCTGATGCCGCGGCCTCGGTGCTCGATCCCACGACGCTGCTCGGGCTCGCGCGCAGCATCGGCGGCACCGTGGTCAGTGTCGCCACCGCCCTCTTCTTCGTGTGCGCCTACATCATCTTCATGGCGGTCGACGCTGCCCGCTACCGCGAGGCGCCGTCGATCTTCGGGGCGACCAAGAGCGAGGTCATCGCACGCATCTCCCGCCTCAACACCGGCGTCCGCCGGTACTACATCGTCAACGCGAGTTTCGGCGCGATCGTCGCGATCATCGACGGTCTCGCGCTGTGGTGGATGGGCGTCCCCGCTCCGGTCGTCTGGGCCATCCTCGCCTTCGTCACCAACTTCATCCCGAACATCGGCTTCGTCCTCGGGCTCGTTCCGCCGGCGATCCTGGCCTTCGTCGTCGGCGGCTGGCCCCTGCTCATCGGCGTGATCGCTGTGTACTGCGTCGTGAACGTCGTCCTTCAGGTGCTCGTCCAGCCCAAGTTCGTCAGCGATGCGGTCGACCTCAGCCTGACGCTCAGCTTCTTCTCCGTGATCTTCTGGACCTTCATCATCGGCCCCCTCGGCGCGATCCTCTCCATCCCGCTCACGCTGCTCGCGCGCGCTCTCGTCTTCGAAGGCGATCCCGACGCGGTCTGGCTGCGTTGGCTGTCCGGCGACCGCACAGCCGTTCCCCCGGCGCCGGAGCCGGAACCGGAACCAGCCCCGGCGAGGCGGCGAGGTCGACGGCGTCGCGAACTCCGTCGCGGATGACGGTTCGCCTCCGCACGCGAGGCCGCCCGGTAAATCACCAGGGGTGAGGTTGCCGCCGATACGTGGTCCCGAGAAGGCTCCCGGTGGGATCGTGGACGCGAGAGCGCTCGGCGGGGGCGCCGGCGGAGGGAGCCGATGTGCAACGTCCACTCGCGGGCTTGACCAAGCGGAACTTCGTCACGGAGCTCACCGCCGGGGTCACCCTGCTCGCGATCGCGATCCCCTTGAACATCGGGTACGCGCAGATCGCGGGCCTCCCGCCCACTGCCGGCCTGTACGCCCTCATCGTCCCCACGATCGTCTACGCCCTGATCGTCTCCTCCCGACAACTGGTCGCCTCACCGGACGCCGCGGCCGCCGCACTCGTCGCCTCCTCGATCGGTGGCCTCGCCGCTGCCGGCAGCGCCGACTACGCCACGCTCGCGCTCGCGCAGGCCATCATCTGCGGCGTCATGTTCGTCCTGCTCGCGGTCTTCAAACTGGGCTTCCTCGCGAACTTCCTCTCCAAGCCGATCCTCGTGGGATTCGTGGGTGGACTCGCGCTCGACATCATGGTCAGCCAGGTGGCGAAGATGCTCGGCGTCAAGATCGACTCCGGGAAGGACTTCATCGGCAAGGTCGGCGATCTCGTCGGCGGCTTCACGACACTCAACGGGTGGGCGGTCCTGATCTCGGTCTGCTCGGTCGCCGTGCTGCTGCTGGGCCGCGCATTCCTCCGCGCTGTGCCCTGGGCACTGATCGTGCTGGTGGCGACGACGCTCGTCGTGGTCCTGACCGGGCTCGACCAGCGCGGGGTCGACGTGCTCGGCGAGGTGCCGGCAGGCCCGCCGGTGCTCACCTGGCCGATGATCGACTGGTCGCTCTGGCTCATGCTCATCCCGTCCGCGATCGCCTTGACGCTCGTAACGACGGCCGAGGGCCTCCTCGTGTCGCGGTCGTACTCCGAGAAGCACGGCTATCCCTTCGATGCGAACCGGGATCTCCTCGCGTTCGGCGCCTCGAACATCCTCGCCGGAGCCCAGGGCAGTTTCGCGGTCGGCTCGTCGACGTCGCGCACCGCGGCGATGGACCAAGCCGGCTCGCGCACGCAGTTCCCGGCCCTGATCCTCGCGGCGGGGACTCTGCTGCTGCTCCTGTTCGGCACGGCGCTCCTCGCCGATATCCCATCACCCGCGATCGGCGCGATCGTCGGCGTCGCGATCATCCCCCTCCTCGGCGTCCGCGATTTCATCGATCTGTGGCGCAAGGACAGGTTCGAGCTCCTCATCGGGGCGATCTGCTTCCTCGTCACGCTCCTGATCGGCTCGATCCCCGGCATCCTGGTGGCGTTCGTGCTCGCGCTCGTCAACATCGCCAAGCGTGCATCGAACCCCGCCATCGACGTGCTCGAGTCCAGCGGAGATCCCGGAGAATCGCTGCTCGAGGACGCTCCCGCGGGAACGGTCACGGCTCCCGGGGTGATCGTCATCCGTCTGGCGGCGCCGTTGTTCTTCGCGAACGGTGCCGTCTTCTCGACCGCGGTGAAGGACGCCATCCGGTCGGCGGGCGAAGGGAAGGTCCGTCATCTCGTCGTCGACATGGAGGCCGTCACCGACATCGACGTCACGGGCGCGGAGTCGTTCGTCGCCCTCAAACAGTGGCTCACCGGGCAGTCCGTCTCGCTCGCCTTCAGCAGGGTGCGGCCGAACACGCTGCACCGCCTCACCGAACTCGGGCTGCTCGAATCGGAAGACGTCTACGCGACCAACCGCGAGGCGATCATGCAGTTGGCCCCATCCACGCCGGGGTCGGCACCGGAGAAAGGACGATGATGGGCACCGCCATCGGAGAGATGCTCCCCCTCGCGCTCGGAGTCGCGATCAGCCCGATACCCATCATCGCGGCGATCCTCATGCTGCTCTCGCCGAAGGCGCGGGTCACCAGCGTGGGCTTCCTGCTCGGCTGGGTCATCGGGATCGTGGTCGCTGTCACCGTGTTCACCCTCGTGTCATCGATACTGCCGGAAGACGACCCGGATGCCTCCCGCCCCATCCGCGGCATCGTGCAGCTCGTCCTCGGACTGCTGCTGTTCGTCCTCGCGTTCGGGCAGTGGCGCAAACGCCCCCGAGCGGGCGAGGACGCGGCCCTTCCGAAGTGGATGAAGGCCATCGACACGATCACGTTCCCGATGGCGTTCGGGCTCGGATTCCTCCTGTCCGCGCTGAATCCGAAGAACCTGATCATGGCGGCGGGGGCAGGCACCGACATCGGCGGCGCTGCGCTGGCCGGCGGTTCGACCGTCGTCGTGGTCGTCATCTACACCCTCATCGCCTCGTCGACGGTACTGATCCCCGTCATCGGGTACCTCATCGCCGCCGATCGCCTCCGCGCGCCACTGGATGCCTTGCGCGGCTGGCTGGCCGCGGAGAACGCGGTCATCATGGCCGTTCTGCTGCTGGTGATCGGGGTATCGATGATCGGCAAGGGGATCGGCAGCTTCTAGTACACCGCCGGCCGCGGGGCTCGGCTCGCAGAAGGGGCGCGGAAATGGGTGAACTGATACTCGCTCTGGTCCCGGTCGCGCTCGGTGTGGTCCTGAGTCCTCTGGCGATCATGGCTCTCGTCGCTGTGCTCCTCTCGCACAACGCGCGGATGAACGGCATCACCTACCTCGTCGGATGGTTCGTCGGGCTGGGAGGGCTCATGGCCCTGTGCCTCTGGCTGTTCCCTCTCCTCCAGGTGCACCAGCTGGGCGAACCTCCCCTGTGGGTCCCGCTCGTACGTGTGATCCTCGGTGTGTTCCTGATCGGATCCGCCGTCTGGGTCTACCGCAAGGGCCGCGTTCACATCGCGCGGATGGCCGCGGCCTCGTCACCGCGCGATGTCGTCGCCGCCTCGCCTCAGCTGCCCGGCTGGCTGCACTCGGTGGAATCGTTCCGACCCGGTCGGACCCTGCTCCTCGGACTCGGGCTGTTCGTGCTGAATCCGGTCGACGCGTCCTGCGCGATCCTCGCCGCGCTCGACATCTCCCTGTCCGGCATCGATCAGACCGCCGGGATGTGGGTCGCCGTCGTCTTCGTCATCATCGGCACTCTGCCCGTCGGTCTTCCCGTGCTCTACGTGGTCGTGCGGGGTGCCGCGGCGCAACCGCTCCTCGACCGGGTCCGCACGTGGATCG
>Ga0160464_100828_pt1 | contig 16628 bp, 15 predicted proteins | sample HID1971I_E11MG_FD_108275 | JGI IMG/M metagenome (GOLD analysis project Ga0160464, IMG submission 108275) | Enriched millipede-associated microbial communities from UW Madison campus, WI, USA - HID1971I_E11 MG | ecosystem: Host-associated > Arthropoda: Insects > Digestive system > Unclassified ... | reverse complement strand
CCAGAAGTTGATGTTGGCGTAGTCCATCGCCGTCCAGCTCATTTCCTTGGCGAGGATCGGCTGCATGACGCCGAGGGCGGCGCGGTCGATGTAGTTCAGAGTAGTGGCGAAGAACACCAGGGCCAACATGCCCCAGCGCGTTTTACCTACGGCCAGGGCGCCGCGGATCTTGTCGCCGATGCCGGCGTGCGGGTTACCCGGGCGTGCGGCCAGGGTTGGGTTTTGCAGAGGCATGAGGTCGTACCCGTTTTTTGAAATTTTTATGGTGTGTTCTGGGTCTTGTTACTTGAACGAGTTGCCCGGTCGATGGTGCGCAGTGGTTAAAAAGTCGTCAATTCGCCAAAGGGGCATAGTGTTCGATAATCGCACCAAAAACTAACCGGTTCGTACATTTTAATTGCTGGGTGTAGGCTGGGGGCGAATAATTTGCCACAAATAACAACTGCCGGGAGTCATCCATGCAACGTTCCATCGCCACTGTTTCCTTGAGCGGCACCTTGCCGGAAAAGCTCGAAGCCATTGCCGCCGCCGGGTTTGATGGGGTGGAAATCTTTGAGAACGATTTGTTGTATTACGACGGCAGCCCCCGCGAAGTTAGGCAGATGTGTGCAGACCTCGGCATCGCCATCACCCTGTTCCAGCCGTTCCGCGATTTTGAAGGCTGCCGCCGCGACCGCCTGGCGCGCAACCTGGAGCGCGCCGAGCGCAAGTTTGACCTGATGCAGGAACTGGGCACCGACCTGGTGCTGGTGTGCAGTAATGCTTCGGCCGATTGCGTGGGCGACGAAAATATTATGCTCGATGACCTGGGCCTGCTGGCCGAACACGCCGGCAAGCGTGGCCTGCGCATCGGCTATGAAGCGTTGGCCTGGGGCAGGCATGTGAACACCTGGCAGCAGGTATGGAACCTGGTGCGCCAGGTCGACCACCCAAGCCTTGGTGTGTTGCTCGATAGTTTTCACACCCTGTCGCTCAAGGGTGACCCGAGCGGCATCGCCCAGATCCCGGGCGACAAGATCTTTTTTGTGCAAATGGCTGACGCGCCGATCCTGGCCATGGATGTGCTGGAGTGGAGCCGGCACTTCCGTTGCTTCCCGGGCCAGGGCGAATTTGACCTGGCCGGTTTTCTGGCACCGATTATCCAGAGCGGCTACACCGGGCCATTGTCCCTGGAGATTTTCAACGATGGCTTCCGCGCCGCGCCGACCCGGGCGAATGCGGCGGATGGCTTGCGTTCACTGTTATACCTGGAAGAAAAAACCCGCCAACGCCTGGCTGAACAAGGCCCCGCTGCGCCCGTGGACATCCTGTTTGAAACCCCGGCGGCCAGCGAATACGACGGTATCGAGTTTCTTGAATTTGCCGTGGATGAAAGCCTCGGCGCCAAACTGACTCACTGGCTGGAGCGCCTGGGTTTCGCCAAGGCCGGTCAGCATCGCTCGAAGAACGTGAGCCTGTTGCGCCAGGGTGACATCAACCTGATCCTCAACTGCGAACCCTATTCTTTCGCCCACAACTTTTTCGAGGCCCATGGCCCATCGCTGTGCGCCACCGCGATTCGGGTCAAGGACAGCGCCAAGGCCCTGGAGCGAGCGGTGGCCTACAAGGGCCAGCCGTATCGCGGCCTGGTCGGGCCCAACGAGTTGGAGCTGGCGGCGGTACGTGCGCCGGATGGCAGCCTGATTTACCTGGTCGACCCCAGTGAAGGCGGGCTGTACGACACTGATTTCAACCTGCAACCGGCCTCTGTCGCCAGCGGCGGCTTGCTGCGCATCGACCATATGGCCATGGCCTTGCCGGCCGACAGCCTCGACAGTTGGGTGCTGTTCTACAAGAGCCTGCTGGATTTCGAAGCCGATGACGAAGTGGTGTTGCCCGACCCGTACGGCCTGGTGAAAAGCCGTGCGTTGCGCAGCCGTTGCAGCTCAATCCGCCTGCCGTTGAATATTTCCGAAAACCGCAACACCGCGATTTCCCACGCACTCTCCAGCTATCGTGGTTCGGGGGTGCATCACATCGCCTTTGATTGCGCGGATATTTTCGCCGAGGTGCGTCGGGCGAAGGAGGCCGGGGTGCCGTTGCTGGACATTCCGCTCAACTATTATGACGACTTGGCAGCACGCTTCGATTTTGACGATGAGTTTCTTAGCGAGTTGGCGTACTACAACGTGCTGTACGACCGTGACGCACAGGGCGGTGAGTTGTTTCACGTGTACACCGAACCGTTCGAAGGGCGGTTTTTCTTCGAGATCATCCAGCGCAAGAACGGCTATGCCGGCTATGGCGCAGCCAACGTGGCAGTGCGTTTGGCGGCGATGGCCAAGTCACGCAGCGGTGCGGTGCGTCAGGCGCGTTTATAACTGCCGGCCGAGTGCTTCCTTCGGCGAGCGCCGCGGCCCATAATCAGCGCCTGCACAACAATGGCTGTGAGCGCCCCATGACCTCGAGTCCCGATCTTCCCGCGGTGTCAGACGCACCGCGCAAGAGTCGTAAGAACAACCCGGAAAAGACCCGCGAGAATATTCTCCAGGAAGCCATTGTCGAGTTTGTTCAGCAGGGTCTGGCCGGCGCCCGGGTGGACGCCATCGCCGAGCGTATCCATACCTCCAAGCGCATGATCTATTACTACTTCGGCAGCAAGGAGCAGTTGTACGTCGAGGTGCTGGAGAAGCTCTACGGCGATATCCGCAACACCGAGACCCGCATGAACCTCACCGCCCTGGAACCGCGTGAGGCGATTCGCCGGCTGGTGGAATTCACCTTCGATCACCACGACCAGAACGTAGATTTCGTGCGCATCGTCAGCATCGAAAATATCCACAACGCCGAGTACGTCAAACGCACCAACACCATCAAGGCGATGAACAGCAAGATCCTTGAGGGGCTGGGTGAGACCTTGCGCCGTGGCGCCCAATTGGGGTTGTTTCGTGAAGGGCTCGAGCCGTTGGACGTGCACCTGCTGATCAACTCGTTCAGCTTTTACCGGGTATCCAACCGGCATACCTTCAGTGAGATCTTCCAGATCGAACTGTCGGACGAGGCGATCAAGCAGCGGCATCGGGAGATGATTTGCGAGTCGGTGTTGCGTTACCTGCAGGCCTGAGTTCAGCGCAGGACCAATGTGGGAGGGGGCTTGCTCCCGATAGCGGTCTGTCAGCCAAGCATGTGCTGACTGATACACCGCAATCGGGAGCAAGCCCCCTCCCACATTTGAACTCTGTTTCGGCAGTCAGCCATTCATGCTCTGGAAGTGCGCCAGCATTCGATCGGCGTCTGGCACTTGACCACTGAACAACTCAAACGCCTTCACCGCCTGAAACACCGCCATATTGCCGCCATCCAGGGTACGGCAACCCAAGGCGCGGGCATCGCGTAGCAACTCGGTTTCCAGTGGGAAATATACGATTTCCGCGACCCACAGTTCTGTACGCAACAACGCAGCTGGCACCGGTGTCCCGGGCAGCTTGGTCATGCCCATCGGCGTGGTATTCACTAACCCATCAGCCTCGGCCATCGCATTTTCCAGATGTGTGCCGACCTGGGCGCGACCGGGGCCGAAACGCTGCGTAAGGTTATCCACAAGGTCGCGGGCGCGGGAGACGTCCACGTCGAAAATGCTCAGGTGCTCAACGCCTTCTGCCAGCAGCGCATGGCTCACCGCTGCCCCTGCGCCACCGGCACCCATCTGCACCACGTGCCGACGGGCGACGTCATGCAAGTTGCGGCGAAACCCTTCAGCGAACCCCAGGCAGTCGGTATTGTGGCCGATCCGTTTACCGTCCTTGAACACCACCGTGTTGACTGCACCAATGCCTCTGGCTTCGTCGGATAAGTCATCGAGCAACGGTAGGATCGCCTGCTTGCACGGGTAGGTAATGTTCAGCCCGTTGAAGTGCATCAATTCGGCGGCCCGCAGCAGGTCGGGCAGGGCATTGAGGTCCAGTCGCAGCGGCTCAAGGTCGATCAGTCGATACAGGTAGCGCAAGCCCTGGGCGTCGCCTTCCTCTTCATGCAAGGCCGGGGTGCGGGAGGCCTGGATACCGGCACCGATCAGGCCGGCGAGAATGCGTGTTTTCATCAAGCGCGTCCCTTCAGCGTATGGCTGAAATGCTCCAGGGCCAGGTGGTAGCCGTGGCTGCCAAACCCGGCCAGCACCGCCTGGGCGATAGGGGATACAAACGAGTGATGACGAAAAGCCTCGCGGGCATGCACGTTGGATAAATGCACTTCGATCACTGGTACTTCACTGGCCACCAGTGCATCGCGGATCGCGACCGAGGTGTGGGTCCAGGCTGCCGGGTTGATCACGATACCAGCGCAGCGGGCGCGGGCGCCGTGGATCCAGTCGAGCAGTTCGCCCTCATGGTTGGTCTGACGAAACTCGATTTTCAGCCCGAGCTTGTCCGCGCTGCGACCACACAGGGCGGCGATGTCGGCCAGGGTTTCGTGGCCATAAGTAGCGGGCTCGCGGGTGCCAAGCAGATTGAGGTTGGGGCCGTTGAGCACCAGCACGATGGGCGGCATAGAGGGTTCTCCACAGTTTCTTATTGGTTGTGGAGACAAAATGTACTGGATGGTTAATTTGGTCAATTGTCGGCAGCGGTTCCGTTCGATTATCGAACCGTTAATCAATGATACGGCACATGGCAATCAGATTAGATATCAATTGAAAATCATTCTCGACAATGCTTAAGATGCCCGCCTGTTTCCTTAACATTCCAGGGAGTCGGTTTGTCGGACGTGGATCTCAAGGGCTTGTTTCTCAAGCATGCCGATACGCTGCGCGGGTATCTGGCCCGCAAGGTACGGGACCCGCAATTAGCCGCTGACCTGGTGCAGGAGAGCTTCCTGCGCCTGGCGCAAAAGCCTGCCAGCGAGCGCATCGACAACTCCCAAGGCTATCTCTATCGAACGGCGAGCAATCTGCTGATCGACCATATTCGCCAGGAAGCACGGCGCAAGACTGACACCGTGCCCCACGAGGCGCTGGCCGAGATTGAAGATGACGTGGCCGGGTTGGAGGCTCAGGCAATGGCGCAGCAACAGCGACAGGCATTGAAGCAGGCACTGGCGGAGTTGCCGGAGCGCACCCAGCAAATTTTCCGCTTGAACCGTATCGAAGGCATGACCCACGCCCAGGTCGCCCAGCACCTGGACATCAGCGACAGTTCCGTGCAAAAGCACCTGGCCAAGGCCCTGGCGTATGTGATGCAGCGCCTGCAGGAAGGCGAGGTGAAGCCATCCGACGAATGAATTACCGAAAAATGCCAGGCCAGGCGTCACAGCGTCTATATAACGAAAATTCGAGATTCACACGTGAATAGCCAAGGTCCGCAACAGCACAGCATTACCGAGGAGGCGGCCGAGTGGGCGGTGCGCCTGCACGCCGGTGCCTTGAGCGAACAGGAACAGGCCGAGTTGCGCCAATGGATCGCCCGCGACAGTCGTCACGAAGCGGCCTTGCGCTTTGCCGAGCAGACTTGGGCGGCGCTGGGCGAGGTGCACAAGGACGAATCTGTATACCGTCAGCGGCCGCCGACAGCGGTTTCACCGGTACGCCGCTCCACGCGCCGAAGGCCGTGGCAGCGTGTGGCCGCCGCGGCGCTGGTCGCAGTGGTAGTGGGTGTCGGGTGGGTGCGCGGGCCCGATGTGTTGCTGCGCATGCAGGCTGACTATGTCACGGGCAAAGGTGAAGTGCGCACGGTGCACCTGGCTGACGGCAGTACGGTGGAGCTGGATTCCGCCAGTGCTATTCGCCTGGATTTCGATGGGGTACAGCGGGGCATCAGCCTGCTCCAGGGCTCAGCGGTATTTGACGTGGCGCCAATGGCGGGCGAAGAGACCCGGCCCTTCGTGGTGCACAGCGCCGCGGGCCAGACCCGGGCATTGGGCACGCGGTTTGTGGTCGAGCGCGAGGGCGACAGCCAAGCCTGGGTCGGCGTGTTGCAGCACAGCGTCGAGGTGTCTGTGCAGGCTTCGCCAGAAAATGGCACGGCCAAGCGTATCCTCGAGCAAGGCCAGGCTGCGCGTTACAGCCCCAAGGATGGTGTGCTCAGCCTTGATCAGCTTGATGTTGATCGCGCCACCAGTTGGCGGCGCGGTATGTTGATCTTCGATCGGCAGCCGTTGGCCAAGGTTATCGAGCAACTCAACCGTTACCGCCCCGGGCGTGTGGTATTGACCAACCCGGCGCTGGGCGAGCGTGAAGTCAGCGGGGTATTCCGCCTCGACATGCTCGACACCGCCCTTGGCACCTTGACCCGGGAGCTCCAAGTGCAACGCCTGGATCTGGCCGGCCTCAGCCTGATCTATTGACCCTCTCCCGTTAGAAACCTGCTGCCCTTGTAGGAGCGAGCTTGCTCGCGAAAAAGCCGAGGGCACCGCGTTTTCGTTGCCGTTCTTCGCGAGCAAGCTCGCTTCTGCAAAAAAATATTACTGACTTCCCGCGCCTCGCACGTCTTGCTAGGTGAGAAGCATTCGCATAAACAAAAAACGCTCAGCGCAGGGATCACACACATGTCAGCACTCACCAAGGGGCGTATCACCGGCAGTCGGTTGGCCCTGGCCATTCACCTGGGGGTGTTGGCCGTCGCCGCGCCGGTCCATGCCGTGGAACCTGCGGCCGGTACCGCCCAATCCGCGGTGCTGCGGTTCGATATCCCTGCGCAATCGCTCGGCAGTGCGGTGTTGGCTTTCGCCGACCAGGCCGGGCTGCAAGTGCTGTTCGACAGTCAACGCCTGCAAGGCCTGAGCAGCACCGCGCTCAAGGGTAGCTTTGGCGTGCAGGAAGGGCTTGGCCGCCTGCTGGGTGCCGCGCCGGTTGAATACCGCTTTACCGGGGAGCGCCAGGTCACCTTGAACCGGGTTGAGCAACAGGCCGGTGCCCTGGCCTTGGCGACCACTACAGTCACCGGCCTGCATAAGCAGGACTGGGTGTATTCAACCCCGCGCTCGGTCAGCGTGGTCGGGCGCGAACAGCTGGACCGCAACCCGCCCCGGCATGCCGCCGAGATGCTTGAGGAGGCGCCTGGGGTCTACTCCGCCGTCAGCCAGCAAGACCCAGGGCTGTCCGTGAATATCCGCGGTATCCAGGACTATGGCCGGGTCAATATGTCTGTCGATGGCATGCGCCAGAATTACCAGCAGAGCGGTCACCAGCAACGCAACGGCACGTTGTATGTGGACCCTGAGTTGTTGTCCGAAGTCGTGATCGAAAAGGGCGCGACCTCCACCCAGGGCGGTGCGGGCGTGATTGGCGGGGTGGCCAACTTTCGTACGGTGGAGGCCGCTGACCTGCTCAAGGGCGGCAAGGAAATCGGCGGGCGCATTCGCCTCACCTCAGGGTTGGGTGGGCGCAGCAACGGTACCCATTTCATCGGCAGCTCGGCGTTTGCCGTGGGCACCGATGTGTGGGATATGTTGGTGGCTGCCAGTGAACGGCACCTGGGTGATTACAACCCTGGCACCAAGGGCAGCATTGGCGAGTTGCGTACCGGCGCGGCGTTCATGCCGGCCAGTGAAGAGCGCATCAAGAACACGACCGTGGCCTATTCGGGTTCGGTGATGCGTTCGCGCCTGCTCAAGCTGGGGCTGAACCTGCCGGCTGACCAGCGTTTGCAACTGAGTTACCTGGCCACCGACGTCGACTACGACGACGTCAACATGATGACCGCCGAAAAGGCGCAGTTATGGGAAAAGCTCGGTAGCAGCGACGTCAGAGCACAGAACGTTGCGCTGGATTACAGCTATGCGCCGGACAACCCGCTGATCGACTTCAAGGCCAAGCTCTACTACGTAGACACCCGCAATGAGCAATCCACCCTGGCCCGGGGTATCAACAAGGCTTACGACGTCACCTATCAAACCAATACCTACGGCTTGCAGGCGCAGAACATTTCGACCTTTGCCCTGACGGAACTGGCCGCACTCAAGGCCAACTATGGGCTGGAGTTTTTCTACGACAAGGTACGCCCGGATTCCAATCAGGCCGTGGAAGCTGGCTCTGCGGTGAAGGCCTCGGCAGCCGAAAGCATCACGCCCAAAGGTGATCGTGCGATGGGCAGCGTGTTCGGGCGCCTGGATTTCGACTACGACGGTTGGCTGAACCTCAACGCCGGCTTGCGTTATGACCGCTATCGGCTGCGCGGCGAAACCGGCTTGAACACCCGCACGTTCATCATCGGCACCACCCGCCAGATCGGCGTGCCGGTGAATTACGACGTGGATCGCGAGGAAGGTCGCTTCTCGCCGACCTTCGGCCTGTCGATCAAGCCAGGTGTCGATTGGCTGCAACTGTTCGCCACCTACGGCAAGGGCTGGCGCCCGCCGGCGGTGACCGAAACCATGGTCAGCGGCCGGCCCCATGGCGGTGGTTCGGAGTCGATTCTGCCCAACCCCTACCTCAAGCCGGAGCGATCCACCGCGTGGGAGGTCGGCTTCAATGTGCTCAAGGAAGACCTGCTGTTCGCCGAGGATCGCGTGGGCATGAAGGTGTCCTACTTCAACACCCGGGTCGATGATTTCTCCTATATGGCCCTGGGCGTACAACCGCCCGGTTATGGCAACGTCAATATCGGCAGTGCAGCGTATGTGAACAACCTGGAGACCACACGTTTTCGGGGTCTCGAATACCAGCTCGATTACGACGCCGGGTTTGCCTACGGCCAGTTCAACTACACGCGCATGCTCGGCAGCAACAAATTCTGCAGCAAGACCGCCTGGCTCGGCGGCGTGACCAAGACCCAGAAGCGTCCAGGCAACCGTGCGCCGGTGGACGCGATGGTGCCGGACGACGCGGCCAATGCCGGCGTGGGCTGCAGCGCGATCCTGGGCTCCTCCGAACACATGCCCATGGATCGCGGCACCGCGACCCTGGGCGCACGGTTCTTCGAACGCAAGCTGGATGTGGGCGTCCGCGCCCGCTACAGCGCCGGTTATTACGTCAAAGGCGGCGCCGGGGTGACCACTTCGCAAACCGGCGTCTACCCCGCCGACTGGAAGCCGTACACCGTCTACGACCTGTACGGCAGCTATCGCGCCACCGACCAGTTGACCCTGCGCCTGGCCATGGAAAACGTCACCGACCGCGCCTACCTGGTGCCGCTGGGTGATGTGCTGGCCTTCACCCTGGGGCGTGGGCGCACCTTGCAGGGCACCGTTGAATATCAGTTCTGACCGCTTTTGCCCAGTGACGGGCAAAACCACAGCAGGCATTGGCTTGCTGCGGAGTGACCACCCCATGACTTGGAGTTTTGCATGAGCATTTCTATTTCATACAGCACGACCTACGCCGCTAACACCGTCGCCCAGTACCTGAGCGATTGGTCGGCCTACTTCGGTGATCTCAACCACCGTGAAGGTTCGGTCAAAGAGGGTGTGAACACCGGTGGTTTCAATCCTGGGCCGTTCGACGGCACTCAATACGGCGTTTCGAGCAGTGTCAGTGATGCCGCCGTGGTCGCCGAAGGCAGCCTGCATTACACCCTGTTCAATCCGCCGACTCACACGCTGTGGGGTTCGCTCGATGGCCTGACCCTGGGCGACACCCTGGCCGGTGGCGCAAGCAGTGGTGGCTACAGCATCGCCAACCAGGAAGTCAGCTTCACCAACCTGGGCCTGTCGAGCCTGCAGTCCGAAGGCCGTGACGGCCAGGTGCACAAAATCGTGTACGGCCTGATGAGCGGTGACAGTTCGGCATTGGCCTCGGCCATCGATACCTTGCTCAAGGGCATCGACCCAAGCCTGTCGGTCAATTCCACCTTCGATCAACTGGCCGCGGCCGGTGTGGCGCATCAGGACTCGGCTGCGCTCGGCGCAGCCGATGTGGGCCTGGTCGGCATTCAGGACGCGCCTCAAGACTTCGCCATGGCCGCCTGATGCAAAAGAGCCGATGGAGGGTCACGCCTTCATCGGCCTTGCGAATCCTGTGGGCACGCCGCAGGTGCCGTCAACGCACCGGGCGGGCCCTTGCTCGACTCTTCAATGGAACAACCACCATGACTCGGCCCGGTGCCAAGCGCACGAATGAGATGCTGGCTGCACTGACGGCCTATAAAAGTGCCTTCTTCAACATCGGCCTGTTCTCGGCGGTGATCAACCTGCTGATGCTCGCCCCGGCGCTGTATATGTTGCAGGTGTATGACAGGGTACTGGCCTCGGGCAACCAGATGACGCTGTTGATGCTGACGCTGATGATCCTCGGCCTGTTCGGCTTGATGGGGGCGCTGGAGTGGGTGCGCAGCCAGGTGGTGATTCGCCTCGGCACGCAGATGGACATGCGCTTGAACCAGCGTGTATTCGACGCCGCCTATGAAGCGCAGCTCAAGGGCGGCACCCAGGCCGCGGGCCAGGCCCTGCACGACCTGACCACCTTGCGCCAGTTCGCCACCGGCCAGGCGTTGTTCGCTTTTTTCGATGCGCCATGGTTTCCGGTGTACCTGTTGGTGATCTTTCTGTTCCACCCCTGGCTGGGCCTGCTGGCGCTGGGTGGTGCGCTGCTGCTGATCGCGCTGGCGTGGGCCAACCACCATGTCAGCCAGGCGCCGATGGCCCTGGCCAGCCAATTGTCGATCAGTGCCAGTCAGCAGGCCACGGCCAACCTGCGCAATGCCGACACCATCGAGGCCATGGGTATGCTCGCCACACTGCGCGGGCGCTGGTTCAGCCAACACCAGGCATTTCTGGTGCAGCAGAACCTGGCCAGTGAAAAGACTGCCGTGGTTACCGCCTGGTCCAAGGGCGTACGCCTGGCCCTGCAATCCCTGGTACTGGGTTTGGGCGCCTGGTTGGCGGTCAACGGCGACATCACCCCGGGGATGATGATTGCCGGGTCGATCCTGATGGGCCGGGTGCTCAGCCCCATCGACCAGTTGATCGGCGTGTGGAAGCAATGGGGGGCGGCGCGCCTGGCCTATGAGCGTTTGTCGTTGATGCTGCAAGATAACCCGGCGCGACCGGCGCGCATGAGCCTGCCCGTCCCCAAGGGCCAGGTAAGCCTGGAGCAGATCAGCGCCTGCGCCCCCGGCAGCCGTCGGCCCGCGCTGGCCAACCTGGGCTTCAGCCTGCCGGCGGGTGACGTGCTCGGTGTGATCGGCCCCTCGGGCTGCGGCAAGTCCACCTTGGCGCGGGTGCTGGTGGGGGCCTGGGTACCGCTGGCCGGCAAGGTGCGCCTGGATGGCGCCGACCTGGCCGTGTGGGACAAACAGCAACTGGGCCCGCATATCGGTTACTTGCCCCAGGATATCCAGCTGTTCGCGGGCAGCATTGCGCAAAACATCGCGCGTTTTGAAACGGTGGAGGCCGACAAAGTCCTCGCTGCGGCGCAAATGGCCGGCGTGCACGAGCTGATACTGCAACTGCCGCAAGGCTACGACACGCAACTGGGCGAGGGCGGCGCAGGCTTGTCCGGCGGGCAAAAACAACGGGTGGCCCTGGCGCGTGCGCTGTACGGCCTGCCGGCGCTGATTGTGCTGGATGAGCCCAATGCCAACCTCGACGAAGTGGGCGAGCAGGCGCTGCTGCAAGCCATCGCCCAGCTCAAGCAACAGCGCCGCACCCTGATTCTGATCACCCACAAACCCAACGTGCTGAGCCTGACCGACCAGTTGCTGATCCTCAAGGACGGCCAGATGCAGGCGTTCGGCCCGACGGCGCGGGTGTTGGAGGCGCGGCAAAAACCTGTGGTCAGCAAGCCGGTGTCGAGCATGAGCATGAGCTACCGCTTCGGTGAGGGAAAACCCGCATGAGCCAGAGTAAACCCACATTAGTCAGTGACCAACCGCACAACGTGCTGGCGCTGGATGACCAGAAATACTCGCGCCTGGGCTGGTGGCTGGTGCTCGGGGGCTTTGCCGGGTTCCTCGGCTGGGCAGCATTGGCACCGTTGGACAAGGGCGTGGCCGTGCCGGGCAAGGTCATGGTCTCGGGCCATCGCAAGACGGTGCAGCACCCGGCGGGCGGGATCGTCGAGCGTATCGAGGTGCGTGACGGTGACCGGGTCAGTGCCGGCCAGGTGTTGTTGCGCTTGAAGGAAACTCCGTTGCGCGGGCAGATGCAGTCGCTGCGCAGCCAATACCTTGCGTCCCTGGCCAGCGAAGCGCGCTTGAGTGCAGAAAGCGAAGGTTTGCCGGCCATCGAGTTTGCACCTGAGCTGCTGGCCGATCCTGAAGCAGCCTCCACCCTTAGTCTGCAACGCCGGCTGTTCGAAAGCCGTGCCCAGGCTCTGGCCACCGAACAGGCGGGCCTGCGCGAAACCATCGCCGGCTTTGAGGCGCAAATGCGCGGTACGCGGGATTCCCAGGCAAGCAAAGTGCAACAGCGGGCGGCGTTGAATGAACAACTGCAGGGCCTGCGTGAGTTGGCGCGCGACGGCTACATCCCACGCAATCGCCTGCTTGACAGCGAGCGGCTGTACGCGCAAATCGATGGTGCCATCGCCGAGGATGCTGGACGCATCGGCCAGTTGCAGCGCCAGGTGCTGGAATTGCGTTTGCGCATCCGCCAGCTCGGTGAAGACTTCCAGAAAGACTTGCGCGGCCAGTTGGCCGAGACCCGCACTCGCAGCGACGACCTGCGCAATCGCCTGGCCTCGGCTGAGTTTGAACTGGCCAACAGCCTGGTACGCGCACCGGCATCCGGCGTGGTGGTGGGGCTGGAGGTGTACACCGAGGGCGGCGTGATCAAGCCCGGCCAGGCCCTGATGGACATCGTGCCCCAGGGCGAGCCGCTGCTGGTGGAAGCACGGGTGCCGGTGCAGATGATCGACAAGGTGCACCCAGGGTTGCCGGTGGAATTGATGTTTTCGGCGTTCAACCAGTCCACCACGCCACGGGTGACGGGTGAAGTCACGCTGGTGTCCGCCGACCGTCAGGTCGATGAGCGCACCGACGAGCCGTACTACACGTTGCGTGCCCAAGTCAGTGCGGCAGGCATGCAGCAACTGGACGGCGTGCAGATCCGTCCGGGCATGCCGGTGGAAGCCTTCGTCAAGACGGGCGAGCGCTCGATGCTCAACTATCTGTTCAAGCCCTTGCTGGACCGCACCCATATGGCCCTGGTGGAAGAATGAAGGCGTTGCTGTTCACCCTCTGTTTCAGCTGTACATCGGCCGCGCAGGCCTTGGGTTTGTTGGACGTTTATGACTTGGCCCTGCGCAATGATCCAACTTTTCAGGCCGCGATCCAGGAGCGTGAAGCCGGTGAAGAAAACCGCGTGATCGGGCGGGCGGCCCTGCTGCCGAACCTGTCTTGGAGTTACAACAATTCGCGCAATGAATCGGAAGTGACCCAGAGCACCGCGCTCGGCAATGTCACCAGCGACCGTAACTATCGCAGCTACGCCTCGACCCTGACCTTGCAACAACCACTGTTGGATTACGAAGCCTATGCGCGCTTTCGCCAAGGCACGGCCCAGGCGCTGATGGCTGATGAGCGCTTTCGCGGCAAGAGCCAGGAACTGGCGGTGCGGGTGCTGGGCGCCTACAGCCAGGCGTTGCTGGCCCAGGAGCGCATCGAGTTGAGCCGTGCGCAGAAGCGTGCCTATGCCGAACGTCTGCAACTCAATGATCGCCTGCTCAAAGGCGGTGAAGGCACGCGCACCGATGTGCTCGAAACCCAGGCGCGCCTGAGCCTGGCCCAGGCCGAGGAAATCGAGTCCCTGGATGCCCAGGACAGCGCTTTGCGCGAGCTGGAGGCCATTGTCGGCCAGCCGCTGCAGATCGAAGCGCTGGCGCCCCTGGCCCGCCAATTCGATATTGCACCGCTGGAACCGAATCGCTTCGAAACCTGGCGTGAACTGGCCATGGCCAACAACCCTGAACTCAAGTCCCAGCACCACGCACTGGATGTGGCCTCTTATGAAGTGGAACGCAAGCGCGCCGGGCACTTGCCTAAGGTCAGCCTGTACGCCAGCAGCCGCCAGACCAGCTCCGACTCAGAAAGCAGCTACAACCAGAAGTACGACACCAACAGCGTCGGCATCCAAGTCAGCCTACCGCTGTTTGCCGGTGGCTCGGTGTCGGCCTCCACGCGCCAGGCGGCCAACCAACTGTCCCAGGCCCAATACGAGTTGGACGCGCAAACCGCCGCCACGCTGGTGGAGTTGCGCAAGCAATTCAACCTCAACACCAGCGGCGCGGCGAAGGTGCGCGCCTATGAAATGGCGGTGAGTTCTGCAACAGCGCTGGTGACCGCCACGAAGAAAAGCGTCAGTGGCGGCGAACGGGTCAACCTCGACGTGCTCGACGCCGAGCAGCAACTCTTCACCGCCCGCCGCGACCTGGCGAATGCGCGGCATGCCTACCTGCTGGCGCGCATTCAACTGAAGTATTACGCGGGGTTGCTGAGCGAGCAGGACTTGCGGGCACTGGCCGGGTATTTCCAGCCGTCGGCATGAGTGGTTACAACCCGGCGTTCGCCGGGTTTTTTGTGGTTACTAATCTGTGAAACAGCTTCGGGAATAAGGAGCCGGTTGTCGGGTGACAGAGGGAAATTGTTACTTGGCGGAAAATAACCTAACGGATGGGTTACGATGAGAGTAGGTGCTTACAAAGGCTACGTGATTTCGGTGTTTGTCAGGGATGAGCATTGCCCGCCCCATGTGCATGTCAGGGGCAAGGGATGGGATGTACGTTTTCGTTTCAGTTTTTTGGATGGGGATGTCGAGTTGTGGGACGTGGAGCCTGAACGGAGGCGGCCACCCATGGCGGTTTTGAATGAGATACGCGGGGCGATCATGCAGCGGCACTACCTGGCGCGGGCACGCAGGATTTGGTGGGAAAAACTGCAGACGGTTTGCCTGGAGAATCATTCCTGGAATTGGGACGCAGGTGAATTGGTTCCAGGGTTGGTCATTCGACCGGGTGTCTACGTCATTGCAAGCGCACGGCACGACGTTGTCGAGCAACGGACTATTTTGAATCTGATAAGAGCGCCAGATTGTGTGGGGATTAATTTATGAAGATCGTAAAAGCTAAGGTCAAACCTTATGTACCTCTCACTGAAGCTGACGTTGACAAGGCAATCGTCCGAGGGCGCAGGTTGAAACGCCTGTACGCCAACGCCAGCAACGTACGTTATGAAAACGACTGTCTCTCCATTGGCTTCAGCGACGGCAGCCGCATCATGTTGCCGGTGGCTGGCCTGCCGGAGTTCGAAGGCTTTTCAGAGAAAGATTTCCAGCAGTTGGAGGTGACTTTCGGTGGCAAAGCGATTAGCTGTGAGGCTCAGGGCCTGGATGTTTCGATCACCGGCCTGATCGCCACAAGCCAACCGCTGATGGAACTGGCAACCAGCCTGGTGGCATCGCGCAATGGTCGCAAAAGCAGCGCGGCCAAAACTGCCGCCGCCCGCGCTAATGGCAAAAAGGGCGGGCGGCCACGCAAGGACGTACCAGAAACACCAGACACATGAAGAGCCCGTGTGGGAGGGGGCTCGCCACAGCAAGCCCTCTCTCACATTATTGGGTCGATGCCCCGCGGATTTATCGGCGGGTCAGCAACACACCCGATTCCATATGGTGCGTCCACGGGAACTGGTCGAACATCGCACATTGGGTAATCCGGTGCGTGTCATGCAGTTGCGCGATGTTGGCGGCCAACGTCTCCGGGTTGCAGGAGATGTACAGGATATTGTCGAAACGCCGGGTCAGTTCGCAGGTGTCCGGGTCCATGCCGGCGCGGGGCGGGTCGACGAACACGCTGCCAAACTCGTAGCTTTTCAGGTCGATGCCGTGCAGGCGGCGGAACGGACGTACTTCATTCAGGGCTTCGGTCAACTCTTCGGCGGAGAGGCGCACCAGGGTGACGTTATCCACCTTGTTTTCATCGAGGTTGCTCAAGGCCGCGTTCACCGAGGTCTTGCTGATCTCGGTAGCCAGCACGTTACGCACGCGCGTGGCCAGTGGCAGGGTGAAGTTGCCGTTGCCGCAATACAGCTCCAGCAGATCGTCCGGGCGATCGCCCAGGGCTTCATAGGCCCAGTTGAGCATCTTCTGGTTCACCGTGCCGTTGGGCTGGGTGAAGGCACCTTCGGGTTGGCGGTAGCTGAAGGTGCGGCCACCAACGTCAAGTTTCTCCACCACGTAGTCCTGGCCGATCACATCGCGCTTGCCCTTGGAGCGGCCGATGATGCTCACGTTCAACTCCGCCGCCAGCTTGTTTGCGGCGGTGTGCCAATGTTCGTCCAGGGGGCGGTGGTAACACAGGGTGATCATCGCGTCGCCGGCCAGGGTGGTGAGGAACTCCACCTGGAACAGCTTGTGGCTCAGGGCGGCGCTGGCTTGCCAGGCGGCCTTGAGTTGCGGCATCAGTTGGTTGATACGCTGGCTGGCGATAGGGAATGCTTCGATCAGGATCGGCGTGCGCTTGTCGTCCTGGGAAAACATCGCGTAGTGGCGCTCGCCACCCTCCCGCCACAGGCGGAACTCCGCGCGCAGGCGGAAGTTCTGCAAGGGCGAGTCGAAGACCTGCGGCTCGGGCGCGTCGAAGGGGGCCAGCAGGTCACGCAGGCGCGTGACCTTGTCTTGCAGTTGAACGGTGTAGGTTGCGGCGTCAAAAATCATGCGTTGAACCAGCCCAGCTTGATCACAAACAGAATCGACAGGATCACCAGTGCCGGGTTCAGCTCACGGTT
>Ga0160464_100826_pt1 | contig 16654 bp, 13 predicted proteins | sample HID1971I_E11MG_FD_108275 | JGI IMG/M metagenome (GOLD analysis project Ga0160464, IMG submission 108275) | Enriched millipede-associated microbial communities from UW Madison campus, WI, USA - HID1971I_E11 MG | ecosystem: Host-associated > Arthropoda: Insects > Digestive system > Unclassified ... | reverse complement strand
GTGCCGCGGCCGGTGTGAAGTGCTTAGGCTGGGGATAGCTGTTTCTTTGGTTACTTTCTTTGCAGCAGCAAAGAAAGTGACTGCCGCCCCGCACAGGGGCAACGCTAATAAACCAAAAAGAAAACGGGATCCACCGAAGCCCAAAACATCTGCCAAAAAACCAACCTAACCGCCGCGCAACGACCTGAACCCGCCATGCCGCCATTGCCCTGGCGAAATGCCGAAGCGTTTAGAAAACGCATGCGTGAACGCACTTTGATCGGCGAAGCCAACATCGAGCGCGATATCGATAAGCGTCGCACGAGGATCTGCGAGCAAGGTCAACGCGGTATCGAGCCGCAGACGATGTAAGTACCGATGCGGCGTCTCGCCAAACGCCTCATTGAAGAGCTGATGAAAGCGCCGCATGCCGAAGCCGCAATGCGCGGCGAGATCGGCGATACGCAGCGGCTCCGACAAATGCAGACGCAACCATCGATCGATGCGCGCGAAGTCGAGCCCACGCATCATGTCGACGGAATCGTCGGTATCGTGCATCAGCGCGCCGCACAGATGCGCGGCAACCTGCCATGAGAATCGCTCGGAGAAGTGCGCAGCGCCGTTCGCGCGATGAGCAACCTCGGCGACTGCCTGCGTGACGCGCGGATCGATCGCGACCGCGCGCGCCCGCTCGAAATAACGTTCAGGCACCGCGACAGAGGTGGCGGGCAGATCGAGCACGAGCTGGCGATTGTCGCCGTCGGCCCAGTAATCGTGGCGCGCGCCCGCCGGGATGATCCACGCGCCGCTGCAATCGATGCGCGCGCCGTTGCCATCGACGGCCATCTCCATCGACCCGTCGAGGCCGAGCACGATCTGATGAAAGTCGTGCACGTCCGACGCTTGCGCCGCCTCATAGCGGCGCAGCGACACGGCGGGACGATGAAGCGGCGCGCTCATGCCGAGATCGCTCAGACGTCCAGCAGTTCCACTTCGAACACGAGCGTCGCGTTCGGCGGAATCACGCCGCCCGCGCCACGCGCGCCGTAGCCGAGTTGCGGCGGAATCGTGAGACGGCGCACGCCGCCCACCTTCATGCCCTGCACGCCTTCGTCCCAGCCCTTGATGACCATGCCGCCGCCCAGCACGAAGGCGAACGGGTCGTTGCGGTCCTTGCTCGAATCGAACTTCTGGCCGTCCGTGAGCCAGCCCGTATAGTGCACGCTGACCGTCTTGCCCGCGACGGCTTCAGCGCCCTCGCCAACGGTGACGTCTTCGTATTTGAGACCGGAATCGGTCGTGACAATCGACATGGTTGCTCCCTGGTTGCCCGGCCATCGCCGATGGATGGCCGGTGGTCGAAACCAACATTGTAGAACGTCGCAGGAAGCGGAGCCGGGCTCGGGCGATCAGAGATGCCGGCCGCGCGGGCCGAAGCGCGAGCCGATGCGCGGCCCGATCTCGGGCCTCACGTGCCTGCCGATGGCGGTGCCGATCGATGCGCCGTCCTGCGCATCGTGCATCGCGGCGGCAGCGGCCTTGTCCCCGACCTGCTGCCTCGCGATCTTGAGCGCGCGCACGCGCACGTACGCCATCGCGACCAGCGTCCAGGGCGCAAGATAGGCAAACTCGGGCACGGACACCATCATCATCGTCCAGGTCGCGGCGCAGCACTGGCGCAGCGCCATGCCGCGCGGGTCCCAGTCGAGCTTGAACGCCGGGTAAAGCATCAGCGAGCTGATGAATACCGTGCCGACGATACCCGTATTGACGAGCAGCGTCGAGAACAGATCGGTCGAGCGGATATAACCGAAGCCGATGCCGAAGATCTGATTGAGCGGCGACGCATTGAACCACAGGCGCATCGATTCGAGGAACAGCAGCGAGCGGTCCGAGCCCGACTCGGTTTTCTGTTCGAGCTTGTCCACCACCATCTGCTTGAAGAGATCGGCGATGTAATCCTGCAGGAGATACGCGATCACGCACAGAACGAAGAGGCCGATCAGCGCCTTGACCGGATTGATGCCGAGCTTGCGCACGCGGATGAGCGAATACACCGCATAACCGATCAGCACCGTCGACGACGTGGTCATGAGCAGCGACAGGCCGATCACCCATACCGGCCAGCGCACGCGCGACGTCGCGTTGAAGTAGACCCAGAACGGAAAGATGGACATCGCATACATCGACGGCTCGCCGGTGAGCGCCTTCAGGCGCTGGATCGGAATGCCCTTGATGTCGATCTGCTGGAACGAACTGCCGTTCACCGTGCCGTCCGAGCGCACGATGCCCTTGCCGAACTGATCGCCGAACGCGCGGTTCGAGACGAAGTCGCCCGGCTGGCCCGTGACGATGTAATAGGCCACCTCGAACATGCCGTACAGCGCGAACAGCGTGACGGCGGCGAGAATCCACTGGTCCCACGTCGGCTTGTAGTAGTGATACACATAAGCCGCATAGAGCACGACAGCCGACACGTAGATGGACTGCGTGAACATGCTCTTGCGCATGATGAAGGTGAAGGGATCCTTGTCGTCGACGAGCACGATCTTGCTGAAGTCGGGATCGAAGGGCGCCATCATGTCGGCGAGTTGCGACGTGCAGACCATCAGCAGCCACACGAGGATCGCCGCGCCGACGAAGTGCATCCAACTCTTGCGCGCGCGTCCGCCGAACAGCAGCACGAGCGGCACGGAGAGGAAGCACATCAGATAGCCGATCGTCGTGCCTTGAATCGACGGCATGACGAGGAACGACGTCACCGGCATCGCGAAGGCCCAGATTCGGTAGTACAGGTCGGTCAGCGCCGCTTTTTCTTTCATCATCGAAGGTTGGATGGGCCCGTTTCAAACGGGCTGTCGATCGTTATGAATGTCGGTGCGAACCATGCTCCATCGGTCATGCACGGCGCCGGAATGTCGCCAGCATAGCCAGCAGAATCACGAGCATCGAACGCGAGGGCAGGTCTGTCGTTTCTGCGAGCCGAACCTCTTCGACAACCGGGATGGGCGTCTGAACGGGCACGGGCTCCGGCGCCGGCAAGGGCTCAGCCTTGCGCACGCGATGAAAATCGCAATGCGGACACACGTTCATGCCCACGGCCACCTGCCTGCGGCAGCGCGGGCATTGCACGAGCCGATTCCTGAAGGAAAAAGGTCCGCTCATATGCGTGTCTCTCATCGACCCGGTTGACGGCGCGAGCGCGTCGAAGCCTTCGAATCTACCCTCGCGGACAAGACGTATGAACAATCGAACACGTCCCACGGCCAGCGTTACAACGCAATGCGCCGCGTGACGGGCACGCGGCGCGATGCCTTCAACCTCTACGCTTCATTATGCGCGCGCCGTTAATGCGCCGACTTGAACGAACTCGTATATGCCGCCGCATAACCATAACTGCGACGATTGCTCGGGCGTCGCGGAATCGCATTGAACACCGAGCCGACGAGCCTGCCGCCCGAACGCTGCACCTTCTTCACGGTCTCCTCGATCTCTTCCTCGCTCTGGATGCCCGAGCGCAGCACGAGCACTGTCGAACCCGCGTCGCTCGCGACGATCGCCGCGTCGGTCACGACGAGGAACGGCGGCGTATCGAGGATCACGAGATCGAACTGATCACTCATGCGCGCAAGCATGTTGCGAAAGCCCGGCATCATCAGCAGCTCGGAAGGATTCTCCGGATAGCCGCCGCACGACATGAACGACAGCCCCGGCACGCCGACATAGCGGATCGCGTCGCCGAGCGCCAGTTCGCCCTTGAGCACTTCCGATAGACCGCCCGGATTCGACTGCTTGAAGAACGAGGCGATATGACCGCGCCGCATGTCGCCGTCGATCAGCAGCACGCGCAGCCCGATTTCCGCGAGCAGCACCGACAGATTCGCCGCGACGAAGCTCTTGCCCGCCGACGGAATCGGGCCTGTCAGCATCACGATGTTGTTCGGCGCATTGGCGAGATCGCGATACAGCTCCGTGCGCACGGCGCGCAGCGCCTCGATCGCCGGATCGTGCGGGAAGCGCGTGGCGAGCACGCGGGCATCGCGATCCGTGTCGGCGACGTGCGGCATCGCGAACGCGTCGTGCTCCGGCAGATGAACATAGGGCAGCGCCTTCGGTGGACCACTGTTTTGCGCCCCTGAGTAAGTGAGCGGCGCATGTTCGACCGGCGATACGGCGATCTCGTGATCGAGCATGGCTTGCTGCCGGCTGTACAGCACTTCTCCCAGCACGGGCACCGAAAGACGGCGCTCGACGAACATCGGATCGGTCACGCCGATCATCGCGTGGCGGCGCAGGAAGATGAAGAACGTGCCGATGAAGAAGCCGAGGCCCGTGCCCGCGGCGATCACCAGCGACTTGTGCGGTTTAACCGGACGATACGGGCGCAGCGCGTTATCGACGATATGCGCGCCGCCGCTCGTGCTCGCACGCCGCACGGAAAGCTCCTGCGCCTTGTTCACCATGCCCATGTAAATGGTTTCGGCCACGCGCGCGTCACGCGTGAGGGTCGCGTTCTGACGTTCCGAAGCAGGCATGCTGTCGAAGCGCTGCTGAATCTGCTTGTTCGATGCCTCCAGCTCAGAGATCTGCTGATTCAGATTGACCACTTGCGGGCTGCTCGGCTGGAAGCGCTGCAAGGCTTGCGTGCGCTGCAGCTTGAGCGTGGCCAGTTGCTGCATCGATACGATGCTGCCTTGCAGATACGCCTGCGCTTCGTTGAGCGGTTGCACCGACTGCGATTTGGAACGGAACGAGCTCAGGTTGCCCTCCGCGCGCCGCAGATCGCTTTCGAGGCGCGGCAGTTCTCCGCGGATGAATTCGAGCGTCTTCGTGTCGTTCGCCTGGCGCGCCTGAACGGCCGCGGTCAGATACGCCTGGCCGAGCGCGTTCGCGACATCGGCGGTCAGCGCGGGATCGTCGGCGTTGAAGGTGATCTGCACGACGCCCGTGTCTTTCGCGGACTCGGCCACCTTCATCGACTTCTTCATGAGCGCGATTGCATCGAGCGTATTGAGGCGCGTCACGTCGAAGTGCACGCCCGGATGGCCGAGCGCGCCGTTGACGAGAATCGACACGCCGTTCGCCGATGCCGGACGGCCGATCGTGCCGCGCAGAAGCATCGCGCCATCGGGATCGCGCAACTCGTACTGGTTGTTGTCGAGCAGAACGAGATCGAGCTTCTGGTCTTCGAGCGCGGGCGGCACGTCGAGGCGGCCGATCTGCAGCGATTCGCCGCCCCAGCCGTATGAATCGAGGCCGAACCATGCGGGAGACAGATGTCCCTTCTTCGCGAAGATATCCGCGATCTGGCCGAGCACGGGGAACGTGGTCGGCTTGACCTTGATGTCGAAGTGGAACTGCTTCACGACGGGTTCGAGCACCGAGCGGCTTTGCATCACGGAGATTTCCGCGGGCGCGAGCTGGTTGACCGTCGGCTGAGACTGCTGCATCTGCATCTGGTTTTGCGGCGCGATGCCGAGCGCGTTCGGATCGGGTGGATCAACGCGCACGACGACGTCCGAAGAATAGATGGGCGTGGCAAGAAATGCATACGCGGTCGCGAGCGCGGCCGTGATCCCGATGAACAGGAACAGGATGCCAAGGTGATCGCGCAGGAGCCTGAGCATGTCGCTCGCGGTGAATTCACCGTCGTCCTTGCCGGGGCGCGAAGATCCGGAGTTCACATAGAGGGTGTTCAAAGGCGCCGTCCTCAGTTCGATAAGTTGACCGTTGTTTCCCGGGCCGAGAAAAACAGAGAGCCCGCGCGGCATGTCCGCGGTACGTCTTGCGTGTTGTTGATCCGGCCTATGGCCGTCGGAACTTCCAGACTAAAGACGCGAGAGGCTCTGAAAAGCGGGCGAAGCACATGTTGCTTCGAGGTCGCATGACGAAGCACGTCGGCTCGTCGGAGTGCGATATCTGCCAGGAGCACACTCCGTGCCTCGGCATCGCGCCTCAAGATTCGGCGGATGAAACTCGCGAATCCCGTTACGAATCGCTTGCTGTCAAACGATACGGTAAGTCTGGAAAATAAAGCGTCAAGGCTATCTTCCGGGTCCAAACTGCACGCGTCTGTTGAGTAGCGAACATAACGGGCATGGTAAGGGCGGGTACGCCACTTGCGCCCCCGCTCTTTCGCGCGATAATTTGCAGTTTTGCCCATGCTTTATTTGTCGTACCAAAGTGTCGATTTCCTACGGCATCGGGTTGGCCTTGATGAAATCCCGCACGGTATCGAAGCGAGATTTGCGCGTTTTACCGTCGTCCTGGATCACACCGTAGTTGCCATCGCCGCCGTAGCGCTGGTCGTCATATAGCTCGTACAATGTCACGTTCTGTATGTTGTAAGTCTTCGCGAGCGACACGAATCCCTTCAATGCATCCTTGCCGACGAGATAGCCGGCCGGGTCCGCGTGCGTCGGCCGCACGCCGTACTCGGTGATCCAGATGGGCTTGCCGTAGCTGTCGCGCAGGCGCTCGAGCACGTTGACCTTCTTGTCGCCGGCCGCAGTGATCGATCCCATGTTCGAATACCAGTGCCACGCGGTGATGTCCCAGTGGGGAATGGGATGACCGCGCGTGCCGTCGGGCTGCGTGCCCGCATATAGCATGTCGGTGAAGCCGTAATGCAGCCAGCTGAACGATGTCAGCAGGATCTTCGCGTCCGGATTCGTTTCGCGTATGCCTTTGATCAGACCGAGGATCGAGCCGCGCGCTTTCATGAACTTCGCGTTGTCGTAGTCCTGCGGATGCTCGCCGCTGCGGTCCGAGCCGAGTATCGTCCAGTTGTCGTACTCGTTGCCGACCTGATAGTACGTAACGAGGCCCTTCAGTACGCGCCCCGCCGTCTTCCCTAAAGCATAGCCGCGCTCGAAGGTTTCCTGCTCGTTTGCGCGCTTTTCCGGCTCGAAGGGCGTAACGAGCGCGAGCACGCCGACGCATTGTTTCGCCGCCGCGCGCGCGAAATCCGCGACCATGTGAGCGCTTTGCTCGCTCGATACATCTTGCGCGTACATCGTGACGCCGAGATCGCGAAGCTGTGAAATCTGCAAGGCGTAGTCGCTCATGCCGTACGCGCCGTGATGTTCCAGATGCCCCGCGATACCGTAGAACACACCTTTCGATCCATTGCCGCAAGCGATTTTCGGCGACGCGACGTTCGCGGCGTGCTCCGCGGAGTTCGCCGAATGACTGCTGTGATACGCGTCGGATGTGCCGCCGCGCGCGTAGATCAGCACCGATGCGCAGCAAAGCGCACCAAACAGGGATATGGCAGCCACCAAAGTTCGCATCGATGTTCGGCCCTCGAAAAAGTGCGCGCTGTCATTCGATCAGCACATTGGAATGTCGCGGCGTGGACTGAGCGCCCATGTCGCGCGCGGCGCTCTCTTGCAGCAAGACGTTTTGCGCCTGCTCGTCGAATGCTTCGCGCGAGAAGCGATGTCTGAATGCACGCGCGAGCGCGGCGAGCGGAAGATCACGCGCTGCGAAGATGCGTTCGACGAATGCATCGTGATCGTGCGCGGGGAACAGCAGCGCGTCGGGCAGATATGAATCGAGGCCCGACACACGCGATACGACGATCGGCCGTTGCGCGAGCACCGCTTCGATCATCACGAGCGGCACGCCTTCATATGCGGAAGGCAGCACGAGCGCATCGCTCGCGACGATCCAGGGAAGCACGTCCTTCTGCGGCCCGACCATGCGCACGCACGCGGACAGCGCCGGGCTCGCGTCGATCATGGCTTGCAGGCGCGCCGCATCCGGTCCTTCGCCGACGATCAGCACGAGCGTACGCCCGAATGCATCGGCGTGACGCTCGATGGCCTGCATCAGAAAGTCCTGACGCTTCTGTTTGAAGTTGATTCGGCCGATATGCGCGATGATCGTCGTGCCTTCGTCGGGCAAGCCGAGCGAGGCGCGCGCGGCTTCTTTCGTGAGCGTCGTGCGGCTGAAGCGGTCGTCGACATAGTTCTCGAGGACCATCGCGCGCGCATTGGGCGCGAGCGCCTTCAGCTTGCCGCGCAAATGATCGTTCAGCGTGACGTACTCGTGCGGCGCGCGATACAGCGCGCGCTTGACGAGCCATTTGATCTTGCCGGGACCGCCCGCGTTCGCGGGAGCATCGTCGACGAGCGGCAGATAGCTTACCGCCGTGGTACGCGCCTGACGCGCGGCGAAGAGTCCCGCGAGACCGGAAGCGATCGTGCCTTGCGCAATGAGCAGCTTGTTCAGCCGCAGCGCGCGCAGTTTCACCGCGGTCGCGCGGACCGTGCGCCACAGCGCGAAGACATCGCCGCGTATCGATTCCGCCGTATGCGGAAGCCCGATCGTCTTCACTTTCGGATGCGCGTTCGCCAGGTCGCTGACGTAGCGATACAGCGGCTCGTTCGCGGTCGGCACGAGGATATGCAAAGTCTTCACATGAGTGCTCGCGATGAGCGCAAGCATGAACCGTTTAAGCATCTTTTCGTGGCCGCCGTTGATACCCGAGTCACAATAAATTCCCAACTTCACCAGCTCTTTCCCCCTCGAAATGCGTCTGTGTTCGTAGCACCGCTTGGTCTCACGGCTTGTCGATGAACTGCATCAGCAGGCGGGCGCTCTCCGTCCAGCGGAAGCGCTCGGCGTGCGCGAGGCCGCGACGCTTGAGGTCTTCGCTCAACTCGGGCGAAGCCAGCAGCTCGCCCAACTTGTTTGAAATATCTTCGACCGAATAGGGATCGCAATAGATCGATGCGTCGCCGCATGTCTCCGGCAATGCGGCCGCACGCCCGACGAGCGTCGGGCAGCCGTTGCGCATCGCTTCCAGAGGTGGAATGCCGAAGCCTTCGTAAATTGAAGGATAGAGGAAGCATGCGGCGCGCTGGTAGAGCGCTCTCAGCTTTTCATCGCTGACATAGCCCGCCTGCTTGATGTTTGGCGCACTCGACAGATCATGTGCCTTGCCGAAGATCGCGGCATTCTTCATACCCACGATCACGAGATCGATCGAAGGATCGTTCAGACGCATGAATGCTTCGACGAGGCGCTTGAAGTTCTTCGTCGGATTCATGCTGCTCACGGCAAGCACGTAACGGCGGTCCGTGAGATTCAGTTCTTCGATCACGGATGCATCGGGCATGATGTGATCGAGATGATCGGCTGCGAGCGGCACCACGCCGATGCGCTCCGCAGGCACGCCGACATGATGCGCGAGCCGGTCGCGCGAGAACTTCGAATTGGTCAGCACGCAACTCGACGTGCGCGCGAGGATCCAGAACATCACGTGATACCAGGTGCGAAACTTCCACGAGAAGTGCGCGGGCGTGTCGAACACCGCGGCATCGTGCATATAGATGATCTGGTTCGCGCGAAAGATCGAGCCCGAGTTCGAGAGATTCACGATACGCGAGCGCCCGGCGAAGAGCGGCAACACGATCTGCTCCCAGAAGACGCCCTTGCCGAAGCCTAGCTTCACGGTCTCGACACCTTGCACGGGATCGAGTCCGCTTTGCGGCGGCACCGCGAGCGTCACATGGGAGCCTTGGGGCAATTGCACGAGCGCAGCGACGAGTTCGCGCGCGACGCGTTGTACGCCCGTGGTCTTCTGGCTCGTGAAGCGTCCGTTATAGACGAGCTTGTTGCTGGCGATGGATGTGTCCATATCAGGGCGTCAGAACTGTGAATCGGAGCTGGTTTCATAGGCGATCTCATCGGCATCGAGCGGCGCGCGCGCGTGCTTGACGGAGTCGAACTCGTACATCGAAAGCCATTGACGGAAGATCGCGTCCATCGAAAAGCGCTTGCTCGCAGATGCCCTGGCCTCGGCGCCCATGCGTGCGCGAAGCGACGAGTCGTCGCGCAACAACGCGATGTACTTCGCCATATCTTCCACGCTCGATGCGACGAAGCCCGTCACGCCATGCTGAACGACATCGCGATTGCCCACGACATCGGTCACGACGGCGGGAATGCCCGCGACCTGCGCCTCGATGAGTGCGATAGGCATGCCCTCCCATCGCGATGTCTGCACATAGATATCGAGCCCTGACGTGAGTTCGAGCGCACGATCGCGCGTGACCCAGCCGCTGCACGCTACGGCGTCTTTAGGCGTTCCCGCAGGCAACTCGTCTTCATTGCCGCCGATCCACAAGAAGCGGACGGACGCGTCGCGCAGTTCGGTGGCGAGCTTCACGAAGGCCTCATGATTCTTTTGAAACATGGCGCGGCCGCTCATGCCGATAAGAATCCCGCCGGCGCTCTTGTCGATGCGCGGCGGAATCTCCGGCACGTTCACGCCGTTTTCGATCATGCGTGCGCGACGCGCGCGCATCTTCGTCTCGATCTCCGCAAGCTCACTCTTCGAACATGCGACGATGGTTCCGCCCAGTCGCGCGGCGATGCGCTCGAAGCTCAGATAAGCGAACTGCTTCGCGGGCGATACGTCACGCCGCAGGAACGCGAGGCCATGCGGCGAATAGAACACGCGTGCGCGTGGCGCGGCGATGCGCGCGGCGGCACGTCCCAGAACGCCCGCCTTCGACGAATGCAGATGAATCACGGACGGATCGCACTCCTTCAGCTTGCGGGCCAGGTTCCACAGGCTGCTCAGATCGTTCTTCATGCTCACTTCGCGGAACATGCTGACGTAGGTTAGCTTTACCGCAGGATGAAAGAGCTTCGCGAAGTTATTCGGTGTTTCCTGCCGGATCGAATGAAGGATCGTTACGCCGACACCGGCCGCCGCCGCGCGGTTCGATAGCTGGGTCAGCATGGACAGCACACCGCCGCCGAAGGCCTCGGTGATATGGACGATCTCTTTCATATTCAACTCTTCGATTGGCGTCTCGCCGAGCACCCGCGGCAATACGCAATGTGAAGGAATGGCCTAATCGTTATGGAAGATGACGCGACACACTCGCTTGGGGCGAACGCATCCCGGGTGGTCGTTCATGACCACCTCGAGGAACATGAAAGGCCGGGATGTGCGTGTCGGAGTACTAATCGCGCGCAGATGTAATACGCGCGCGATAAATACACACGAGATCCGGCATAGCATTACGCGTTCCTTGCGCACGGGATGCGAGGAACTCCATCAAGCCTGATAACAGGCCTGGATTTACCTGCCGCAGAATCCCGGACCAGTCAATTTGGCCGGATGGGCGCCCCGATGTCGGTCTTTGCGAAGATTGTTCTGCGTCGCGCCGAAAGCACAGTTCAGCCATTGAAGCAGCCTTTCTGCAGCGGGACGTAAAGCCGATAGGTCAGTAAAAGATCTGAGTTCTTCAGAGCCGGAGCCGTCGTTCGCCGGCTTGAGCACATTCCTCGGTCCGTGCCCGGGACGTTATCGACGCCAGCGTTCCTGTGCTGACGTATACGAATTCGTGAAGCTTATTTCGTGGCGGCCGCATTCTGCTGAGCAATCGCCGTTTCGCATATCTGTAGAAGGATTTGCAGATCCTTGAGTGGCACCGCGACTGATTGCATGCGCAGGCTCTCGGCTTGATCGGCTAACTTTTGCACATGCTCGACTGACGTTTCATCCGTTTCCATTCGGCAGGCTCGCTTAATTAAACACTGTTTGGACCATTAAGATATCGGCTCGAACTGCATAGGTCGGTTCGTTGACTCACATACTTAAATGCAACTTTTGGAGTAGAGCGCAATCAAATGCGTCTAATGCGCGCTTGGCGTGCAATACAATGCTTTGTGAAAGCCAATCATTTGAAAAACGCGTTAACAAATAGAATCACTTGTTACCGTTTATAACACGTCAATTTGTTCATTGCCGAAAGCGCAAATAAACATTACGCCGATCCTGATATCCACATCGCATTTCTACATACGGTTCACGTGGTACCCGAACCCGCTCTTTCGGTAATCGGACGCTTGAGCAGCGACACGCCTTGCAGATGCAGCGTGAAGGCCATCGCCGCCGCCGCCAGCGTCTCGACAATCAGCACCGTGGCCGCCGCACCCTGTTCGCCGAAGAGCTTCGCCAGCACGGCGAGCAAGCCGAAATTCAGCACGGCGGACGCCATCAGCACGCGGCTGAACTGCGCCTTCATGCCGAGCGGAAGCATGGTCTGAACACCGAAGAGATCCGTGAGGCCGACCATCAACGGTACGAACGCCATCCAACGCAACACTTCTACGGTAGGCAAGAACTTCGGTCCATACAAGAGTTTTACCGCAAGTGGTGCGCCGAAGAAAATGCAGACCGAGATCAGCGACACGATCAAGCCCTGCACGACGAACATCTTGCGCAGGAAAGCGAAGGCATCGTCCTTTGCATGATGCATGAGAAAGCTCACGCGCGGGTACGCCGCGGTCTTGAGCGGCGAGAGCATGTTCAATGCCGCGCGGATCAGCTTGTCGCCCGCGGCGAAGTAGCCGGCCGCGACGTTGCCCGAAATGAACGTGAGCAGCACGATGTTACTCGATGCATAAATATCGACGATGGAGGTCGCCATGTACACGCTCCAGCCGTCCTTCAGACGACCGAAGATGGTCTTGAACGACACGGGCACGAAGTCGAGTTCGCGACGGAAATACAGATACGTGCAGATCGCAATGCCCGATAGCAGCGGAACCAGCGCATTGACGGCCATCGCGATATCGACATCGTCGTGCTCGCGCACGAAGATATACATAGCAGGAATGCTGAGCGCACGTCCGATGAATACGAATCCGCTCAACATGCCGAGATCTTCGATACCTTGAAAATACCACGTAGGAATCAGCATCGCACCGATCGGCATGCCATAGCCGATGATCAGCAACTCGCGATACTCTCTCAGCGAAGGTATGAACGACGTCAGCGCGAGCAGGACGAAGAAGCCGGCACCCGCGAGCGCGGCCTGCGTGATGATGGTTTCCCAGAAGATCTTCGAGCGCTGTTCGCGGCTCGCCCGATTGATGGACACTTTCGGCGTCGCGGTCAGGGAGAAGCTGAAATTCGCGAGCGAGATGAAGTAGGCGACAAAGGCCAGGCAAAATGAAAGGCGTCCATATCCGTCCGGACCGAGGACGCGCGCAAGCCACGGCAGCGTCAGCAGCGGTGCAAGGTAGGTGGACACCTGCAACGTCATCAGGATCGTGAAGTTCTTTCGGAATGAAGCCATTGAACGGTTTTTTCCCCGGCTGGAGCGCAGCATGTTTTATGACTATGACGCAGGGTTATGAACCCTGCAGGCTCGCCTGTGTTTGGCAGCCTTTGCGTGACAGCGCCTGCAGCGAATAGTTTCGCCCGAGCGACGTGTCGTCAATGCGACGCGGGGCCAAAGAGGTCTGTGCGCCCACGCCTTGGCCTGGCTTCGGGGCACTTCGTATCGAAGGAAATGCGCCGGTTCCGGATGGTCGATAACTTCCGGAGAGGACGCAAGCGTATGAAAGAAGCTATTAAACAAGAGAAAAATGTATCTATCAGTGGGGTTGCGCACGCAAGACCGGTTCCAGCGTGCGATCGTTCGGTTGAAATTTGCGCCAAGTGCTGGTAGGAAAACATGGATGCGCGGCGATGGATCGTCTTCAAAGCGACATCCGTCGCAATGCAATCTCGACCGTTCTCAATGATCGGGATATCACGACTATATTCTTGCAAGCGTGCTAGTCGGGAAAAAAATAAATCGCCCACGCGAAACTCATATATCAAAGCTTCAAAAATCGAATTAATAGCAATCCGATATTTTCCATAGCCCGTTGCGTGCGCGCGCCCTGAAACGGCACGCAATTCTCGGTCCGGCCACGCCGGGCGTGCACAAGAATTGCTACCGTCTGGCGGCGGGGCGCGCGGCGCGCCCGCCGCGTGCGTCGTAGGCGCTCACATATAATGACCTGCAAGGGGCTTCATCCGCCGGCCCATTCTTCAGGCCAGACGAGCAGTGCGGCGGCGCATCTCGCGACATCAACCGCAACACCGAAACACGCAAGGAACCATAACCGTGACAACGTCTTTTTCCAGTACGGTCGAGCCCGAAGGCGACAAGGCTTTCGATGCGGCCGTCGCAGGAAACGACGGCGTGCTGGTGCTCGACGCCGCCCAGCGATGCCTCTCCGCCGACGCCGTCTTCACCCATCTCTTCGATCTCGATCCCGCTGCGCTGAGCGGCCGCCTGCTTGCCGATACCCCGTTGCCCCGTCCGCTCACCGCCGCGCTTGCTGCGGCTGCGGATGCCGCGCTCGCGGGCAACGGCACGCGTCGCGCGCATGTGACGTTCGGCGAGGGCGACGAGAGTCGCGCCTTCTCGATCATCGCGCTGCCGGGTCCGGATTGCGTGACGCTGATCGTGTCGGCGGCGGCGTGCACATCGGATGACGAACATGGCGGCGCGGATCGCGTCGCGCATCTGCGTGCCGAGGCCGCGCTCTTCATGCGCGATCATGTGCTCTCGGTCGTATCGCATGATCTGCGCGGACCGCTCAACGCGATCCATAGCTGGGGTTACGTGCTCGAACGAAAGGTCGACGCCAACGATCCCGCCGCGCAGCGCGCGCTCGCGGGTATTCGATCGGGCGTCGAACAGCAGGTGAAGCTGATCGAGCAGTCGGTCGATACGACGCGCGCCGAAACCAAGGCGTTGCAAGTCGCGCTCGCGCCCGTCGCGTTACGTCCGCTGCTCGAAAAGAGCGCGGCGCTCGCGCGTGCCAGCGTGGCGCGTGCGCGTGGCGTGACGATCGAGATCGACTCGCCGCTTGCGGAAGAGCAACTCGAAGGCGATGCAGAGCGGCTGCTGCAGACGCTCTGGCTCATGCTTGCATTCGCCGCCGAGGCGAGCCCGTCGGGCGCGGCCGTGCGTGCGTCGAGCAATATCGAGGGCAGCATGTGGCGCACGGACGTGCGCTTCAGCGCGTCGGCGCGGGCGCTTGGCGATCCGGCATCGCCTCATGTGCTCGAAGCCTTCGCGCGCCGGCAGGCATTGGAGCCGCGCGAAGGCGGGCGCATTGCGTGGGGCCTCGCGCTGTGCAAGCGCGTGGCCGAGGCGCATGGCGGCGCGTTCGAGCACAGCGACATCGCGGATAACGCGGAGGTCACGCTGTCGGTGCGCGTGCCGGTCGCGGGGATGTAAATTGACTTTCGATCAGCTGTCGCCCATATACTGACGCTTTCCACTTTCGAAGAGAGTTGCTTTGGCTCAGGTTGTCGCGCTGATCGGCGCATTGTTGCTCGTCGCGCTGAATGGTTTCTTCGTCGCGGCGGAGTTCGGGCTCGTCAAGCTGCGGCCCACGCGCGTCAAGGCGCTCGCGCGCACCAACGGCCTTCCCGGCCGACTGCTCGCGAAGGTGCATGGGCAGCTCGATGCCTATCTGTCCGCATGTCAGCTCGGCATTACGCTGGCATCGCTCGGGCTCGGCTGGATCGGCGAGCCCGCGTTCGCGACGCTGCTTCATCCGCTCTTCTCGCTGCTCGGCGTCGAATCGGAGAAGCTCATCGAAACGGTGTCGCTCTTCTTCGCGTTCACGGTCATTTCGTTTCTGCATATCGTCGTCGGCGAACTGGCGCCCAAGTCCTGGGCCATTCGTCGCGCGGAGCAGGTGGGCCTGTGGCTCGCCACGCCGCTTTACGGCTTTTACTGGGTGATGTACCCGTTCATCTGGGTGCTGAACACGAGCGCGAACTTCGTGCTGCGGCTCTTCGGCATATCGGCGGAACACGGACACGATGCACATTACTCCACCGACGAGCTCAAGCTGATCCTGCGCGGACGGCGTCATGGCGGCGCGTCTTCGTATAACGAGGACGAGTGGAACACGATCGCGCATTCGCTCGACTTCAGCCGCATGACGGTGTCTGACCTGATGCGTCCGGCGCACGAACTCGTCGGACTGCGCAATGATTTGCCGATGCGCGACAACCTCGCCGTGATCTCGCGGCATCGCTTTTCGCGCTATCCGCTTTTCGCCGATGCATCGGGCGAGCGCGTGATCGGCATGATCCATCTGAAGGACTTGTTGCTTGCGGGCGATGGCGCTCCGCGCGGCTTCCACTTCACCTTTTCGAAGGATGCCGCCGAGAAGATCGACAAGCTGTCGCGGCATGTGCGGCCGGTGCAATATGTCGCGCCGAACCTGTCGGCGCTCGAACTGTTTCGACGCTTTCGCAAGGGCGCGCCGCATCTGGCGATCGTCGGGCGCAAGGGGGCGAAGCCCATCGGCTTCATCACGCTCGATAACCTGCTTGGCGCGCTTGTCGGACAGATTCACGACGAGTTTCGTCAGGGCGATGCCGACTGGTCGCGTATGGACGACGGCACGTTGATGGGCAAGGGGAGCTTGCCGGTGGTTTCTCTTGAGCGGGCGCTCGGCATCGATATCGATGAAGGGCGCGCGGAGTCGGTTGGCGGGCTCGTCATCAATGCGCTGGGGGATTTGCCCTCCGAAGGGCAACGGGTCGAGTTCGATCGGTTCGATATCGTGGTCAAGAAGATGAAGGGGCCGAGGATTGTTCTCGTGAGGGTTTATCCGCGGGAGGAGGCGCTTGAGGAAGCGGACTGACTTGGGGGTTTTTTGTGTCGCCGGATCCCGTATTCGTGTCGGTTTATTAGCACTGCCCCTGTGCGGGGCGGCAGTTACTTTCTTTGCTGCTGCAAAGAAAGTAACCAAAGAAACAGCTATCCCCAGCCTAAGCACTTCACACCGGCCGCGGCACAGGCGATTGGCTGAATGGCCCGGCAGTAGCGAGTGCCCTCGAAGG
>Ga0160464_100825_pt1 | contig 16658 bp, 10 predicted proteins | sample HID1971I_E11MG_FD_108275 | JGI IMG/M metagenome (GOLD analysis project Ga0160464, IMG submission 108275) | Enriched millipede-associated microbial communities from UW Madison campus, WI, USA - HID1971I_E11 MG | ecosystem: Host-associated > Arthropoda: Insects > Digestive system > Unclassified ... | reverse complement strand
GCTGCCGGTGCTCAGCCTTACGAGGTCAGCTGATACATCCGTTGCCGTCAGCTCGCCGCTCCCTGTGGACACAGCCAGCTCTCGCCATAGCTGTCGCGGCACCTCGACCGTCAGCTTCAGATGGTCGGCGAACATGCCGATGCCCCAGCCGCCCTGCTGCTTCGCATTTACCTCGATCGCTCCGCCTCGCTGCTGCACCGTCACATCCGGCTCGCCGCGATTGATGTACAGTCCGCGCTGACGGCCCTGCAGATGGACCTGCACCTCGCTTCCATCCACAGCGATCAGCTCGACATCCGCCGATCCGACCTCGATACGCAGCTTATCCGCCTCCGAGGCATCCTGACTTTTGCTAATATCGACCGCTGTAGATTTGCCAATCTTCAGCCCTTCCAGCGGACTATCGCCGCGCCACACGGAGACCAAGGCGATCACGCCTATTATAACGAGCGCCAACCCAAACCATTTTTTCATCGTGCATCCTCCCTGAGCTCTTCCGATACGACCCCTGGCCGCGGACATGTCTCTTCCATATGTTGCTGCTATTATACCAGCGCATGACGCTGCGCAGCTACCGCCCGTCGGATGAACCCTGCCCCGACTCAGGTCCAGGTCGAGTCAGCGCCCGCGTCATGCCAAAATCGGTCATTGCCGCGGCAATGACCGATTCCCAATCCAACCTATTTCGATTCCTTACGCTTCCTCGCTCAGGAGTCCGCGCCGGCCATCGCATCCAGCAAGCGGAGCAACATCGCTGCCGCCTCTGCGCGGGTGGCCTTCTCTCCAGGCGCGAACAGATTGGCGCTCTTGCCCTGGATGACGCCGAGCTCCACGACCGCGGATATCGAAGGCTGTGCCCAGGCCGGGATTCGATCGGAATCCGCAAAAGCAAGCGCCGGCGTCTCGCCGGTCGTCTCCCCATGCAGCCTCATGACCATAACCGCCATCTCGGCGCGGCTGATCAGGCGCGCCGGACGGAAGCTGCCGTCCTCGTAGCCTTGGACGATACCAGCCTGTTCGGCCTCCAGCACCGACGGCCTCGCCCATGTCGGGATCGCTTCCGCATCGCTGAATTGCAGCGCCACACCGCTTGACGATGGCAGATCGAACGCCCGCGCGGCCATAACGACGAACTCCGAGCGCGTAATAGACCCGTTCGGACGGAACGTGCCGTCGCCATAGCCATTGACGATCCCCAGCCGAACTGCACGCTCGATCGTCGCCCGCCCCCAGTGCCCCTCCAGATCGCTAAAAGCAATCTCGCCTGCGGCCGGCTGCGGCATGATGCTCGTCTTGACCGCTGGGGCAAGCTCGGCAGCGCTTAGATCGCTCTTGACCAGCTTCACCCGCGTCAGCTCGATTATTGCGGGCGCTTGATCCGCCTCGATTACATCGAAGGTAATCGTCGCAAGCGCAACCTTGCCGAAGATGCCCGCGGCCTTGCCCACCTTCGTATGCGCGAAGACGACATGCCCTAGCTCAGGGTTCAGCGGGACGGAGAAGCCTTGCACCAGACTGGCGCTTTTTTTGTACTCCAGTTTGCTCTCGTCATACGTCAGATTGAGCTCATAGCCGTACACATCGGCCAAGTCGCTTCCTGTCACCGTCACGACGATCGTCTCGCCGCTCCCGGCGCCGAGTTGTTCGACGGTCAAGGCAAACGAAGCTTCCTTGGCGGCAGCGATGCCCGGCAGCGCTGCCAACGCCAGCCAAGCGGCGAACAGCAGCATTCCGATTCGATGTTTCACTATTCCCCATCCCTTCTTTAGTTCGCGATGGATCACGCTAATATTTTCGATTAGCTACCTCGCGTTCGGCCGTTACCTCCGTAAAGATGCGCTCAGGAGTGATGATCCGCTTGGGAAGCGTCCGGCCTTCCATCAGCTCCATGACCGCCTGCATCACATTCGGCCCGAGCATAGGATTGCATTCCACGACGGCGTTGATCTTACCCTCTACCATCTTCTCGAAGGCTTGCTGGGTGCCGTCCACAGACAGGATGATGATATCCTTGCCCGGCTCCAGGCCGAAGGCCTCGACCGCTTCGATAGCTCCGAGCGCCATGTCGTCGTTGTGCGCGTATAACACGTCGATCTCGTTGCCGTGTGTCTGCAGGAACGAGGTCATCACCTCGTTGCCGCGCTCTTGCGTAAAGTCGGCCGCTTCGCTGGCGAGGACCGTCATCGAGGCGCGCTCCCCGATCACCTCGCGAAAGCCCGCTCCCCGGTCGATGGAAGGTGATGCGCCCTCCGTCCCCCGGAGCTCGACAATGCCGATCTGTCCGGCGCGCTCCCTCATCTTGTCTAGCAGATATCGTCCCGCCATCCGACCTTCCTCATAAAAGTCGGAGCCGATAAACGTCACGTATAACGACTGATCCGCCAGCTCCATCTTGCGGTCGATGATCAGCAGCGGGATGCCGGCCGCCTGCACCTCCCGCAACACCGGCTCCCAGCCGGTCTCGACGACCGGCGCAATCGCGATGACATCGACGCCTTGCTCGACGAAGGAACGGACCGCCTCGAACTGACGCGACTGCGATTGCTCCGCATTGTCGAACAACACCTCGATCCCCGCTTCTTCCGCTGCTTCCAGGACCGATTGCGTATTGGCGAGCCGCCAGTCGCTCTCCGAGCCGAGCTGCGAAAAGCCCAGCTTGAACTTTCGCCTGACCAGCTCCGAGGCTCCCTCTTCGATCGCCCTGATTGAAGGGAGCGCTTTCTTCTCCTGCAAAGCGACAGGCGGCTCACTGCCAACCTCCTGCGGTTCGCAGCCGCTCAATGCAGCGCCCAGACAGCACAGCAACAGCAGCAACGCCAGCCCTGCGGTTCGACGCCCCCGACGCCCCTCCCATTCCCATACTCTGTACATGTCGACCCCTTCCCCATCGCAATATTTTGGATGAAATGGGAAATTCGACGTCTTTCTCTAGAATCCTGCTCCGATCAAGCCCGATGTTTCTGAAGCAAGCGACGACTGTTGAACAGACGCTGCAGCAAAATAAACAGGAACAGCAGCATGCCGATGACAATGCGCGTCCACCAGGAGCTCAGCGTTCCCTCAAAACTGATAATCGTCTGGATAACGCCCTGAATCATCACCCCGAACAACGTGCCCGCCACATAACCAAAGCCCCCGGTCAACAGCGTGCCGCCAATGACGACCGCCGCGATCGCGTCCAGTTCCATGCCAAGCGCGTGCAGCCCGTAGCCGGAGAGCATGTAGAACGTGAATACGACACCGGCGAGCGCGGAGCAGAAGCCGCTGAACAGGTAGACGCCGATCTTGGTCCGCGCTACAGGCAAGCCCATAAGCACGGCGGACTGCTCATTGCCGCCGAGCGCATACGTGTTCCGGCCGAAGCGGGTGAAATGCGCCGCGTAGAACGCTGCCGCGAACAGCAGCAGCGCAATCAGCACGCTGATCGAGACGAAATTGCCCCCTGGCAGATAGACCTTCGTCTGCGCCATGCTCGTATAGAAGGCGTTGTCGATCGTAATCGTGCTCGTGCTGATCACATAACATAGCCCTCTGGCCAGGAACATGCCCGCGAGCGTGACGATGAAGGGCTGAATCTTGAAATAGTGAATGATAGCCCCCATCCCGGCTCCGAACAAAGAGCCAAGCACTAGCACCAGCGGGATGACGATCGCCGGCGACCAGCCGTCCTGCACCAGCGTCGCCGAAATCATCGTCGTCAGCGCGATGACCGAGCCGACGGACAAGTCGATGCCGCCGGAAATAATGACGAACGTCATGCCGATCGCGACGATAAGCAGGAAGGCGTTGTCGATCAGCAGATTGAGCAGCACTTGAGCGGAGAAAAAACCGGTATACTGGAACGAACCTGCAATGAACATTAACGCGAACAAGGCCATCGTCACGAAAATCGGCAAATGCTGCCGCTTAAGCATGGTGCTTCACTTCCTTTTCGGCCGGGTAGCGGCGGGTTTTGAAGCGGTAGACCAGCGACTGCCGAAACGACTCCGACTGGACCAGACAAACGAGCAGCACGACAAACGCTTTGACGACAAGCGTAATCTCAGGCGGCACGCCGGTCAGGTAGATCGTCGTCGTCAGCGTCTGGATGATAAGCGCGCCGATGACGGTGCCGCCGAGATAGAAACGACCGCCGTTCAGCGAGGTGCCGCCGATCACGACGGCAAGGATCGCGTCCAGTTCGTACCACAGTCCCGCATTGTTGCCGTCGGCGCTCGACACATTGCCGCTCAGGATCAAGCCGGCGATGCCGGCGCACAGCCCGCAGAATAGATAGACGGCGATCGTGACGGCCCCCGACCGGATGCCCGACAGCCGGCTCGCCACCGGCTTGTTGCCGACCGACTCGATGAACAGACCGATGGCGGTCTTGCGCGTCAGCAGCATGGCAGCGGCAAATACGACCGCCACGAGGAAGATCGAGAACGGCAGCGTAAACAATCCGCCTGCGCCGATATATTTGTACTTGTCACTGGAAATCGTGATGATCTGGCCGCCCGTAATGAGCTGGGCCACGCCGCGACCGGCGACCATCAGGATCAGTGTGGCGATGATCGGCTGGATACCCGCGCCCGCCACGAGCAAGCCGTTCCACAGCCCAAGCGCCACCGCCAGCGCGAGCGATACGCAGATAGCGGTAATGACCAGACCAAGCGCATTTTGATCCTCGCCCCTGCTGATCGTCAGACAGGCCATCGCTCCGGTGATCGCTACGATCGAGCCGACCGATAGATCGATGCCCTTGGTCGCGATGACGAGGGTCATGCCGATCGAGACGAGCATGAGCGGCGCGCCGAAGTTCAAGATGTCGATCAGGCTGCCATACAGATTGCCGTCCCGCACCTTGATCGAAAAAAACGAAGGATCGTACAGCAGGTTAAACAGCAGCAGCAGCGTCAGGACGCCGATCGGCCAAAACAAATGATGCTTCATCCTTCCCCACCTCCTGCGATCGCCTGCATGACTCTTCCCTCGCTCATCTCTTCGCCCGCCATCTCCTTGACCTTGCTCCGATCGCGCATGACGGCGATGCGGTCGCTGACGCGCAGCACCTCTTCCAGCTCCGAGGAGATGAACAGGACGGACACGCCCTTCTGCGACAACGACATGACCAGCTTCTGAATCTCTGCCTTGGCGCCAATATCGATGCCGCGTGTCGGTTCATCGAGGATGAGCAGCTTCGGATCGGTCAGCAGCCATCTGGCCAGCAGTACCTTCTGCTGGTTGCCGCCGCTCAAGTTTTTGATCAGTTGGTCAGGGTTGGGCGGATTGATGTTGAGCGCCTGGATGTACTGCTCCGCGATCTCCGACTGCCGCTTCCTGGAGATCGTGCGGAACCAGCCTTGAGAAGCTTGCAATGCGAGCACGATGTTCTCCCGAATCGTCAGATCGTCGATGATGCCCTCCCCCTTGCGGTCCTCGGAGCAAAACGCGACGCCTTCATCAATCGCTTGTCTGGGCGAGTGAATGGAGTCATTGTCCCCGACTCGCAGCACGCCGCGATCGGAGCGGTCCGCCCCGAACAGCAGGCGCGCCGCTTCCGTCCTGCCCGAGCCGAGCAAGCCGGCGAGGCCGATGATCTCGCCCTTGCGGATCGCGAGGTCGAACGGCTCGACAGCGCCTCTTCTGCCGAGACCCTTCGCTTCGAGCAGCAGCTCGCCGCGCGCCTCCTCGCTTGCAGCGGCAGACCTCGGCAGGCTTTCCAGCTCCTTCAGCTCCTTGCCGATCATTTTGGAGACCAGCTCTATACGGGGCAACGCATCAGCCGCGTACTCCCCTACAAATTCTCCGCCCCGGAGAATGGTTATTCGATCGGACACTTCATACACCTGATCCAGGAAATGCGTGACGAACAGGATTGCCAACCCTTCATTTTTCAGCTTGCGCATAATGCCAAACAGTTGACTTACCTCGCCGCGGTCGAGACTGGAGGTCGGCTCGTCAAGTATGAGCACCTTCGCCGAAATGTTGAGCGCTCTGGCGATGGCTACCAATTGCTGAATTGCAATCGGATAGGATTGTAGCGGCAGCGTCACATCGATGGTCAAATGCATACGGTCCTCCAGCAGCCTCGCTGCCGCCCGATTTAATTGCTTCCACAGGATGCGACCCATACGCCGAGGCTCTCGGCCGATAAAGATGTTCTCTGCCACCGACAAATTGGGGCACAGGTTGACCTCCTGATACACGGTGCTGACCCCTGCGGCCTGGGCATCCTGCGGGCTCTGGATGAGGATGCGCCTCTGCTCCATCTCCACATGTCCCCTGTCGATGGAATATACGCCCGTCAGCACCTTGATCAGCGTCGATTTGCCGGCCCCATTCTCGCCCATCAAGGCGTGGACCTCGCCGGGGAACAAGCGCAGCTGTACGCCCGACAGCGCTTTGACGCCGGGAAATTGCTTGTGGATGTCGTGCATATGCAGGATTGGCCGGCGCTCTTCCATAGGAATGCTCCTTTCTAATTGGAGCGCGCAGCCGCCGCGGCCGAAGCCGAGCAGCGGCTGTGCGCGGCACGCTTTCTCTAGCGATGTCCTAGTATTTGCGGTTCGGAAGCTCGCGCTTGGCGTCCTCGGAGGTGAATACGCCTTCCTCGGTGACGATGCGCTTCTCCACTTCCTTGCCGGCCAGGATGTCGTTGACCGCCTGCATCAGTTGCGGACCGAGCAGCGGATTGCACTCGACGATGAAGTTGATCTTGCCTTCGCTGGCTGCGACGAAGCCGTCCTTGACCCCGTCGATTGAGATGATGATAATGTCCTCGCCCGGCTTCAGACCGGCCGCTTCGATCGCCTGGATCGCGCCGAGCGCCATATCGTCGTTGTGCGCATACAGCACATCGATATCCGCGTGCGCTTTGAGGAAGGCCTGCATCACTTCCTTGCCCTTGGCGCGCGTGAAGTCGCCGGTCTGGGATGCGATGACCTTCAGGTTCGGGTTATCGGCGATCACTTCGGCGAATCCGGCCTTGCGGTCATTGGCCGGGGCGGAGCCTGTCGTGCCTTGCAGCTCGACGATATTGATATCCTCGGCAGCGTCCTTGTATTGCTCAAGCAGCCAAGCGCCGGCGCGGCGCCCCTCTTCGACGAAGTCCGAGCCGATGAAGGTCTCATAGAGCGAGGTATCTGCGGAGTCGACGGCGCGGTCGGTCAGGATGACCGGAATGCCGGCGTCCTTCACTTCCTTCAGCACCGTATCCCAACCGGACTCGACGACTGGCGAGAAGGCGATGACATCGACCTTTTGCTGGATAAATGTGCGGATCGCCTTGATCTGGTTTTCTTGCTTTTGCTGCGCGTCGGAGAACTTTAGATCGAACCCCGCCTCCTTGGCCGACTCCTGAATCGACAATGTGTTGGCGGTCCGCCAGCCACTCTCCGCACCGACCTGCGAGAAGCCGAGCGTAATCTGCTTCCCCTCCTGCTTGGTAGGCGTCGTCGAAGCCGGCTTATTGTCCGGCGCGGCCGGGTTGTTGGTCGTGCCTCCATTGCCTCCACAAGCTGATGTGACGAGCAGCATAGCCAGCGCGACGAGGGCCAGCCCTTTTTTTTGCTTGGATTTCATCGTGTTCATTCCTCCCCTGTAATAACCAATATCGATTGGTTTGAGATGATTATAGACCGCTTTTCTAGACCGCTTATATGGAGTTTCATGCGCATTCCTTATAAATTTTTTCGTTCTTTTGCGCCTTCGCTGCGTTTGGTTTGCTTTTTTGCGTATTCCTTGCATTTTTTTGGGAATGACGGATTGACCCGTATCCTTCCGAGCCCGATTTTGATATAGTAATGATACATATCGTATCGACAGGAAGGTCATGCCGCCTATGAAGCTTATGAATTGGATCGCCTCAAGCCTGCGGGCCAAGCTGCTCACGATGTTCATCGTCCTCACCTGCGTGCCGCTTATCGTCGTCGGACTCGTCTCCTACCAGAAGTCGTTCGACACGGTATTCCGCAACAGCAAAACCGCTTCGCTTATAGCAGGCGAGCAACTGGCGCGCGACATCGACCTGCTCTTCGAGGATACAGGCAAGCTGCTGGAGCTTGGCAAGGATCCGCGCGTATTGCATTTCCTGTTCTCGCAGAGCGATACGTATGCCGATGCCAAAGATATCCTGAAGATGATGGATTCCTACTCGGATACGTATAGTGACGAAAGCGTTCTCAATATCTCCATCATCAATCTGTATGGCAGAGGCATCAGCGATAGGCGCGGCGTCTTCCAGCTCGATCGCAATCCGCTGCGCAATCCGCGCTTCGCTTATCTGACCCAGCGGCCTGACGATATCCTCAATATCCCGCCGTCCCAATCGTCACCGCTCGATCGGCTCGACGGGTCTCAATACGATAACGCCAGCGTCATCACCATCATGACCGCAGTGAAGCAACGCATCACGCATGAAGTGATCGGCTTCATCGTCATCGATCTCGACGACGCAGCCGTCGGTCGAGCGGTCGACAGCCGGGCGATCGGCGAGACGGGCCGATTCTATGTCGCCGACGCCGACGGCTCGCCGATCTTCTCGCCGACGTCCGGAGAGGCCGGGCAGCTGCCCGACGCCCGCAGCGTCATCGCCCATGCCGACCGTCACATGATCGATTCGTCGCACGGCAGGCCCAAGTTCATCTTCGCGGTCGAATCGCCCAGAACAGGCTGGAACATCGTCGGCTATGTGCCGCTGCAGGAGATTGTGAAGGAAGCGAATGCGATTCGGCAAATGATTATCGTCAGCGTTATTCTGTGCATCGTCTTTACGATTACGCTCCATTTCTTTATCTCGTCGCGGCTGATCAAGCCGGTACAGCTGCTTAAGAACAAAATGCAGCTGGCCGCCTCCGATTATCTGGAGGCCAAGGTCGTCGTGACCGGCAAGGACGAGATCGCCAATCTGAGCAGCAACTTTAATATCATGCTGGAAAAAATTAAAGGCCTGCTCGATCAAAGCATCAAGGAGCACGAGGAGATGAAAAAAGCCGAGCTGCGGACGCTGCAAGCGCAGATCAACCCGCATTTCCTGTACAATACGTTGGACTCGATCGTCTGGATGGCGGAGGCTGGCCGCAATAGACAGGTCATCCTGCTCGTCGAATCGCTGTCGAAGCTGTTCCGCATCTCGCTCAGCAAAGGTCGCGACTGGATCAGCGTGGAAAAGGAGCTCGAGCATGTCCACAGCTATCTGGTCATCCAGCAAATGCGCTATCGCGATATCCTCGATTACGAGATCGATGTCGATCCCGCGCTGCGGCGCTTCGATATCCTCAAGATGACGCTTCAGCCGATCGTTGAAAACGCCATCTACCACGGGATCAAAAACAAGCGCGGCAAAGGACTCGTCCGCATCGTCGGCAGCCGAACGCCAGACCATGAACTCTTGCTCACGGTGGAAGACAACGGAGCCGGGATGTCGACGGAGATGCTGGAGACGCTGCGACGCAACCTGGAACGGCAACAGCCCCCCGAGCAAACCGGCAAGGAGGTATCTGGCGGTTTTGGCCTGCATAACGTAGAACGCAGGATACGTCTGTACTATGGCGAGCGATGCGGTGTGACAGTCGAGAGCACGGCCGGCATCGGCACGAAGGTGATCATCCGAATACCGATGAGAGAGGAGCAAGCCTTATGAAAAGTGTAATGCTAGTCGACGACGAGATCCTCGTCCGCGATACGATCAAGGAGTGCATCCCGTGGGAGCAAGAAGGCTTCCGGTTCATCGGCGACGCGCCGGACGGAGAAATCGCCCTCCAGATGATGGAGCAGACAGAGCCGGATATCCTCATCACGGATATTATGATGCCGTTTATGGACGGACTCGAGTTGAGCGGTATCGTCCGCAAGCGGATGCCGCACGTAAAAATCGTCATCCTCTCCGGGCACGGCGAGTTCGAATATGCCAGATCCGCCCTCCGACTCGGCGTAGAGGAGTATTGCCTGAAGCCGATCAGCGCGGCTAATCTTCTCCAGCTGCTGCACGGCGTCAGCAGAACCATCGACGAGGAGCGGTTCGAGCAGGAGCAGACCCGCAAGCGTCTGCTCGACGAGACGGAGAAAAAAAACATGACCCAGGATAAGCTGCTCGGCGACCTGTGCTGCGGATTCCTGACCACGTCCGAAGCTATCCACTGGTGCTCGGAAATCTCGCTGGCACTGATCGCGCCTTACTACACGGTCGTCATCTCGGATGCGCGAGACGATGCCGGGCAAGCTGCCGGCGTCTCTGCACCAGGAGGCATACCGAGCCAGGTCGACAAGCTCTCTCCCTCCCTGCCGCACGATGCGCATGACGGTCTGCTCGCTTACAAGCGAAGCCGCACGGAGACGGTCTGGATCGTCAAGGGCGAATCCTGCGAAGAGCTGGAGGCGCGATTGCTTCCCTTCCGCCAGCTTCGGGAGCAGTCCGGGGCCGCAGGGAACGCCTCGGCGATCGGGATCGGCAGCGTACACGATCGGCTGCAAGGCGTCCACCTCTCCTACCTCGATGCCGAGGAGGATATGCATTGGCAGCGGTTGTCCAAGCAGAACAGACGGGAGATGACACTGTCGGCGCAGATGCCGCTTGAGCCTGCCGCCCTGCTCGATCGCTCCAAGTTCCTGGATTTCCTGAAGCTGGGCACGCCTGCGGAAGCCGGCACATTCATCGCTTCGTTCGTAGCCGCCATGGACCGGCAGGATTGGGAGACTTCCCCGCTGGGCTACTACCTCCTCAATGATCTGACGATCGAGGTGTTGCAGGTGTCGAAGCAGACGTTCCGCATCTCGGATCAGGAGGCGTTGGCCCGCTTTCAGAGCGAGCTGCGAGAGGTCCGCACCACGCAGGACGCAGCCGCCTACCTGCTGCGCATGGCCGAGCAGTATTGGAGCTGGCGGGCTGAAGGGACGGATAAGTACGCCGAACTGATCGTCAAGGTAAAGCGCTACATCGAGGAAAATTACGACAAAGAGCATATGTCTCTGCAAAGCGCCTCTGACGATGTACGACTTAGCCCAAGCCATCTGAGCAAGGTGTTCAGTCAGGAAACCGGACAGACCTTCATCGAATATCTGACGCGCACGCGGATACAGAAGGCCATGGATCTGCTGTTGACAACGCCCGCCAAATCCTATGAAGTCGCCTTCCAGGTCGGCTACAACGATGCCCACTACTTCTCGAACCTGTTCAAGCGCTTCACGGGCATGACGACCAAGCAATTCCGCAAAAACGGCGGCCTGTCGCTCCAGCCGAAAGGAGAGGGGTATGAAGCGGTGTTCAAGCACGGCTAGACGGCTCTCCGCCATCCTAGCGCTGCTCATGCTGGTCTATGTCTCAGGCTGTCTGCCCGTTCCTCGAGAGGAGCTGCTGACGCTGGACGCCGCTCCCACTGCGGATGCCCGAGACGCGCAGCAAGCCCGTCTGACACTCGGAATTTTGTACCCGATGGCCCACCCCTTCTACGAGATGATCACCCAGATGGCAGAAAAAGCGGCCTCCCCGCTCGGCATCGAGCTGATCGTCAAGGCGCCGGACGAGGTCAATCTGGAGCAGCAGATTCGCATCCTCGAGCAGATGATCAAGCAGCGCGTCGACGGTATCGCCATCAGCCCGGTCGACGGAAACGCGCTCGCGCCGGTCATCGACCGGGCGGTCGAAGCCGGAATCCCGGTTATCTGCTTCGAGACCGATGCGCCGGGCAGCAAGCGCCTTTCCTATATCGGCGCAGATCATTACGAAGGCGGCAAGCTCGTCGGCGAAGTGCTCGATGGGCTGCTGAAGGGCAAAGGGATGGTGCTCGTCGAGAGCGGGTTCCCGCATCTGCCTGCTCATAAGCTCCGGCTAGCGGGCATGCTCGAGCATATCCAGACCCGCACGGACATTCAGGTCCTGGATATCCGCTACAATAGCGGCAGCGAGGATCAGGCATTGGCAGACCTGGAGGTGATGATCGACGCTCACCCGCATTTTGATGCCTTCGTCTCGCTCGATCTGTGGTCGGCCTCCTCCTCCATCCTCGTCTGGAAGGCCAAGGGACTGGATCGGGACATCGTCGCCTTCGGCATGCAGAGCGATATTAAGGAGGCGATCCATAACGGTCAGATCACGTCGGTCGTCTCGCAGAACGAGCAGGACTGGGCCGTCGAGATCATCGCCAGCCTGATGAGTGCCGCGCATGACATCTCGCTGCCCGATCCGATCGATACCGGCATTCAGGTGCTGACAAGGGATACGGTCGACTCCTTCCCCGATGTGGCCAAGCTGCGAGGCGAGGCTGGTCACTGAGCCTGCGCAGCGCGGCGATCAAAAAACACCCTCTGGTTCCAATACGGGAACCAGGGGGTGTTTGGCTATTGTGGAGCTATTGTGGAGCTATTGTGGAGCTATTGTAGAGCTATGAGTGCTATTTACTATCTGCTGCTGTTTCCAGGAAAATCATGGCGGCCACACGCGACAGATCCTCGATATCGACCTTGCCGTCGCCATTCAGATCAGCTACCTTGGCCGTATCCCAATCGGCGCTAGCCGTATCCTTGCCGTAGTGGTATGCGACCATCGCCAGATCGCCGACGCTGATCTTGCCGTCGCCGTTCAGATCCTCCGATGCTTGCTTCACGACCGCTGCCTTGAATGTCTCGACTGCTGCATGCAGCGCATCTACCGCTGCGTTCACTTGCGTCTGCGTCGCGCCTGCAGCGTCCTTCACTGCCGTTGCTGTTGCGATCGCTTCCTTCAGCGCATCGACTGCCGCTTGCGGGTATTGTCCTGGCTTCGTACCCACGACTGCCGCATCCGCCAGGCCTTGCGCGCTCGCGATCGCTTCCGTCAGGGTCGTCTTGTCGACGACGACATCCGGACTGCCGACTGCGATCGTCTTGCTGCTGCCGCGCGCCTCGATGACGGTTCCATCAAGTCCCGTCCCCAGCTCTGCGCGCGTCACTGCGATCGAGCCGCTCGTGTTCGATACGCCTGCCTTCACGCGGAAGGTCACGTTCAGCAGCGCTTGCTCGACCGACGCTCCGCCGATGCTCGCCGTGACCAGACGCACCTCGCCGGATGTCTCATTATTCTCCGCCACGACGCGGATATTGTCCGTCGCGCCCGCGGCGCTTACGTATTCGAACACATCGCTGTTATAGCTCAGCGTCACATCCTGAGCATAGACGTCTTGCGGTACATGCTGCAAGCCAACGCCCACCTGGAACGTGCTGCCCGGCTTCACGCTGCTTTCTGCCGTCAGCACCGCCCCCGGCCCTTGCGGCTCGGCTGGCGGCCAGATCGGATTGGCAGTCGAGGTGCTCGTCGTCAGGTAGATGCGGTCGATGACCAGCCCGTCTTCTCTACCCCAGAAGTTCAGTTCATGAACGCCTGCCGTTATGTTCAGCGTCGTGCCCCCTGTGACGACCGTGCCGCCATTACTCAGGTTGGCCCAGTTGAACTGACCGTTGCTCACGCCCTGGATACCGTTGACTGTGAAGCGATACTCATTGTTCAGGCCAACATGGACAGAGTCCGAGTTGTAATCGACGCTCTTCGCCAGTATCCAGACGTGGTACGTGCCCGCGGTCTGGAAGTTAATCTTGTAGCTCAGTCTGGAGCCCGTTGCGAGCGTTGCCGCATCGGTGCCGGTCATGTTAAAGCCGGTATCCGGCCCGAACAGCATCGCTTTCGTAGACTGTCCGTCCACGAGCGTCCAGCTATGCCCGTCGATCACGCCGGTCACATAGGCATTCTCCGTATTGTCGGCTGCCGTCTCCGCCTCGATCGCTACGAAAGCCGGCTTGTCGACGGTGACGCGAATCGTCGCCTTAGCTGCTTCGCCCAGCTCGCCCCGATAGCTGACCGTCACTTCGGTCGAGCCGCTTCCTTTGGCCGTGATCGTCCCGTTCGACACCTCGGCGACGTCGGGGCTCGGATTGCTGTAGGTAGCAAGTCTGGTAACATCGGCCAGCCTGCCGTCCATATATTCAGCCGTTACCTTAAACGTCGCGGAGCGCCCCGCTTCGAGCGCGACCGCAGCGTTGTCGACCGTGATCTGCTTGACCGTCAGCTCGCTGTTCAGATCCTTGACGAGCAGATGGATCGTGTCGCTCTTGCCGCCATAGCTGATGCTCACGCTCGTCGAGCCGTACCCAACGCCGGTGACGATCCCGCCCTCGACGCTGACGATGCCGTTCTGTCCTGGCGTCGCCGAGGCAGCGCTCGTCACGTCTTCGGTTGTGCCGTCGGTGTAGATCGCTTTCACCTGCAGCGCGGCCTTATTGGTGCCGCCCGCGATGTCGAGCTTATGCTTGTCGATCGACGCGTTGATCGCCGCCAGCTCGCGCGTCTCGCCGCGCTCTTCGAACTGCCAGTAGTCGACCTTGAACAGCTCGCTGCCCGCTGCGCCGCGGTACACCATATAGAGGTCATGGACGCCTGTAGCGCCGGTGATCGCAGTCGTCTTCTTCTGCCAGTTGTTGTCTCCGCCAGTATGGGAGACAGGCAGCGTGCCGATCAGCGGACCGGTCGCGCTGTCCAGACGCAGCTCGATCGTCCCGCCGTTTCCGCCGCTTGCCACATTGGCGGTGAATGTACCTGCGCCCTTCTGGCCAAAATCAACCTTGGACAATGCCGTCCAGTCGCCGTCCTGAATTTTGCTGACGGCCAGATTGAGTCCGCTGACCAGAGCCCCCGGCTCTGTCGTAGGCTCGGTAGAGATGCCGCCGTTCCAGGCAAACGCCTCCGCCTCGACACGGGCGTAGGGATTGAAGTTTCTGAGCTGCGTCGGCCCCTTATAATCGCCAGTGATGTTCTCGATGACGCCGTTTTCGTCAAACGTCAACTTGTTGATATGCGCGTTGCGGTAGCCGTGGGCTTGCCCGCCCATCTCCGGCATCGTGCCGCTCTCCGCCATCGCCTTGGCGAGTGTCTGGGCGTGATAGACGATATACGACTCGCCCTTGAAGTCGAAGATCGCATGATGGTTGTTGCCGCCAACGCCGAAAAACACCGACGGGTTAGGCAGAATCGTCTTGACGTAAGTGAACGGACCTAGCGGGTTGTCGCTGACCATATAAGCGATCGTCCCCGCCGGATGATCCGGACGATTGCCGCTGGAGAAGTTCGTGCAATAGGAGTAATAGTATTTGCCGTTGTATTTGTTGATGCCCGAATCCTCGAACAGCCATGGCGGGTTAATCGGCTTCGCCGCGCCGCCGCTGGCCGCCAGATCGAGGCTGATCATATCGTCGCCGAGCTTCGCTACGCGAGCGGTGCCGGGATCGGACTCCTTGCCTGCCGGCACGCCGCCGCCAAAGTAGATATAGGCGCTGCCGTCGTCATCTACGAGCACGGCAGGGTCGAACAGCCACGTGACGTCGGCGACGCCCGGCGTACCACTGCGGCTGATGAGCGCTTTGCCCAGCGGATCGACGAACGGTCCGATCGGACTGTCGGCGGTCAGCACGCCAATGCCATTGGCGCTGTCCGCGAAGTAGAGGAAAAATTTGTCCTGGCCGTTAATTTTCTTGTGCGCCGCCGCCGGCGCCCAGGAGTTGTTGGCCCATTTGGTCGCTCCCTGCGCTCCGGCGACGGGAATCTCGCCATGATCGGTCCAGTTCACCAGATCATCCGAGGAGACGACCGTGATTTTGTTGATTCGGCCGTATGTGTTGTCTCGAACTGTGCCGTCCGCATTATATTCCAGAATGTCGTTGGTCATATAGATGTAGATGCGCCCGTCATACTCCAGCGCATAGGGGTCTGCTCCGAACTTGTGCGAGAACAGCGGATTGCCGTTGCCCGGCGTCTTCCCGATAGCCGGCGCCAGCGGCGCTTCCGCCGCCTGCGCCTGCGGCGCGACAGGAATCGCCAACAAGGCGAGTGCCGCCACCATTACCATTGCGAGCCGTTTCATCCATCTCTTCATGAGATTCGTTTCCACCTTTCATGAATAATTACTTAGGACTATACTGCGGCTTTTCTCTTGCCAGCCAACACCTCCTCCCCGCAGGTCAAATTCCGTTGGCTAGCTGATGAACTGGATGGCGACGTACGCCAAATCCTCGATATCGACCTTGCCGTCGCCGTTCATATCCGCTCGCTTGGCGCTATCCCAATCGGCGCTTGCCGCACTCTTACCGTAGTGGTAAGCCACCATCGCCAGATCGCCGACGTTGATCTTGCCGTCGCCATTAAGATCCGCCGAAGCTTCCTTCACCACCGCAGCCTTAAACGCCGCGACTGCCGCATGCAACGTATCTACTGCCGCATTTACCTGTGCCTGGGTGGCGCTTGAGTTGTTCTTGACGGCTGTTCCTGCAGCGATGGCATCGATCAGCGTATCCTTAGCCGCCTGCGGATACTGCCCCGGCTGCGTGCCGACGACTGCTCCGTCTGCCACACTCTGGGCGCTCGCGATCGCTTCGGTCAAGGCCGTCTTGTCGACGACGATATCCGGGCTGCCAACCGCGATCGTCTTGCTGCCAAGCGTCGCCTCGATGACCGTACCTTCGGGAGCCGTCCCGAGCGCGACCCGCGTCGCTGCGATCGTGCCGCTCGTATTCGACACGCCCGCCTTCACGCGGAACGTCATGTTCAGCACCTCGGTGCTGGCGCCCGATATGCCGCCGATGCTGGCGCTCATGATGCGGATCGTACCTGCCGTCTCGCGATCCTCCGAGACGATCCGGATGTTGTCGTTGGCCCCGGT
>Ga0160464_100824_pt1 | contig 16694 bp, 14 predicted proteins | sample HID1971I_E11MG_FD_108275 | JGI IMG/M metagenome (GOLD analysis project Ga0160464, IMG submission 108275) | Enriched millipede-associated microbial communities from UW Madison campus, WI, USA - HID1971I_E11 MG | ecosystem: Host-associated > Arthropoda: Insects > Digestive system > Unclassified ... | reverse complement strand
TCCGTCCCTTCGATGACGAGGTCCTGGTGGAAAAACAGCCGCACCTCGCGCTGCTCCTTCCTCAGATTGCGCACGACGACCCGCTTGATATAGATCGTCTCGCGTTGATGGATGCCGTCATTGAGCTGCAGCTCGAGGCCGAGACGTTCGTGACGGGCCGTCACATTGGTCACCAGCGAGTCCTCGACGTAGCCGAGCGCGATCTGCCACTCCTGATCTCCTAGCCACGAGAAGGAACCGTCCACCCACACGCCGAAGCGGCACTGCTGGCCTCCGACATGATTCAGCTGACCGACGAAGGGAAAGTAGATATCCCGGATATAACAGTTATGATCCAGGTTGACGAGAAGTTTGCCGTTGCCGATTACCAGTTGTCTTGCCATTTCCAATCTTCTCCTTTCGTTCGTCCAGAAGCTCCCGGTAGAGCGACGCATAACGACTGGCCGGTCGCCGCCAGCTCAGGTCCCGCCTGGCAGCGGCGGACGCCAGAGCCTTCCAGCGCTCGGGGACCCGGTAGACGCTCACGGCATCGCGGATCGCCGCCAGCATCGCCTCGGGAGTGTGAGGCGCGAAGACGAAGCCTTCTCCTTGGCCGGTAGCGGGTTCAAAGGGGCGCACGGTGTCCTGGAGGCCGCCGGTCGCATGTACGATGGGCACCGCGCGATACTGCATCGCGATCTGCTGGCTTAGCCCGCACGGCTCGTAGCGCGAAGGCATCAGATACAGATCGGAGGCGGCGTAGATCTGCCGCGCCAGCGCTTCGTCGAAGCCGATCGTCACGGCGACCTGCTCGGGATAACGGTCCGCCCACGCCCGCACCCGCGCCTCCTCCTCCGGTTCGCCCGCGCCTAGCACGACGAGCTGCAGCGGGATAGCGGCCAGCTCATCCAGCGCTTCCTCGATCAGCTCCAGCCCCTTTTGCCAGGTCAGACGGGAGACGATGCCGACCAGCGGCAGATCTGCCGCCTCCGGCAGCCCGAGACGCGTTTGCAGCGCCGTCTTGTTGCGAGCTTTTTTGGCCAGAGCGTTGCGGTAGGGCATGACCAGCGCCGGATCGGTCATCGGGTCGTAGACGACCGTATCGATGCCGTTGGCCCAGGCCGAGATGTCGGCTCGCCTGCTGCGGATGACCCCGTCGAGCTGACCGCCGTGCTCGGTGGTCTGGATCTCCTCCAGGTAGCTCTCGCTCACCGTCGTCAGCCGGTCGGCATAGAGCAGCCCCGCCTTCAGACAGCAAGCCTCGCCGTACAGCTCCAGCGTCTCGCTCGTCAGCGTCTCCACGGCGACGCCGAGCAGATCGGCCATCAGCGCGAGCGGCAGCCGGCCCTGGTAGAGCATATTGTGGATCGTAAATACAGTGCGGATCTGCGAGCGGCCCCCATCCCCCCCTCTCGTCTTGAGCAGATAAGGGATAAGCGCGCTCTGCCAGTCGTGACAATGCACGATGTCCGGCTGCTCGCCCAGCAGCGGCAGCGCCGCGACGACGGCCAGGCAGAAAAATACATACCGCTCCGCTTCGTCGTCGTAGCCATAGATGCCGCCGCGGCCAAAGTAATACGGATTGTCGATCAGCAGGAAGGACTGACCGTCGACCTCGCCGGCCAGCAATCGGCAGGGCTGTCTGCGCCAGCCCAGCTCCACTACAAAGCTATGTATCTCGCGGAACGCCTGACGGTGCTCCGCCGCAAGATCTCGGTAACAAGGCAGGATGATCGTCGTCCGAATGCCGTGATCGCCCGCAAGCGCCTTGGCGAGCGCCGACACGGCATCGCCAAGGCCGCCGGCTTTGGCCAGCGGGGCAGCTTCGGAGACGGCTAACAGCAGGTTCATCTCTCTCTCCACCCCCGTCTTTGCGCGCAGCCTCTCCAGGATCAGATGACTTTACGCTTGTTGGCCAGATACGGCGCATCGATGACGCCGCGGATGTCGCGACCGGCCTCGATATGCACTTCCTTGTCCAAGATGACATGATCCAGCGAGCTGCCCTCGCCGACTTCGCCGTTCTGCATGATGATGCTGTTGCGCACGACGGCGCCTTTGCGCACCTTGACGCCCCGGAACAGGACGCTGTTAATGACCGTTCCCTCGATGACGCAGCCGTTGGCGATCAGCGAGTTGCTTGCCTTCGCGCCCTCGAGATAGGAGGCCGGCGGCTCGTCCTTGACCTTGGTGAAGATCGGACCCGGCTCGAAGAAAAGCTCCCGCCATACTTGCGGCTTGAGCAGCTCCAGCGAGTTGCGATAGTAACTGGTGATCGTATTGATAATGCCCAGGTAGCCTTCGTACAGGTAGCCGTTAATGTGCAGCGAGTCGAATCGCGACATGATCGCGTGGCGGACGAGATGGTCCTGTCCCTGCGCCAGCGACGTCTCGACAAGATCGAGCAGCAGCTCCTTTTTCATGACATACATCTCCATCGAGACGAGATCGCTCTTCATCCGCCCGTAATGGTCCTGCATGCCGATGACGCGCCGACTGGCGTCGAGCTCCACCTTGCGGGCCTTGCCGCTCAGATGATCGCTCTGCCGTTTGCAGACGACCGTAATATCCGCGCCCTTGGCCAGATGATCGGCGAGCACCTGATTGTAATCGATATTGCAGATCATGTGGCTGCGAGCGACGACGACATAGTCGGCTTTGCTGCGCAGGAAAAAATCGCGGTGCTGGAAAAAGTGGAACAGATCGCCCTTGTGCAGGTCGCTCATATCCTCGGCGACCGGCGGCAGCACGAACAGTCCGCTCTGCCGATGATGCAGATCCCAGTGGCTGCCCGAGCCGAGATGGTCCATCAGCGACCGGTACTTCGTATGCGCGAATACCCCGACATTGGAGATGCCGGAGTTCACCATGCTCGACATGGTGAAGTCGATGAGGCGATAACGCGCGCCGAACGGCACGGTAGCCAGACAGCGATCCGTCGTCAGCGATTCCAACTCGTCCGGCTCATGGATAAGATTAATGACGCCCATTAAGTTATGATTCATGGCTGTTCCACCTCCAGGAGCGCTTGTGAGCTGCTGTCCACATATTCGTCGCTGGCGACGACCGTGATCGTCTCGCCCTCCGGCTTGCCGATCGTTACGCCGTCTGCGATGATCGCCCCTTCGCCGATGATCGCGCGATAGATCTGCACGCCTTCGCCGATCTGGACGCCGGGCATGATGACCGATTCGCGGATGATCGTGTCTTTGGCCGCCTGCACGCCGTTGAACAGTACAGAGCGATGGACCTTGCCTTCGACGAAGCACCCCTCCGTGATGAGCGATGACGTCACCTCGGCGTCCTCGGATACATACTGCGCAGGACGATTCGGGTTGACCGAATAGATGCGCCAGTTTTTGTCATGCAGATCGAGCGGCGGCTGTTCCTCCAGCAGATCCATGTTCGCTTCCCACAGACTCTCGATCGTGCCGACATCCTTCCAATAGCCGCGGAACGGGTAGGCGCTCAGCTTGATGCCGCTCTCGAGCATAGCCGGGATGATGTCCTTGCCGAAGTCGTTGGAGGAGCGAGGATTGGCTTCATCCTGGATCAGGTATTGCTGGAGCACCGGCCACGAGAAAATATAGACGCCCATGGAGGCGAGGTTGCTCTGCGGCTTCTTCGGCTTCTCCTGGAAATCCGTGACGCGGTTATGCTCATCGACGCTCATCAGACCGAACCGGCTTGCTTCCTTCCAGTCCACCTCGATGACCGCGATCGTCGCATCCGCTCCCTTTTCCTTATGATCCTGGAGCATCTGATCATAGTCCATCGTATAGATATGGTCGCCGGAGATGACCAGAACGTACTCGGGATCGTAGCTATCGATGAAGCCCATATTTTGATAGATGGCGTTGGCGGTTCCTTTATACCAGGTGCCGCCCTTGGACTTGACATAAGGCGGGAGGACAGACATACCGCCATCACGTCGGTCGAGTCCCCAAGGACTGCCGATGCCGAGATATTGATTGAGGACAAGCGGTTGATACTGCGTAAGCACGCCTACCGTATCGATGCCCGAGTGCGCGCAATTGCTAAGCGTAAAGTCGATAATCCGGTATTTGCCGCCGAAGTGAACGGCTGGCTTGGCGAGATCCTTGGTCAGGACGCCCAGCCGCTTGCCTTCGCCTCCGGCAAGAAGCATGGCCACCATTTTTTTTCGTGCCATGGACACCACTCCCTCGATGATGTGAATTCCCTGTCCGGGTATACATCTGTCGCCTGTGGACAGGAGCTGATACGGATGAAGAGATGAATCTGGCCAGACGATCATGCCGGGCCATCTGTTAGGGTGGAAGGGATTGCCATTGTTAAGAAGGTGTAAAATAAGATGACATTGCGGTGGTTGTTTAACATTATACTATGAATTTGCGAGATTCGCACCCCAAAAGTGAGGTTCGACGCACTACTACTGCAGCCGGCGCCTCCCTTCTTGTAAAATACAGGCTGCTTCTACCTATATTATCTTGTTTTTTGGCGTTTGAAACAAGAGGAGATCGAGCGTAAGAAAAAGAAAAGGCCCCCTAAGGGGCCAGAGATCTTAAGGAAGGAATATAAAGAGCAGCATGCCTACATGCGCGATCGTCAGCAGCGGCAAACCAATCGCAAAGGCGCGATGCTTGGTCTTGTGGCGATAGCGGCGCATCGCCCACCACATGCCAGCCGCGCCTCCCGCCAGCGCCAAGAGCAGCAGTCGTCGCTCGGGGATGCGTCTGGCCCCGGGACGACGGGATCGCCCCTTGTCGTACGCCATCGCCGTGATCCCCGCGACGCCCAGCAATAACAGCCATGCCAGCGCCATCAACGGCGCCAGATAAGGGACACCTTCGCCGCCTATCATGCCGCCGCCTCATAGTAGGCAGCCGTGCTGGCGCCGTCCTCGGTATCCGCGACGAAGACCAGCTCGTAGTCGCCGATCCGGTAATGCGCCGACCAGAGCTCTTCGTAGTAGCCGTCATCGGCGTTGTCCGCAGGCGAATGGATCGCGGAAGGCTCGCCCAGTACGCCCGCGATCGCCGTGAAGGCGTCGCCTACCGTGACGCCGAACAGCGACGTGCCCGGACGCAGGCCGATCCGCTTGACGCTGCCGGGCGCGACCGAATCGTCTTCGCGCAGGGAGGCATCCGTAAAATAAACCGCCTCAGGATAGGCAAAGTAGAGGCCCCCTGTGAAGTAATCCATCGACTCGGGCTCGCCCAGCTCCTCAATCATGCCCTCCGTCAAGTCGCCAAGACCGTAAGGAAGACCCTCCAGCTTACCCTCATAGGCGCTCGGCGGGAACGGGTCGGCCCCTGGGGGCGACTCCGCGTCCGGTCCCGGCGTCTCGCCTGGACCGGTCTGAGCCGGCGAGCTGCAGCCCGCAAGCACGAGCGCGAGCAACAGGAACATCAGCCAGCCGCGCTGCCATATCCTCCGCTTCATCGGCGCTCCTCCCCGGTTACGCTCGCCTCGTATTGTCTGACGGTGTACAGCTGAGGATCAAGCGCCCGGATGAAGCCGCTCGGCTCGCCCACCGACAGCAGCCGCAGCTCATGCATCGCCCGAGTGCACGCCGTATAGAACAGCTTGCGCTCGAGCTCCCTGCTATAGCTGCCCTCCGAGGCGTCCAGGATGACGACCGCGTCGAACTCAACGCCCTTGGCCAGATAGGCGGGAATGATCTGGATGCCCGGGTGGAAGGAAGACGTCTCCTTGCGGATCAGATGGGCTTGCCAGCGCTCGCCGAGACGCTCATGCAGCGCCGCGCACTCGGCAGCCGTCCTGCCGATGATCGCGATCGAGCTGTAACGCTCGCGCTGCAGCTCCGCTACCGTAGCCTGCAAGGCGGCTTCATGCGCCTCCTGGCCGGAGACGATGGTGATGATCGGCTTGGCGCCGCTCCGGTTGAACGGCACGATCGCTTCGCCTCCCTCGACCATCCCGCGAGTGAACTCGACGATCTCGCGCGTCGAACGATAGCTGCGGGTCAGCCGGATCATGCCGGTATACTCCTCGCCGTAGAGCGTGATCAGCGGCTCGCTCTCGCCCATAACCGACGTGTGCGCGTAGATCGCCTGATTGAGATCGCCCAGCGCCGTCATGCGCGCGCGGGGGAACAGCCGCTTCAGGAACTCCAGCTGGAACGCCGAGTAGTCCTGCGCCTCGTCGACAATCACATGCCGCACATTCGTATTGGTCTCGAACCCTTGGATCAGCTCCTTGACATACAGGAATGGCGTCGCGTCCTCGTAAGGCAGTACCCGATTGCGGATCGCCTGCGCTGTGCGCTCGCAGATCTCGGGCCAAGCCTGCGGGGCCTCTCCCGCTCTGGCGGCCGCCTCATATAAGTGCGGCTGCTCGAACAGCTGCACATACAGCTTCACGTAATCGACGAACGTAAGCTCGGCCGCCCGGCGCCGGATCGGCTTGAGCCGCTCCCGTACGACCAGCTTCGCCAGCAGCTCTTTTTCCTTCTCCTGATCGTCGAATGTATCGAGCTTGTCGCGATTCAGCTTGCGCAACTTTTGGTAAGCTCGCTGGTACTGCTCGGGCGAGAGCAGCTCGATCTGTTCCTCGACCCATGGTTTATTCCATTGCACCGTCTCGAACTCATCTATCCGCTCCTGCACCCATTCCTCGAGCAGCACGATACGGTTGGCCAGCCGGATCGATGCATCCATCGTGTAGAACCGCTCCCGCAGCTCTGCCGCCGAGACAACCGTCTGACCCTGGCACATCACCGCCCGGAACGCCATGCCGGACGTCTCGAGCTGCTTGACATATCGCAGGAGCGTCTTCAGATAGGCTGCCGAAGACTTGTAGCGGATGCCGGCCAGCCTTGCTTCATAGCCGGGCGACGCCGATTCCTGGAGTACATATTCGATCTGCGCGAACGGGTCCTCGACCGCGAAAGTGCCACTCAGATGCCGATCGAGGTATTCCTGGAACGTCGTCTGCGCCATATTTTGCTCGCCCAGCTCAGGCAGCACCGTCGAGACATAGCTGTTGAATAGCGGATTGGGCGAGAACAGCACCATCTGCTCGGCCTGCAGCGTCTCGCGATGCCGATAGAGCAGATAGGCGACGCGCTGCAGCGCCGCCGACGTCTTGCCGCTGCCTGCCGCCCCCTGGACGATCAGCATGCGGCTGCGCTCGTCGCGGATGATCCGGTTCTGCTCCTTCTGGATCGTCGCGACGATCGAGCGCATCTGTTGATCGCTCGTACGGCTGAGCGCCTGCTGGAGCAGCTCGTCGCCGATCGTCAGCCCGGTATCGAACAGCAGCTCGATGCGGCCGTCCTTGATGACGAACTGACGCTTCAGCAGCAGCTCGCCGCGCACCTCGCCGCCCGGCGTATCATACACTGCCGGACCGGGCCCATAGTCGTAATACAAGCTGGAGATCGGCGCCCGCCAGTCGTAGACGAGGAAGGTGTCCGTCTGCTCGTCGAGGTAAGACGCGATGCCCAGATAGATGCGATCCTCTGTCCCCAGTTGTTCATCCCGGAAATCGATGCGGCCAAAATACGGCGACTTGGCGAGTCGTCTATACTTGTCGATCGCAGCCGCCGCGTGACGCAGACTGCGCTCCCGCTCGGAGAGCAGGTCAGCCTGCTGCTTCATGCTAAAGTAGGTTTCGGTTATATCCTCGCTAGTGCTGAAGTTAATCGTGACTTCATCCCAGAAGTTTTTCTTGATCTCGGAGGCCTCGCTCTGCACCTCGCCCGTCTCCCGCTCCAATTGCTCGAGCTCCCGAGAGATGGCGCGGACGACGTCGTTGACGCGTCTTTGCTCTGCTTGCCAATCCTGTTCCGTAATGCTCATGGATTCGACCTCTCTTTCTTTTAGCCGTGCACGCCTGCGCCTCGCCAAGTCCGAGCCCTTGCATTGCCTGCTTGACATCTGCTTGTCGAGGCCTTATAATTAAAGTTAGCATCTCTTCGGTTTCTCAGCTGTATTTTACTTATAGCTAGAGTCACCAGATTATACTTTACCACTTTAGGCTTCCGAAATCAATTAGGAGGTCTTTTTGAAATTCAATCTACTTTTGCTGGAGGGTTACATATGTCTATCTATGATATCTCGGTTACGACGATTGACGGCGAGACGACGACGCTGGCCGCCTACCGCGGCAAGGCGTTGCTGATCGTCAACACAGCCAGCGCTTGCGGGCTGACGCCTCATTACGAGGGTCTGCAGCAGCTGTATGACACGTATCGCGAGCAAGGACTGGTCGTGCTGGGCTTTCCGTGCAACCAGTTTGCCGGCCAGGAGCCGGGCACTGAGGAAGAGATCAAATCGTTCTGCGAGCTGAACTACAAGGTCACCTTCCCGATGTTCGCCAAGGTCGACGTCAAGGGCGAGCATGCGCATCCGCTGTTCACGCATCTGGTCGAATCCGTGCCCGAGCCTTATCGGACAGGGGACATCGAGTGGAACTTCGTCAAGTTCCTCGTCGACCGCGAGGGCAACACCGTCAAGCAATTCAGCGCCCGCACGGAGCCGGCGCAGCTGGCAACCGACATCGAATCGCTGCTGTAGGGGCTGCCAGAGACGATGTGTTCTCAGCTCGCACGGTGACCCGTTCAGGGCCCTCCCCGATTCTAACGCTCGCCCTCGGCCTTAAAAAGACGCTTTCCCCTGCTTTTAGCGCCGGGGAAAGCGTCTTTTTGTCTAATTAGCGGATAATAAGCTGTCGCTTCGCCCATTACCCCTTCCCCTACAGCGTCGTCCTCACTTCATCATCGTCGACTCCCGGTACATCACGTCGCCGTTGACGAGCAGCTTGTCGACCGGCTCGGACGGCTTGGCGATCCGCGCCAGCAGCCGCTCGACGGCCCGCCTGCCGAGCGTCTCCTTCGGGACATTGACCGTCGTGAGCGGCGGCTGGTGCCGATACGCATCCTCGATATTGTCGAAGCCGGTAATCGCCGCATCGTGCGGCACGGTCAATCCGAGCGATGCCAACGCTTGCGACACCGCAATCGCGATAAAATCATTGGCGCACAGCCATGCGCTCGGCAGCCTGCCCTCCGTCTGCGCCTGGCTCGCCCAGTCGGTCACCTGGGCCTGGGCCTCCAGACCATCCAGACCGCTGACCGTCAGCAATCTCTCCTCGCCCCCCGCTGCAGCGCCGAGCTCTTCCTCCAAGGCCGTGCGGAAGCCGATCCAGCGATCCTTAAAGCTGCGGGAAAACTGGTTGCTGCCGACGAACTGGAGCTCGCGATGTCCAAGACCGATCATGTACCGGGTGAGCCGATACATGCAGTCGGTGTTGTTGACGAATACAGTATCGGTCGGGATAAGCGCATCCTCATGGTCTACGAGCACCATCGGTATGCCCATCCGGTGAATCTCCAAGAGCAGCGACGAAGCGATCGCGCCGACGCCGATCAGCCCCATAATTCCCTTGGGATTCAAGATATCCATGAAATGGTCGACGCTATGCTCGGAGACGATCAGGATGCCTAGTCCGTCCTCCTCCAGCTTGGCGGAGATGCCGTTGACGATCTTGCCCCAATACGTCGACTCCCGGGTCTGGAAGCGGATGTTCGGCATCAGCACGATGACGATTTTCTTTTGCCGCGTTCGCGGCTTGGCTGCCGCAGGCACAGGCTCCGGAATGCGAACCCCTGCGCCGCCCTGCGCAAAATAACCGAGCTGAGAAGCCGCCTGGATGACCCGCTCCTTCGTCTGCTCGCTGACCCCGCCTTTGCCCGATAGCGCCTTGGACACGACGAATTTGGAGACGCCAAGGTAATCGGCAATTTGCTGCATCGAGACTTTTTTGCCCATAATCGTGTTTCAGCCGCTTTCTACTAAATAGTGTAATTCGCTAGTATACGTTCATCTATACCAGAGCAGGCCTCAAAAAGCAAGCGATGGCGCGACAGAAGCAGACTATATTTGACAGCTGATGTCCAAATAAGTTACGATGGGGGCAAGTTAATACTTGTGGTGGAGAACGGGAGAGTCACGGCAGCTATGCCCTCTGTATAGAGGGCCGTCTGTCCGTGGCTTTTTCTATACACTCGAACCCGCCGCAACAACCTACTACCCATAGAAGAGGAGATACAAGTATGAAAACTTCCATTACCTTCGAGACGAATGATAGCGTTACCATCCATGCGGACAAGCATGAGCCGGAAGCTGGCGTCAAGGTGCGCGGTGTCGTGCTCGTCGTCCACGGCATCCTCGAGCATGCGGGGCGATACGAGCGCTTCGCCACCGAGCTGGCGACGCATGGCTTCGTCACCTATATTCACGATCAGCGAGGACACGGCCGGACGCGGACAACCCCCGGGCTGACGACGCTGCGCGAGCAGGAGTTCGACGCTTTGGCGACCGATCTGCATCAGCTCCAGCAGCTCGCGGCTCAGCAATACGGCGATGTGCCGGTCTATATCTTCGCGCACAGCATGGGCACGATCATCACCCGCCACTACCTCCAGCAGTACGGCGGCGCCGAGCTTGGCGGCGTCGTCCTATGCGGACCTGCGCATCTCCAGAGCTTGCTCGACAACGCCATCTCGCTGTCGCAAGCGGCGATCCGCGAGCATGGCTACGACCATGTCGACCCGGCGCTGCTCGATAGCGTCTTCGGGGCGATGAATGCCAGCTTCCAGCCTGCGCGCACACACGCCGACTGGATTACGCGCGACGAGGCGGAGGTCGACAAGTATCTCGCCGATCCCTATGTGCAAGCGCCAGTGACGGCAGGCTTCCTCTATGAGATGGCCAGAAACTATATGCGGATCTATGATCCGGCCGAGGTCCGGAACATCTCGGAGCGTCTGCCCGTCCTGATCATCAGCGGCGACCAGGACCCTGCCTCCGTGTTCGGCGCCGGCGCAGTCGAGATTATGGAGCTGTTCAAGGGCGCGGGCATCCGCGACGTCAAGCTGATCCTCTACCCGCAAGCGCGCCACGAGCTGCTCAATGAGCTCAATCGCGAAGAAGCCACCTCGGACATTATCGGGTGGCTGACTCGGCATCGCTAGACGTAGTTAGACGTATTTACATGATCCAATAGGTAACGTACGGCAGCCCCGGCGATCAGCCGGGGCTTGTCGCGCGCTTGCGGCGGGCCAGACGATCGGTCAGCAACAGCAGCGCGTATAGCATATAACAGAGCGCCCAGACGATCAGCTCCAGCTGCAGCAGATACCAGGGCCATGGCGCGAGCAGATCGAGGATCGAGCCTGTCGACGGCTTGCGGCTCAGGAACATAAAGTTGCTGCCGGTCCACAGATTGGCCAGGTAAGCCGGGACGGCCAGCACATGCAGCCACAAGACCGCACGCACGACCGAGCCCGCAGTCGGCCGATAACGCTCGACCGCGGTCATAAAGACACTCGTCGCGATAATGGCGCTATGAGCCAGGAAAAACTGCACATAGCGGAAATGCGGAAACGTATAATCCAGATTGGGCGTCAGCAGCGCTTGCAGCGCGCCGAGAATCCCTAGAAAAAAACAAATCTCATACAGTCGTCGCCCCCGCGACAGCAGCAGCACAGCCGACAACAACAGCGTCATGCTGCATAGCTGCAGCGGCCAGGCCTGCACCCCCCAGGTGCCATTGACGACATGCCATAGCTGCAAAGAAACCTCGCTTGCAAACAGCACACCGATCAGACTCCAGCGCATGATCCGGTTCGCCCGGGGCTGCCGAAGCCGCTCCCGATAACGGATCATGATTGCCCATGCCGCCAGCGAGAAAGCCAGCGCCGCCAGATGCGCCGCAGACAACCATTCGAATCGCATCTCGACCGTCACCTCCCGTTATCTTCCATTATGAGAGAGGCCAAGTTGCGCGACCAGTCCTAACTTTGCCTGGTACTGCCCTCATCCCGCCGTCTTCGTCTCCGCCATCCTTCTCAGACGAGTTACTTGTCCTCGCGGCCCTCGCCGCCGAACAGTCCCATCTCCCGCGCCTTGCCCGCCGCTTCCTTGGAGCCGCTCAGACCAAGCTTTTTCAGCACGTTGCCAATATGATTTTTGACGGTGCGGATCGATACGAACTGACGCTCGGCGATCTGCGATTGCGTATAGCCTTTGTCGACCAGCTCAAGCAATTGAAGCTCCGATGGCGTGATCAGCGCCCTCAGCTTTTGCGTCTCGAACTCGCGCTCGAGCGCCTTCAGCCTGCGGAACTCCTCACGCATCTGCTCCGCCGCCACAGGACTGATCGCCGATCGTTTGGCGTACGCTGATCGGATCGCCTCCGGCAGCTCCTCGTAGTTCGACTTGATCCGGTAGTCGATCGCCCCGGCGTGGAATGAGCGGAAGATGAGCTCCTTTTCCTCCATCGAGGTCAGCATGATGACCGATGCGCCCATCGCCGCTCCGATCTCCTCAGCGAGCACGACGCCTTCCGGCTGACCGTGCAGCATAATATCCATCAACACCACATCGGGGGCGGGCTGCTCCGCAATCGCCTGCCGCACCTCCTGCGGCTGATCCGATGCAAAGACGATCTGCACACCCTCCTGAGCGCCGAGATACGCCTTCAGACCGCGCAGCCACTCCCTGTCATCCTCGACGATCCATAGCTTGATGCTCTCCATGTTTCTCCCCCTCTTTTGTCTCTATGACGCGCGCAGCGCGAATGCTGCGCTTCGGGAACACCATTGTCGCCATCGTCCCCTCGCCGGGCTTGCTGCGCAGCAGCAGCCGGCCGCCATGCTTGCTCATGACGTGATAGGCGTAAGGCAGACCAAGGCCAAAGTTCGAGCCGCTGCCGCTCTTCGTCGTATAGAACGGCTCGAATGCTTTACGCATCGCTTCCTTCGGCATGCCGCCGCCCGTATCCCTTACCTCGATGATCAGCTCCCGCTTCGTCTCGGTAAGCGCGACCTGCAGCCACCCTTGCCCCTTCATCGCATCGATGCTGTTGGAGACCAGATTGTTCAGCGCCTCTGCGACCTGGGCTGGATCAAGCCGGCAACGCCAGCCCGCGCTCGCCTCCACGGCGACCTCAAGCGCCTCCGAGAGCTGGCGATGCGGCTTGACGACGTCCTGGATCAGCTGGCCGAGATCGACCTCGGCCGGCTTCAGCACGAGATCCTCGGTGCGCCGATGGACGCGGCTGATCATCTCCTCGATATGTCTGGCAGATTGCAGCACGGTCTCGATATCCTCCTGCAGCTCGTCCTGCCCGGTAGCGACAGCGTGGCTGCGGATTTTTTCGCTGAACAGCTTGGCTTTGCCGATGTCGTTTTTGATCGCATGGTTGAGGATCGCCGTCCCCGACGTCACCGCTCGCAACGTCGAATCAAGCCGCCGCCGATCGATCAGCACCCGCACCCCAAGGAAGCCGTAGGTGAACAGGCCGATCACGAAGATGGCGAAGCCAAGACCGACGAACCACGTATTGTATACCCACATCCGCAGCATGCCGAAGCTGGGGAACACATAATTGAGCGTCATAAAGATCAGGGCCGGCGGCAGCACCGCCAAACAGACGATGCCGTGCGTGCGCGCCTGCAGCGCGTGGACAGAGCGCTTGCTCAGCACCAGCAGCGCTCCGGTCAGCATATATGGCACCGTCCACCAGATGACGAAACGAAACGTAATCGGATACATCTCATTGTAAGGCGGCGTCGCGAGCAGACTGACGAGGATCGGCGCCAGGAGCGCCAGGACGACCGCTGTCTTGCGCCGCTCCACCCATTCGACCGGCCGGTAAGCAAGCGCAAACAACAGGAAAAAGTAAGGCACACCGTAGTAGGAGCTGACCGACGATGCCGCCTGAAGGGTGAACAGCGCATCGCTGACCGGCGTAACGCCGTACTCGCGTTCGATGAGCGGGATGATCCGGTCATCGAGCAGCGCCGCCAGTGCGCCGGTACCGCCAAAAAAAGCAACCCCGCCCAGTCCGCGATTAACCGCCGAACGGGGGTTGGAGGCGACGAGGAAGATTGTCATCGCCCATAACGCGAGAATTACAAACAACATCGGCCTCTATCCTTCTCTACGTGGAATGTACATGAATGATTGTGCCTTCAATTATAACACTGTTTCCGCTTTTCTTTGAAGCGGCGCGTGCAAATCTGAGCACAGCTTGCCGCATACGGTTGGCTGAATAAAAAACGGAATAAAAAACAGTTGCGTACAAGCCCATGCGCGTGATATGATATCAATCGTGCGCATCAGACTTTCACAGTTTGACATAAAGCACTATTGTATTACGGGATGTAGCTCAGCTTGGTAGAGCACCTGGTTTGGGACCAGGGGGTCGCATGTTCAAATCGTGTCATCCCGACCATCATACTTACCTTTACACCGTCGCCTTTTGGGCTGGCGGTTTTTTTGTGTTTGACGGGAATGTCGGAGGCTGCGCGCGGACAAGCACGAAAGCGCCTGTATATGGCTGTATCCGTACGATCATGCAACTTATCGATAGCATTAGGTGAAGTATGCGCTTACGCAGTATGGTACCATAGGAGTATCAAGGTTAAGAGGTGAACGAATGATGAAATTCGGCCTGCAAGGCACGGTGATCGGCTGGCAGGACCCATGGGCGGGCGACGCCTCCGATCGGGTCATGCGTACCGGCACCGGCAGCATCTATCCATCGCAAGATCCGACGCCGACCCCTGAAGCGTTCCTGGACTATCTAAAGCAACTGCGCACCGATATATATGTGCATCACGTCTTCCCCGGACTGGAGGGACAAGCCGAGCTGCTCGCCGACGTCCGCAAGCACGGCATCGAGCTCTGTCTGGGCAATGAATATGGCAACATCAACGGGCCATGGGTATCCGGCACTAATCGCTACGATCTGCCTGACGAAGCGATCCTCGCAGCCGCCGACCAAGGCGTGCTATGCGGTCTGCTCTATGATGAGCCCGAGCATCTGCAGATCAATGCGGCGCAATATCGCAAGGATGGCTGGCATCCACACTGGGGCGCAGCGTCCGAGAGCGCTGCTGCCGTGCCGACGGATCAGTTGGAGACCGGCATGGTCCGCGCCGTCAGCGACCGCGTCCGCCATGTCGATACGCTGCTCGGCGAGCAGCGGCGTGTGCCGCTCGTCGCCGAGCATGTTTTCCCCGTCATGTTCCACGCGCATGCCCGGGGCGGGATGGCGCTCTGTCCCAAAATTATGAAGGAATCGTTCCAGCCGTTGCAGCTCGCGACGGCGCTCGGCGCCGCCCGGCAATACGGCGTGCCGCTCTGGATCTGCGCAGACCTGTGGGGACCGGATGTCGGCGCCTGGCCAATCCGTACACCCGGCTTCCCGGGCCACTCGCCCGCCGAGTTCGCCTCGGCGCTGCGGATGGGCTATTATATGGGACCGACCCATCTGTTCACGGAGAACATCGATGCGCTGGCCCGCTTCGACGGCGAGCGGTTCCGCAGCACCGTGTTCGGCGATATATGGGAGGCCTTCGTACGCGAGTACGTGCCTGCCCACCCGATCGACTGGACACATGCCGACGCCGTCGCAGACATCGTGCTCATCCATGGCGACGACAGCAACTACGGGCAGCAGGAGCGTCCCTTCGGCCATCGCGCGACGCCGATGCCGCAGACATCGCAGAGTGTATTCGCCGCCTGGCATCTGCTCAGTCACGGCTCGATCCCGGCGCATGGCAGCTGCCTGCACATCCCTGGCTACAGCTTCCCGCGCCATGAGCTGAAGCGTCAGGTGCCTGGCGACCGCTTCCCCCTCATGGAGGGGATGACGCTGGCAGAGCCGCCAGCCGTCCATCCGCTCTTCCAGCCGCTGCGCAGCACGCTTGTCCTCGACGGCTATGCGCGGGAGGAGCAGCTCGGAGCGCCGCAGCTGATCGTCGTCGCCGGCAGCTTCGTCTCCCCTGATACGCTGCGGGCCGTCCGCAAGCGCGCTGAAGCTGGCGCACGCGTCCTCATCGCCGAGGGGCTCGCGCCGGAGCCTTGGCAGACGGCGGCGCGATTCGACGGCGGCGGCGTCTGGCTGCCGACCGCTGACCTGCTCGGCGACGCGGCCCGCGAGCTGGCGGAGCCGCTCATCGGCTCGGCCGACTGCTGGACGCAGCGGTTCCGCGACCGCGAGGTGCGGATCTATCCGCAGGATAGCGACGGCTACGAGCTGGCTTTTGAGATCGTTAGGGGGTAAGCGGATAGCGCTGCCTGTAACTAGCAAAGGCGTTCCAGGCCCGATGAGGGCAGGAACGCCTTTGCTGATGTTTCTGTTCAATCTGAGGTTCTATGCGATTGGAATTTCGTGTTGCTATGCTGCGCCCCGGTCTACGCATGTCATGCTTTCTCGCTACACCGCTGCTCACGTATGTCGTGCTTGCTCGCTACACTGCTGCACACGCATGTCGCGCTTGCTCGCTAGACCGCTACTCACGCGTGCCGGGCCTGCCCGCTCTCTCCCGTGCCGCTCTCTGCTGTCGCGCGATAACGACGCGGCGAGAGACCGGTATGCGTCTTGAAGTGCTTGTTGAAGTACGAATGCGAGCTGTAGCCGCAAGCATAGGCAATCTCGGTGATGCTCCGGTCCGTGGCCCGCAGCTGCTGCATCGCCCGCTCCATCCGCAGCATCTGGATATACTGGGTCGGACTGTGCCCTGTCGCCTGTCGGAAGGCGCTAAAGAAACGCGTCCGTCCCATCCCGTAACGCCGCGCAAGCTCCGGCACAGATAGCTCGCTCGACAAGTGCGCCAGGATATGGTCGAGCAGCTCGTAGATCCGCTCGTCGGGCGGCTCGCCCGTCGACGCCGAGCCGCCGGGGCTGACGCGGGC
>Ga0160464_100819_pt1 | contig 16739 bp, 10 predicted proteins | sample HID1971I_E11MG_FD_108275 | JGI IMG/M metagenome (GOLD analysis project Ga0160464, IMG submission 108275) | Enriched millipede-associated microbial communities from UW Madison campus, WI, USA - HID1971I_E11 MG | ecosystem: Host-associated > Arthropoda: Insects > Digestive system > Unclassified ... | reverse complement strand
TCGGATCGTGGATCTATCTGGGCGAGATCATCACCAATCTGCCGTTCCCTCCCGACACGCCCATCACCGACCAATGCGGAGAGTGCACGCGCTGCATCGACGCCTGCCCGACCGGAGCGCTCGTCGGACCAGGCCAGCTCGACGCCAAGCGCTGCGTCTCGTTCGTCACCCAGACCAAAGGCTTCGTCTCAGATGAGCTGATGCGCAAGATCGGCAACCGGCTGTATGGCTGCGATACGTGCCAGATTGTCTGTCCGGTCAATCGCGGCAAAAACTGGACCCAGCACGAGGAGCTGCAGCCTGAGGTGGAGCATGTCAAGCCGCTGCTGGTACCCTTGCTGACGATCGGCAACAAGGCGTTCCGCGAGCGCTACGGCAATAGCGCTTCGGCCTGGCGGGGACGCAAGCCGATCCAGCGCAACGCCGTGATCGCGCTCGGCAACTTCAAGGAGCGCTCGGCCATCCTCGATCTGATCGAGGTGCTCGAGCAGGACCCGCGTCCCGAGCTGCGAGGGACCGCTGCCTGGTCGCTGGCCCGGATCGGCGATCGCGCAGCGCTCGAGCCGCTGCGCCGGGCTGGCGAGCGGGAGACGGACGAGACGGCGAAGAATATGATCTCCGAAGCGGCTGCACAGCTGGAGGCTGCACCTGAAGCGCTCTGACCTGGATAAGGGTTATCCGGGCAGAGCGCTTTTGTTGCGGCTACGGATCGTATGGACGGTCAGCAGCAGCAGGGGGAACATGAGGGAGTATGTGATGTTCCAGTCGATCCAGAAAGGCACGACCGTGATGAGGTAGTAGATCACATCGGTTGCGACGAGCAGCGCCAGACCGAACAGCAGCAGTGCAGTCGGCACATAGAGCGGCTTCATGGTGCGGAGGCGGAACAGCTGAGCCGTGCCCAGTACGAAGGCATAGGAGAAAATGCATGACTTGATGAAGGTCGTCGTCACCCAAGCGGCAGCCATCAGCGCTTCGATACGCTGCAGGAAGCCGCCGATATTGATCTTCTGCGTCAAGATGTATGTAGCGTAGATGTTATGCTTGGTAAAAAAGACGCCAAGCACGGTCAACGCTAAAAGGACGACCAGAAACAAAGTCAGGCTGGCCAGCATGGTGGCGAGCAGCACATCGCGCTTCATATGGGCTTGGCTCTCGACATAAGGGTAGATCATCGAGAACACAATCATCTCTCCAAAAGGATAAAAGGTGGTCAGCATCGTCCCGCGAATGAGGGAGTAATGATCCTCCCCGAATACGGGCATCAGCCTGGGCAGCTCGATCTCCGGAATCAGACAGAGAACCAGGATGATGAAAATAAAGACGAATAGCGGCAGCAGCAGCTCAGCGCTTCTGGCGACCACCTCCAGCCCATGCCAGATCGCCCAAAGGATAGCCAGAATAAAGAGCAGGTGTACGTAACGAATCGGCGTGTTGGCGAACAACTGGGTGGTCAAAAAATCTCCCACCTCACGAACATAAATGGCGCCTGCAATAATGAAGAATACGAGGTAGATTAAGCCAACGAGGCTGCCAAGCCAGCGGCCAAGCAGTCGCAGACAGATCTGGACGATCGTATCCTTCGGGTAAAGGGCATGCAGCTTGAGATGGATCCAGATGAGCAGCATCCCTGCAGGAATGCACAGCAATGAGACGATCCAGCCATCCTGCTCGGCATAGCCTGCGGCTATGGGAGGCAGGATGATGATCATGTCGCCGATCATTGCCAGGTAGATCAGTATCGCCACCTGGCGGATCGAGATTTTACCGGACTCGAGCATGGGGGGACCCTCCTGTAGCTTGGATTACGATGGGAAGAACTTGGAGAACAAGTCGTTAACCGGACGATAGATCCACTCCAGGAAAAAAAGCGGGTCCTCAATCAAATTAAGATTAGCCGCCATATACCCGAATATGGAGCCTGGCGTCATCAGCAGACCGAATACGACCAGCTCGCGGTACAGACGTCTGCGCGCCATGATCCAGATATGCGGGACGGTGATGGCAAGGATGATGATCCAGTACACCACGGCAATGATCATTCGGGCATCTCTTCCTTCATTTGCTTTGTAATCGTCTCGTCGAGCGAGCCGATGCGCCGGATTTGCGATTCCACGATACAATTGACCTTGACCGTGGTAAACTTTTCATTCCAATTCACGCCAAGCTTTTTCCACTCAGTTGGAAATTTACGATAAAAGGTTCTGCCAAAGCCGAAGATGTCCGCTTTCAGTCGCGTCTGGGCTGCCTTTACGGAATCGGTCATAATTTGCGCAAGCTTCTTATTGGCGTCCTTTTCCAATTGGCGGATCGCGTATTCGGAGCCAAGCGCGCTTTTGCAGGAATCGCCATAAATCGTCTGGACTGCCTTCATCTTCACATCGAACTCGGGCTCTCCGTCTATCAGGCGTGGTTCAATACGTGTTTCGGAACGTAGCAACAAGAGCGATACCTTGCCATCGCCGTAAGGACAGTCGATATGTCCCACCGTTTCCTGGACATTCCCTTGAATATAGTTGTAGCCCTTGCTCTCCTCTTCATTCATCCAGCCGACCAGCCGGTCTCGGACCAGAACAGCCATACCTGAAAATAACAGAGAGGCCTCGGGACGAATGCTGTCGAGGTTTTTTTTGGAGCCTCCGGTTATCTGGTCACCTTGAATCTCGATGCCTGTCATCACGGCCTCGACGCCGCTCGCCACCATCTTCTCGACGGTATCGTCGGCATAGGCTTCCACGGTAGGCGCCCAGCTGTCGGCAGAGTTGCGGAGCGAGTAGTACAAGCTGTTGGCCGGGATGCTCTCCAGCGGGGTCAGAATCGTCAATATCTCCTCTGCGGAGGAGCCGTGAGCGATCGTCAGGAAATAATCCGGCCTGAAGTTAGGATCGCGGATGAGTGCTTCCAGCACCTCGGCCATCCCCTTCCGGGCCAGCTCTTCACTGAATACGAGCAACCGGACATGGGACATATAGCTCAATCGCGGGCTGTTTAAGGTCATTTTGTACAACGCTTCATGGATCGTCGGCGCCGTCGCTTTGACGAGCGTCACTGTGGTCGTTGTGCTCTTGCCCGAGTTGGACGCCACCTCGGAAGGGACGACGACCTGACACGATACTTTGTATCCCTTGTCTGGATCAAGATCAACGGCCATTGCCAGCACGATGCCGATCTCGTTCAGCTCCTTGCGATCCCAGCAGCCGGTCATCATCGCAAGGGACGCCAGGAGCAGCAGCAGAGTTATCATACGTCTGATATTCATATCGACTCCTCCGTCTAGGTCTGCCGCTCGGGCGGCTTGAGACGCTGTGTGCCTGTTCCGCCTGAGGATAGCGGGCGTCTGCGCATGAATGGCCAGGGGACACGGAACAAGGTGTCCTTCATGTCGGAGGACTTATAAGGCGCATACGGACTCATGTAAGCCACCCCGAAGGAACGCAGACTGCACAGATGGACCAGGATAAACAGAATGCCGATTAACACGCCGTAAAAGCCGAAAGCGCCCGCGAGGCCCATTAATAAAAAACGCAGCATCCGGGCTGAGATCGACATGCCATTCTCCGGGATCACATAACTGGAGATCGCCGTAATGGATACGATGATGACCATCGCTGCCGAAACGACACCGGCTTCGACGGCGGCCTGCCCGACGACGAGGGTGCCGACGATCGAGACAGCCTGTCCGACAGTCCGCGGGATACGGACGCCGGCCTCCCTTAGGATCTCGTAGGTCAGCTCCATCAGCACGGCCTCTATAAAGGCCGGGAACGGTACGCCCTCCCGCTGTGCCGCAAGATTGATCAGCAAGCCCGTCGGCAGCATCTCCTGGTGAAACGTCGTGATCGCGATGTAAAAGGAGGGAGAGAGAATCGCGATGAAAAAGCATAAATAACGAATCATGCGCAGCAAGGTGCTAATATCCGATCGCTGATAGTAATCCTCAGGCGACTGAAAAAAGTGATTGAACAGCGCGGGCACCAGCAGCACAAAGGGGGTGCCGTCGATCAGAATCGCGATGCGTCCCTCCAGAAGGCCAGCCGCGATCGTATCCGGCCGTTCACTGTTATACAGTGTCGGAAACGGAGTCTTCGCAGTATCCTGGATGAATTCCTCAATGTAGCCGCTCTCCAGCACACTGTCGATATCGATGGCTTGCAGACGCCGTTTCACTTCGTTCAGAATCCCCTCCTGGGCCAGATCCTTGATGTACATGATTCCAACGTTGGTCTTAGTTACCCGGCCGATGGGCATCGTCTCCAACCACAGCTCGGGGGAGCGGATTTTGCGGCGGATGAGCGTTGTGTTTGTGCGCAGATTTTCCGTGAAGCCCTCCATCGGTCCGCGGACGACCGATTGGGATTGGGGCTCGGTAACATTGCGATCCTCCCAGCCGACAGCATGGATGGCGATCGCTTCACGCGAGCCGTCCAGTTGAAGGATCACACAGCCAGCCAACAAAAAATCGAACAAATCGGCGAGTTTGTCGATCGTCTGGATATCGCCGGCTACCAGCACTTCGTTCTTGATGTAGGTAAGCGGATCTTCAGGGATCTCCCAGTCCTTCGGTTCGGGCAAATCGCTGCGCAGCAACGAACTCAGGATCGCTTGATGCAGAAGCTGCGTATCGATCATCCCTTCCATATAGAGGATGCCGGCAGGCCAGGCGTGCATGGCGAGGAAGCGCTTGGACACCAAATCGGTGCTATCACCGAGCCTTGAAGAAACATGTTGAATCGTGGCATCCGTATCGACGGGTATCGGTTCATCCTGATCTGGACCTGTATATACTGTCGCTGCCCTCGCCATCGCGGTTCATCCCCTTTCCGAAAATCGATACTTGCTAGTATGCAACAAACAGAGCAGAATTATGTAACAACGGAAGCGGCAGCCAGAGCGAAAATCCACAGAAACGGTGGCATTGGCCGGGAGTAACATGGTATGATAAGCGTTGATCAACTTTGAAAGAGAAAGGTGAGAACTTCATGTCGGCTTGGGATATCGTAATACCGATCATTACCTTGATTGTCGGCTTGGCGGGCGGATTTTTCATCGGCGTCTTCTACCTGCGCAAGCAACTCGAGAAGATGCAGAGCGATCCGGAGATGCTGCAAAAAATGGCCAAGCAAATGGGCTACAATATGAATAAACAGCAGCTGCAAAAGGCGCAAAGCATGATGAAAAACCAGCCGCGGCCCGGCGGCCGCCGCAGATCATAGAGTAGGGCAGAAGACGAAAAGGAAAGCGGGGGGATCACTTGGCAGGCAAAAAAGACTATACGAATGAGATGGTCGCGGCGAATCGCGAGAAGATCGAGCATCATGTGAAAGAAATATTGAAGCTGGTCGGCGAGGACGTCGAACGCGAAGGCTTGCTCGATACGCCAGCGCGAGTGACCCGCATGTACGAGGAGATCTTCGCCGGCTACGGAGTAGACCCTCGAGAAGTGCTCGGCGTCACCTTCGACGAGCAGCATGAGGAGCTCGTCATCGTCAAGGACATCGTCTATTACAGCCAATGCGAGCATCATATGGCGCCTTTCTTCGGACGAGCCCATATCGGGTACATCCCGAGCGGCAAGATCGCCGGGCTGAGCAAGCTGGCTCGGCTGGTGGACGCGATCACTCGGCGCTTGCAGGTGCAAGAGCGCATCACGTCGCAGATCGCGGATATTATGGACGAGGTGCTGCAGCCTCACGGAGTCATGGTCGTCGTCGAGGGCGAGCATCTGTGTATGTGCGCGCGCGGCGTCAAAAAATACGGCAGCAAAACCGTAACCTCGGCCGTTCGCGGCGAATTCCGGACAAGCGCCGCGCTTCGCAGCGAATTTCAGGCTTTGCTCAAGCAATAACTGACCGCCTCGGTCCGGACCTTTGTCTGGACGGGGCTTTTTTTCTTGTGGAGGAGAAGAGGAGGAGCAGCCGATGGAGAGAGCCGTAATGGAAATGCCGCTCGGCCTGGCTGGCCGAGAGAGAGAGTTGGGAAGCCTGCTGGAGGCTTGGCGCCGCTGTCGTAACGGCGAGACGCTCGGCCTCGCCATCGTCGGCGCGACCGGCATCGGCAAGACTGCGCTGATCCGCCGGCTGCGCAGACAGCTGCGAGGCGAATCACGGTTCGTCGTCGTCCGCTGCCTGGCCGGGGAGATGCCGTATAGGCCGCTCCTGCGAGCGCTGCGCCAACTGCTGCAGCAGCTGCTGATGGCGGAGGAGCAGGCGCTGCGGAGCTATCGGCGCAAGCTGCGCAGAGCAATCGGGACAGGCGAGCGCCGGCTCACTGCGCTGTTGCCAGAGCTTGCGGTGCTGCTGGGAGAGGCTCGCAGCGAGAGTCGGCAGTACCTGCCGGCGGGGACTGCGGCGCGCAGCCAGCTGGAGGCGCAGCTGCTGCGGCTGCTGCGAGCGCTCGGCGATCCGCCGATCCCGCTGGTGCTCGGCTTCGACGATCTGCACCTCGCAGACCCGATATTGCTGCGCTGGCTCGCCCTGCTGCTACGTTCCCCGCGCGCGCCGGGCCTGCTGCTCCTCCTGATCGGGACGGAGCCGGGAGAGAAGGCATGGGCGGAGCTGGCCGGACAGCTGGAGACGCTTCGTCTCGGACCGTTGGGCGTGGATGCGGTGAGTGGCATGCTCGCTGCTACCGACGGACTGACAGCGGAAGCGTCGGTGGAGCTGGCCGCTCGTCTGCATCAGATGAGCGGCGGTCATCCGCAAGCGCTGGAGGAGCTGCTGCAAGCGCTGGTCGGGGCAGACGCGCTTCGACTGACGCCAGGCCGCGCATACTGGCAGGGCGCGGTATGGCGAGCCGCGTTGCAGCGGGCGGCTCTGCCCCCGAGCCAGGCGGTCGATCGCGTCGCGCTGCTGCCGCCGGACACCCGGGCGCTGCTCGGGGTCCTCTCGCTGCTCGGCGACGAGGCTGGATCGTCATGGATCGCGGCGACGGCCGAGGTCTCGGAGGAGCAGGCGGAGCGCGGCTTGGCGCTCGCCGCCGCCGCCGGACTGGTCATCCGCCGAGTCCGTCCGGAAGGCGCAGCGTGGCGCTTCGCCCTGGAGTCGGCGCGGCAGGCTGCCGCCAGCCAGCTGGCCGAGTCGACGGCGAGGGCGGCTCACAGTCGGGCAGCGGCCTGGCTGCTGCGTACCTGCCCCGAGCGACCGGCAGGGGAGCGGCTGACCGCGATCCTTCGTCATCTGAATGCTTGCGTCGACGACGAAGGTACGTCTGACGCCAGGCAGCTGGCAGCATGGAATCGTCAGGCGGGGATGTATGCGATCGGGCGATGCGACTATGGCGCCGCTCTGAGCTATCTGCGGCTCGCCGAGCGACTGTTGCATACGGCCGGCACCCATGCGGAGCGATATGAAGCCTCGCTGGCCCGCTTGGCGATGGAGCACATCGCCGGCCCGCCCGGAGAGGCTGCTAGGCTCGCCGGGCAACTGCGCCAGGAGGCGCGTGACGCCGGCGAGCGCGCGCGTCTCTTCGTCGTCGAGATGCGGCAGCATGCATACGCCGGTCGACGATCGGAGGCGATCGATCGCGGTCTCGAGCTGCTCGCGCAGCTAGGCGTCTGCCTCGATGGAGCGTCGGTCGACGGCTCGCCGCAAGACGTGTCTGAGATCGCCCGCCTCGTCGTCGGAGTCGAGGAGGGGAGGATGGCTGAGCGAGCGGTTGCAGGAGCGGGGATGGATGGTCCGGACGAGGAAGCCTGGATCGTCGAGGTGTTGATGGCGACCGCCGCCGCCGCAGGCTTCGCCGATCAGCGATTGCTCGCGCGCCTGCTCGCGCAGGCTGTCCGTCTGTCTGCCCGCAGCGGCAGGACGAGCGGGTCTGCGATTGAAGCCTACGCAGGCTATGCGGGCCTGCTGCTCTGGACAGCCGGAGATGCGGAGCGCGCTGCTGCGTTGGCTGCCAGGGCGGTAGAGCTCGCCGCGCGTCAGGACGATCTGCAGGTCAAGGCCAATGTATACGGCGCTGTCTACCCGCTCTATGCGAGACTGATGTCGCCGCGCGAGCGCCATCGCTTCGTACGGCAGGCGGCGCGGAGCGCCTCGGCGACAGGCATCGCGCATGCGGACAGCGTATCGGCGAGTATGCGGGCGAGCTCGTATTATCTTGCAGGCAACCTGCGGGCCCTCCGCCGCTATCTGCACTGGCAGCAGGCGCGCATCGCCAGGGACGGCGGGGAGGAGGATCCGTATCTGGTCGAGGTGATGGGCCTGTACGGCGCCTTCCTGGACGGGATGCAGGGGGAGCATGCGGAGCGTTGCCTGCCGGAGCTGCCTCGCGCGTCCCGAGAGCTGGCAGAGTACCAGCTGCTGCAAGGCCAGTACGGTGCGATGCAGGTGCAGCTCTGTGCGCTGCTGGGACGGCCCCGGGATGCGTTGGAGCTGGCTGCGGCGAGCCGTGTCGCAGTGGAGACGACGCCGATGCTGCCGCATGAGCCGGAGTACTGGCTGTACACCGGGCTGGCGGCTGCTGCCGCAGCGGAGCGGGGGACGCTCGAGTTGGCTCTGGGTCGGCTGGCGATCTGGTCGGAGCGGGCTCCAGCGAACTATGGGTACAAGCATCGTCTGCTGCGCGGCGACCTCGCTCGTCTGGACGGGTCGGATACGCTGGCGGTCGAGCTGTATGAGACGGCGATGCAGGAGAGCCGGGCGCAGCGCAACCCGCTGCTGTCGGCTATCGCCGCTGCGCGGGCTGCGGAGCTGCATAGCCGGGTCGGGCGGCCGATGTCTGCGGCTCTCTTGTCTGCGGCGGCGGCGGCGGACAGCCAGAGGGCCGGCGCGTATGCGGTCGCGGCTAGCATCCGGGAGAGCTGGCGCGAGGACTGGCGGCTCGCGGGGCTCCTGTCAGCGAGCGGCTCACAGTCGCCTAGCGCCACCGACCTGTGGGAGACGCGGCGGCGCAGCAGCGGCGCGACGGTCGCCGCTGCGCAGGTCGGGGCGAGGCAGGCAGACGGGGACGATAGAGCGCCTGCCGCTCCGGTCGAGACAACAGGCCGAACGGACGGCCAGGCGGCAGGGGGCGAAGCTGACAGCGAGTCTGTGCGGGAGTCGGCGCAGCAGTTGGCAGATCCGCTGGAGGACTGTCAGACAGCGAGAAGCGACGGGCATGCGGGCTGGCTGCGGCAGGACGCTGTCCGCGATGCCGACCTGGCTCCCGCCGATAGCCGAGGCTGGCCGATCCAGCTGGACGAGCTCGTGCAAGCGAGCGGCGCGAGCTGCGCTCTGCTGGTCGTCCGCCATGAGGCAGGACTGGATACGGCAGCCCGCTGGGACGCGTGCGAGCCGAGAGGCAAGGCGGACCGGGATGAGCCGGACGGCCTGCTGCGGCTGGCGGAGCGGATGGGCGAGCCTGTCGTGCTGGAGGATGAGTCGGCGCTTGCCCCGTTCTGGGCCGATCCTTACTTGCGGCAGCGTGCCGTCTCAGCGGCAGCGGTGCTCCCGGTGACGGATCTCGGACGCGTCATCGGCTACCTCTATGTAGAGCGCGCGAACGGCTCGCTGATGCTGCCGCCCCGCGAGGCGTGGGAGCCCCGGGCAGCGCAGGCGATCCGGGAGCTCGCAGCCGAGCGCGCCGCATCGATCGGCGAGAGCCGTCTGGCGGAGCGTCTGACGCCGCGCGAACGGGAGGTGCTGGCACTGGCGGCGCAAGGCCTCTCCAACCGGGAGGCGGCGGCTCGTCTGACGCTCGCCGAAGGGACCGTGAAGATTCATTTGAACCGGATCTACGACAAGCTTGGCGTCAAGCGTCGCACGCAGGCGATCGAGCGGGCGCGGCAGCTGGGGCTGTTGTAGATAAGGTCCGGCGACGTATAACTTTCGATAGATGTAGCGAAGGCGGCGGCTCTGGTATGGTATTCCTTAGTCCACACGACAATTATATGGGATAAGGAGAATCGCATGAGCTATCATCGCAAGCGCAAAGCCGTCGCCTGGCTGCTGCTGGCCGCTCTCCTCTGGTGGCCGAGCTTTCCCTTGACCGTCTTGCTCCCTGCCCCGACGGCATATGCCGAGCCGGGCGCGGAGGCGGTTGTTTTTGAATGGCGCGGCCAGGATGCCGGAGGCTCCTGGGTCATCGCGTTCACTACCGGGAGCGCAGAGCTGCAGGCGTTCGAAGGCATCCATCTCACCGCCCCTCAGGGGCTGTTCACCGGTCGAGAGATCGCCGTGACGGCGGGGGGCAGTCGGCAGACGGTGCTCTCATCCTCTGTCCGGTATACCGGGGGGACGTTGTCCTTCTCTAGTCCGCACTACAAGATCGGACCGTCGACCCGCGTCGAGATCGAGGTTCGTATGGCTGCCAGACCACAGCCGGGGACCTACCCGGGCAGCCTGTTCGGCGTCGCTACCGATGCCGAGCCGACCGTAGTCGCCCCTAGCGCTCCTGTCGTCGTAGCCAAGACGCAGCAGACGGCGGTACAGGACGTATCCTTCCAGGCTCTCCCGCCGCAGCTCGGCGGTACCTCGGAGTGGGTCGTCCGGTTCCGGGCGAGCGCCGACGGACGGCTATCGACAGGACTCGAGACGGTGACGCTCTCGGGACCGTCTGGCACCCGCTTCTCGAGCGAGCCGGCCGACTATACGATTAATGGCTTCCCTGTCGCCCGGTTGACCGCAGCTTCGGCGCATCAGGTGACCTTGACCGTCCCCGCCGAAGCAGTGCCGCTCTCCGGTCTCGACTATGTCATCCTGGCCGATGGGACGGCCAATCCCGAGGCCGCCGGCACGCAGGAAGACTACACGGTATCGACGAGTCTCGATACGGTGCCGGTCTCCCCGCAGCAGCCGATCGCCTGGCAAGCGACGGTCCGCGAGCTGACGTTGTTGGCCGAGCCCGCGCATGCCCGCGCGCAGAGCCAGTGGACCGTCGCATTCACAGCGGTCGGCGGCTTGGCCGAGGGCGAGCAGATCCGACTGGAGGGTCCGGTCGGCATGCAGTTCCCGCAGTCCGTGGATGCCTATACGCTGGAGGATCTCCCTGTCTCCGCCGTAGATGTCGATCCGACAGGCCGTCGCGTCGCTATCGACGTACCGGCGTCGGCGGAGCGGGAGGATGGGCAATCGCCGTACCCGACGGTGACGCTGCGCGTATCCGGCGTCCTCAACCCGCCTGCCGGGGCATACGGGCGCGACACGCTAATCGTGCGGACGACCGCCGCCCCACTGCCAGCGGCGCTGGATGACGCGCCGGTCTTCCGCAATGATCCTGCTACTCGTGTCGCGGAGGTCCGTCTGGAGCCCGAGACGACAGCCGCAGAGGCGGAGGGACGCTGGACCGTCAGCTTCCGTACGAGCCAAGCAGGCGCGCTCCGCGAATCGCTGGATACGATCACCCTCACCTTGCCCGAGGGCAGTCAGTTCGGCGCGCGAGCCGCAGACTACCGCATCAACGGCAGCGCTGCCGCCAGCGTCGACGTCGCGGACGAGCGCAAAGCGACCGTCACCGTGCCCGTCCCGATCGGCGACGACATGGCCGTGACGGTGGAGGCGCCTGTGCAGCGAGGTCCGTCGGCAGGGTACTATGCTCCTGATCGCTTCCGCATCGAGACGAGTGTCGATACCGTGCCGGCTAGTCCGGCAGCCGGTCTCGCATTCGGCGATACGCCGCTGCCGACGACACTGGCGCTGTCTGCCGCCTCGACGACGCTGACTCCCGGCGGTCGCATGGAGCTGCTGCTGCGGGCGCTCGACGCGTCAGGCGCGCCGTTATCCGGCGCGCAGATCGAGTGGAGCGCCTCTGGCGGCGACCTGCGGCCGCGGGCGGGCTCGACCGACAGCGAAGGCCGGCTGATCGCCGACTATACCGCTCCTCTGGCTAAGGGGGCGGTCACGGTGACGGCGACTGCCGTACACGGCGTCGGGCAGACGCTGACGCTGCAGATCGCCGATGCGCCTCCGCCGCCCTGGACGCCTCCGCCATGGATTCCGCCGCTCGAGCCGGAGCCGCCTGTCGATGATGGCGCGGCGGAGCCAGAGCCGGAGCAGCCGGAGCCTGAGTCTCCAGAGCCTGGCGAGGAGCCGGCGGAGCCGACGACTCCCTTGCCGACGTTCATCGATCTGGACGGACATTGGGCAGAGCGCGAGTTGATGGCCGCAGCCGCGCTCGGCATCGTCCAGGGTTATCCTGACGGCTCCTTCCAACCGAGCCGTCAGGTGAGCCGCGCCGAGCTGGCCGTCATGCTGTATCGCGCCGAACTTAGCGAGCCGACGACTGTCGAGCTGCCGGGCGGCATCGTCTCTCCGGCGCCGGAGCTGGCACGGCTGAGCGATGGCGATCAAGTGCCGGGCTGGGCCGCCGATGCGGTCGCAGAGGCGCTGCGCAGCGGACTGTTCGTCGGCTACGAGGACGGCAGCTTCCGGCCGGACTCGCCGATCAGCCGGGCTGAGCTGGCGACGGTCCTGCATCGCGTCCTGCTCGGCCGGGAGGCCCCGCCGCCGCCGTCGTCCCCGGCGACCTTTGCCGATATCGGGACGATCCCGGTCTGGGCGATCGACGCAGCGCAGGCAGCGCGCCAGTACGAGCTGATGCAAGGCCGTGGCGGGCAGAACTTTGTTCCGTCGGCCGAGGCTACGCGTGCCGAGGCGGGGGTAACCCTGATGCGGACAGCGCTCCTCCTGGCGAGTGCGAGCATCGGCAGCATGATACAGACGCGTTAGACGATGTCCGACGGATTACATCTATCAGTTCGATCTCGTGACAGTAGGCTCCGCTACAAGTAGGGCCGCTAACAGTCAAGACGCCCGGACACAGGCTATCCTGTGCTCCGGGCGTCTTTTGGCGTTGAATATGAATGAGACGAATCGGGAACGAGTGCCGCCTACTGGGCGGCAGCAGCATCCCAATGCGTGAGTTGGGAGCTAGACCCATCGGAATAACGTCATCGTGGTCGCAAGCTTAGTTAGAGGTAGCTCCGGACCTCCTCCTACTCGGCATTCAGTAAGGCTTCCAGCGCAAACGACTGGCCTCGATGAAGCGCTCGTTGACATAAGGCCAGTTGACGACCTGCCACCAGTCCTGGATATAGTCGGCGCGTTTGTTCTGGTGCTTCAGGTAATAGGCATGCTCCCAGACGTCGAGCGGCAGCAGCGGGATGACGTCCCATTGCGACAGATTCTGGTGCTTCTCGGCTTGGAGGATCTCCAGTCGGCCGCTGCGCGGGCTCCAGACGAGGATCGTCCAGCCGCCGCCCTCGACCTTCTCTGCCGCCTTGCTGAATTGCTGCTGGAACGCCTCGAAGCTTCCGAAGTCTCGTGTCAACTGACCGGCCAGCGGCTCTGGCGGCATGCCGCCGCCGAGCGGGGACATCGTCATCCAGAATAGCGTATGCAGGTAGTGGCCGGCGCCATTGAAGGCCAGCTCGCGCTCCCAATGCTTGACGAGATCGAAGTCGCCGCTTTGCCTCGATTTTTCCAGCTCCTTCTCGGCCTTGTTCAACCCGTCGACATAGCTCTGATGATGGATATCGTGATGGATGCGCATCGTCTGCTCGTCGATATGCGGCTCGAGCGCATTGTAGGCATAGGGCAGGGGAGGCAGCGTATGCCCGCCGATCGGCACCGGGCTGGGAGCGGCCTCGTCTGCTCCGCCGTTCGACGGCTGTTGATCGGCGCGAGATTTGTTTTTGGCGTTTTTTTGCCCGCCGCCCTTGTTTTGACTTTTGGAACCGATCTTCGCCTCCGCTGTCCGGCTGCCGCTACGGCTATCCGGACGAGGGCTGCGTTCGGCGACGCCTACCTTGACGACCGGCTCGCCTTTGCGGCTGCTCTTCCGATCTGCACGGGCGGCTGCGCCGGAGGCGTCGCCAGTCTCCGCCCCGGCTTGAGGGCGGGCATCCGTGGCGGGGGCGTCCGTGTCCGCGTCGCTAGCCGCGGCGATGCTGGCCTCCCCCTGCAGCGCTTCTTCTTCATCCGCCGTGCCTGGATTGCCCGTGAGCTCCGCTGCCTCCAGACTATCCGGCCCCTCATCCGCATAGCTCGCATGAGCGCCAGATGCTTCTTGCTCTAGAGACGCATAAGACAGCGTAGCGGCTGCCGCTTCCTCGTAGGGGGTAGCGATATCCTCCTCCTGGTGAGCCGGGCTTTGCCTGGCGGCGTCTCCGCTCCCGGCCGCGCCTCCGCTTCTTGCCGCGCCGTCACTCCCGGCCGCACGCTGCTGCGCGACCGCAGCTTTGGCCTCGCGGATGTAGCGGCGGATCCGCTCTGCCGTCTCCGCTTGCGCCGCCGCCGGACTGCGCTCGAGGATGGCCGCCAGCTGCCGCGACCATTCCTCGCTTTGCTTGAGCGCTTGGGCTAGCAGCCATGAAGTGCGCGCATCGAGCTCCGTGCCGCCAGATGGCCGTGTCTGCGGCTGCCGAGCCTGCTGCCAATCCGCCGCGTACCGGCTTGTCAGGCGCAGGATCGGGCCCCACTCCTGCAATACGCCAGCAAGCGGCGGCTCCAGTCCGGGCAGCGACTGCAGCAGCCAGGCTGTCTGCTCCTCTTCACGTCGTTTCCATCGTTCGATCTCCTCCAGCCGCTTTTGGGATGGGCTCCGCTCCTGTAGTTGGACCACGCAGATAACCTCCTTGCAAGGAATAAGCTGTCTTCACTCATTGTATTCCTCACGCGGCCTGACCTATGATTATGCCGACGATACATGAAGTTTCTTTATTTTGTACACGATATCTTTAGTTTCCCTTCTTTTTGCAAATGTTTTCATGCGATATCTTTAGGATGCAAAAGCAAAAGGGTTACCCAAAAAGGGGAGGTAATGAACAACAATGGCGAACAAAAAGAAATGGTCCATGGCGATGTCGCTGCTGCTGGCCGGCTCGCTGGCACTGACGGCATGCGGCAACAGCAACTCGGGCAGTCAGACAGGCACCGGCGGCGAGGGCGGCAACAGCACAGGCGAAAAACCGGTCGAGCTCATCTGGTACACGATCGGCACGCCGCAAAAGGATCTGGCCAAGGTTAATGAAGAAATCAATAAATACACGCTTGAAAAAATCAATGCAACTGTAAAAATGAACATGCTCGATTGGGGCGAATACTCGCAAAAGCTGCAAGTGATGACCGCGTCCGGCGAGCCGATGGACATCATGTTCACCGCTTCCTGGGCTTTTGATTATGTACAAAACGCGCGCAAGGGCGCCTTCAAGCCGATCGACGAGCTGCTGCAGAGTCATGGCAAGGGCATCCTCGAGGTGCTGGACCCGGCGTTCCTCGAAGGCTCCAAGGTCGACGGCGTCAACTACGGCATCCCGGCCAACAAGGAGCTGCCGGCCCAAGAGGTATGGCGCTTCAACAAGCAGTTGCTCGACAAATACAACCTGGATATTAGCCAGGTCAACTCGCTGGAAAGTCTGGAGCCGCTGCTCAAGACGATCAAGGAAAACGAGCCGAACATTACGCCGCTCGCGATCGCCAAAGACTTCGTGCCGCTGGCAGGCTACGACTATCTGATCGAGAAGATGCCGATGGCGGTCAAGCTTGACACGAACGACTACAAGGTCGTCAACATCCTCGAGACGCCAGAGATGAAAAAAGAGCTGCAAACGATGCGCAAATACTATCAGGCGGGCTACATCCCGACTGAGGTGGCGACGCTCGACACAATGCAGGATGCGCTTAATGCCGGCACCTGGTTCACCGATCGCGCGGCAACGCAGCCATTCGCAGACAATCTGTGGTCCGCTAGCCTCGGCTACCCGATCGTCTCGACGCCGGCGAGCGAGCCTGTCATCTACAACTGGTCGGTTATGGGCTCGATGCAAGCCATCTCCGCCAACTCCAAGCATCCGGAAAAGGCGATGGAGTTCCTGAATCTGCTCAACACCGATCCGGTGCTGCGCAACATGGTCGACTCCGGGATCGAAGGCGTACACTTCAAGAAGATCGGCGACAATGTCGCAGAGAATCTGCCGGAGTCCAAAAACTACGACATGCCAACGTTCTCGCTGGGCAACGTCATGCTGACCTATCTCAATCCGGAGGATCCGGAGAACAAGTGGGAGGAATTCCGCAAGTTCAACGAATCGGGCAAGCCTTCGCCGATCCTCGGCTTCAACTTCGACACGTCCAAGGTGACGACAGAAATCGCGTCGCTGCAAAACGTCAAAGAGGAGTTCTGGTCCGCGATTATGACGGGTACCGTCGATACGGAAGAATACACGGCTAAAGCGATCGAGAAGTTCAAAGCGGCCGGTCTGGACCGCGTCATGGAAGAGGCGCAGCGCCAACTGGATGAGTGGAGAGCTTCCAAGCAATAAGCACAACACAAGGCAGAGCAGGCGAATGCGGATTAGCGTGTTCGCCTGCTCGCTATTCTCGGTCTGCCCGGCAGGCTGCGAACGAAGGTGAGGAGAAACGAAATGAAAATCGGACAGTTTTTCAAGGATCTATACCGCAACAAGGCGATGCTGATGTTCGTTTTGCCCGCCACGATCTGGTTCATCTGCTTTTCGTACCTGCCGATGGCCGGCGTCGTCATAGCCTTCAAGCAATACCGCTATTCCCCCGACGGCTTCCTGGCGAGCATTATTAACAGCGCTTGGGTCGGATGGGACAACTTCAAGTTTTTGTTCAGCACGCAGGATGCGTACATTATTACCCGCAACACGGTGCTTTACAATGCCGTCTTCATCATCCTTGGCCTGATTATGTCGGTGGCGATGGCGATCATTTTGTCGGAGATCGTCAACAAGCGGCTGGCCAAGTTTTTTCAGACCGGGATGTTCCTGCCCCACTTCCTGTCCTGGGTTATCGTCGGCT
>Ga0160464_100818_pt1 | contig 16758 bp, 16 predicted proteins | sample HID1971I_E11MG_FD_108275 | JGI IMG/M metagenome (GOLD analysis project Ga0160464, IMG submission 108275) | Enriched millipede-associated microbial communities from UW Madison campus, WI, USA - HID1971I_E11 MG | ecosystem: Host-associated > Arthropoda: Insects > Digestive system > Unclassified ... | reverse complement strand
TGCAAAATGTCTGGCTGCGCCGTCCAGCTCGATCGTCCCGTCGGTCGGACTCTCCATTCCGTACAGGATGCGCATCAGCGTAGTCTTGCCCGCGCCGTTCTCGCCTACCAGCGCGTGAACCTCGCCCTTGCGCAGCGAAAAATCGACCTGCTTGTTGGCGATGACGTCTCCATAAGCTTTGGTGATGCCCTTCATTTGCAGCAACATTGGCCGGCCTCTCTCCTTTCATGGTCAGCAACACGAAACCGGCTGCCGATAATCCGCAGCCGGTAAGGTCAGGATATATTATTGAGCCGACGGGTTTTCGACGACCAGCTCGCCCGATTTGATCTTCTCCGCCATTTCCTTCAGTTGGTCGATGGTCTCTTGGCCGATGAAGTCGCTCAGCGGGGATTCCGTATCATGTGTCACGAACGTCAGACCTACGCCGCCTTCCGCCAGACCGTACTCAACCGTGTCGAAGCTAAAGTTGCCTTCCGCGAACGACTTGAGGGTTTCGTAAGCTACCGCATCCGTCCCTTTGAGCTGAGCCAGCACGATATGCTCGGGATCTTTAACGGTCCGATCGGTATCTTGTCCAGCTGTATAGAAGCCTTGCTCCTTCGCAGCCTCGAACACTCCTTCGTCACCTACCGCAGCCATGCCTGCGATGAAGTCCGCGCCCTGCGAATGCTGCTGCAGCGCCAGTTCCTTCGCTTGCGCCGGATCGGTGAAGCCGCCGACATAGTTAACCAGGAACTTCGCGTCCGGGTTCGTCGCCTTCAGACCTTGCTCGAAGCCGCCAGTGTATTTCTTAAGCAGCGGCGTGTCCATCGCAACAACCGCGCCAACTGTATTTGTCTTGGTGGACAATCCGGCAGCAGCGCCCATCAGATAGGCTGCCTCATATTCGCGGAAACCAACGCTGCGAACATTCGGCTGTTTGACGGCTACAGTATCGATGATCGCGAATGTTTTGTTCGGGTTCTCCTGAGCTACCTTATTCAATGCGTCCTCCGCCTGGAAGGTAGCCGTTACGATCAGATCGTAGTTCTCGGCTACGGCCGCGCGCAGATTTTGCTCGAATGCCGCAGGGTCGGAGGATTCAATCGTTTTGACCTCGAGGCCAAACTCCTCGCCGCCGCGCTTGAAGCCTTCATCCATCAGCTGAAAGAACGGATTGACGCCGATCTCCTCAGGCAGGACCAATACAGCCCTTTGCTTCGGTTTGCTGTCGTCGCCGTTGTTGCCTTCGGCTGCGCCGCTATTGCTTGGCGTGTTCCCACCGTTGCTCGGCTTGTTGCCGCCCGAGTTGCCGCCGCAAGCAGCTACCATAGCAGCTACCAGCAACAGAGACACGATGACCAAAAATTGTTTTTTCATAAGTTTCTCTCCCGCTCCTTTGATAACTCTTTTTTATATCCTAGCATAACGATCGGAATATGTCGATTTGTTTTTTTATACGGAATGAAGCCGGCTGCTTGTCCGAATGCGACGCTGGCCTCTTCACCTCGTTCGACATCATTCGCTATTCTTCGCCACGTGCAATTATAAAACATTTTGCGCGTAAATACTATCTTTGATTCGATTTTGCTTTTCAATCGGCGCGAAGCGGTTTAATAGTGCGTAAGGCTTGTCCCGCATCGGGTCCGCTCACACGTATGGTTTGCAAAAAAGTCTGAAAGATCACAATTTTGTAAACCCTTTTTAAGAATCTTTTAACAATCGTAATGTATACTGTTTACACACTAGAACAAAAAGGATTGGAGTGACTGCCCGTGAGAACCATGATTCTGTTCCAGAACAAAGCCGTCCCTGTCTATCTTACCGAAACGAATAAAAAAGCGCTGGACAAGTTGGCCGATACCCTCAACCGCAAATGGACCACCGGCAAAAATGCGCTCAAGCATTGTCTGCGTTCCCTGATCAGCGTTGAAATTGTTGGCAGCGAGGCTACCCTGCACGCCATTAACGAAAAAGATACGCTCACCATTTCATTATACTAGATGAACTCCCGACAGGACAGACTCTATCAGAACACGCGCGCTCAGCACAAACTGAACGAGCCCTTTTTATTCCTCCAGAGAGGAATGAAAAGGGCTTTTGGCCGTTAACAGCCATAATCTATCGGCAAACTACAGCTCAACCATTGCCTTGATGACGCCGCTCTCCGGCTTCATCCACCCCTCGAAGCGATCGATCATCTCCTCGAAGCCAGCACGATGGCTGATGTAGCGTTCGATGTTGACCCGGCCATCCGCCATTGCTTGACGCACTGCGTCGAAATCCTCGCGTGTCGCATTGCGACTGCCCATCAAGGTCAGCTCCCGCTTGTGAAACTCCGGATCGTGGAAGCTGATATCCGACTTGACCAGTCCGACATAGACCAAGGTGCCGCCGTGCGACGTATAGCCAAACGCCTGAGTCATCGAGCCGGCATGCCCGGTCGCGTCGAACACCGTGTCAGGGTAAGCGCCATCCGTTAGCGCGGCCAGGTCTGCCGCCGCCTGGGGTCCGGCGACGACAACCGCATCCGCCCCGGCCCATGACTGGCAGAAGCACAGTCGCTCCTCCTGCAGATCCATCGCGATCACGCGCGCGCCGCGCGCCTTGGCCATCGCCATCGTACCCAGACCGATCGGCCCGGCGCCGATGACGAGCGCAGTCTCGCCAGCGATTAGCCCCGATCGTCTGACCGCATGCGCGCCGATCGCCAGCGGCTCGAGCATCGCCGCCTGATCTAGCGTCAAGTCTGTGGCTGACAGCAGCTGGGACGCCGGGACGACGATCCGCTCGCGCATACCGCCATCGATATGGACGCCGAGCACCCGCATCGAGGTGCAGCAGTTCGTCTTGCCCTTGCGACAGGCGATGCAAGCTCCGCAAGCGAGATACGGGATGACGCTGACTCGCTCGCCGACAGCAAGCCCGGACACCTCGGAGCCAAGCGATTCGATCTCGCCGGACAACTCATGTCCGAGGATACGCGGATAGGTAAAAAACGGCTGATTGCCTTTGTAAGCATGCAGGTCGGTGCCGCAGATGCCGATGCGACGCACCCGCACGACAGCCTCCTCTGGGCCGCAAGGCGGCAGCTCCCCTTCAGTCAGCACTAGCCGATCCGGCTCTTCGCAGACGATCTGTCTCACTTCGCATCCCCTCCTTCCTCGTACTCCGCAAGCCCGCTAGGCCACGTCCGCCCCTGGACCGGCGCCAGGATCGCCAGCACCTCGTCCAGCAGCTCGCGGTCGAGCGGCTCCTCGATCCATGCTGCGTTGCGACGGATATTGTCAGGACTCGCCGAGCTGACCAGCGTCGTCGGGATGCGCACATCCGCTGTCGCATACTGCACCGCCAGCTTGGCGATGTCGGTCCCCTTGCCCGCACAGTGCTTGGCTGCCTCCAGACATACCCGCTTCAGCTCTTCATCAGCCGGATGCCAGGCTGCCGTGCCGCGCTCGCTGAGCAGTCCCATCGACAGCGGCGATGCGCTGATCAGGCCGACCTGCCGCTGCTCGAGCAGAGGCACCAGCTCCAGCAGCGTGCTGTCGTTGAGCGAATAGTGGCAATAGGAGAGGATGACGTCGATCTCCTCGCGCGGCTCCGCCAAGGCCTGCCGGAACGCCGACAACGGCAGCGCCGAGACGCCGGTGAAGCGCGTCTTGCCCTGACGCTTCAGCTCGGCCAGCGCAGGCAGCGCCTCCTCCTCGACTTGACGCCACGGCACGAACTCGAAGTCATGCAGCAGCAGGATATCCAGATAGTCGGTCTGCAGCCGCTGCAGACTCTCGTCGACGCTGCGCAGGATGCGGTCGTAGGAGTAGTCAAAGCTGCTCTCGCCGTAACGTCCCGCCTTAGTGGAGAGCAGGAACGAATCGCGCGGCAGCTCGCGGATCGCCTGACCAAGCACGGTCTCCGCCTTGGTCAGTCCGTAATAGGGCGAGACATCGATCAGATTCATCCCCAGCTCGACAGCCGTATGTACGGTACGGACGCCTTCCTTGGGATCAACTTCGCGAAATACCGAGCCCAGCGACGACGCGCCAAAGCTCAGGACCGGCACCGAGAGGCCGGTATTGCCAAGCGGCCTATATTTCATTGTTTTCTCCTCCTTGCATGAAGCCTCAGCCAGAGGCCTTCATGGTATTCTATTGTTTATTGTAGCATCCGTTTTGTATAATGTAAGAGCTTAGAATTGCATGAATATACTCTATCTTGATATCGAAAAGGAGCATAACGATGCCCCCGATCCGCAGACCGCTGCCGCATGAGCCTGGATTTCCGCTCACCCTCGTCTATCGGGACACCAAAAGTCCGCAAGCCGAGCTGCCCGACCACCAGCATGACTGGTACGAGCTCGTCTACGTCTACAGCGGCGAAGGCGCCTTCCTGATCGATCAAAGTCTATATACAATGAGCAGCGGCGATCTGTTCCTCATCCCTGGCGATACGATTCACCACGCCCGTCCCGACGCACAGCAGCCCGTGACCTCTACTGCACTATTCTTGCAGGCCTCGCTGCTGCCGACAACGGTAGGCGAGACGGAAGCGCTACCGCTGGCCTGCTATGCATACGCCAGACAACATAAGCAGTACCGGCTGCCGCTGACACAGCAGGAGCAAACCGCCGTCACTTCCTTGCTAGAGACGATCCATGACGAGCTAGCGCAGCGCGAGACCGGCTACCGTCAGGCGATCCGGCTCGCCGTCATGCAGCTGCTACTCACGGTATATCGCGCCCAGCGGCGGCTGCGGGCCGATGCTGCGCCGCTACCCGCAGTCGCCGGGCCGTACTGGATGCGCGCCAGCCTGCTCCATATCGATGCGGAGCCGGCAGACGATCTGGGATTGACCAGGCTCGCACGTCTGGCTGCAGTGTCCACCGCGCACTACAGCCGCGTCTTCAAGCAATGGACAGGCATGACCTTGTCAGCCTATGTTGCAGCCAAACGGATGCAACGGGCAACCGAGCTGCTGCTCCATAGCGACCTTGCCGTCCAGACGATCGCCGAGCAATGCGGAATGGACAGCATGCCGTACTTCCATCGAATGTTCCGACGTCACACCGGCATGACGCCCCTCGCCTACCGCAAGCAGGCCAAGGCGGCAGCTCCGACCACTGGCGAGTAATGGCCGCGCCTTGGCGAGCACTACAGTCATAACAACCTGTGCTCTCCCCGCTGCAATCAGTCATTAACAACCCATACTTTCCCCAATGCAGGCAGCCTATGTCAATCACCCCGAACACAACAAAGAAGCTCGCGCCCGGGTTTCCCCGTCTGCGCGAGCTACTCTTCTTAGCCCACTTACTCTAGTTGAGCGTAGAGCGCTCTAATTAGTTGTAGAACTTCACCAGATCGTCGATGCGGACCGACTGGCCTGTGCGGATCGAACGGTTCGCCGCGATGCCGGTCAGGATCGAGCGTGCGCCGTCGACATGATCGGCTGCCCGGTTGAACTCATCGTCCGTCGGCGTGCCGAAGATGTCGTTGAGCAGCACTGGATCTCCGCCGCCGTGGCCGCCAGCCTTCTCCTCGACCTCCACCTCGTACGGCGCATCGAACATCGGATAGACGATGATCGACTTGTTTTTGAGCGCGCCCTCGAGCGCCTTGTCGCCGCCGGAGTTGACGTACGATTGCTCGACAATATTCATCTCGATCCGACCCTTGGTGCCGTTGAAGGCGATGCGGTAGCCCTCCCACGGCAGGTAAGCGTTCAGCGAGTAGGTGAGGATCGCTTTGTTTTTGTAACGGACCATGACGCCCATCGTATCCTCGATGCTGATGCCGTCGCCGAATACGCTCTGGTCGCGGATGTAGCCGTCCTCATGCTCCGCGTCGAGATACAGCCCCTTCAACGATGGCGACTCGTCCATATGCAGCGCGAACGGGTCGTCCTTGGCTGCCGGAGTGCCAGTCGAGCGCGTATAGAAGTTGGTGACGCCGCGTTTCTCGGCATTCTCCTTGCCGTAGAACAGCAGATCGCCAAAGGCGAATACTGTGTCCGGCTGCGAACCGATCCAGAAGTTGACGAGATCGAAGTGATGCGTCGACTTGTGGACGAGCAGACCGCCGCTATTGCGCTTGTCGCGATGCCATCTGCGGAAGTAGTCGGCGCCGTGGCGCGTGTTGAGCAGCCATTCGAAATGGACCGACGTCACATCTCCGATCGCGCCGTCGCGGATCAGCTCGCGAGCTTTCGTGTGATGCGGAGCATAGCGGTAGTTGAACGTTACGCGAACATTTTTGCCTGTGCGCTCAACCGCGTCGAGGATCTCCTGGCACTTCTCCTCGTCGACGGTCATCGGCTTCTCGGTGATGACATCGCAGCCAAGCTCCATCGCCCGGATGATGTACGTATGATGCGTCCGGTCGACGCTCGTGACGATGACCGCATCCGGCTTCTCCTCGGAGATCATCCGCTCGAACTCATGCGCCTTGTACGTGTTCACCGCGTGATAGCCGTATTTCTCTGTCAGCTGACGGTTGGAGTAGTCCATCCGCGTCTGATTCGTATCGCAAAACGCCGTCAGCTCCGACGTTTCTTTGTACTCTGTAGCAATCGCACCATAGAAAAATTCGGCGCGCCCGGCCGAGCCTACCAATACATATCTTTTTTTGCCACTCATGAATAAAGCGCCTCCATTCCTGGGTATGGTTCAAGCGTACAGCAAAGAATGAATTAAATCTCCGCAATATTTGACTTTATGCAGCATACCCCGCATAATTTGCGCTAAGGAGGGTGCCCGATGGCAACACGTCTGTCCTACGAATCCAGCGAACCGCCCTTGATGCTCGAATATGTGAAACGAACCGACGATTTCTCGATGGATGCGGATCATTATCATGCGTGCTACGAGATCTACTACCTCATGTCCGGCGAACGGTCGTACTTTATCCGCGACAGCTCTTATCATGTCCGTAAAGGCGATCTTGTCTTCATCAATACGCGCGAGCTGCACAAAACGACCGGCGTCGGCAGTCCCGGCCATGAACGGCTCGTCATCTACTTTTATATCGAATGGCTGCAGAAGCATTATGAGGAGCACCTGGAGCTGCTGCTGGCCCCCTTCCTGCAGCGTCAGCCGGTTATCCGATTCACAGTCAAGGAGCAGATGCTGGCCGAGCAACTGATCCAGCGCCTCATGCGCGAGATGACCCATGCGGCGGCTGGACGCGACCTGGCGATCCGGCAGGCGGTCGCCGACCTGATGCTGCTCGCCTCGCGACAAGTCGATTCGTCTGACGTCTCCTCTGCCGAGCCGTTCGATTCGCCGCTGCATCAGAAGATGTCCGAGGTGGCCCGCTACATCAACGAACATTATAGCGAGCCGATCCACCTGAACGGACTCGCGGAGCGCTTCTATCTGAGTCCATACTACCTGAGCCGCTCCTTCCGCAAGGCGATCGGCCTGACGATGAACGAATATTTGAATCTGGTACGCGTGCGCGCCGCCGAGCAGCTGCTCAAGGACACCGAGCTGCCGGTCACCGAGATCGCCGCGAACGTCGGCTATGACAACTTCTCCCACTTCGGCAAGACGTTCAAGAAGATCACGAAGGCGTCGCCGCGCACGTACCGCAACACACGCTAAACTGACGGCTACCTCACAGTCCCGCTCGCATAGGCGCTCCCACGCATGCAGACGCAGACAAAAAAACCTTCCCTCTCGCCCGTTTCGGGGGAGGGAAGGTTTTTGACGTTATAACCGCCTATATTCGCTGCAATGAAGGGATCGGCTAGTCGTCCAGATCTTCCTCGTCACTTTCGTCCTCATCGTCGTCCTCGTCTTCGTCGTCGACCTCTTCTTCTGTGAACTCCTCGTCTTCTAGCTCATCCGCGTCTTCGCTTGCCGCTGCTTGCTCCTCCATGACGATTTCGATGCCGCCTGCGTCTTGACGCTCCTCTACCGGGAGCTGCTCCGCCTCGCTCATACCGATCCCTCCAACACTATTTTTCATTGCCAGATCAGTATATCACGAGGGATGGGCGAAGCTTGTCTAACGGTGGCGCCCTTCATTACAATCTCATGACAGCAGGATCACAACTGATGCGAGTGCGGACTATTTGCCGAAAAGTCCTGCGCGATCGAGCACGACCGCCATACGCATAAAGCTATGGTTGCCGATCGGATCGCTCAAGTAGCCAAGCCGCACCAACTTGTCGATCGTCGGCTTCGCCCAGGCGGGCGCTTCCTTCTGCACCAGCAGACTTTGGATGAGCTGGGCCTGCTCCTCCACTTGCTGCTGCAACGCCGCAAACGCTTGCTTCTCTGCTTCGGTCATCGGCGCATCCTCTCCTCTCCGGATCATTTCCATCGCTGCATCGAGCTGGGCTTGCGTTGGCCTGCGGCCGCTCCGGTACTGCGCTGTCGTCAGGCCGAAGGTCATCTCCAGATGGGAATAATCCTTGAAGCTGATCCAGTCGCCGCCCCAGCTGAAGCCGAGCCGCTTGGCCTCCTCCACCACTTCCATCCAGTCTGCCTGGCCATTGCCGTTACCGTCTCGCGTCATATCCCATGAGACGCTGCGACCGTCAGGCAACAGCAAGGCAAAGTCGAGCGCGACGCCGTAGTTATGGTTGCTGAAGCCGCCCCGCGCATTGGTCACGATCGCCCCTGGCCGCGTCCGCCCTTGCGCATAGAGCGCATCCTGCTCCGCGATCGTCCGCAGTCCCTGTGTAATAACGATCGGCACGCCCCTGCCATAACTGCGGTCGACCAGCCTTTTGGCCGCCTCCTGTACGACCGGGATGAGACCGGAGATTGCTTGCGCAGACCTGGTTCGGACTTGATCCAACGTCACCATTGCCAGTCCCTCCTCTCATACAAGCAGTATATGCATGTATTCGACAAAATTCGCGGCGCTTGTCCGGGCGAAGGCATCCAATTTCTGCTTTGTAGCAGGGCTAGCGTACGGGCATGTATACTAGAATTATTAATAGATCCTGCTACAGCAGGATGAGGAGGAACATACGATCATGTCACGATCGCATGAAGAGGCTGCGCTTGCCCGGCAGCATACCTGGTATGTCCCCGCTTGCATCACAGAGTGGGAAGGCGCATCGCTGGAGAGGCAATGGCTGCACACCGCTTCCTATTGGCGCATCCTCATCGTGATGAGGGGAACTGGAATTATCTCGGAGCGTCCAGTGGGCCAGGGCTGCATCTGGCTGCTGCCGCCGGAGGCTCCGCTTGGGATCGAGCGGGGACAAGCGCTGTGCGGACTGCTGATCGGTTATCGATGTCTGACTCCAGATGGCGGGGATGCGACGCTAGGTTTGTCGCATCCGCAGCCGCTTGCCTCAGGCTCGACACAGCTGCTGCGGCTCGCCGGCGAACTGGCTGACTTGTGGAAAAGCCCCGACCCCCAGGCGCCTTTCCGGCTGCAGCAGGCGTTCGCGACCCTGTTGGCCGAGCTGGAAAAGGCGCGCCAGGCTGCCCTGCAACCCGAGGGAGACTGGCTGTCGCGCACGCTCAAAATCATGCAGCAGCAGTACAACAGTGACCTGACACGCGAGGAACTGGCCCGTCAGGCCCAAGTTACTCCACAACATTTTTCCCGCGCGTTCCGCAGGCGTACCGGCTTCGCTTGGACCGAATACTTGACGCTGCTGCGGATCAGACAAGCCCAGCTCCAACTGCTTGGCAGCCGGGACAATCTGGACACCGTGGCTGCGCAGGTAGGCTACAAGGAAGGGCTGTACCTGAGTCGACGCTTCAAGGCGACGGTCGGCATCTCCCCGGCTCGATATCGCAACCAACCGCAACGGTTTGCGGCGCTGAATTTCAATCATACCGCAAGCCTCATCGCACTGGGCATACAGCCGGTGCTTGGGGACTACTCCCCCTGGCTCGAAGGCATGCAGCGCCGCTATGGTCCCGTTCAACAACTGCGCTTCGCTCCTATCAGACCTAACATAGAGGCTTGGTATCGTCAAGTCGCCTCCGCGCAGCCCGATGTGATCGTCCATTACAGCGACGCCCCGGAGAACGATCGCTTGTTGCCTCTTGCGCCGGTGCTGGAGATCCCCTTCAAGACGATGAGCTGGCGCGAGCAGTTCCGCTATATCGCCGACATCGCGAGCCGCAGCGCGTTGGCCGAGCAATGGCTCGAGCAATTCGATGAGCGACTGCAGCAGATGCAAGCGCGACTCGACCGGGACTGGGGCAGACGAGGCACCGTTGCAGTGTGGGAGCTTGGCGATGACAAAGCCTACGGCATAAGCAGCAGCTACGGCAGAGGATGTCAGCTGCTTTACTCCGAATTTGGCTTCCGACCACCCGAGCGTATGCTGCGGGAAGGTATCGAGGACAAGGGCTATATCGAGACGGAGATTGGTCGCATAGCGGATTATGGCGCCGATCATATCTTCGTCCTCGGCAAGTCGACGATGTGGGATAGTGTAGCAGGCTCCGAGCGTTGGAGCAGCCTCGAGGCAGTAAAGGCAGGCCGAGTCTACCGCTTGGAACGCTCCGATATGTTCTATGGCTTTGACCCGCTCTCCTCGCAAGCGCAGCTGACCGAGATGATGCGGCTGCTGACAGGCGCCGCGTTACAATAGTGCATAGTGGCAGGTCACGCCAAGGCATGGACTTCAGTTGCTATGCGCTGTACATTGATGATGATAATGATTATCGATGATAAAGGAGAGAAACACCTTGCCTTCTGCAAACCGTATTCCATCGCGCCGCCATCCGTTATGGCTCGCACTCGCCATTCTGCTGGCAGCAGCCCTACTTGGCGCATGCGGGAACAACGCCGGTCCCGAGCCGACATCGCCCGCCTCCCCCGACAACAACGCCTCGTCTGCGGAGGAGCCAGCCACGGAAGAGCCTGTCTCTCCCAAGACGCGGACCATCGCGACGATCAATGGCGACATTGAGATCCCGTCAGCTCCTCAACGGATCGTAGCGGAGGAATATCTCGGCACGTTGATCGCGCTCGACGTCATCCCGGTAGCCGCTCCCGGACTGTCGATCCAGAACTACTATTATAAGGACGCGCTGGATGGCATCCAGAGCTCGGGCGACTATGGCAAGCCCTCTCCCGAGCTGATTATGACGTTGAACCCCGATCTTATCATTACCGGCAACAATGATACCTACGAGATCTTGAATAAGATTGCGCCAACTATCGTGGTGCCTTTCGGTCAATTAAAAAATATCCGCGAGGAGCTGACCTTCTTCGGCGAAGTGCTCGGCAAGGAGACGGAAGCCACGGCCTGGCTGGCGGACTATGATGCAGCCATGAGCGAGCAGAAATCCCGGGTAGATGCCGCCATCCCGGATGAAGCGACATTCTCGATCATCGAGTACAGCGACAAGTCCATCTGGGTCTACGGCGACAACTTCGGACGAGGCGGTCAGCCGATCTACCAAGTGTTGGGCCGCAAGCCTCCTGCAACAATCGCCGATCACATCATGGAAAAACAGTGGGAGGAGATCTCCGCCGAGATGCTGGATGAGTATGCTGGAGATTATCTGATCGTCACGGCCAATAACCGCACGGTGGAAGATTTCGAGAACGATCCGCTCTGGGCCTCGCTTCCCGCGGTCAAAAATAAGCGGTTATATGTGTGGCCGGAGGAGCGCTCTTGGTACTACGATCCGCTAGCTGTCAAAGAGCAGACCAAGGAGCTGGCCGATTGGCTTGTCAGCCTGCCTCGCGATTAACGCTATGAAGCACAAAGAAGGTTGTCCGCTAGGACAACCCTCTTCGCTGTTTCTTATTTGGTACTAATTAAAGTAGACGGCCATGCGGCGGTCGAGGATCATCACCCGGCTCGCCCGGCCTTCGCCATCGAACATCGCCGACACAACCAGCGTCTCCTCCATCGCCTCAGGTCCGCGTTGACGCAACAGCGTCTCGCGTGCTAGCGGCGTCCTCGTCCCCAGATCGTAAAAGTAATCGAGGTTGCCGGGCGTCTCATCGATCGCATACTGACTGCCATAGCTCCTCTTCATCTCGTCCTTGCGCGTCCCTGGCGCGATCCCTCGTATCGTCGCATACGCCGCATCCGGGCCCTGGATCGACAGAAACACGGCCTTGTCCCCGCGATATCCGACCTTAAGTCCGCCGGCATAGGAGCGCATACGCGGTTCATCTGAAATCCCGGCTCCTGCGACTGCTTCGATCTCCTCCATGCTCATGCCGTAGCAGATCCTCCCGCCAGCATCGCCCTTCTGCACCAGACAGCCCTCATGCGCGGCCATCGCATCCGACTGCAGCTCCTCCACCCCTGCATCGCCACAGCCGACGATCAGGAGCAACACCATAACGCCCCCCAGCCATCTATATGTATGCTCTGTTCTGACTGTCCTCACTGTTCTCACAAACTCGCTTCCCCCTCGGCGCTCCCATGATGTCATGAAACAACACTCCATTACCCAGAATGAGGGGAATTGAAACAGTGGGGTTGAAATTATTGTTGTTGGGATAGGTCTTGGGTGGTGCCGGTAGCCTGCAGCAAGTCAGAGGGGCATAACGATAGGAACAAAATGCCATTAGGTAAATGATATCTGTAGGGACATCACGAAGATGTATGTAACGGGCGAACCAAGCGGACAGCTGTGTTAGGATCTCAGCGGTCACGCCCTGGCTGACCAGCTCCCGGATTGATGTCCAACTCCCCAATATAAAAAGCTCCGCTTATAAGCGGAGCTCAATAGAAGAATATTTCAGTCAATATGCAAACTGATACCATAAAGTGAAGTAGCATTAACACCACTAGGACTGCTCACTTCTAAGTACAAAACAGCACCTTTTGGAACGTATATTGCGCCGAGGACAGCCATCCCGCCAGGTGCACTCGTTGGAGCGTACACCTTAGATGAAAGGGTCCCATTAGGATACTTGATTTGATATCCTAATGAATAGCTATACCCGCTCGGAGAAATCATTAAGACTGACGTAAACTTGTCTTCTCCTGTGCTATTGGTCCAAGTGAACCAATCAACATCAGAAGCGTATGTGAGTGGTAATTGCGTCATATGACATCCTGTTGGTGCACAAGGGGTCAACGGGATAGCCGTTTCTCTAGTATCACCAATACCAACAGCAGTAGGACTGACTTCGGTAGCATAAGCCGCTTGAGACATCACCAACATACAGGCAGCAACCATGACGACGATCAGCTTTTTGATTTTCACCTTAGTCCCTCCAGCAAAACGATATTAGATGCTGGCCAGCTATCTAAATCCAATGTTACCACATCGTTCCATTAGTGGGTATGGGACGAACCTACCAAAAAGTTACATAATGCGAGTCCTGATTGTCGATATACGTCGAAGTCTCGCTTAAGCAGAATATTATGACATACTTTGCTCACCCTTGATCCTACACTCGCCCTGGGCCTAATCGGGTCAAAAAAGCAGGGCCTCGCAGGCTAACGCTCATCAGGGAGCTTATTGTGGAAAATTCTCTCCCAAAAAGGGAGATTTCGCAAAATAAGTGCCGTGGCGAGCGTTACAGTCCGGGCGGCTTTTACGGCGCTCCCCCTGAAGTAAAACAAAAAAAGCCTTGCTGCGCAAGGCTTTCGAGCGTTTAAGTTAGGATGCGGTCGAGAGGACTCGAACCTCCACGGGCGTAAGCCCACTACCCCCTCAAGATAGCGTGTCTGCCATTCCACCACGACCGCATATCGTGTTTCTACTATTATATAGCACTCTCTACTGAGGAAGAAGAAAGTGGTGAGCCATGAAGGACTCGAACCTTCGACACCCTGATTAAAAGTCAGGTGCTCTACCAACTGAGCTAATGGCTCTGGGAAGTTGGTGACCCGTAGGGGATTCGAACCCCTGTTACCTCCGTGAAAGGGAGGTGTCTTAACCCCTTGACCAACGGGCCTTGTCCATTGATGAGTGCGCCATGAGCGACAACAGAAGTTATTATATCTAATTCTGTTTAGCTTGGCAAGCGTTTTTTTCGAAGCATTTTTTGCCCTCGAAATGACCGCTTCGCCCTGCTGCTAGAGGCAAACTAAAAGGGCCGGCTGAACGGCCCTATCGTTCATCAACATTCATAGTATGGCGGAGAGAGAGGGATTCGAACCCTCGCACCGCTTGCGCAGTCTAACCCCTTAGCAGAGGGTCCCCTTGAGCCACTTGGGTATCTCTCCATGCTGGCTCCCCGAACAGGACTCGAACCTGTGACAACTCGATTAACAGTCGAGTGCTCTACCAACTGAGCTATCAGGGAATGTGTGTTTCACAGTGTGTGTTTCGCAAAGTGACAAGTAATAATTTATCACGGATCTAAAACTATGTCAAGCATCTTTATGAATAATTTTCCGCGGCATTTTCCGCAGGCATATTTTGCCGGATTAACCTTGCGTTTGCGCAGGTATTCCATGCCGCAGGAATGGCATACGAGCTTGTACCGATAAGGCTGCACACGCTTGGTCTGGCCAGGCAAGGCGCTGCAATATCGCGAGCCTCCCACCTCGGCCAGCAGCCGCTGGAAATCGGCATCCTGATGCCGATACCCCCGCTTCGTAAGATGCAGATGATAGTGGCATAGCTCGTGCTTGATAATCTTCTCCGTCTCTTCCCGGCCGAACGTCTCGAGTTGCTTGGGATTGATCTCGATGTCATGCGAGCGCATGAAGTACCGGCCGCCCGTCGAACGCAATCTTCGGTTAAAGGTCGCCTGGTGCAGGAAGGGTCGTCCGAAGCTGTCGCGCGACACCTGCTCCACCCACGCCTGCAACGTTTTATTGTCCATCGTTATTCTCTCCTATCTACTTGAATTTATAATCGTTCATGCGATACACTGTCAAGTAGCAATGATCGGTTGTCGAGAGTCACGATGGACTTTTTTGAACAACCTCTTATGAAGGGGAGTTGCCAGTCATGCCTACTATGCGATATGTCCTGTTACAAGATGAGGGTCAGCTGTCATTCGTGGAGATGCCCGCATCTCACGCCTATCAGTTGAGCGCGCTTAACCTGCGTTTGCACAAAGAAATCGACAAGCTGACGGCGGACAGCGTCCCGAAGCTGCCTTATGCGATCGGCGAATGCAATGATTTGGAGCTGCATGATGCCTCCATCGAGATTATCGGCGGACTCGATTATATTAATGACCTCGAGCGCGCATTTTCCGCTATCCAGGAGACTGCGTACCCGCTCATCTCCCTGCTGACGGAGATCCGCGCACTGCAAGCACAGCTCGAACAATGGTATGAGGAAGAGATGGACGTCGAAGCGTAGTCTTTTTTCTGATGTGGACCTGCACAGTCGATCGCCTAACCCCATATGCTTAAACCATACATCATGTTTTTGGGGAGGGACCGGTATGCCGCAGTGGCTATGCAACCAACTGATGCGCGCATTTCACAAGAGAGACCGCCGGCAGATACGCCTGCTCAACGATTGCTGGTACTTCTACCGCACCCGGACAACGCCGGAGAGCGGCAGCGTCGGCAGGGTCTAAGTGCTGCCATGCGCTGTGGCCCCTCAGCGACGCGCTTTGCAGGTCCGACGACCTCATGAACGTCGTGAGCATACGCAAGTCCGCGCATAGAAAAGAGCTGTCTCCCGATGTGTCACGCAAGTGACCGGGAGACAGCTCTTTTTTGCGCTTGCGATTGACCCTGGACTAGCCCGGCTTGCGCATCGTCAGCCCTACTCGACCCTTCTTGGCATCGACATTCAGTACCCAGACCGTCACATTGTCGCCGACGGCCACGACATCCATCGGATGCTTGACGAATTTGTCGCTCATCTGCGAGATATGGACGAGACCGTCGTTTTTGATGCCGATGTCGACGAATGCGCCGAAGTCGATGACATTGCGCACCGTACCCTGCAGCTCCATGCCCGGCTGCAGATCCTCGAGCTTCAGCACCGCTGTGTGGAAGATCGGCGCCGGCAGTTCCTCGCGCGGGTCTCTGCCCGGCCGCTGCAAGCTCTCTACGATGTCGCGCAGCGTCGGTACGCCTACGCCAAGGCTCGTGGCCAGCGCCTCGATGTCGGCCGTCGCCAGGAGGCTGCTCAGCTCTCGGCTGCCGAGCTGCGACAAGGTGAGCTTCAGCTCGCGGAACAGCCGGTCGACGACGCTATAGGACTCGGGATGAATCGCGGTCGCATCGAGCGGATTGTCGCCGCCAGGGATGCGGAGGAAGCCGGCGCATTGCTCGTACGCCTTGGCCCCCAGACGCGGCACCTTCTGGAGCTGCGCCCGGCTGACGAATTTGCCTTGCTCCTCGCGGAACTTGACGATGTTTTTGGCCAGCGTCGCGTTGATCCCTGCGACATACGAGAGCAACGACGGCGAGGCGGTATTGACGTCGACGCCGACATGGTTAACCGCCGACTCGACGACGCCGCCGAGCGACTCGTCGAGCCGCTTTTGGCCGACATCATGTTGATATTGGCCGACGCCGATCGCCTTGGGCTCGATCTTCACCAGCTCGGCCAGCGGGTCCTGCAGCCGGCGCGCGATCGAGACAGCGCTGCGCTCGGCGACGTCGAGCGACGGGAATTCCTCCTGCGCCAGCTTGGAGGCGGAGTAGACGCTTGCTCCCGCTTCGTTGACGATAATGTATTGGAGCACGGAGGCGCCGCTCTCCGCCCGCTTGCGGATCAGCTCGGCGACGATCACCTCGGTCTCGCGGGATGCCGTGCCGTTGCCGATGACGATCAGCGTCGCGCCATAGCGGTCGATCAGGCCGTTCATGATGCGCTCCGCCTCGGCGACCTTGTTGTGCGGCGCGGTCGGATACGTGACGGCGACCTCCAGCAGCTTGCCGGTCTCGTCGATAACCGCCAGCTTG
>Ga0160464_100815_pt1 | contig 16816 bp, 19 predicted proteins | sample HID1971I_E11MG_FD_108275 | JGI IMG/M metagenome (GOLD analysis project Ga0160464, IMG submission 108275) | Enriched millipede-associated microbial communities from UW Madison campus, WI, USA - HID1971I_E11 MG | ecosystem: Host-associated > Arthropoda: Insects > Digestive system > Unclassified ... | reverse complement strand
CAGCAGCAACAAAGCATACGACAACCAATAAAATCCTAACTGAACCCATAATTCCAATTCATTAAAACGTAAAACCATCCCACCCAATGCAGGCAGACCAAAAACCAACCAAAACCGCTGCAGCAACCACCAACTCAAAAACACCATTCCCAGGAAGCATATTAATGCCAACACCACCAACACCAATATCCCCGGATCAACATACCCTGCCGTCACTTCCCAACCGCTAACCATCCTCTGCACCACCGGCCAGGCCAACACCAAAACCACTAACAACAACACTGTTTTCCACAGCTCCGCAGTACCCTTGCCGAAGCCTTTCATATTTAAAACATTCATAAAATTCCTTTCTTATTTTTCTATACGAATCGTCATTGCGAGGCCGGACTGAAGCGGAGGTTGGCCCGTCATTGCGAGGGAAGCGCAGCGACGAAGCAATCTCATTTTTGCTTTGGCTTTTGCCTAGTGGACGGACCGCGTCCAGGGAGATTGCTTCGGCTCGCACTAGCCCAGCCTCGCAATGACGACCTTATTAATCCTACTGGATCCCGCCCCTGCTGGAAGCGCGACCCCTGGGTAGAAATTCCTGGTTGTAACGCTGGAACCAAAGATCGTGTCTCCGAAGAGTCCTAGCCCTGTTTCGGCCCTTCAGCCGGAATTTGGCAGACTCGGAGGAGAGCACGATCTTTGTCGTTACAACACTACATTCTGCCCCACATACGCGCTGTCGCTAACCAACTTCCCATCAGCACTCACTGCCAATATCCAGCTATGCACCGTATCCCCCGTCCAGTCCAGCGGAAGCTGCAAGGTATACGCCTGCGCAGACCTCAGCGCGGCATTCATCAGCGTCACAAACTCCTGTTTGTCTACATTGTACACCACAAGGCCGATCTGGTCATTGGCCAAAGCATAACTCTGCCCGATCACACTCGTCCACTCGTACTCCATTTCCGAGCCAGCGGCTGAAGTGGCGGTAACATCTGTAGGTCTCCTAAGCACGCCAAGGCTAAACTTCGCCGCCAGATAGCTGATCGAAAAGTTAGGCGACACACCCGTCACCGCATGCTCCAGGTTGTACCCCACTGCCGCATTGTAAGGCGACATCTCACTGTCATACGCTTTGAATCCGATGTTCAATACCGGCGTCACCTTTTTCAGCCAGCTGGTAAACAGGCCAAACCTAAACCGATAATCCAACTGCAAAGCCGTTGGCGCCTTTTCTGATTTTGCCGGGCGCATAGAGAAAACATTTTTTCCCTTTACTACACGTCCAACGTTGTTTCCGGTGCGCCCCACCAAATGGTAGAACGGACCTCCTTTTAAAAATCCCATGTGTATAAAATTTAATGTATTAATTTATTATGCTTCATAATTGTTATAGACGGAGTCACCCGAAGCCCACCCCTATTTCAGCGCATCGGGACCTCCTTCCTCTTCTCTAAATACTAAATACTAATTACTAAATACTAATTACTAAATACTAGTATACACGATTTCAATCGTCAGTTGACCGGTCACCCTAGGCTCCGCATCACCAGCAGCCCTCGCATTGTCCGGATTCAGTACATCCTCCGAGCGTACGATCTTCCATACCGGCGGATCACCAGCCCGCTCCGCAGCACCAGCCGACCTTCCCAGGGCTGCGCCATCTTCCTTGATCAACGTGATCGGCCAGCGGGCGCCCACATAAAAACCACAGACCGTACCGAAGTACCTGGTCAATACATCCTCCATCTGCTCCAGATACAAAATCTGCGAGGGAGAAAACTCAAAATAAAGGATCATCCAGGCCCTGAAATTCAGCCTCAGCGCTTCCGCTTCTGCCTGAAGCTCATGATCAGGCAATCCGTAAAGAAATACCAACAGTCGTTGTAAGCCGTTGGGGGTAAATGTGTACTTGTTCATACCATTTGTTTTTAATTGTGAATAATTGATTAATTGTAATTGATCAATCAGCTTGTAATTGATACTCCAAAAATACGGACGCTCAAAACGACAGACTATACCTATTTTCCTCAAAACATCTCAACATTTACCTCCCTTTTCTCTAAACTCCTTAGGCGTACAGCCTTTCAACTCTCCATAGTACTTCCCAAACTGTGAGGGACTGCCAAAACCCAGGTCAAAGGCAATCTCCTTAATGGTCATTTTCGTATTGATGAGCATCAGATCTGCTTTGCCCATCAGATGTTCTATCAGTACATAGAAAAAACGCTTGCCAAACACCTGCCGGCTGAAATCATTCAATTCATCATCTTTTAGCTCCAGTTTTTCCGCATAAAAATTAGTACTGCGGCTCTCCCTGCAATGTTTAGCGATCAGGACCATCAGCTTGGTGAGCAGCCGTTCCTGGTAGGGCGTCATGATCACCTCTTTCTCCACGCCCCGGTTGATGTGGCGGAGCAATACAAACAGAATGTATTTAAAGATAAAGGGCGAGGTTTTCCGTTCCAGTTCCTCTTCCAGTCTGGCGATCATGTTCAGCAGGAATTGTTGTTCCCTCAGTTCCAGGTCCGCATAAGCGGCAATGACGTTTGACTGAAACAGGCCTTTCCCCCGGTGCGATACAAAATGCGCCAGGAAGGCATCCATCATCAGCTCCGGAAATTCCACCAGCTGCGCATTCAATAGCGTTCCATCAAAATCAAGGTATTCCAGGTCTTTAAAGAAAAACATGCGGCCTGCCCGCACAATTACCCTATCACCATCTAAGATGAGTGTACCTTCCCCCTGGGTGATCAGCAGTACCCCAAAGGATCTTTCCAGGGGAATGTCACCTACTCCTTTTTCATTAATGCGTCTAATTTTTAACATAGGCTTGTTGGTTTAATTTGTTAAATGGTTATTGTTTAATTGTTATTTATTAATGGTTAATTGCTTGTATCATTTTTTTTCAATTATTGTATATCTATTTCCGACCAATTGCCGGTTTTGCCTGTTCATTTTGTTCAGACGCCTTAAAACGCAAAAAGAGCCACATTTCTGTAGCTCTTTTTCTATTCTCATCGTCACCCACTCGGTTGTCATACTATTCATCTCTTATCGCCCTGCGCTCCTTAATCAACAAATCAATAATTAGCTGCTTATCCCTCACCTGCTCTTTTAACAATCTAACAAGTTGACGGTCGTCATTACCTTGTTTGTCATCGATAGCAGTACGAAGGACCTCCCCCTCCCCAAAAAGCACCCCCGCTTTCACCCCCAATATCCCACACAACTGCACAATGCTACTATACTTAATCGACTCTTTAAGCAATCCCAGCCTCAAGCCATCCGGCGTCATCCCCATTTCCTTAGACAACCAACTTGCCGAACGCTTCTCCTTTTTTAAAAGGTCGTCTACAATATCCTTAACCGTCATATAGTTTTAAGATCCTTATTTATTTTCTACCCCACTGCAACGTTCCCACTTTTAAGAAAAATAAAACAGCACTTTCCAGAAAAATTATAGGCTCATATTTTTACCTAATTTTATACGGAAGTATCAATCACCATTTTTGCAACGACCTACCTTGGCAGGAAAACGTCGCTAATTTTAATATCCCAAACGGCCAGATAGTTTATCGGCCTATTAAAAATCAGCAGCAATGTCGAGTTACTGCATACTTGTCCGACGAACTTAAGAAAAAGCTCACCAGAGTCATTAGCTTGAAACAACAATATCTTGAAAAATTTGTACAAAATCACCAATTTGTCTTGAAAAATTTGTATGTTTTGCGTTTAAGTTAAGTAATAGCTTGAAAAATCCACAGAGAATGTATCTTCTATTCGCCGAACCTGGACGACGACGAAGGGGCAATCATCAAAAGAAACCTGCTCAAAATTATTGGCCATCTATATAGCGGGGCCCTATTGAGCCACCGTTCCGCCTTTGAATACCGACCGACTTCTTCCGGTGATATCTTTCTGACCTATAACTATGAAAGAAGAATAAAGCTTCCGGGTGTGACCCTGAACATGCTGACCGGACCAGCCGCATTATCCGATGACCTGCCATTTGTCGACGGCCTCAATATCTCAGGGCAGACGAGGGCAATTCTAGAAAACCTGCAATCTTCCAGAAGACCAGGACCTGCATCAAAAACCTTGACGCTACCAGAGGTGGAGGAGAAGCTCGAACAGATAGTAAGGACCCAGGGAGAGGACGCATTGAACGCCGTGCGCGACCGGGCGAGGGACATATCCGGCCAATTGGGAATGGAAAAGGAATTCGAAAAGCTCGACCGGATTATCGGCGCGGTCTTAACGACCAAACCATCGGGTATCCTAAAATCACCAGTCGCCCTTGCCAGAGCATTTGGACAGCCGTTCGATGCCAAACGGATCGAACTTTTCGAAAACCTGTTTGTAACGCTAAAGCAGGCTCCGATCAGCCCAACCCCAGATCCTAATGTGAGCAATGCCGCATTCAAAAATTTTGCTTTCTACGAGGCGTATTTTTCGAACTTCATCGAGGGAACCAAATTTAAACTTGAAGAAGCGATGAAAATCATCGAAACCGGTAGGCCCATGGCGACCAGGGACGAGGATTCACATGACATACTCGGCACCTATCAGATCTTGAGTAACCGCAAAGAGATGAAGATCACTCCCGAAAGCCCGGAACATTTGCTGGAGATATTGCAATACAGGCACAAGACCATGTTGAGTGCCAGGCTATCAAAAAAGCCCGGGGAGTTCAAGGATAGAAACAACCGGGCTGGCAATACCGATTTTGTCGATGTGGAACTGGTAAGGGGAACTTTGATCAAGGGATTTTTACCATCAACGCATCTGTCAGCTTAGACACTTCTGTTTCACCATCTTCGGTGATGCTATCTTCCCCTGCTTTTTCATCAAGGATAAATCCACGCTTCTCCTTTTTTAAAAGGTCATCTACAATATCCTTAACCGTCATATAGTTTTAAGATCCTTATTTATTTCTATCCCACTGCAACATTCCCACTTTTAAGAAAAATAAAACAGCACTTTCCAGAAAAATTACAGGCTCATATTTTTACCTAATTTTATACGGATGTAAAAATCACCCTTTTTTGCAACGTCCTAATATCAAATTTTACAACAGACACCAATGGGGAGATCCCGATGCTTTATCAGAAGCCATCAACTATTGCGAATCCCATAAAATAAATGAGATGCAAAAAAGTAAACTTCAGGATTACCATAACCGGGTTGATGCAATTACTCCCGACACTGAAGATTTTGGAGATGGAAGCTACGCCTTGAATGTAGGTTGTTCTGTTATTACGCTGTTGGATTTCCTAATTAATGGCGATAAGGCATCGATTCTAGACATTAGCACATACATGACCGATACCATAGATTTCAAGCTGCACAAAGCTTACCCTGATTTAACGGATAAAGAAATTGATGAACATCCCTACATGATAAACGAGCGGAAGTATCAGCTTGAATTGCTCCTCTTTTTAACTCGTTCGTAAAGGCCAATTATCACCCATTGCAACCTAAAGCCCACCTCCAACCTGCACAAATTGGATACATTATAACACAAACATTTTCCATTTATGGGTATCGTTCTGTATGGTGTACTCTATAGGTTTCGTTTCCCATATAAGTTCCCCTTTTTATTTTATACCATTCAATTGATAAATAAGGTTGTTAATGTATATTTACTTCAATTAGTTAAATCCGTTTAATTATAATTAACATTACATAGATTTAGCATAACCATTGTATTTTAAAAGTGAATTATGAGTAATGATGTAAGAAATTTTCTAACAGAAATATACCGTGATAGTGATAATCATTTAGCTGGCTTACTTGCATTTTATTATCCTAGTCTGAATTTTTCAGATAAAAAAAGCCTGTTAGAGGCGTTATTATATTATTATACAATTTCCGAAGATAATAATCTTAAAATCGAAGAAAATGCTACAGCAAGTAATGTCAACTTCTCGGAAAATAATATAGACTATCGAATTAAACATATTCAACTGGCTAGTGTAAGAGGGATTCCGCAAAGGGATTTAGATAATCTGCCTTTTGGTATGGATTTCTTGGAAGATGGAGTTATTAATAACGCAATTATTCTGGCCAACAATGGAACTGGAAAGTCCTCTGTATTTTCAGCATTGGAATTTATTTATACGCAAGAGATCAGTGAGAAGAGATTAAGAATGTACAATGATAGTAAGATAACAAAATCCGAATATGAGGACTATTTAAAGCGCTATCCGTATACTACTAAACCTTATTGTTCTATTACGACTAATACTGGAGATTTTACATTTGATAATATCATTTTTGAAAACGAAGAACTTAGAAAGATCTTTAACCCTTCAAATCACTTTATCAGTGATTTTGACATTTATCATTATGGGCAAAAAGACTTCGATGGAGATGCCGATAACAGAAACTCTTTTCATTCGTTAATTGCAGATTCTTTAGGTTTAGGAGAATTCATTCATTTGCAGGCCATTATCAAAGAAACATCAGTTTATAAAAGATTGACTGAAAGTAATAACCTTAAAAAGCTAGAAAATCAGCGATTGGACTCCGAAAAGAATATTATCACATATGGAGAACAGATTAAAGCGAAGGAATTTGAAATAAGTAATTTAAATGAAAAGAGGTCAAATAATAACAATGTTGTCGTTATTGATCGCATAAGAAAAATTAATGAACTTCAGGCAAAACCAATAACATATAGCTTGGATGCAAATAGCTTTAGATTAACAGTGCTCGGATATTCTGATGTTTTCAAAAAAAGCTTAAGTATCGCTGAGAGTTCAAAAAATAATAATGAGCGAAGCTTCCTTTCATTAGGGAAGGAATTATTACATAGTCACACAAACTGCCCATTTTGTCAAAATTCATTATCTTCAATTGAAGAAATTAGATACAATGTTGAGCAAAGGTTAATTTCTTTAAATGATTCTTTGGCATTAGACCAAGAAGTTAAATCGAATTATAAAAATGTTTTGGATTTAATTCAAAAATTCTATACTGAAACATTCGAAGTATATGAGAGGATTAATGGTGAAAGGGTAGAAATAGCAGGCTTGAATGAGCTTCGAGAAGTTTTTTTCAAAGAAGAACTATTGTACGTTAAATTATCATTGGTAATTAATGATCCCGATTTAATTGACCATATTCAAAAGTTAAATTCCATACCTTATCCCACTATTGAAAATTATAAGGAGCTATATGAGTTAATAAGTCAGGATATAATTAATTACTATATTCAATCAATAAATGATGTAGAATTATTCATTGCTGAAAGGGATAATTTATTTGAAGAAGTAATTAATAATGCGAGTGAATTAGTTAGAGGCCAAGGTTTGTCTATTGATCAACAAATAGCAATACTGAATGAGGATATCAAACGTCTAAATAATCAGATAGAAATACTACAAGCGCAAATTGTAACTGTAAGTCCACAAATTGAAAAAGCTCAAAAAGAAGCCGATTTGGTTAACTTAATAAAGAATGAACTGAAAGAACTTTTTCAAGTCGTAGATTCACGTGTTAACAAAATGGTGAATGATGCATTCGACCCAATTCAGGATAGTGTTCAAACGATATTAAAAGAATACTTAAGTGAGGACTCAATAATGTTAAAAATTTCAAAAAGAGAAAGGAAAACAGAAATTGATGGAGAGGAAGTAGTTAATTACGTGATCGTTGCAAATATTGAATGTCTAGATAAAGTAAATGGCGGTATCATTACAGTTACTCCAGATGTTTATTTTAATACGTTTAGATATAAGCTGTTTTGTCTTATGGTTAGTCTGAGCTTGGCTTTAGCTACAAGAAAAAAATATCATATCAATTTACCTTTAGTGATTGATGATATATTTTTTGCAAGTGATTTTATAAGCAAAAATTCTTTTGCGCAATTTCTTCAAAAAGTTATATCACTCTTCTACAAGTATACGCCAAATCTGCCTCTTCAGTTTATACTTCTCACCCATGATGATTTAATTTTTCGCAGTGCCATAGATGCAGTCGATGCATTCAAGATTGAAGGAGATATTGATTTGCTATGCACAGAGAACAAGGTAAAGCTCCAAGAAAGAACAATTATTGGTAGATTTTTTAGCCCCGATGACAAAGAACAAAATCCTAAACTGTTTCAAAATGGCGAAAAGTTTTGGAATTTACTTTATAAAATCCCAAAGAATGTAGCCCATTTAGTTAATAATTAGATATGAAAGATACCAATCATGCCAAGCTTCTGATTTTCATTGCAATACCTGTTTTTTGCATCTTAATTATTTTATTCAGTGTTCAATGGTGGTGCATTAACGATAATATCACTCAAATTAAAAGGCAGAATGAGGCTGCCTATCAAAAGATTGCGACAGCAAAAAAAAATGGAGCTTTCAAAATAGAGTATAGTAGACTGAATAAAAAACAGGTCTTGATCGATCCTAAAGAAATAAGCAAAATAAATGAGCATATTGATTATTTAGCCGAAGAAGTTCACAAGGAGTCAAATAGAGCAGAAAGTATTATTGACAAAGATTTAGATAGGTTAAATCTATATATGGCAGTTGGTATTGGCTTTATGACTTTACTTGGCATATTTGTACCATTACTTATAAATGTTTTAAGTGTTCAAGACTTAAAGGAAAAACAAAAGTTAATTCTAACAAAATTTGAAGAGGTTGGGCCCAAAATAACTTCTGCCATTGAAAGTGCGAACACTGCGATCACATCTTCCAGTTCTGCATTAGAAAAAAGCCAACAAGTAGACGGATTAGTTATTAAAATAGATAATCTAGAAACAACTGCAAGTAGCATTGCTCCTCAATTATATAATTTAATACTTCAAAATGCAATTGCAAGATTTTTTAATGTAAGTTCTATTGTTTTGGCGAATGCTTATCGTACAAATAGTTATCAAGATTTCGTTAAGCTTTTAGAAGCCATTAAGACCGCATTTACAGTCTGTAAACTCCAAGACGCTCATACAATTGAAGGAAATGAGAGTTTTGAGCATACAATCAGTGATTTTATATTATTTTTAGAAACAGAAAGATTTAGATTCCAGTCTGTTTTCAATACAAGGACTGAGAATCATGAGTTTCAGAAATTAATCGATGTATTACAGGTTTTAAAATCCTCAACAGCAAGTAATGAGAATATAAATTATGAAAATGTAATAAATCAACTAGATACTATTGGTAACATCTTTTCAAGTCGAAATGCTGTCGTGCCAGTTTAATTTCAAGCCATCAAAATTTGCTATTTCTTACGAAAAAAAGTTTATCTGGGAATTCCGACAATAGCACCCCATTGATTCCCAATTAAACTGTGTGTAAAATGATTTCAGTATTACCAACTAAAAAAGGACAAGTAAAATCAGGACGAGACAGGTGGGTGAAACTTGGTATGCTATCCGTTCATCTGTTAGCTGATTTTATTTGCTGCAAGCTCCCGGTTCCAGCTAGGGTAATCAATTAAATGCACCAGTTCGTCGAGAACGATCCTCAGATCGTCTTTGATTTTTTCGATATCAGAAGGCTGGGCAAAATAACGCCGGTTGTGCGCACTTTGATCACCCATCTTTTTAAGTGAATGAATTGCCTGTTTAGCGTTTCGCCCGATAGTCCATTTGGTCTCTTCAAGTAACTTTTGAATCAGATCGCTCAAATAGAAAAAATAGCCATTTGCATCTTTTATTTTGTGGTCTATCCCATGTCTTTCGAAGGTTTCAATAATTAAAATTTCGATGAGTTTCCTTGTCAACACTGCACATCCATCAAATATTTGATAATCATAACTTTTGCAAGCCTGGACAGCAATCTTGACCAAATGAGATCGTGTGTGATCAAATATAGATAATGGAAAATAATTATTGGTAGGTGCTGCGGGAATTGCGATTCCCAGCGTGTTCTCCAACTCAATTTTGTAAGCCCTTAGCAAATGGAAAGTACCCTTCTCGTTGATGAACTTGGGCTTAAAGCCACGCCCCTTTTTACTGTTGCTTGCTAAGTAGGAGGATATATTTGAATATGGCGCAGTTTTCAAATGATTGAAACATTCCCGGATGCTCCCTATATTAGCGATTAGGCCCTGGTTTTCTATTGTCAGGAAGTACACGAAGTAATCAATTTGTTTACTGGAGGAAAGCTGATCAAAATCTTTTACTTTAGCTACAAATGATTCTAGATGTTCTTTATTTTGCATTCCATTTCCTCATTTCATTCTTCCCATTCACGGTTACCTGAATATTTTTTGAATCAGTAAGATCAATCCATCCTTCAGCACTTGCACTATTTCTGGTGATCTGAGGGACGTTTAAAGGCGTCTTTAGATCAAGAGTATCAAAACAGGTATAAATATGATCATAAGTTACCGCGTCAATTCTCAATACCTCTTTCATATAATACACGAATAACAAGATTCGCTCGAAATCATTTTTCGGCGTATAACCTTTAAAAAAATCTTCCAGACTATCCTTACCCTCGGGGTGGAAATCGATCTCATTGAGACGCTTTACTCCTGCAGATTTCCCTACTTTTTTCGTCGATTTCGGAGTTATATCTTTATTCTTTTCAACAGACGATTCCTTTGCTTTTCTACTCGAAGAATGCTGAGGTGATCCCTTAGTCCGTGACAAAATTTCTTTGGCTGAGGCAATACCAGCGTCTAAAATACTGTAGCCACCATTGAGTATTGATAATTTCCCATCACGAACAAGTGATTTAATATTGACCGCATAATTACTAAGCCTACTCGTCGTGCGTCTTCTTGACTCATCATATTTTGCAATTATATCTTCCCGACTGAAAATAATAGTTCCAAAAGACGAAGCATAAAAACTGTATACTAATATCCATTCCACCTCGCTTGCAGGGAGAGCCTTCATAGCGATATTAAGGATATCTGGATATTGGGCTACTGAATCTATAATAGAAGCTGGCTTTATCGGGCTAGGATTGTTAGATCCTTCTGCAAGTTGTGGATCTTTTTCGATTACCTGATAATCAGCATCCTCTGTTTCAGAATTTGCAGCTGCATTGGTTTTAGGAGCTTCGATTGTTGTTTTATTGGAGATCATGGCATCTCTCAAAATACCTGTTAAGTCTTTTCCAACTTCATTACTAAACTTTGCTTCAATATGCCTTTCTGATGGCGTTTCTCTAATACTGATTGTATTAAAATTCTGTATATCTGAAGCCCTTGCCAGTTTCGTTACTTCAGCTGCACACTCTATACAAAAATCGTTATCTGGTTCGAGTTCGGCGGCACATTCTTTACATCGCACTTGGGTGCGGCAGCTGCCACAAAATTTTGCTCGTTCCGAGAGCTGGTTACTGCAATTATAACAGTAGATTGAGGACATGTTCTGCATATTTAGAATTTTTGTTTATGCAATTTACTTGAAAAATGTAGAAGATGAAATTTTTGTTAGGTGTAAGTTAAATATATATACAATCGGAAGTGTTGACTTGCGAATATTATTATAAGTTACTGGCAGGTGAAGAGGATCAATTCGATACTGAAAGACATGCACGACCAAAGGAAAACTTCATATCTTCAAGTAAGATAATCATGCATTCTTATAACATTACCGAAGTATTATGGGGTATGCTAAGGTAAGCGTCGAGCTGGTCACCTTGAAACTGACATTAGTCATACGAAGCCAAAATGTTGAAGTGGTTTGCCATCGCCAGAGGCTGGACCTTCGGTCCGGTTACTATTTAACTAACGAATTCCTGACTAATTTATCCCAACCCAACCAGGTCATAGAGCGAATACGCAAATTTGTTGTATGCCTGTCTTTGCCGCGGTTTTTACTTTATGAAAATTAACGGAACCTGTCTAACGTAAAGTGACGACTAAGCGCATCAGCTCTTGATTATTAGATTTTCGCATCAACAGCCTTTGTGTGCCAATTCGGGTTGATTTTCGGCCAATCCTTTTTTATATTTCCTGGTATTGTGGGGGTTTTGCAAAGATCTCTGATACGGAAGAAGCCTCTTTGCGATAGCGGCTTCTTCTTGTTTTTGATCATTTTGGTCTGTTTCTTCCAGTTCGATTGGCTTCCAGTGTTGCGGCAGCAACTGCCAAAGGTCTTCTTTAGGATAGGTGTGCAACCGCTGCAATACGTCTTTTGTCCAGGTCAGCGGGTTGATGCCATGCATCTTGCATGTCCCGTACAAGCTGTACATCATAGCGTTTCTCTGTGCTGCCTGATGCGACCCGGCGAACAGGAAGTTGCGCCGTCCGATCACTGCCGGGCGAACACTATTTTCAATTGGGTTGTTATCTATACCCAGACGGCCATCTTTTAAGTATAGGCAGAGTTTGTCCCAGCGTTTAAGGCTATAGTTCAATGCTTCCACAAATGGAAGTTTGTTGATGTTGCCCCATTTGATCCGCTGCTGCTTCATCCATTGGTGCAGGGCATCCAGTATAGGTGCAGCATGCTGCTGGCGGTATGCTGCAATTTGCGCATAGTCAAAGTCCATTTCTTTGCAGTGCCTTTCTATAGCATACAGCTTTTGGATCTCCAGCAGCGGATGCTCCAGATCAGGCGTCACTTTTTTAGCCAGGTCCCTGGCTTTCTCAAAGTAACGGCGCGCATGGGCCCAGCAACATAGCAATATGATATGCAGTTTATCTGCGGCAAACAGTTCGTATACTTCCAGACCATCGGTCTGCAGGTAACCTTTGAAGTCTTTGAGCATCTCTGAGGGGCCTTCCCGGCCCCGTCCTTTCTGGTAATCAAAGATCACTTTTTTGCCGGTCACGTCCTGATAGAGCCAGTACCAGCCTTTATGCAGCTTGGTGTCCTTTTTGCCTTTTTTCGCTTCCTTTTGCTTGTCAATTACTTTTACTCCGGTTTCATCGGCCTGAAGGTAACCGGTAGACAGAACTTCGGACACGTGAAGGTCATACAGGTCTGTAAACAGGTTGATTGTGCCGGTATACCAGCTGCTTAAGGTGGAGTATGGTTATCCATACCGCCGCGGGCAAAGCGCTTGCGCTGGCGATCCAGGGGGATATGGTCTACGAGCTTGTCCACCACCAGGTGGCTGAGCAGGCCGGGACCTGCGATACATTTATGGATAGGTGCTGGTGGCAGCGGGGCAATGATGGATAGCGGCCCCGAAGTTTGGGGATCTGCTTTCATCAGCTTATACCGTTCTGTACGCTTCACCCACAGACGCATCGGGTCAAACTCCAGCTGTTCGGTTACTTCCACGCTTTTGCTCAGGATGTAACCTTCCACCGGTTCAGGGTCAATGCGGGTAACTATCCTTGGCAGGTGCTCAGGCAAGGGCATCCTGCCGGGATGGTTGGATTTTTTCTCTGTAGTGACTTTTTGATAAGATACCTCTGTAACCGAGGTAATCTCAGGGCTGGATATCTGTTCTGCATCTATATCCAGGCTAAGCTGCCCGGGCACAGGTCCTGATGAAATGAACCGCTCATGTTTGGAACCGAATATCATCCGGCGAAGTGCGGCCAGCTGCATGTTCAGCTGTTCCACTTTGAACTCAAGATGGCTGCAACGGCTTTTGTAATCAATATGTTCAGGTGTCCCGTTCATGTTTGGTGACACCAATTTACACCGTAAAAAAGTACCTTCCAAGCAATGGGGCTAAACCCGAAAACAAGTATCAGATGGGGGAGATAAACCAATTTTTATTCTGTACAGGGGCGGTTTCCCACCCCCATACAGAATGAGTCTCAGGCCGCCTTAGGCTTACCGGTAAAGCGCTTGCGGAATTTCCCGTTATCAATGTTCACCCCATGCAGAATATGTCCAAGGGTAAGGTCATCAATATATATGCCGGTACCGTCAATCTTACAGGCCGGCACTTGAAAAGTCCCACCTTCCAATCGCTTGTAGTACAAGGAAAAGCCGTCGCCCTCCCAGAGCAGGATTTTCACCTGCGAGCAGTTCTTACTGAAAAACACGAATGCCTCTCCATTAGTCGGATCTGTTTCCAATTCAGTATGGACTATAGTGGCCAGGCCATTGAAACCCTTACGCATATCTGTTATGGTCGGGTATACAAAATACGAGATATCTTTATTCAGGTGCAGCATATTACAATAGGGCTTTAATGAACGATGGATCTAAAGGACTGGTAAAACGAAGGGTGATCCCACCTGGCAAAAGCATTTCTGCATAAACTGTATCTGATAAAGATGCAACAGCGGATAACACCGGATCTACCCGCCGAAATGAACCCCTGGGGTGCTTCAGCTTGTGGTAACGCTTTTGCCAGCGTTCAAGTGTTGACATATCGATATCCTGATACTCACAAATTTCAGCCCCACTCATCTGGCTGCTCTCAAATTGAATGGTCAGATCGATCAGCTCTGAGTCCGTGGGTTCGGACTTCTTGTTTGGTCTAGTTTCCATGGTTTATAAGTTTGACCCAAACCTAGAAAATCAACAATCTATATCAAACATGCGGTTTGACGTCACTTTACGCGAATAGTAGAAAAATAGAAAACTTTACAGAGAAGACTTTTTTAGTAACAACGCACTAACAATCAGCAGTTATATCAGATCAAAAATCTTGCCCTCCTTCAACCCATCTTTTAGTCATAGCTGTAATACTCGATCCAACTATACAGATCCAACACCAGTCTTCCAACGTAGGTCACCGGATTGGCGTCAATTAGATCAACACCTTTATGTGCGTGGATTAACGTCTCCGCCCGTCCTAGTGCAGCTTGTTCATCACCAAGGAACGCTACCTTTTCTAAAATTGCTTTATCCCCATGCTTGTAGACAAAATCTTCATGCCCTGCAAAAGTTCTAACCACGCGCTGAAGTTCTTCATAAATAAATTTCCTTCCCATAGGGATCGCTGGATCAACATCAATGAAATGCAGCAGCAACCATAACTCAAAGCATTCATTGCTGAAAGCCAATTGAAATTGCTCGCTTTTACCCATTTCAATAGCCTTTTCAAAGCGCTTAATCCTAGCCGGATTCGCGTCAGCATCGTCCTTATCAAATACCACCCACACTACATCGACTTCCTTCCTGCAAAATGTTGCCAGTTTACTTCGTTCAATAATGGCCCTTTCAACCACACCCAACGGATCATTGCCGGTGCCCACTGCCATCAAAAAGATCGTCTCTCCAGGGATTCTTGATTTGAAACTTTCAAAATATACTCTTTCAGTATTTTCGTCTTCGCAGACTATCAAATACAGATATCTATATTTTCTAGCCCGATCAGGACGGACCACCGCCCCAACAGTTTCAAATTCCTTACTTACCTTACCACTCTTAGCCACGTTTCATTTGCTTTAATTTAGCCAAATGACCCAAAACCGGTATTGCACCATATCTACCCTCCATATATCTCTTTTCCTTATCAGTATCGGGGCGCTCTTTAGATTCCTGTCCGGTTTGCTCGTTTACATACACAAAATCAGAAAGGGAATAGATCTCGGTGGATTCCCATTCATTTTTCTCTGCAAAATATATCTGATCGCGCCGCATCTCTGCATAACTAAGCAAATTTGTGTCGTGTGTAGCAAAAATCAGTTGTGTGCCTTTAGGGTTAGTTTGCTTATTTAAGAACAGACTAATAGTATGCAAAGTTAGTAAAGGATGCATTTTGGCTTCCAATTCATCAATTACCAAAACGCCGCCAACGATTAACGATAAAATAATTGGGCCAGACATCTCCAGTGCCTTTACTGATCCACTCGATTCGCGATCAAAGTAGTTCCAGCTAACGGATTCCTTGGTCGGTTTACCACTTTTCTGATCATAATATCTATGCTTGGCATAAATATTCAATTCTGGCATTTTGCGCTGCGAAACAATGTGCGGTTCCTCCTCTTTAGCCTCCAATTCTGTAAAACCAAGATTCAGCCTTTCCATATGGGACATGATGTCTCCTATGATTGAAGGATCCTTCCACAACATCTCGAGTTGCCGGCGGTACTTACTTTCGGAAACATCCAGGTACAATAAGTTATCCACTTCCGCAATGAGATTCCTTGCTTCATTTACATTGAACATATCCAGCGTAGACAAAAATAACGCATTGTCTCTGGTAGCTTCAATGGCAGTACCTACAATTTTGTGATTGGCATCCAGACCAGATGAGACCTCTATTGTATCCTTCTCCCTTTGGAAAACAGACACTTCACGGCCTATAACCTTTCTGAATAACCATTCCCTCAATATCTGATGTTCATTGTACTCAAAACCATATCTGTAGCGGTTTTCGAATATCACCAATACGATCTCAAAGCGCGTTGGCTTATTCATCCAACCTTCCCGCAATAAAAAGGGATCAAAATCCAGCGACGCCACTGACGATTTCCTGGCCGAATTGCTTACAATTTCACTAAAACACTGAAAAGCCTTCAACAAATTACTTTTGCCTGATCCGTTGGCTCCATAAACAGCTATAACATTAAGTGCGAGGTTTTTATCGTCACCCAGAATGTTTTGTGGAAACTCCTTTTGATTAGTAGCTGGCACCAGACTTAGAACTTGCTCTTCACCTATTGACCTAAAATTACTTACTTTAAATTCTATCAACATAGCAATTTTCGTAGATTTTTCTCTAAAATAACCAAGTTCGATTGAATTTCAAAATATTAAGCTAATTATTCCAGCATTCTTATCAACTTCTTTGATTCGGTTATATCATAGCTTCTATATCCCTTCACTGAAAAATCTTCTGCAACGCCCATCAATCCACTTTATGCAATCGAACGAAGGTGCAAAAGGAAAAAGATGGGACTGGACCAGATCTACGCCCAACGGCAAAAATATGCCGTCCCCATACTCGAAGCTTTCCATATATGGCTGCTCCAGCAGCAGAAAAAGGTCATCCCCCGGTCTGCT
>Ga0160464_100814_pt1 | contig 16821 bp, 21 predicted proteins | sample HID1971I_E11MG_FD_108275 | JGI IMG/M metagenome (GOLD analysis project Ga0160464, IMG submission 108275) | Enriched millipede-associated microbial communities from UW Madison campus, WI, USA - HID1971I_E11 MG | ecosystem: Host-associated > Arthropoda: Insects > Digestive system > Unclassified ... | reverse complement strand
TGGACAGAGAGTCCGCTGAAATAACAGACTCCCCATTATTGACCGTTAACATCTGGCGGAAATCGCTTGGCAAATGCGGTCATCAAGGACTGAGTATAGCTGTCCAAGGTTTCCTTCTCGGCAAATTTATCCGTCGGGAAGCGTCTCTCATGCAGTTTTTCAAGTCGGGCGGTGTATGCCTTATAAGCATCGCTCTTGACAACCCCTTGAATCCACAGCGTCAGTTCTCTCTCATTTACCTGCTTCCTCACACTTCCAATGAACTCATGTGTCTTCTCTGACACAAGCAAATACGGATGAACGTGAAGATAGTTCGGCAAGTAGTAGGTGTTGTTCTTGCTCTGACTGACCAGAATGAGCTTTTTCTCTGCCAGTCTTTCGATATGACGCTCTACGGACTTGGAACTGCATCCTATATTTCGGGAAATCATCTCCATTGTCGGATAGCACTGACTCTTGTTGCTCATGTAGGCGATAATATCAACGAGAATCAGCTTCTCATACACGTTGAGTCCATAACACCGATGGATTTTATGCGGCAGGATGGTATATCCCTTGTGATGTCCTGTAAAGTTGCTCTCCTTAGCAACCTCGTCCATGTACATATTAGCGGCTTTGTTGCTTTTAACGAGCCAGAAGTCGTTGTATTTCGTTCTCATCTTCAATACCTTCCTTTTTTGTCGTGTAATGCCGCCGTGAGGCGGCTGTGAAGTCAGGAAGGCGGCTAGCCTGACACGCATCCTTACCTGTTTATGTAAACTGGTCGTCACCAGATTGTTCTTGCACTGTAGTCATCGCGGCAAGTAGCCAGATTGTTGCGGACAATTTGCAGATATGTCCTGACAATATGAATTGTCGTGCTATCCATCCTAAAAGATGCGTTTCCCCCTTCGCCCTCCCTATCGGGGCGGCATACTCTACAGTTGCGAGTATTTGAAAAAAATGCAAGAAAACGAACATAACAAAAAACAGGTCAATCATGGTGGTATCTGACCATAATCGACCTGTCCAATGTAACGGAATAGCGTTATTTAGGTTATAATATTAAAGCATTTGATGTGCGTACAAATGAAATGACGAAATCTTTATACGGGTATTACATGGGTTATATGTGTTTTGGGTTGAATGATGGATTCATTCGGCACTGGGTAGCCCCACCAAAAAAAGAAACCCTGAAAGGCGCGAAGCCAATCAAGGTCAATTTATTAACTATTTCAGTGGGTCTTTATGCCACTTGTCATCACCCATAATCCTATCAATGATATGTTCTGCTTCCCACACTGCAGCAACTTCTAGCCCATCACAATCTTGCTTGCTAGCCCTTTTCATTTCCCCTTTATGATATATTGAGTATCCACCAGATAATTTATCAATTACACACGCAGGAGGAGGCCATGCTTCATCTTCATCTTCAAATGGACGATTAATAACAACTGTCCATTGACCTGATTTCAGTACATCATCATAAACTCCAACTATAAACTGATAATCTTCATCTTGAGGTATGTCTTCGACCGATTTACCTATATAACGATAGATTGCAATACTTGCATCCTTAAACCTCCTTCCGAATGCAAATCTGCCATCAGGCAAAGGTATAGCATACACATCTCCAAGTTTTATTCGCTTGCGCTTTGGACTCGTCATGGTTTACCAAACTCCTTGTTTGCAGAATTAATATATTTTTGTTTATTTTTATTCTTGTCGGAAATCCCATTTATGCTATTTCCGGATGTTCCTCCCTGAGATTTTGCACCACCATTCTTCTCAATCATCTGCTGCTCCCTGCCACGGATTGCATTTTTGCTGCTTGATGTTTGGTCAAGGGTTGCACGGCCAAATCCTTGCTGATTCATGTGATGGTTCGCATCCCTTTTAGCGATATTCTCTAATGGAGTCCCTTTGCCACTGGTACGACCAGTATATACCTCACCAGAAGTAGAGTTTGTTTTCGTGTATGTTTGATAAGTGGTTTTACCCGTCCCCTAAGTAGTAATCTTAAACTTGGGAATAAATAAGGTGGCAATCACTTTACCAATTACCACCATTGTATCAGCTTGCTGGGCGTTCTGTCAGCGTTGCCGCCCTGTACTCCGTCTTGTGTTTCATCATGCTGTAAATGATGTTCACAAGCCTTCTCATGACGCATATAAGAGCTTGCTTCTTGGTCTTGCCTTCTGCTAACTTACGTTGGTAAAACTCGTACATGAGCGGATTGCGCTGTGTCTTGTTCTTCCCTTTAGCAACTTGGATTTGCTGAACGGCTAGGTTATGGAAGATAGCGTTCAGTACCCGATTGCCTTGTCCGCTTGCTTGGTCTTTGCCCTTGCCGCCCGAACTAAATCGAACAGGAGCGATTCCGGCAAATCGGGCCAGTTTGTCGGCGTTGGAAAAGCGGCGGATGTCTCCGATTTCGGCAATCAGTTCCGCCGCTGTAACGGTGCTGATTCCGTCCATCGACTGCAACTTGAAGTCGGTTTCAACTAGCACCTGACGGAGCTGTTCTTCCGTCTGCTTAATCAGTTCTCGACTCCGCTTCATATCCTGCACCATGTTCGCAACAAGAAAGTCTCTTGATGCTTGGTAGTTTCGCTTTGTTTCTCCGTCCTTACTCACCAGTTCCAAGATATCCTCTGCTTTACGAGTTGAACAGGTGTTATGGCTTGCTTTGCGAAGGTATTCAGCTAGTTCCTCCGCCCCCACCGATGATAGATGATGCGGAGCAGGGTACTTCTCCCAAAAGGCAAGAGCTGCTTTCCCGTCAATGTCACAGAAGAACTTTTTGTAGGATGGATAATGATAGCTTAACTGTTGATGAAGTTGGTTCTTGAGCGTAGCGGCATGTTTGACAATTGCGCTTCGCCTTGCCACCACTTGCCCGATTGTCCAGTAAATATCCTGTGGGTTCGCATCAGGTAACTCGTCCAATCTCGCAAGCAATACTTTGGCAATGCAAAACGCATCCCAACTATCGCTCTTTTGCGTAGTCGCATTGCTCATTCGTTCATTGAAAGAAAGAGCAGAATTGACTTCTTTGACGATTTGTTTGTTCTCTACAAGGTGAACAGCTATCGACCTACCGTTGCCGCCCGTGTCTTCCAACCCATAAACAGGGGTCAAGCCTTTTGGCGTATGCTTCTTAACGAACTTCATCAACTCTTCAAAAGCAGATGGTTTGTTTTCAATTTGAATTTCAGCTAATCGCTCATTCCAGCAGTTAATAATAACTGCGGTATGTTGGGCTTTGTGTAAATCCATCCCGACATAAATATGTGTTTGTTTGTAGTGCGACAAAAGGATTCACCCCTGTGTATGGATTTGTGTGTTCGACGGTTAAAAGAATAGGTGCAACCTCAGTTCGAGCGTTAACCTTTCGGTTCGCAATGGGACGCAAGCATCTCCATTCTGTTCTTCCGTCAAAGGATGGTCTTATTTTTCATGGTTCAATTGTGCTTTAGTTCAAAAGCAAGGAACGCTTTCGCTAATTTCAAATGCAGGAGTTCCAAACGTGTTGTATCCTCCAGTTGGTACATACAAAGTAACACTTCTTCTGCCGTCAGCTTGTTAAACTGTTCGCCATATCGGTAAATATGGTCGAGTATGGCGCATTGGCATAGTTCTAACGTCTCTAATTGCTTATATAGTGCTTCTTCTTCCTCGACATAGCTATTGTAGGTTGTCATGGCTTCGTCCATAGTCGCCGTCCTCCTATTGCCTTGCTGCGCTTTTAAGTTTTCAAGGTGCAGTTGATTATCATTTGGTTGGAGCAGGGAAATAACCCAGTCGAGTTTTAAAAAGGGCACACCTCTCTCCAAAGTGCATTATTCTACGTAACATCGGTTGGAATGTTAACGAAAATAAATAAGCCGGAACGTGAATTTTTAACACGTTCCGGCTTATTTATTTCAAGTTCGTTTGAATGAACTCGCGTTCAGATTTTTTCAAATACTTTAATGAATTTTCAAAGGCGTACAGGTACATATTGCGAAGCATTGTCAGCTTTTCGATTGATCCTTCGGTAATTGCTTGCTTGATGGCCGGAATCATTTGGCTGTTCGTCACTCCAAATTTGCCTGGCTTCACAAGTTCACCAATAGCAGATAATTGCTCTTTTTTCCCATCGTGAATAACTTGATCTTGTAGTTGAGCTTCTTTTTCGTCGCCTGTCTTATTGACCATTTCATCAACTCCCAATTAATCGGTATTTTTCGTGAGTTGATCTTATCAACATGCTTGACCCTCGTACATCATTTCTTACGCTTAAATAGCCATTATTTTAAGATGCAGCTTCATTTATATGACAAAACAAAACCTGTAGTAAATTTCTACACTACAGGCTTCAAAATGTGATTTAAAGTTAAGTTAGCGCTGAATGGTTACGACAAGCTACCCCAATCTCTCGCTATTGTCCAATCCTGTTTCCTCGTCCAAGTCACAATCTCCTCGGGACGAAAATGCTCTGCCGTCACTTCCATTTGGATAACTTGCTCAGGATTCAAGCTCAATATGTGCGGCTTTGGTAGGCTATCCAAGTTCCAAACATGGTACTTGTAATATTTGATCTTCGCTCTCATGCTTGGCGCTAAGTCTAGTGGGACACATTTTCTTATTAAGCACTGATTGTCCTTCGTCGTAAATGTTAATTGTATGATTTTCTTCTGCTGAATCGCTTCGGCAAATGCCAGTAACACTTTCTTATCCATAGTTACACTTCCTGTCCACTTGATTTCACTTCAATAGTTCATACAAGTTGTTGGACAGATAATTCCTTCCTCTCTTGGGCGGTCAGGAAGTGTAAATCCTATTGCATTTGAGCAAAATTGGCAGGTGTGACACTTCGACTATTATTCAAGCTAATTCAATTTGATGTAGGATCAAAAATAAAGGGGCTAGCGCCAATAGCACTAACCCCTAATTCGACTATTGAAATTCAGAGTAGATATCTTCATCGACCATATCAGCATTCAAGATAAATCTATTCAGTTGATTCAATGCATTTTTTAGCGTGTAATTATCGTGCTTAAATTTATGTTGACTCAAACTCGTTTCGATTCGTGCTTTTCGAGTCTTGATATCGATAATTAAGTCGAAAGTATCCCAAAAGCTCTCTGCATACAGCGAAACGATTGAGTAGTGAATTTCGCTACCATTATGCACAGAGTCAACCATAAAATTCCTTTGTGCAGCCTCGTCAAAACATTTTTCAATCTCATTTAAGAATTTCATTTTCATTTGTCCATTTCTCCTTAAAATTGTATTTTTCAAACAATAACAGCACGCGAGACATATTCAATTTTCAAAGAGCAAATAAACCAAAATTTCAATTTTTAAATCTCAATTTATATATCTATTTAATCCCCTCGGCATTGCTTATGTTGCTATTATGCGCCTAAAAAAAATTACTCGATAGTGTTTAAATATTTGAGCAAACTGCGTACGTAAAGCGCTTTCAAATTAAAGTTCACGATTTGGACACATTTAAATGGATTAGAGGTTTAAGCTGATGTATATTCCATCCAATTCCTGCTTCGTAATGCCTATGTAAGCCAGTGTCACACTTGGAGAGGAATGATTAAGCAATTTTTGAATACGAGTAATATCTACCCCGTTTTGATAAGCATGGTAACCAAACGACTTTCGTAACGTGTGCGTTCCAATATTCTCCTTTATACCTACGTGCCGTGCTCCTTCATTTAATATGCGATAAGCTTGCACTCTGGAAATCGGTTCGCCGCCTTTTCGGCTTGCAAACAAAGCGCCTGTCTTGTTACCTGTGACTTTAATATATTCCTGTATTGCCTTCTTGCAATTTTCAGATAGTGGAAAATCCTTGCTCTTGCCGGTCTTCTTCTCTCGAATGCTGATACGATCTTGATTAAAGACTTGCTCGATATTTAACTTCAATAGATCAGAAATGCGTAAGCCTGAATTGATGCCGAGCACAAGCAACAGGAAGTCACGTACATTCTGTCCACGAAGATATTTCTTTAAAGCTTCAATTTGCTTTTTGTTGCGTATTGGCTCAACGAGTTCCACAACGCCACCTCTAACCTTATGTAATTAACTATATAATAATTATATATTGTGTTACATTGAGCGTAAACGGAAAAGCTCCCTCTATCCATAAAGAACCCAAATATCTTACCCTGCCTATTCCCGTGAACATTTAGCCTATGTAACACTTTTCTATTATGTTACATAACCAGAAAAGCGATCTGAAAAATATCCCGTAATTCGAGGGCCATCCTATGCAAAGTCTGGAGGATAGCCCGATTTTCTAGTCATTTTTAGTCTGCCTGCGTTCCACGCTCATACGCCAACCATAGCTCTTGGATTTGTTCGCGCCTGCGATAAATGGTCATGCGTGCCGACTTGAATGTCTTGGCAATGTCGGTGATAGACATTTGATCTTCAACCAGCAAACGGAACAATTCGGCTTGTTCTTCAGATAAACAAGTTTTGGTAAATGATTCAATATGCCAATCCATGAGGATACTGTCCAGTCCGGGACGATACTCGAAGTGTTCGGCTAGTTGGGAGTCATCCAGTAAGAGCCTATTAATGTCTTCTTCGCTGTTGAAATCCAAACTTTGAAAGCTCAGTCCTTTGTAGCATTTACTCTGAAACTTGCGGATGAGATTACCACTGAAGAATTGTACCGCTTTACCATAGAAGGCAGCGAAGTCCATCGTGCAACGGTCCATTGTATTCGGTGTCCATTTACGAATCGTTTTGACCAAGACAGGATACAGCGCGTTCTTTAATTCGGTGGCCTTATGATCTCCCAAGAACAAATGTCTCGTCAAGACGGGCAATCCTTGGATCACGTATTTATGCAGATAATGGTCGGTCAGCTTATTTAGATACCGCCGCCAAGCCATGTTGAAATCGTCTTGGTCACCCGTTTGTTGATATTGAATGATTAAGCTATTAAGGTTTTCAAAATCTAGACGCTCCCAGCCTTGCAGCCGTTCGTGCTCTTCCTCTTGCTGTCTCTTTTCGGCTTGAAATTGTTCCTGTTGCTTGCACTTTTGCTCCCATTCGGCTGAAGTAACGATTCGACCATCAGTTGTAAGGTCCAAAGCGCACAGCGCTTCCCAGTTTCGTTCCAGTTCTTGCGGCATCATTTTCTTTATCTTGCTCACTTCGTTCTCTCCTTGTCTCTTGCAACTTGGAGATATTAAACGCAAAATAATCGAGATTCTTAACAATAAATATGGGCAAAAAAATACCAAGTGCAATTACTTCACTTGCGTTTACTTCGTTTGTTTTTACTTCTTGTACTTTACTTCGTCTATTTAACTGCGGCTTCTATTGCTGAATAATTCTTTTCCCCTTTTAATGTTCTTATTATATAAATATTAAGGTTCCGGAAAAGTGTAACAATTTAATGCAAAAACACTTCAAAACTTGCATTAGAATTCGACAAACGACCAGTCATTGATTCGGGGTTCCTATAATTGAATCTGAGCCACTCGTATGATATTAATATGGGTTTATATATCCTGATTTTAGAAGGGGAATCCGGGTCAATCTGGGACATTCTAGCAGCACTTAATATTACAACGTTTAGTTGTTCATGAAAGAATTTGAAAATCGGACAAGCTGACGACAATTGAAACAACAGCAGATTGGATTCAGCCACTCGATTCATTCGGCACTGGGTAGCCCACCAAAAAAGAAACCTTGAAAGGCACGAAGCCTATCAAGGTTTACTATTTTAATTCGATTCTTCTCTATTCCATGGGCTAGATGTATTTTCTCGCCATGCGACCCACCCTAAAGGTAAATCGGCAACCGCAGTAATTGCAGGGTCAAACTCTACAATTTCCTCAAGTGCGACCAACATAGCATTTTCCATATCTACGTCAGTACCGCTATGAAACTGCCACATTCCATCAACAGCATCGTGTGACACAAATAAAATTCCTCTCTTATACTCAATTACATCTTTTGTCGTTAAAACCATTGTATTGGGTAAATCTTCAAAGACCTTTTTTCTTCGAAACATGGTGTCTCACCTCATCACTTATTCGATTTTTTTCTATTTTCTTCTCTTGATAAGACTTGGGCGTTCGAGTTACTGTTACTTCCACCCTTACTTCTTGGATTAATATGGTCAATTTGAACTTCATTAGGTGAAGGCTTTACACCTTTTTGACTTTTTTGCGCAGGTACTAATTCTTTCCCTGACAAGTCAGATTTTATTGTACCACCATTTTTCTTCATATTCTCTTCAATAATTTTTTGTTTTTGTGATTGAGTAAAATTCTTTCCTGACCCTACGCCCTTAGAATCAGGAATATGAGAGTAAGGAGCATTACCCGTCCCCTAAGTAGTAATCTTAAACTTAGAAATAAAGAAAGCGGCAACAGGATTTCCAATTACAACCATTATATCATCCGGCTTTCAATTCCGTTAGAGGACTCACCGCCCTGTATTCGGTTTTGTTCTTCATCATGCTGTAGATGATGTTTACAAGCCTTCTCATGACGCATATGAGAACTTGCTTCTTCGTCTTGCCTTCGGCTAGCTTCCGTTGGTAAACCTCGTAGAATACGGGATTCCGTTGCTTCTTGTTGTCGCCTTTAGCTACTTGGATTTGTTGAACAGCTAGGTTATGGAAGATAGCGTTCAGTACACGATTGCCTTGTCCACTAGCTTGGTCTTTTCCCTTGCCGCCCGAACTAAAGCGAACAGGAGCGATTCTGGCGAATCGGGCTAACTTGTCTGCATTCGGGAAGCGACGAATATCTCCGATTTCAGCAACCAGTTCCGCCGCTGTGACGGTGCTAATGCCGTCCATCGACTCTAGCTTGTAATCGGTCTGTGCCAACACCTGTCGAAGCTGTTCCTCGATTTGCTTGATGAGTTCCCGACTTCTCCGCATATCCTTGACCATGTTCACGATAAGGAAGTCTCTATACTCTTGGAAGTTCCGCTTTGTCTCACCATCCTGCTTCACCAATTCCAGTATGCCTTCTGCCTTACGAGTGGAACAGGTGTTATGACTTGCCTCACGTAAATACTCCGCCAGTTCATCCACCCCCACCGTCAACGTTTGATGCGGAGCAGGATACTTCTCCCAAAAAGCAAGAGCGGCTTTACCGTCGATATCACAAAAGAACTTCTTATAGGACGGATAGTGATAGCTTAATTGTTGGTGCATTTGATTCTTCAATCCACTGGCATGTTTGACGATGGCATTACGCCTTGCAACCAGTTGACCTAATGTCCAGTACAAGTCCTGCGGATTCGCATCCGGCAGTTCATCGAGCCTTGCAAGCAATACTTTAGCGATGCAGAACGCAGCCCAACTATCACTCTTTTGGGTCGTGGCATGGCTCATTCGTTCGCTGTAAGACAAGGCGGAATTGACTTCCTTAACAACTTGCTTCTTCTCGACAAGGTGAACGGCTAAGGCTCTGCCGTTGCCGCCTGTATCTTCCAACCCATAAACAGGGGTCAAGCCTTTTGCTGTATGCTTCTTGACGAACTTCATCAGGTCATCGAATGCAGACGGTTTATTCTCAATCTGAATCTCACCAAGCCGTTCATTCCAACAATTGATGATAACAGCGGTATGGTGGGCTTTATGTAAATCCAAACCGACATAGATGTGATATTGCTTGTAATGGCTCAAAAGACTTCACCTCTGATTACGGATTCTGTCGTGACGTGGGTAAAGAATAGGGGCAGCCTCAGTTCAAGCATTAACCTTTCGGTTCGCAATGGGACGCAAGCCTCTCTATTCCATGCCTTCGGTGTCACAAGTTAATTCAGTTCAAATGCCAAAAATGCTTTTGCTAATTTCAAATGTAAAAGTTCCAGACGTACCTTGTCTTCCAATTGATGAGCAACTAGCAATACCTCTTCTGCCATCAGCTTGTCAAAAATTTCGCCATATCGAAAGATATGGTCAAATATCGCTTGTTGGCATTGTTCCAACGTTGCCAATTGCTTGTAGTAGCTATCTTCTTGCTCGACGTAGCGATTATAGGTATCCATCCTCTCCATGCCGCCACCGCCTATATAATGGCTTGATGAAGCCCATTGGCTTCAATGCCGCCGTAGAGATAAGCACCTTCGTACAGCGGTCGACGATCAAGGATGCGTTTAATCTGTACCTTGGTAAACTTCTTGCCCTGTTGTGTCGTAAAACCGTCATCATTCATTGATACGCTAATTGAGATAGTGGCCAGTCAGGAAATAACTCCTTGAGTTCAAACAATCGCTGTACAGCGGTGGCTTCATCGAGATTAATTTCGATTACCTTCTGACCTTTCTTTGCTTTGTAGCCGAACGCCGCCCGACCTCCTGCGTAACCGCCTTGCTGTGCTTTCTTATTGCGTCCTCGACTTAACTTCATCGAGATTTCAAGCCGTTGGTATGCGTCAAGCAGTTCCATCAGCCCATTGATTAAGAAATCGGATGGGTCTTTCTTGTAGATGCTGTAGGTCGGCTGTTCAATGCTCTTTACATCAACGCCATGCTTTTTGAACTCTCGATGAACAAGAACTTTCATGATGTCAGACCGCCAGAGACGACTTGTATTGAGTACGACAACTGCATCAATGGTTTGAGTAGACAGAGCGGATAACACGTCCTGAAACCCGATTCTGTCAACCTCAAGCGTATCCTCATCCACCTTCGCCCCACTGATACCCTCATCCATGAACATATGCAGTAAGTTCCATCCTTGCTCTTCACGATATGAACGGATTTCGTCTTGCTGATACGATAAGCTGTATCCATCTTTTGCTTGCCCCTGTGTCGATACTCGGACATATCCGATAACATTCATCATGTTTCCTCCCCCACCGTTACGATAATCACAATTTATGTAACGCTATTCCGTGACATAACGGTATTGCGTTATGAGGGAGGACGTTATGCCAGTACGATTGCGATTGAAGGAAATCCTTGAAGCGAAAGGCATTAGCCAACGTGAACTTGCTCGAAGAATGAATATCCGTCCAAGCACAGTCAGTCATCTATGCTCCGATAAGGTCAATGCGGCGTACTTCGACACACTGGAACAAATTTGTCGGACGCTTGACATTAGCCTGAACGAACTTCTTGTACTGGAAGATGACTAATCTTGCCGGATAGAATGGCACAAGGGAGCGTTATCGCTTCCTGCCATTGCTCTGCCGACAATACATTCAGGTCAATAACTTCTTGCGTTTTCATTTGTTCGTGAATTTGCTTACGGTAGTAAGGGGTTGTGTCTTGAGGTAGAAGTTCTCTTTGCTGAATCTCCTTCACAAGCCTCCCCACCTTCGGACTGAACTTGGACAAATCCGTCAGAACTGCACATAGATACTTGCTGTTAAACTGCGGCGGATACTGAACCAATGAATCTAGTGGTATTTTCCCCTTCGGTGCATAGACAATCTCCATCCTTGTTAACTCCCCCTTGATGTTTTGCCTACTTTTCTCCGATAACTGTCGCTTCTTGTCATACACCCGACAATAACCATCCTCCTGCCGCTGATGCTTACCATTGTAATAGCGAGTACCTTTGAACAGGCGTAGCTTACGCCCCCTCGTAGACATCGTGAACAGTTCATGTATTGGAACAGGAATATCGAAGGCTACGTCACAGCGTACAAACAAGACCTGATCGGCGTACTCTCGGATTTGTTCGAGCCAATGACGAAAGTAAACAAGCGACTTCGGATAGGCTTCTATCCTGAGCGTGTTCTTACGAGTTTTCGGAGCAAATACCAACTTATAGGAGAGATGCAGAAAGTGTTCTCTTGTGTTGATTCTGATACGGTATTGAAATCCTCTTTCCCCCACCGTCATCTTGACCCCGTAATAATGACAGATTCGTTTATGGAACTCATTGAAGAAGTCCCAGTACACATCTGTAAAGTCAATGACAATACGGTCTATGGATACCGTTACCCCTTCCATATGCCGCCCCCTCCCGAATTTTTTCATGAATTTCGGGCTTTATTAGAGGGCAGGTGGCTAGCCTTATACGTTCCCTGCCTGTTATATGTTAACTGGTCGTCACCAGAGTTATTTCTTTCACAGTAACAATCGCTATAGCTTGCCATTCTGTTGCTGACAAAATCAAAAATGTTTTCAATTTAGCCGCCCTACTATTAATTGTCGTGCTACACACACTAAAAGATGCGATTGTTTAGCTTCTCGCCGTCCCTATCATTGCATAATAATCTACAATTGCGAATGAATATGAAAAAGCCGTAAGAAAACGAAGGTAACAAAAAACAGGTCAATCATGGTGGTATCTGACCATAATCAACCTGTTCTTTGTATCGGTATTACGCTATTTGGGTTATAAAAATAAAGCCTTTAATGTGCGTACAAACAAAATTACGAAATCTTTATACAGGTATTACATGGGTTAGATGTGTTATTGGTTGAATGATGGGTTCATTCGTCACTGGGTAGCTCCACCAAAGAAGAAACCTTGAAAGGCTTGAAGCCCTCCAAGGTAATTCGTATCAAACTCCCCAAACTGTTTTTAAATAATGATGCTCTTCGGCCTCAAAACAAATGCCGAAATTCCCTTCAATTTGAAAAACACTTATATCTTGGCCACTTAGGAAGGCAACAATTTTCTCAAAATGATTGGAGAAATCAGCAAAAGTGATAATAATAGCCCCTGACTTAACATCTTGGTAATGTAATAGTACGACCCTCTCGTTCTTTAAATGTTGATTTGACCCAAGGATTGTTTTTAAATCTTCAATCACTTCACCGAGATTCTTTAACTGCTGTGTGTTACCACAATCCTTTACTAATTTATATACCATTGTTCTAGCGGCGATAGATTCATCCGGGGTCAAAAAATGTTCATCGGTCAAGGTCATACCTGTCTGCTCGAAGAAATTCCGAATCACCATTATTCTGAACTGTTTCATTTTGTTCAAAGACATGAGCCTCGCTAACTTTTCTCTTTTATCTTCCATTTCTTCTGAACCCTCCAAAGTCTTCTGGATAGTGACCTTGTGTTCCAGGTATCCGTCTATACCTCTCATCTGCCTTAAATAAATCTTGTCCCGGATACTTCTGTTCAGCACCATGAAAATGCGGCCCTCTACCAAATGGGTCATTCTGATGCTCGATGACGTATTTTTTCTGACCAGCAACATCATATTCATATACCCTTCTATCATTCGCCGGGTTTTTATAGTCTTTTACTTGCCCCTGCTTCGTCGGAGTTGCTGAAGTAGGTATACCAGAGTCACGTTTAGCTTGATTAAACGCTTGTTTTCTAGTAGTTTCACCCGTCCCCTGAGTTGTAATCTTAAAATCTATAATAGAAATGGTGGCAACTGTTTTTACTAATTACCACCATTATATCAGCTTGCTTTGAGTTCCGTTAGAGGACTCGCCGCCCTATATTCGGTTTTGTTCTTTATCATGCTATAGATGATGTTCACAAGCCTTCTCATGACGCATATAAGGGCTTGCTTCTTGGTCTTTCCTTCTGCTAGCTTCCGTTGGTAGAACTCGTACATAAGCGGATTACGCTGTTTCTTGTTGCTTCCTTTGGCGACTTGGATTTGCTGAACGGCTAGGTTGTGGAAAATGCTATTCAATGCTCGATTGCCTTGTCCACTCGCTTGGTCTTTGCCTTTACCGCCCGAACTAAAGCGGACAGGTGCAATTCCTGCAAATCGGGCTAGCTTGTCTGCGTTGGAGAAGCGGTTAGTATCTCCGATTTCTGAAACCAGTTCCGCCGCTGTTACGATGTTGATACCATCCATAGACTCTAGCTTGTAGTCTGTCTTGGCTAGCACCTTTCGAAGTTCACATTCAACTTGCTTGATGAGTTCCCGACTTCTCCGCATATCATGAACCATGCTAACGACTAAGAAATCACGATGTTCTTGGAGTTTGCGTTCGGTTGGCCCATCTTGCCTGACGACTTCTAGGATTTCCTCTGCCTTACGGGTGGAACAGGTATTATGGCTTGCTTTGCGAAGGTATTCAGCTAGTTCATCCGCCCCCACCGATGATAGATGATGCGGAGCAGGGTACTTCTCCCAAAAGGCAAGAGCCGCTTTACCATCAATGTCACAGAAGAACTTCTTGTATGAAGGATAGTGATAGCTTAACTGCTGATGCAGTTGGTTCTTGAGCATGGCTGCATGTTTGACGATAGAGTTCCTTCTTGCCACCACTTGCCCGATTGTCCAGTAAATATCCTGTGGGTTCGCATCAGGTAGTTCGTCCAATCTTGCGAGTAACACTTTGGCGATACAAAAAGCATCCCAACTATCACTCTTTTGCGTAGTCGCATTACTCATTCGTTCACTGTAGGATAATGCGGAGTTGACTTCCTTGACGATTTGCTTGTTCTCGACCAAGTGAACGGCTATTGACCTGCCGTTGCCGCCCGTATCCTCCAAGCCGTAGACAGGGGTCAAGCCTTTTGGCGTATGCTTCTTGACGAACTTCATCAACTCGTCAAAGGCAGACGGTTTATTCTCGATTTGGATTTCGCCTAACCGCTCATTCCAACAGTTGATGATAACTGCGGTATGCTGAGCCTTATGTAAATCCATTCCGACATAGATATGCGTTTGCTTATAGTGTGACAAAAGGATTCACCCCTGTTTACGGATTTGTAAGTAAGCTTGACGGTAGGTAAAGAATGGGTGCAACCTCAGTTCGAGCGTTAACCTTTCGGTTCGCAGTGGGACGCAAGCATCTCCATTCAATGTCCGTCAAAGGATGGCTTGATGTAAGCCCTCCGCTGATATATCTCCATAGCGGTATATACCGCTATAAAAATCACGTCTGTCTAATATTCGTTTGACTTGCACTTTCGTAAACATACTGTCTTGCTGTGTCTTAAGACCTTCTTCGTTCAATGATACTGCGATTTGGGTCAACGTCCATATTGGATGTTGTTCCTTTAGTTCAAATACTCTGCGGACGGTTTGGGCTTGCTTTTGGTGCATATACAATCTCCATCCTCGTTCGCTCTCCCTTGATGTTCTGCTGCTTTCTCTCTGATAACTCCCGCTTCTTGTCATATACCCGACAATAGCCATCCTCTTGACGCTGATGCTTCCCGTTATAATAGCGAGTTGCTTTATACAACCGTACCTTGCGACCTGTCTTAGACATGGTGAACAAGTTCTGTATCGGTACAGGAATATCGAATGCGACATCGCAACGAACAAATAGAACTTCCTTTGCGTAGTCTCGTATTTGTTCAAGCCAATGACGGAAGTAAACAAGAGACTTAGGGTAGGCTTCAATCCTCATCGTATTCTTACGAGTTTTCGGAGCAAATATCAACTTGTAGGAGATATGCAGGAAATGTTCTCCCGTATTGATTCTTATGCGGTATTGAAACCCTCTTTCCCCCACCGTCATCCTTATCCCGTAGAAGTCACAGATTCGCTTGTAGAACTCGTTAAAGAAATCCCAATGAACACCTGTAAAGTCAATGACAATGCGGTCAATAGTTACAGTTACCCCTTTCATATGCCGCCCCCTCCCGATTTTTTTGATGAATTTCGGGTTTAATTAGAGGGCAGGTGGCCAGCCTTTAACACATGACCTTCCCGTTGTGAAATGTTCAGTTAAGTCCTGACAATATAAAAGTCGGTCTATCCCTCCAATTAGTTGCGATAAACTTTTGGCTTAGATTGCCTTCCACCGTCTATATCGCAATAAGGTATTCTACAGTTGCGATGGATTCTGAAAAAACCGCAGATAAAGAAGATAACAAAAAACAGGTCAATCATGGAGGTATCTAACCATAATCGACCTGTTCAATGTATCGGCATAGCGTTATTTAGGGTATAAAATTCAAGCTTTGACGTGCGTAAAATCAGCTTCGAGAAATCTTTATACGGGTATTACATGGGTTAGATGTGTTATTGGTTGAATGATGGGTTCATTCGGCACTGGGTAGCCCCACCCAAGAAAAAACCTTGAGAGGCACGAAGCCAATCAAGGTTTGTAAATCAATTACCGTACAAGAAGCCAAGAAACTGTATTAAATTATCTCCACAGCTTTGTACTTCGCTTAAATCCATTCCAATGAAAGGGACTGACACAATCGGCTTATCATCACTTCTAGTATCAAAACAATAAGCTGTATCACTACCATCTGTACCAATAATCAACAATCCAGGTGCGAAATCTTGCACACCGTAGGCTTCATTCAGTTCAATTAACTCCTCGAGTTTCCAAAGTCTTAAATACGATTGACCGACCGACCCCTCACCACCATTTGAAATCATTAGGAAGTCAGAATACTCCTTAGGAAAGTTAAATTGAAGCTGCTCTTCCACATCTTGAATAGAGTTTACTGCCACAGGTTCATTTAATTCAAACTCCGTCAAATATGTCTTGATTTTTTCATCCATAGCTACCTTCCTTTACGGCTTCTTATTAATATTTCGTTGAAGATTGTTCCAATACTTGGTGTACTCTGCATGTTCTTTAGGTGTTAAAGGTATTTTATTCGCTTTATCTGTTGGACTTCCTCCAAATTTCACAGGGTGAACTTCATGAATCTGTTTTCCTTTGAGAGAAGAGTCTGCCTTATGAATAGCTTGGTTTGCATTGTTAGCGGATTTTCTTGCACCTTCATATTCCTTGCCCTCAAGTAATCTAAAAGGCCCTTGTGGTTTCGGACCATTTTTAGGATACCCATTCCAGTTGGTGACAGAAAACTCGCCTTCTTTAACAGTTTTACCCGTCCCCTTACCCGCCCCGCCACTGCTGGAGCTCCGGGCAGATACCTGGTTCGTATCCTTTTTGCTCGTGGACATATTTTTAGCGTTAGCCATCATATGTCCATAGGCCGAGCCCATT
>Ga0160464_100810_pt1 | contig 16968 bp, 12 predicted proteins | sample HID1971I_E11MG_FD_108275 | JGI IMG/M metagenome (GOLD analysis project Ga0160464, IMG submission 108275) | Enriched millipede-associated microbial communities from UW Madison campus, WI, USA - HID1971I_E11 MG | ecosystem: Host-associated > Arthropoda: Insects > Digestive system > Unclassified ... | reverse complement strand
TGGTCGTAGCGCCTTACTGGCTGCCCAACTGGCCGATCCCGGATCTCAAGAACAACGTGGAAGGCGCGGAGATGAAGCCGTTCCCGCTGCCGACGGTCAATGGCAAGTCTGCTTCGCGCGATACAACCTTCCTTCGTGGAGGAATGCTTATCAAAAAGGATTTTGAGCATATCGATGCGCTGTTCCTTTACTTAAACCGTATCTTCGGACGCATCATGAATGAGCCGGGCAGCGAGTTCGAGCACGGCTGGGCGCTCGATTATGACTACACGATCCTGCCTGACGGCACCGTATCGGTGTCCGAGGACGACATCCCTGGCGATAAGGTGTCCGTGTCGAAATACGTCCTGATCGATCCCAAAAACCCGTTCACGAATCTGCAGATGCTGGCGGACATCAGTCGCGGCAAGGAGCCTCAGACGTCGGTCGAGAAGCGCGTCGCGCAGGCTAATCCGGACACGATCCGGGCAGGCGAGATCGTCGTCGACGGCTGGGATAGCGGTTCGGCGATCGCACAGCAATTCACCGGCTCGCCGACGCCGGCGATGCAGTCGAAAAGCGGCATCCTGGTGAAGCTGGAATCCGATACGTTTATCAATATGATCTATGGCAAAAAACCGATCGATGACTTCGATAAATTCGTAGAGGAATGGAAGAGCATCGGCGGCAATGATGTGACTAAAGAGGCGAATGAGTGGTACGAAAATATGAAATAATGCGGTGAAGCAGCACATGGGAAAGGGGACTTCCGGAAGGCAGGCCCCTTTTCCGGCTTTGACCATCATCTGCAGAGAGGATTGCTATGCGAAATCTTACCCTAAAAACCTGGTTCCTGTTGGCCGCCTTTCTGACGGGGGCTGTGCTGGTCGCAATGACGGGTCTTGTCCTGTCCAGATCAGAGGGGTCGAACGGTTCGAGTGCGGTAGCTGAGGTGAATGGAGATGTAATTACTGCTAGCGAGTTGCAGCATTTCGCACGCATGCATCGGGCGTCGGTGATCGAATCGTTCACGACAGCCTTCGAAGCGACGTATGATGAAGCTTTCTGGATGACCGAATATAGCGACGACGCGCCGATCGAAACGCTTCGGGACCGGGCGTTGGACGATGCGATTCGGATGAAGCTCGAGCTCCGCTTGGTGTTAGAGCAGGGTATTGTTGAAAGCGTTTCCTATGAAGGCCTGATCGAGCAGATGGATCGTGAAAATGAGCGCCGCGCGGCCGCCGTTGCCCGTGGGGAGCCGATCTATGGACCCGTCCGCTTCGAGGAGGATACGTTTGTCGATTTTTATCGCAGCAAGATCAACACCGTGCTGAAGGAGATGCTGGCAGCAGACGAACTGGAGCCATCCGAGCAAGAACTGATGGACTACTATGAGCGGGTCATCCCGGATCTGCTGCCAACGCAGGATCGACTCGTCTACGATCAATATACGATCATCTATCGTACAGAGGGGAGGGATGAAGATCAGTCTAAGGAGGCTGCGCGCTTGATGGCTGAGCGGGTCCGCGCACAGATGCAGGATGGGACCGCGATCGATATGAACACTTCAGCGCCTGCTCCGGAGCTGAGCGCAAGCTATGAGCGGGCGCTTGTGCTCGATGAGGCGAATGCCTCGCGGATGTTCAAGGCGGCGAATGCGCTGTATGCGGCGTTGCGTGAAAGCGCTATCTCAATGAAGGTATCTGTCGTGCTCGACGATGTCGCCGAAGGGCGTTACCTCGTCGTCAAGGTACAGGAGCGAGAGTCGGCAGAGCCGGCAAGCTTCGCCGAGACGCGCGACCTGGTCAGGAAGCTATACCTGGAGGAAGCCTTCGAGCGTCATATCGATACACGAGTCAGCGATTCCGACATCCTGAGGCTGCCCGCACTCGAGGAGCAGATGTTGGCGATCGTGCAACCGAAGCGATAACAAGCTAGTAGAGCGAACCTAGTTGATGAGGAGGACGTGAATGATGAGAAGAGGACAACGCAGCCTGATCTGTCTGCTGCTGGCGATGGTGCTGTTGGTCGGGGGCGGGATGCCAGGCTTGCATACACAGATGGCGGAAGCCGAGGAGAGTGTCGGCACGGTCTATTATATCGACGCTCTGGGGGGCGATGATGCTCATCCGGGCACGAGCGAGGGCGCAGCGTGGAAGAGTCTGAACAAGGTGAATGCGACGACGTTCATGCCCGGCGATACGATCCGCTTCAAGGCAGGCGGCGTGTGGAAGGGCACCCTGCATCCCAAGGGCTCGGGAGCCGAGGGGAGTCCGATCGCGATCGACCGCTACGGCGAGGGGCCCAAGCCGCTGATCGCCGGAGACGGGGCTGCGGCTGCGGTCTACTTCTACAGTCAGGAGTACTGGGAGGTCCGCAATCTGGAGATTACGAACTACGCGGCTACTGCCGGGGAGCGACGAGGCATCCATGTCGCAGGCCACAGCGGCGGCTGGAACAATCCCAAGGTCTATCGCCACTTCGTCTTCGAGTATCTGGACATCCACAGCGTCAAGGGCAGTCTGGCGATGGACTATGCCCACAACGGCGGCATCATCATCTGGGACCCTACCTGGAATTACGTCGTCACCGACGTGACGATCCAGCACAACAAGATCTACTCGCTCGACAGCGTCGGGATCTATCTGAACGGCGGCAGCAAGCCGTATTCCTTCAATAACAAGGTCGCGGATAATGTCATCTACGACATCGGCGGCGACGGCGCATTCGTGTTGAACACGACCCATGGCCTAATCGAGCGCAATGTGGTCTACGATACGCACAAGCGAACCTCGGGCTACCATGTGCCGTTGTGGTTTTTTGAGTCGAAGGATTCGATCATTCAGTACAATGAGGTGTTCAATACGTATCCCGGAGGGGATGCGATGGCTTATGACTCCGACTACAAGAGCGACGGCACGATCATCCAATACAACTACAGCCACAACAACGCCGGCGGCATGTCGCTTGCTGTTAACGACGGTACCCAGACCGGGACCTTCAACCGCGGCACGATTATCCGCTACAATATTAGCCAGAGCGATCTGGGGGCGGTATTCAACTTTAGCGGGACGCCGGAGGATACGCAGATCTACAATAATACGGTGTATATCCCGCCCAACTCCACGACCAAGGTTGTCGACACGCTCTATTGGGGCGGCTGGGCGAAAAATCAAACCTACACCAATAATCTGATCGTCAACCTCGGCACCGGGGGCTATAACTTCGGCTCCAGCACAGGCAACGTGTTCGACAACAATCTGTTCTACGGCAACCATCCGCAGAGCGTGCTGAACCTCGACAGCAACAAGGTGGTGGCCGATCCGATGCTGGCTGCCCCAGGGACGGGACGGATCGGACGCGATACACTGGCGGGGTATCAACTGCTGGAGGGCTCCCCTGCGATCGGCGCCGGCAAGCTGATCGCGAACAATGGCGGACTGGACTTCTTCGGCAATCCGGTGTCGGCTGAAGGACAGCCGAATATCGGCGCCTACGAAGGGCCGGGCATCCCGGCAGGAACAGTGCCGCCGGGCGCGGAGATCGTCAACCTGCTCGTCAATCCGGGCTTCGAGGACGGCTTCGCCGGATGGGGCAACACCTATGGCGGCGCGGCGGTCGTCGATACCGACGTCCGCACCGGAGACCACGCGGCCAGGCTGACAAATGCCGTCTCGGGCATCGAGCAGACGATCGCGCTCAAGCCCAATACGATCTACAAGCTGTCCGGCTACGCCGCCAGTATGAACAACGGGCGGGTGCTGCTCGGCGTCAAAAATCATGGTCAGCCTGCCAAGGATGTGGCTTTCGGCACGGGATCGACGTATGCAGGAAGGGAGGTTGTCTTCACCACAGGACCTGTTGCGACAAATGCGGTCATCTATATCTACAAGCAGGATGCGGCAGGATCGGTAACGGTCGACGATCTGCTGCTGTACGAGTACGGCGAGATCGAGCCGCCAGCGACTCCTCCTGAGGTCGCGCCTGAGCCGTTGCCGGGCAAGCAAAATCTGGCGCGCACAGCCGCACTGACGGCAAGCTCCTACAATCCGCTCTATCCGCCATCGCTGGCGACAGATGGGTCGAAGATCATCGCCAGCCGCTGGATTACCGCTGCTGGAAGCCAGGCGCCGCACTGGCTGGAGCTGGCCTGGGAGGAGAGCTATGCGATCGATCGTGTCCGGGTATGGAGCGGCGCGGGCGAGGGGACGAGCAACTGGCAGATGCGAGACTTCCAGGTGCAATATTGGGAGGATGGCGAGTGGAAGCTCGCAGCTGAGGTAACCAATAATCCGATGGACGTCCGACTGGGTCAGTACAACGACCTAAGCTTCCCTGTCGTGAATACGGACAAAATCCGGCTGTATATTACGAACGGGACAGTGAGCCCGCAAATCAACGACAATCATGCGCGTCTGGTCGAGCTGGAGGTGTGGGAGCATGATCCGAATCCGGTGGAGCCGGAGATTACGCCAGTCTATGTGCATGCGATCCAGCTGACGCCGGAGAACCGGATCACGAAGCTGGATGTCGGTCAAAGCGTGGCGATCCAGGCTCAGGTGCTGCCGACCCATGCCGATGACCCCTCGCTGGCGTGGCGTGTCGAAGGGCAGGATGGGCTGGCAACCTCGCTGGCTTCGATCACTCCGCAAGGCGTGCTGACGGCGCTGGCAGCAGGGACCGTCGCGGTGGTGGCGGAGGCGAACGATGGCTCGGGGGTGAGTGAACGGACGTGGATCGACATCACGGAACCTCCTGCGTTGCCCAACGTCGCCTCGCTAGCGACGGTGACGGCGAGCTCCAGCCATGAGAGCGGCAGCTTCCCGCCGACCTATGCCATCAATGGCAACCGACATACAGCAGCCGACCGCTGGGTGAGCGGGGCGGAAGGCCCGCACTGGCTGGAGCTGGCCTGGGATCAGCCTTACGAGGTCGAAGGGGCGCGGCTGTGGAGCGGGCAGAGCGATGCCAAAGGAATGCAGCTCGCCGACTTTGAGCTCCAGGCGTGGGACGGCTCGGGATGGGTTACGGTCGCTTCAGTTACAGGCAATGAGGAGGATAATTACTTCGGACAGTTCGCAGAGCTGGCGTGGGAGCCGGTAACAACCGAGCGACTGCGGCTGTATGTCACGAAGGGCAATGCTAGCGCCGACGGCCGCGTCCGACTGTTCGAGCTGGAGGTGTATGGCGATGAGCCAGGGGACAACGGGTCTGAGCCGGAGCCGACAGCGTTGCCGATCCCTGCGGTGAGCGGTCCGGCATCCGCATATGCCGGGCAATCGGCGACATTCGAGGTGAGCGCGGCAGCGGGGACGACGGCGTATAACACGTTCAATGCCGTCGTCGCCTATGACCCTGCGGCGCTGACCTTCGCGACGGAGACGGGCAGCGACGGCATGACGATGCTCGCCGAGGAGGCGATCTCCGTCTCCCGTCCAGGAGTAGCGGTGCTCGGCGCTGCCGTCAAGACGGAGGCCGGGCTGATCAATGTGCTGCTAGGCGCGCCGGGCCAGGCGCTCGAGGAGGAGGGGGAGTGGTTCAGCCTCCATGGGCAGGTGCTGGAGCAGCCGACGCCAGGCGAGACGACGCTCCGGCTGGATAAGGCAGAGATCATCGACAGTGACGGCGAGGTGCAGACGCTGGCGGTCGGCGCAGCCACACATGTGATGACGATTAGTCTGGCGGATCTTGCCGCGCTCGGTGCAGCGATTGTAGAGGCGCAGACACTGCATGACAGCACCAGCACAGGCAGTGGGGCCGGGCAGGTGTCGACAGCAGCCAAGGCTGCGCTGCACAGCGCGATCCAGTCGGCGCAGGCGGTCTATGCAGACGGCGAAGCGGATCAGACCGCGGTCAATGCGGCGCTCAGTGCGCTAGGTACAGCGGTACAGACATTCCGTTCGAACATCATCCAGCCGCAGCCGATAGACACAGCAGCCTTGCAGGCGGCGATCGACACGGCACAGGCCGCGCATGACGCAGCGCCGACCGGCGACAAGGTCGGGCAGTATCCGCAGGCGGCCAAGACCAGTCTGATGACTGCGATCACAGCGGCTGAGAGCGTACGCACGGGTAATCCTTCGCAATCGGCAGTTAATGCGGCGGTAACGGAGCTGAACGACAAGCTGGCCGTCTTCCGGCAGCAGCGAGTGACGCTCGTCGCGGGCGAATCGCAGATCACGCTGCGCACCCTGTCGATCGTCTCGCGTTATTACGGCCTGACAGCGGCAGCGCCGAACTGGAGCGAGATCGCGGCGGCCGACGTGCTGGATCAGCAGGAGATCACGATCCAGTCGCTGGCAGCGATCGCTCGGATGGTGCTCTCCGACTGGTACTATGAATAAGTCGAATGGTATGGGCGCGACGGCTGTGGCGACGGTGTATCGCTTGGCATCGTCGCCAGTTATGAGGACGGGACCTTCCGGCCTCGTCAGCCGATCACGCGGCAGGAGCTGGCCGCGATCGCCGCGCGTGCGCTGGGTGCCAGGGCGTCAAGCGAGCCGGGGGCGCTGGCCGGTCTACGCAGATCGGCATCTGCTCGGGGAGTGGGCGGTGCGCCCGGGCGCTTACCTGACAGAGACGGGCATCCTGCGCGGTCGCACCGACCAGAGGCTGGAGTTGCTCGCGCGGACGACGCGGGCGGAGGCGTTGACGATTATCCTGCGGCTGCTCAAGTTCCGGGGGCAAGCCGGTTGATGGCTTCCATGCTGCACAGGGTGCTCGTTCTTTGCGAGGTGCTAAAGTATTGATGGTATCCTAAGTAGAGGCTGATTCGAGCGGAGCATGAGACATTCCGCCGTATCCGCCTCTTTTACTTATTGTTGGTCCAGTCGCTCTTTAAGTCTATCTTTTTCGAGTTCATAGGCATCATCAATTTCTTTTGTAATATTGTTTTGGCCAATGTAAAACCGAAGTTGAGGATTGTTTGCAGGAGTCGCGTTCGAGTGATAGGTTCTGTGCATCGGATCAAAGGTGACCTTTTCAACACGAAAGGGTTGGTTATATTTTGCCTCCAAGTATGTTTCAAACTCTTTTTTCAAAGTGTAGTATTTCAAAGGATTGCCGAAAAAAGCAAAGACGACAAAGCCAATGAACAGAACAAAGGAGAAGAGTCCAATACTTTTTCGCATCCGTGTCACCTAAAATCATCTCCTTACGTCTAATGCTAGCTGTGCTGAACGTATCGCTGCCTATAATATACCGCTGAGCTTACGTGGAGTATTTCCCCTAGTAACTAAAAGCCATCGCCGCAGTTCCATCGCCGCTCTAACGCTCGCCACAGCGCTTATTTCCGTTATTTTATGTGTTTAGAAATTCTTACGCTCGCCACGGCGCTTATTTGCGAGAAGTGGCCCCATTTGGCGTCGTTTGACCAAAATAAGCTCGCTGGCGAGCGTTAGCCTGCAAAAGGCTTTCTTATTGACCAAATAAGGTCGAGGGCGAGCGTTAGAGTTGCAGACAGGCAATAAGTATACCCACATTCCTAAAACCGCTCTGAATGCGATTACCTACTAAATAGAATGTCTACATTCCTAAGCTGACGCCTTCCATTATATCGTAACCTTCCATATTATAACAGACCGTGCCATGATCCTGTCAGCCCGCCTTCCACGATGCCCCCCACGAAGCCCTTCCCCCGCAAATTGTCATTGACTGGACGGCCCACATTCTGCTAAAGTATTAATACCTACCGAATTAATAGGAATTAAGGCATTGCCTATACAGGTTGATCGGACATACCGAAGGTCTGGGAGGGTTATCTACGTTGAATTTGAGGTTGCGCAGCCGCTGGTGGAGCTTTGGCTTCCGCAGCACCGTCATGCTTTATTTTATTATCCTGATCGTCCTGCCCATCATCGGCGTCTACGGTCAATCCTTCTCGCTCGGCTGGCAGCCTTTCTGGGAGAGCGTCAGCGATCCCCTGGCCTGGAAAGCCGTCCTGCTAACGATTCGTCTGGCGCTCATCGCGGCGCTGATCAATATCGCGGTCGGCACGATGATCGGCTGGGTGCTGATCCGCTACTCCTTCTGGGGACGTCGCCTGCTGAACAGTCTCGTCGATCTGCCGTTCGCGCTGCCGACCGCCGTCGGCGGCCTGATGATCCTGCTGCTGCTCGGACCGAATAGTCTGGTCGGCGATCTGGCCGGTTGGTTCGGCATCGAGATCGTCTTCCATGAGCCGGCGATTGTGATCGCGATGGTGTTCGTCACTTTCCCGTTCGTCATCCGGGCGGTGCAGCCGCTCCTCGAGGAGATGGATCGCTCCGAGGAAGAGGCGGCGTACACGCTGGGCGCATCGAAGGCCAAGACCTTCTTCCAGATCATCCTGCCGACGATGACGCCGGGCATCCTGAGCGGCGGTATGCTTGCCTTCTCGCGGGCGCTAGCCGAGTTCGGCGCTGTTGTCCTGATCGCGGGCAATATCCCGGGACGGACGCTGGTCGCTTCGGTCTATATCTTCGGCGAGGTCGAGAGCGACAACCCGCAGGGCGCTGCCGCTGTCTCGATCGTGCTGCTGACCTTGTCCTTCCTGATCTTGTGGATCGTCAATGTGATCCAGTCGAGGAGGGCGGGCGCATGAAGAAGTTATGGATTACGCTAACCTACGCCGTATTTACGATTCTGATCATCATCCCGCTGGTGCGCATCTTCATCGGCTCGTGGGAGGAAGGCTTCGGCGGCTTCGTGGATGCGCTTCGTCGTCCGCAGTCGCTGCATGCGCTATATATGACCGGCCTGATCGTCGTTACCGTTACCTTCATTAATACGTTGTTCGGCGTCATGCTCGCGCTGTACCTCGTCCGTGCGACGTGGCTGAGCAAGCGGCTGCGGCAGCTGCTCAACAGCATCGTCGATCTGCCGTTCGCGGTGTCGCCGGTCATCGGCGGCTTGATGATCGTGCTGCTGCTCGGACCGAATACGATCATTGGCAGCTTCTTCGGGGATCTGGGCTTCAAGGTCGTCTACGCCTTGCCGGGGATGATCCTGGCGACGCTGTTCGTCACCTTCCCTCTGATGATCCGCGAGGTGATGCCGGTGCTGCAGGAGATCGGCACACAGCAGGAGGAGGCGGCCTCGACGCTTGGGGCTTATCCGTTCTACACGTTCTGGAAGGTCACCTGGCCGTCGATCCGCTGGGGCGTCATCTATGGCGTCGTGCTGACGGTGGCGCGCTCGATGGGCGAGTTCGGCGCGGTGCTGGTCGTCTCCGGCAACATTATGAACAAGACGCAGACGGCGACGACGCTGGTGTACCAGGATGTCGAGAACTTCAACGTTCTGGCCGCCAACAGCGTAGCGCTAGTGCTGGCCGCCGTATCGATCGGACTATTGCTGATGATGGAGTGGGCCAAGAAACGAAAGGAGCACTAAGCCATGCATATCGAGGTCACGCAGCTTAACAAGCATTTCGGGGATTTCCACGCCGTCCGAGACGTCAGCTTTACGATCGAGAAAGGACGGCTGATCGGCCTGCTCGGCCCGAGCGGCGGCGGCAAAACGTCCATCCTGCGCATGCTCGCCGGACTGGAGACGCCCACCTCCGGGGATATCGTCTTCCACGGCAAGCGGGTCAACGACCTGCCGCCGCAGGAGCGGGGCATCGGGTTTGTTTTCCAGAACTACGCGTTGTTCAAGCATATGACCGTGTATGATAATATTGCCTTCGGCCTGAAGGTGAAGAAGCAGTCGAAGGAGCAGATCCGCAACCGGGTCATGTCGCTCGTCGAGCTGACCGGGCTGAAGGGCTTCGAGCATCGGCTGCCGCATCAGCTCTCCGGCGGTCAGCGGCAGCGGGTCGCATTTGCCCGGGCGCTGGCGCCGGAGCCGCAGCTGCTGCTGCTCGACGAGCCGTTCGCGGCGATCGATGCGAAGATCCGCCAGGAGCTGCGGACCTGGCTCAAGGAGATGATCGAGCGGCTCGGCATTACGTCGATCTTCGTCACGCATGACCAGGACGAGGCAATCGAGGTCGCCGACGAGATCATGATCATCAACAAAGGCCGGCTCGAGCAGAAGGGCACGCCTTGGGACATCTACAAAAGCCCGCAAACCCAGTTCGTGGCCAGCTTCATCGGCGAATCGACGATCGTCAGCGATGTGTCGAAGCTCAAGGGCTTCGAGCCGGCGGCGGACCGCGAAGGCGTAAAGGCGCTGATCCGCCCCGAGTATATCGAGATCGGCAAGCCGCATGAATTCCGCATTTTCTCGGCGACTGAGCCAGGACGCATCAAGCAGCTGCATTTTCGCGGCAGCGAGTGGATGGTCGAGGTTGTCGTCGGCGACACGACGCTCATCACGTACCGTTCGCTGGAGAAGGATATCCTGCATCCGGGCGACGAGGTGACTGTGCTCGTCCATCGCGCCTATCTGTTCACGGACGAAGAGAGCTGGATCATGGAGAACCGGCTCAAGGAAGATCCGATGCCGATCCATATCTAGGGTGTGTCTGAAAACCCGCTTGGGAAGATACCCCCTAGGCACTTATCCCGAATGAGAAAGCGTTGTGTATCGATATGCCCTTAGTTCATCATCCAATCCGGCAGTGGCTCGGACGAAGCGCGCTTGCTGTCCTGCTCGGCTCAGCGCTCATCGTCAGCGGCTGCAGCGGCTCGCCTGCGGAGACGGCAGAGGGAGAGCCGACCCCGCAAGGCGATGTCACGCTTGTCATCGGCGCGTATTCGGTCGTCAAGGACGCGATGGCCGAGCTGCTGCCGAGGTTCCAGGCCTACTGGCAGGAGGAGTCCGGTCAGACGGTCGCCTTCCAGGAGTCCTACGAGGCTTCGGGGACGCAGGCGCGCGCGATCGTCGGCGGCTTCGAGGCGGACGTGACCTTGCTCGCGATGGAGGGCGACGTCGAGAAGATCGAGCAGGCCGGCTTTATCACCCATGACTGGCGCGAGAAGGGCGCTAACGGCATGATCTCGCGGTCGATCGTCGTCCTAGGGACCCGCGAGGGCAATCCGCAAGGCATCCGCGACTGGCAGGACCTGACCCGTCCCGGCGTCAAGGTGCTCTACCCCAATCCGAAGACGTCCGGCGGCGCCCAATGGGACATCAACGCCATCTACGGCGCAGGCTTGAAGCGCTCGGAGCGCGAGCAAGGCCAGGCGGATCCGGCCTACGCCAAGCAGTTCCTGGAGCAGGTGCACGCCAATATCGAATCGTTGGACAAAAGCGGACGCGCCTCGATGGCTGCCTTTGAATACGGCGTCGGCGACGTCATCGTCACCTACGAGAACGAACTGCTCGCACGGATCGCCAAAGGCGTCCCCTACGATATCGTCATCCCGCAGGATACGATCCTGATCGAAAATCCGGCGGCGGTCATCGATGCGAACGTCGACAAGCACGGCACCCGCGAGGTCGCGGAGGCATTCGTCGACTATCTGTACAGCGAGGAAGCGCAGACGGTGCTGATGGACTACGGCTTCCGTCCGGCCAACGAGGCGCTGGCATCGGCTGCCGAAGCGCAGTTCACGGTGCCGCAGGGCTTGTTCGACATCGACTATCTGGGCGGATGGCCCGAGGTGCGGGAGCTGCTCTACTCTCGCAAGGGCGTCTGGTACCAGGTGCTCGCCGGGCTGTGAGCCCAAGCGATCGGCGCAGGAGCTGCCCTTCCCATTGCACAGCAAACACCCCTTTTGGCAACCCAATGCCAAGAGGGGTGTTTGCTGTTTGCGGCGATCTACTCGCAGGCGGGCTAGAGGTAACGGCTGATCGCTCCATCCGTGTCGGGCAGCCTAAGATGCCCCTGAGCGGGTTTGCAGACACGCCCTAGGGTGTGTTTGCATACTCGGAGGGTAGCAGATTGGGCTGAATTTTCGTTCCATGCCAGGAACTTTTGTGCAGTCGTACCGGGGGTACGGCAAGCAAAAGTGACGCCGCAGGGGGCGGAAAGGCAGCCTAAGATGCCCCTGAGCGGGTTTGCAAACACACCCTAGGTCAGCACCGGCCGCCCGAGCACGAATTTCTCGATGACGTGGCGTACGCCTTCTTCATTATTGGAGTACGTAATGTAGTCCGCGATCGCCTTGAGCGGCTCCACTGCATTGGCCATCGCTACGCCTAGCCCGGCAGCCTCCAGCATCTCGCGATCATTCCAGGAGTCGCCGATCGCGATGACTTCATCCATCGTACATCCGATGTGGCCGGCCATGAAGCGCAGGGCGTCGCCCTTGGTGCCTTCCTTGTGCATGAACTCCAGGTAATGCGGCTTGGACTTGGTAATGTGGACGCGATCGCCGATGAGCCGCGCCAGCTCGCGCGCGACCTCGTCGAGCAGCTGCGGCTCGTCGATGATCAGCATCTTGTTCATCGGCTGGCCGATCAGGCGCTCGAAGTCCGGCTCGACGATGAAGGGGATGTTGGAGAGGCGCGAATAGCCTTGCGCCCGTTCATTGTCCTCGCGCACATAGAGCTGGTCGTCGACGTAGAGCTGCAGATGCAGCCCCTTGCGGGCACAGTAGGCGAACAGCTCGCGCGCCGCATCGTCCGGGACACTGCGCTCATATAGCACCTCTCCGTCGATCAGCGTCTTGACGAGCGAGCCCTGGTAGGTGATGATCGGCACATTGAGCTCGATCTGACGAGCGATCTTGGCCGCCGAAGCGTACATGCGCCCGGTCGCGAGCGTCACTGTGACGCCTTGGGCGATCGCTTCGACGAGCGCAGCGCGCGTGCCCTCGCTCACCTGGATCTCGTCGTTCAGCAGGGTGTCGTCTACATCGATGGCAATCAGCTTGTAAGTCATCGGTTTCTCTCCTCTATCTCTAATTTCAACTAGCTTGATTGTATCGGAATTGCCCTATGCGCACAAGGCATGCGCGCCCTGCTTGAAGCCGGACGCCGAATGCGTTACAGTGATATCAGCATATCTGGAACGGAGGAAAGCGGATGTACCCTTACGACTCGCCCAAACGGCGCCAGCGGCGCGCTGCGCTGCTGGTACTCCTCTGTCTGGTCGTCGTTGCCGTCGGCTTCGTCGTCGGCCGTTGGTCGATGCTGCTGCAATATCCGATGCTGAAGGAGCCGGTCTTCCGCAATCTGGATACGACATATAAGGAGATCATGAGCGATTATCTGGACGGCGCAGAGCCGAGCAGTTTGCTGCACGGGGCTGCGGAGGGGATGGTCGCCTCGCTTGACGACCCTTACTCTACCTACTACACCAAAGAACGGGGCAGCAGCTACCTGGAACGGTATGAAAAGTCCTTTGTCGGCATCGGCGTGGAGCTGCGCCAGGAGGATGGCCGCTTCCTGATCGAGTCGGTCGTCGAAGGCGCGCCGGCCGAACAGGCGGGGCTGCTCAAGGACGATGTTATCATCGAGATCAACAATACGTCGCTGGAGGGCCGCTCGCTCGACGAGATCGTCGAGCTGACGCGTGGCGAGGAGGGGACCAAAGTGACGCTGACGATCGAGCGCGAGGGGATGCAGCCGCCGTTCGAGCAAGTGCTGGTGCGCGCCCCGGTGCCGGTCGTCACGGTCGAGCATGAGATGCGCGAGGACGGCATCGGCACGATCCAGATCATCCGATTTTCCGAGGATACGGCGACCGAGTTCGATGCGGCGGTGCAGGCGCTCCAGGCAGAGGGCATGCGCGCGCTCATCCTTGATCTGCGCATGAATCCGGGCGGACTGCTCCGTCCCGCGATCGAGATCGCCAGCCGGATCGTCCCGAAGGACGAGGTGATCGTGCAGGTCGTCTACAAGGACGAGCAGCATCATGTGACGCATCGATCCCAGCAAGAGGAGCCGTGGCGGCTGCCGGTCGTCGTACTCGTCGATCAGAACAGCGCCAGCTCGGCCGAGGTGCTGGCAGCGGCGCTCAAGGATTCGGCAGGCATCGAGGTGGTTGGCGTCAAAACGTTCGGCAAGGGCATCGTCCAGACGTTCCAGCAGTTCGAGGATCACTCGGTGCTGAAGCTGACCGAGGCGCAATGGCGTCGCGCCGACGGCAGTTGGATCCATGAGGAGGGCATTGAGCCGACGATCGAGGTGCGGATGCCGGACTATGCCTCGCTACCCTCGCTGCCCTCGGACATCGAGGTTGCGGTCGGCAGCTATGGTCAGCATGTCAAGACTGCCGAGCAGCTGCTGGCGACGCTTGGCTACGAGCCTGGCGAGCCGGAGGGCATCTTCGACGAGGAGACGAAGGCGGCGGTCCAGCGCTTCCAGCGGGACGAGGGCTTGCCAGCAGACGGCGTGCTGAGCGGCCGCGCCTCTTATCGGCTGGTGGAGCGGGTGCGCGACAAGGTGATCCGCGAGGACCCGCAGCATCAAAAGGCGGTCGAGCTGCTGACAGCCATCCTGGCTGTACAGGAGGCGGAGTAGTTGAGGAGAAGCGGGTTTTGTCCTTTCTGACACTGGACCCCAGTCCAGTTTTTACGTCCGACACCGGACGGTTTTTTTTCCATTCGCCTCCTATTATTATAGCTATAGGGGATGCCGCACGGTCATCCAATTCGCGTACGGGTGGAGAATGGAAGATGAACGAGAAGACGGTCTATATCATATTGTCGGATACGGGAACGCTGCTCTCGCGTTTGATCCGGCTATATACGCGCGCCGAGCTCAATCATGCCTCGATCGCGTTTGATGCGCAGCTGAGCGAGGTGTACAGCTTCGGACGCAAGCGGCCGGGCAATCCGTTTATCGGCGGCTTCGTCAAGGAAAGTCTGGGCGACGGTCTGCTCAGCCAGGGGGCTTGCGCCGTATACAGCTGCGATGTCAGCGAGCGAGATTATGAGCGGATCCGCGCCTACGTGCGCCGCTTCGAGGCGGAGCCGGACCGTTACCGCTACAATCTGCTCGGACTGTTCGGGGTGATGATGAGGGTGCGAGTCAGACGCCGGCATGCCTACTTCTGCTCCCAATTCGTCGCTTCTGCCTTCGAGGCGAGCGGGCGGCGGCTCGTGCCGCAATGCGCCTCGCTCACGACGCCTGCGGATCTCGAACGCTCGCCCTCACTCCAGCTCATGTTCCGCGGCGAGCTCAGTCGCTTCGAAGCGATGTGACGCTGGCGATAATCATAACGATAGACCAAAAAGGCCTGTCCCCGTCATACACGATGACGTGGGACAGGCCTTTATTCGAAGTGTAGCGCAGATTCGACTCCGGCATACCCGGAAGCGGGCGGCTAGTGTCAGTCGCTCCTGCCAGGGTGTGTCTGCAAACCCGCATAATCTGCCGCGTTCGGAGTATGCAGACTCGCTCTAGGGCGTCTCGCGGAATGGCTTCAGGAACGGCTTCGGGATGGCGGTCTCGAAGCGGAGCGCTTCGCCGCTAACCGGGTGCCGGAAGGCGAGCACGCGCGCGTGCAGACCGAGACGGCCGAGGATATTATTGCCGCTTGCGCCGTACTTTTTGTCGCCGACGACGGGATGGCCGATCTGCTCCATATGGACGCGGATCTGGTTTTTGCGGCCGGTCTCCAGCGTCACCTCGAGCAAGCTGTGGGTGCGGCTCGATTGGAGCGCCTTGTAATGCGTCACGGCATGCTGCCCGTCATTGGGCCGCAGGCTGGCGTACATCCGCAGCGTCTTGCTCTCCTTGAGCCATGACTCGATGCGTCCGCTCTGCTGGCGCACCCGTCCCTCGACCAGGGCAACGTAGCTGCGCTCGGTGACGATCTCCTGCCAGTCGTTCTGCAGGAGCTGCTGTACCTGCTCGCTGCGGGCGAACATCATGACGCCGGAGGTGTCCCGGTCGAGCCGGTGGACGACGAAGATGCGCTGCTTCGGGTCCTGCCGCCGCACATAGGCGGTGAGCTGCCGGTAAGCGGTCACTTGCTCGTCCTTGTCCGTGGCGATCGAGAGCAGTCCGGCATCCTTGTGGATGACGATGAGATGCTCATCCTCGTGCAGGATCGACAGGCCGACGAGCGGCGCGGTCTCGACCTGGCGCTCGCCGACGGTGACCGTCTGCCCCGGCTGCAGCGGGTAGTTGTGAGCGGAGACGATACGGCCGTCGACGGCGACCTGCTTGCGGGTGAGCAGCGATTTGACGGCATTGCGGCTCAGGCGGGCGTAGCGCTCGATCAGGAAGGGCAGCAGCTCTGCGGCTTCCCGCACGTCGTACGATTTAGGTCCGTGACTGCCGGGGGCTCCGGTTCTCTTCTTGGCTGGCGAAGGCTGCTTTGCAGCTTTGCGGGAGGGCGTGTTATGCTTGGATTGCTTCATGGTACGGACTCCGTTCTGTGGTGTTATTTTCCCTACTATAGCATGAAGTTCGATCGATTAGCTATCCCGGCCGCATGTCGGGAGGAGGAGAGATGTCGATATGGCTCACGAACCGGAACGTCCGGTCATCGAGGCGACAGGATTAATCAAGCGATACGGCAACTTCACCGCAGTGGGCGGCGTGTCGCTGGAGGTGAGGCGCGGCGAGGTGTTCGGGCTGCTCGGTCCCAACGGCGCCGGCAAGACGACGACGATGGAGATGCTGGAGGGATTGCGTCTGCCGGACGAAGGCAGCGCCCGCATCGCCGGATATGATACCCGCACCGAGTTGGCTCGCGTCAAGGAGGTAATCGGCGTACAGCTGCAATCGACGTCGCTGTTCGATCTGCTCACTGTACGCGAGATTACGGCGATGTACGCAAGCTTCTACCGGGTGCCGACGCTGCCGGTGGAGCCGCTGCTGGAGCGAGTGCTGCTGCGGGAGAAGCTCAATGACCGCGTCAAGCATCTGTCGGGCGGACAGAAGCAGCGGCTGGCGATCGCGTTGGCGCTCGTCAACGATCCTCAGGTTGTATTCCTCGACGAGCCGACAACGGGGCTCGACCCGCAGGCGCGGCGCATGCTCTGGGATATCATCCTCGGGCTGCGCGAGGAGGGCAAGACGATTGTGCTGAGCACGCATTATATGGATGAAGCCGAGATCCTCGCCGACCGCATCTGTCTCATGGACAGCGGGCGCGTCGTCGCGCTCGACACGCCGCGTCGGCTGATCGAGCGACTGGCCTCGGCCAGCGCCATCGAGTTC
>Ga0160464_100808_pt1 | contig 17035 bp, 13 predicted proteins | sample HID1971I_E11MG_FD_108275 | JGI IMG/M metagenome (GOLD analysis project Ga0160464, IMG submission 108275) | Enriched millipede-associated microbial communities from UW Madison campus, WI, USA - HID1971I_E11 MG | ecosystem: Host-associated > Arthropoda: Insects > Digestive system > Unclassified ... | reverse complement strand
CGGAACGGGTAGTGGTGCGTGCGCGAGCGGATGGTGCCGAGCACCTTCTCGGGCTCGGTGGTCGCGAAGATGAACTTGACGTGCTCCGGCGGCTCTTCGACGAGCTTGAGCAGCGCGTTGAAGCCCTGCGGCGTCACCATGTGCGCCTCGTCGAGGATGAAGATCTTGTACCGGTCGCGGCTGGGGGCGAATGTCGCCCTCTCGCGCAGGTCGCGCGCGTCGTCGACGCCGTTGTGGCTCGCGGCGTCGATCTCGACGACGTCGAGCGATCCACCGCCGGCGCGCGACAGCTCGACACAGCTCGGGCAGACGCCGCAGGGCACGTCGGTCGGGCCCTCGGCGCAGTTCAGGCAGCGTGCCAGGATGCGCGCGGAGGTGGTCTTCCCGCACCCGCGGGGCCCGGAGAACAGATAGGCGTGGCCGACCCGGTCACCGCGCAGCGCCGTCATGAGCGGATCGGTCACCTGGGACTGCCCGATCATCTCGCCGAACGTCTCGGGTCGGTAGCGGCGGTAGAGGGCTGTGGTCACCTCAACAGCCTACGGCGTGCCACCGACCTTCGGCGGGCCGGAGCGTCAGTCGAACGCCTCGATCACCGGGATCGACGTCGTGATCACGGGAACGGAGGCCGACATGCGGGTGCCGTCCTCGCGTCGGGCGTCGGCGAACTGCCGGAGCGTCGGACGACCGGGGAGCAGAGGACCCTGATCGGCCAGCGGCACGACGACCTCGTCCTCGACCGTCGCGATGTACGCGGCCTCCCGCACACTGAACGGAACCGGGGGTCCGCTGCGCACCTGTACGCGCAGCTCGTCCTTCGTCACCGTCACGTGCAGATTCGAGCCCTGCCATTGCAGCGGGAACGACAGCGACGGCCAGCTCGCCGGGAGCCGCGGGTCGAAGCTCAGGTCGCCGGCGTAGTCGCGCATACCGCCGAAACCGCACACCAGCGCTGTCCACACCCCGCCCGCCGAGGCGACGTGCACGCCGTCCGCCGCGTTGTGGTGCAGGTCGTGGAGGTCGACGAACAGCGACTGCTCGAAGTACTTCTGTGCGAGGTCCTGGTAGCCCACCTCGGCCGCCAGGATCGACTGCACGACCGCCGAGAGGGTCGAGTCACCCGTGGTCAGCGGGTCGTAGTAGTCGAAGTCGGCCTTCTTCTCCTCGGGCGTGAAGTGGTTGCCCTGCAAGAAGAGCGCGAGCACGACATCGGCCTGCTTGAGCACCTGGAACCGGTAGATCACCAGGGGGTGGAAGTGCAGCAGCAGCGGGCGCTGCTCAGCGGGCGTGTTGGCGAGATCCCACACCTCGCGCTCGAGGAACAGGGAATCCTGCGGGTGGATGCCGAGGCCCTCGCTGTAGGGGATGTACATGGCCTCTGCGGCGCGGTCCCAGGCTTCGGCCTCACCGGGCCCGAGGCCCGTGCGGTCGACCAGCTTCACGTAGTCGTCAGGGTAGCTCTCCCGGATCTCGCGCACGATCTTGGCCGCATAGCGCAGGTTGTAGCGCGCCATCACGTTCGTGTAGAGGTTGTCGTTCACGACCGTCGTGTACTCGTCCGGGCCCGTGACGCCGTGGATGTGGAAGGTCTCGATCCCGTCCCCGGGTGTTCCCTCGACGAGACGGGAAGCGCGCCAGAACCCGAGGGTCGCCCACAGTCGGGCCGTCTCGATCGCGATGTCGGCGCCCTCGCGCCGCAGGAACTCCTCGTCGCCCGTCGCGCGCACGTACTTGCCGAGAGCGAAGCTGATGTCGGCGTTGATGTGGTACTGCGCGGTACCGGCGGCGTAGTATGCCGAGGCTTCCTCGCCGTTGATGGTGCGCCACGGGAAGAGCGCCCCCGCTTCGTTGAGCTGCGCGGCACGACGGCGCGCGGCCGGGAGCATCGCCACGCGGGCGCGCAGCGCGTTGTACGCCCACCGCGGCGTCGTGTAGGTGAGGAACGGGAGCACGTAGATCTCGGTGTCCCAGAAGTAGTGACCGCTGTATCCCGACCCCGAGACGCCCTTGGCGGGCACTCCGGCGCCGTCGGCGCGTGCCGACGCCTGCGCGAGCTGGAACAGGCACCAGCGCGTCGCCTGCTGCAGATCGTCGCGTCCGCCGATCTGCACGTCGCTGCGCTCCCAGAACGCGTCGAGCCATTCCCGCTGGCGACGGAACACGGTCTCGACGCCCTCGTCGGCCGCACGGTCGAGTGATCGACGGCAGCGGTCGACGAGCTCACGTGGGGGCACGCCTCGCGACGTGTGGTAGCTGACGAGCTTGGTCACCGTGATCGGCACACCGGCCTTCGCCTGCACGCGGAACACGTTCTTCGCGATGTCGGGCTCCACGAGCGTGCGGGCGTTGTACTCGTTCTCGGTCTCGACGATGTGGTCGGCGACCACCGCGACGGTCATGCCCGAATCGGCGACGCGGTACGACAGCGCAGAGCGCAGTCCGTCCTGCCAGTGCTCGGCGGGCTCCAGCACGCGGTCGGCGATCTTCTCGGCCTTGCGCGGGTCGAACGCAGCCGCCTTCGTGCCGATCGGGGTGCCCGCATAGACGCCGGCGCCGTCCTGCCGGTTGAGCAGCTGGCAGCTGATCGTCACGGGGGCGTCGGCGTTCTCCACCACGACCTCGAGCCGCAGGACCGCGAGGTGGCGCTCCTCGAAGCTGACGATGCGCTCGTCCCGCATGCGCACGCGCTTGCCCGAGGGCGTCTCCCAGACCACGTGGCGCTCGAGCACACCGGTGCGCAGGTCGAGGGTGCGCCGGTACTCGCGCACGTCGGCGTCGTCGAGCGAGATCGGCTCATCGTCGACGTAGACGCGCATGACCTTCGCATCGGGGGCGTTGACGATCGTCTGGCCGACCTCGGCGAAGCCGTAGGCCTGCTCGGCGTGACGGATCGGCCAGGTCTCGTGCAGCCCGTTGATGAAGGTGCCGTGCTCCTGGGCGCCCCGCCCCTCGATGTGGTTGCCGCGCAGGCCGAGGTAGCCGTTGCCGACGGAGAACAGCGTCTCGCCGACGCCCTCCTCCGAGTAGTGCGTGTCGATCAGACGCCACGGGTCGACGGGGAAGCGGTCGCGGTCGATCATGCGGTCTCCGGGATGTCGGTGCGGGAAGAAGGAAGGAAGACGGCGAGATCGTCGACCACGACGGTGGCGCCGGCGGAGCGCAGGGCGTCGGCACCCGTGCCGCGGTCGACGCCGACCACGGTCGCGAAGCCTGCTGCGGCAGCGGATGCGGCGCCGGATGTGGCGTCCTCGACGGCGACGGCACGAGCCGGGTCGACGCCGAGGGCCGTGGCACCGGCGGCGAACATGTCGGCGGCGGGCTTCGAGGCGAGTCCGTCGCGCTCGGCGACGACGCCGTCGACGACGATCCGGAAGAAGGAGCGGAGGCCGGCAGCGCCCAGGACCTCTTCGGCGTTCTTGGAGCTCGACACAACGCCGAGCGGGATGCCCGCGGCGTGCAGGCTCTCGACCAGCGCGAGCGAACCGGGGTACGGCGCGATGCCCTGACCTCGCAATGACGCGGCGAACGCGGCGTTCTTGCGGTTGCCGATGCCGCACACGGTCTCGGCCGACGGGTCGTCGTCGATATCACCCCAGGGCAGCTCGACGTTGCGACTGTGCATCAGGCTCGCGACGCCGTCGTAGCGCTTCTTGCCGTCGACGTAGTCGTAATAGTCGGTGTCGGTGTAGGGCGGGGTGATGCCCCATCGCGCGAACACGTCGTCGAAGACCGACTTCCAGGCACGCATGTGCACCTCGGCGGTGGGGGTGAGCACGCCGTCGAGGTCGAAGAGCACGCCGTCGGCGTGGAACAGGTCGGGCAGTGCTTCAGGCACAGAGCCTCCAGGAGAAGGGCGATCGTCGGGCCGGCACCTCTCCGTGCCACTGTGCAAGCGTAATGCGGTGGCGCGCCACGGGGTAACCCCCGCGGACGGATCAGAGCAGCTCGGTGGTCTGCCGCGCGATCTGCAGCTCCTCGTCGGTCGGCACGACGAGAACCGTCACCGGGGACGCGTCCGTCGAGATCCGGCGGATGCCGCGCGCTCGAGCCTCGTTCCTGGCGCGGTCGATGGCCACACCCGCGAAGCCGAGCGTGGCCATCGCGGCAGCGCGCACCGGTGCGGCGTTCTCCCCCACGCCCGCGGTGAAGGAGATCACATCCACTCCCCCGAGCTGTGCGATGTAGGCACCCGCGTAGGCGCGCAGCCGGTGCACGTACACGTCGAACGCGAGCATCGCCGCTTCTTCCCCTGCTTCGACGCCCGCGAGGATGTCGCGCATGTCGCTGCGCCCGGCCAGTCCCGCGAGCCCGCTGCGGGTGTTGAGCAGCGAGTCGAGGTCATCGATGGAGAGGCCGGCGCGGCGCGACAGGTGCACGAGCGCCGCCGGGTCGATGTCGCCGGAGCGCGTGCCCATGACGAGTCCCTCGAGCGGAGTGAGACCCATCGAGGTCTCGACCGAGCGGCCGCCGTCGACCGCGGTCACCGACGCCCCGTTGCCGAGGTGGAACACCAGCTGGCGGAGGTCGGTGAGGTCACGGCCGAGGAACGCGGCAGCCGACTCGCTCACGTACTGGTGGCTCGTACCGTGGAAGCCGTAGCGGCGCACCCGATGCTCTGCGGCGAGCGCGGCGTCGATCGCATAGGTGTAGGCGGCGGGCGGGAGCGTCTGATGGAAGGCCGTGTCGAACACCGCGACGTGCGGCACCTCGTCGAACACGGCCCGTGCGGCGAGGATGCCGGCGAGGTTCGCGGGGTTGTGCAGCGGCGCGAGCACGGCGAGCTCATCGATCTGGCGCTCCACGTCGGCGTCGATCAGTGTCGGAGCGTAGAAGCGGGCGCCGCCATGGACCACGCGATGCCCGACCGCGACGGGGCGGTGCGCGTCGAGCGACGGTCCGTGCGCGGCGAACTGCTCGCGCATCACCTGAAAGGCCGCGGCATGATCGGCGATCGGTCGCTCGCTGCGATAGGTCGCGTCGAGCATGGTCGGCACGGCCTCGCCGTCGCCCTCGGGGCGTACCGTGTGCGCCACGGGGCTGAGGTCCTGACCGATGCGCTCGATCAGTCCGCTCGCGAGCAGGTTCTCCTGCTCGATGTCGATCAGGCTGTACTTCAGCGACGAGGATCCGCTGTTGATCACCAGGATCGCGCTCATGCCGCACCCTCCGTCTGCTCGGCGCCCTGCGCCTGGATGGCGGTGATCGCCACCGTGTTGACGATGTCATCGACCAGGGCGCCGCGGGAGAGGTCGTTGATGGGCTTGTTGAGCCCCTGCAGCACCGGTCCGATCGCGACGGCTCCGGCCGAACGCTGCACGGCCTTGTAGGTGTTGTTGCCGGTGTTCAGGTCGGGGAAGACGAACACGGTCGCCCGTCCGGCCACGGCGGAGCCCGGGAGCTTGGCCTTGGCCACGGCCGCATCCGCCGCCGCGTCGTACTGGATCGGGCCCTCGACGGGCACTTCGGGGGCACGCTCGCGTACGAGGGCGGTGGCGGCGCGCACCTTGTCGACGTCGGCCCCGGATCCGGACTCCCCCGTCGAGTACGACAGCATCGCCACGCGCGGGTCGATGCCGAACTGACGAGCGGTCGTGGCCGACGAGATCGCGATGTCGGCGAGCTGCTCGCTGGTCGGGTCGGGGATCACCGCGCAGTCGCCGTAGACGAGCACCCGGTCGGCGAGCGCCATGAGGAACACGCTCGAGACCACGTTCACGCCCGGCTTGGTCTTGATGATCTCGAACGACGGGCGGATGGTGTGCGCGGTCGTGTGGGCAGCGCCGGACACCATGCCGTCGGCAAGCCCGAGATGCACCATCATCGTGCCGAAGTACGACACGTCGGTCACGGTGTCCGCGGCCTGGGCGAGCGTGATGCCCTTGTGCGCTCGCAGGCGCGCGTACTCCGCGGCGAAGCGCTCGACGAGTTCGGGATCGGTCGGGCTGAGCACCTGGGCGGCGGTGATGTCGATGCCGAGCTCGACGGCGCGGGCACGGATGGAGGCCTCGTCTCCGAGGATCGTGAGATCGGCCACCTCCCTCGCGAGCAGCGTCGCTGAGGCGCGAAGGATGCGATCGTCGTCGCCCTCCGGCAGCACGATGCGTCGCCGGTCGGCGCGGGCGCGTTCGATGAGTCCGTACTGGAACATCAGCGGCGTCACGACATGGGCCTCGGCGAGACCGAGTTGTTCGGTGAGCTCGGCGATGTCGACGTGGGCCTGGAAGAGCCCGAGCGCGCGGTCGTACCGGGTGCGCGAATCGGCGGAGATGCGTCCCCGGGTGCTCATCACACGCACCGCCGTGTCGTAGGTGCCGAGGTCGGTCGTGATGATCGGCACCGAGGAGGCGAAGCCGTCGAGCAGACGCACGATCGGCTCCGGCAGCGGGAACGGACCGTTCAGGATGATGCCGGCGATGCGGGGGAACGTCCCGGACGAGTCGGCGAGCAGCGCAGCCAGCAGCACCTCGGTGCGGTCGGCGGGAATCACCACGACGGCTTCCTCGGTGAGTCGCGGCAGCACGTTCACCATCGACATGCCGGCCACGACGATCGTCAGCGCTTCCCTGGTCAGGCGGTCGTCATCACCTTTGAGCAGGGTGCCGTCGACCGCGGCGAGGATGCCGCGGATCGACGGGGCCACGAGCGCGCGGTCCTCGGGGATCGCCCACACCGGGGTGGTCTCGGCGGGGAGGGCCGCATGCACGGCGTCGATGATGTCGTCGAGCGCTTCGGGGTCGGCGCGGTTGACGGCGACGGCGAACAGCTCCGCCCGCTCCTCTGTCAACTCGGACAAGGCGAGGGCGGCGATCTGCGCGATCGCCGCGGCGGGGCGCGCCGTCGTGGTTCCCAGCTGCTCGGCCTGACGCTGCTGGTCGCGGCCGCTGAGGACGAGGAGCACCGGCGCTCCGAGGTTGGCGGCGATCCTGGCGTTGAATCCGAGTTCGGCGGGGCTGGCGACATCGGTGTAGTCGCTGCCGATGACGACGACCGCGTCACACTGCGCCTCGACCGCCTTGAAGCGCGCCACGATGGTCGACAGCGCGCCCTCGGGATCTGCTCGCACATCGTCGTAGGTGACGCCGATGCAGTCGTCGTAGTCGAGGTTCACGCCGTCGTGCGCGAGCATCAGCTCGAGGATCTCGTCGCGGGCCGTGACGGAGCGGGCGATGGGACGGAACACGCCCACCCGCGGCGAGACGCGCATCAGGGCGTCGAGCGTCCCGAGGGCGATCGTCGATTTTCCGGTATGGCCTTCGGCCGAGGTGATGTAGATGCTCTGCGCCACGACTTCAGCTTAGGCGTGGCGTCCGTGAACCCACCGAGCGTCTCACCGGGTCTAATCCCCGCAACGTCACTCGCACGGACCGGACATCGCGTCGACGACCGCCGTCGCATCCGCCTGGAATCGCGAGTAGTAATCGCGGTCGGTGTTGATCTGCACGCGGTGGATCGCGTGGGAGGGCTCCATCGTCTGCCAGTCGGGGAGCCGTCCGAGACGGTCGAAGAACAGCGTCGTCGCGGTCGCCGGGTCCATCCGCTGCTCGGCACTCCCCCACCACTCCTGCTGCTGGAACAGGCCGATACTGGTCGTGCGCGTCCCGTCGGGGTTGGTGAATCCGCTCGTCTCCCAGTCGCCGTAGTCGATGTTGCGCAGACTGCTCTCGCCCATCGCCGTCATCACCCCGAGGATCTGCCCCTCCCGCGCGAAGCCGAGCGTCCCCGCCGTGCGGATGATGGTCGCGGCATTCTCGAGCTGCTCACCGCTCCAGCCCTCGACACCCGCCTCGGGGAAGGTCTGCGGATCGTCGATGCAGATCGGGGCGGGATCCCGCGCGAGCCCGATCGGGATGAGGACGAAGAGACAGACCACGACGGCGAGCGCACCAGCCGAGAGCAGCACCCGCTGCAGGATCTTCCGCCGACGCAGGCGGTTCGCCGCCTGCCGTCGAGCACCGGGCCTGCGGCGCCTCCCCGTGCTCTTCGTGGTCTTGCGTCTGCCCGCCCGCTTCGTGGTCGCCCGCCTGCGCTTCGCTCGCGATGCCGGTGCGGCACTCATGGCCTGAGGGTTCCCCCGGCTGGTCGAGGACGGCGTCCGACGAGAGCCGCGATGCCGCCCCCGACCGCGCCGAACAGGTGGCCCTGCCAGGAGATGCCCTCGGCGACGCCGAAGACTCCGGCGAGCATGGATCCGCCGTAGAGCGCGATGACGACGACCGCGATCACGGCGTAGAGGATGCGATGCGCGACGCGACCGGGTGCGAACACCCGCATCACGACGTACCCGAAGTAGCCGAAGACCAGCCCCGACGCGCCGACGGTCAGGGTGCCGGGGGCGTTGAACACCCAGGTGCCGATGCCGCCGACGATCGCGACGATGGCCGTGACTGCCCAGAACCGGCGCGTCCCCTCCACCGCCACGAGACAGCCGAGCACTAGGAAGGGCACGGAGTTGCCGATGAGATGCTGCCAGTTCGCGTGCAGGAGCGGACCGAGCACGACACCGCCGAGGCCGGAGACGTCCCACGACCGCAGTCCGAAACCGGTGAAGGAGCCGGGAAGGATCGCGTCGACGAACTGCACCACCCACATCGCGAGGAGAAGGAGCACCGGCGAGGCGAAACGGCCGAGCGGATGCTGCGTCTTCGGGGGCGGGGTGACGGTCACCGGACGATTGTCGCAGGTGCAGCCCGGAGGGGACTGAGCGTCTGCCCGGGAAAGACAGCGGGCAAAGAAAATGACTCTCCGCGCACCCAGCAGAGCCCGGTTACCCTTGCTGCGTTTCCGCCCTGGGGGAATTGGCCTGGATGCCGCCACGCGGAGAGCCGTCAACCATCCTAACCCGACCGGCGCGATGCTCCGAACCGCACCTCGCCTTCCCCTGCATCCTCAGGGGAACCTGCCAGAGCGATGCGTCCCGTGCAGGGTTACGATCGAGTCACGCGCACTGCAGCGCCGATGTGAGAGGGAACGCATGCCAGAGAACGCCCCCGTGATCGCGGTATCGATGGATGCCGAGAGGTTCGCCGCGCAGACATCCGCGATCCTCGGCTCGATCGGCCAGGTCATCGACGGCAAGCCGGACGCCGTGCGCAGCGCTCTCGTGTGCCTCCTCGCCGAGGGGCATCTGCTCATCGAAGATGTTCCCGGAGTCGGCAAGACCATGCTCGCCCGGGCGCTGGCCGCGAGCGTGGATGCGACGGTGCGCCGCATCCAGTTCACCCCCGACCTGCTTCCCGGTGACGTCACGGGCGTCTCCGTCTACAACCCCGTGGATCGCGAGTTCGAGTTCAAGCGCGGCGCAGTGTTCGCGCACATCGTGATCGCCGACGAGATCAACCGGTCCTCCCCCAAGACGCAGTCCGCCCTGCTGGAGGCGATGGAGGAGGGCCAGGTCACGGTCGACGGCGCCACGCATCTGCTGCCTCAGCCGTTCCTGGTCGTCGCGACCCAGAACCCCCTGGAGATGGAGGGCACCTACGCCCTCCCCGAAGCGCAGCGCGACCGTTTCATGATGCGCATCTCGATGGGCTACCCGGATGCCGCCGCCGAGGCGCTCATGCTCCGCCAGCGCGATGTCGTCAGTCCGCTCGCCGCCGTCTCACCCGTCGCAGACGCGGCATCCATCGCCCAGCTCATCGCCTGGGCGCGTTCGGTGCACGTGGCCCCCGCCCTCGAGGAGTACGCGGTCGCCCTCGCACAGGCCACCCGCTCGGACCCCAACCTCCACCTTGGAGCGAGCCCCCGGGCCACCCTGCAGCTGGTCAGGGCCGCGAAGGTGTGGGCCGCCCTCGACGGGCGCGAGTACGTGATCCCCGACGACATCACGGCACTGCTCATCCCGGTCCTCGCACACCGTCTGCTCCCGGCGCGCGGCGCACATCGCGCCGGCGCACAGCCGGTCGAGGCCGCCCTCACCCAGATCGTCGAACGGGTGCGCGTCCCCGTGGCGACGCGCTCCTGACAGAGCACATCATGCGAAGACGTCGATCCCTCACCGGCCGTGGTGCCGGAGCGCTCGTCGCCGCTCTCGGCTGCATGATCGCCGCGAACCTCCTCGGCACGCGCATCCTGCTCTATATCGGCGTCTTGCTCGCGGCGGTCACCCTCTTCTCGCTCCTCGCGGTCCGGCTGCCGCGACGATCCGGCACCGTCACTCGTCAGATCTCGACCGACCTTCTCACGGTGTCCGAGACGTCGCGGGTGACCGTGCGGTTCTCGCTGCGCGCCATCCGCGTGCCGCGGGGGCTCTGGCATGATGTGCTCCCCGATGCGGTCTCCGGCGACTCCGGCGGCGAGTATCCGCCGGAGACCGGACAGCTCAGCTACCTGATCACCGGCGTCCGACGGGGCGTCTGGCCGCTCGGCCCGCTGATGCTGCGCACGGTCGATCCGTTCGGTCTGGCGCAGCGCGAGCAGGCGTTCGGAGAGACCCGAAGCGTGACGGTCGTCCCCGAGGTGCTGGCCCTCGCCCCGCTGGCCGTGCGGGTCGGGGCCGCAGGCGGGACCGCGCACACCTCGTCGACCAGACTCGGACAGGGCAGCGACAATCTCTCGCCGCGGGGATACATCCCCGGTGATTCGATGCGTCGCATCCACTGGCGGGCGACGGCGCACCGCGGTCAGCTGATGGTGCGCCAGGAAGAGGAGGAGTCCAGCCCCGACGCGGTGGTCGTGCTCGACCGGAGCGCTCGTCGCTGGGACGCCGCGGGAACGGCGGCCGATCCGGCATTCGAGGCCGCCGTCTCCCTGTGCGCCTCCGCGGCCGTGCATCTCGCTTCCGAGGGCTACAGCGTCGACGTGCTCGACAGTGCAGGAACCCTGCTCGGCGCGCTTCACGGACACGAAGACGACCGCGACGGCCTGCTCGCGGCTCTCGCGATGGTCACGCCGCGCGGTGAGAGCCGCGACCTGATGGCGCTCATCGGCGGAACCCCACCCGGCCCGCTGGTCTACATCACCGGCCGCCTGGACGAGGAGGATGCCGCCCTGCTGCGTTCGGCGGGAGCCGCTGCGCCGATGCTGTTCAGCACCGAGCTGCTCCCCGGCGCCACCGAGGCCTCCACTCGACACGGATGGACCGTTGCGCCGCTCGGGGACGACATCTCCGCGGCCTGGGCCGACGCGGTCTCGGCCAGGATCGGAGTCGGCGATGTTCCGCGCTGAGCACGCTCCACCGGCATCGGCAGCCGTGCACAGGCCCGCGTTCTGGCACCGAGACCGTGAGGAGCCGGCCGGGATAGTCGGCACCGGGGCGCTCGCGGCTATGGCGGCACTCGTGGCGATGTGGCCGTTCACCTCGGTCATCTCTCCCGGGGCGTGGTCCCTCACCGTCATCACGGTGATCGTCGCCGTGGCAGGTACCGGGATGCTGACGCGGCACCTCCTGCGACGACGATCCGAGTGGGTGCAGGACCTCGTTACCCTCGCCGTGCAGGTCGTGATCGCCATCGCCGCCGTGACGCTGCTCATCGCCGGGGACACCGCCATCTTCGGGATCATCCCCACCTCCGCGACGCTGACGCTGTTCGGAGTGCTCGGCGCATCGGCGGTCGAGGCCGTCGTGTTCGGCTCCGCACCGCTGGACCCTTCGCCCGGCCTCGCGGCCGCGATGGGTGTCGGTTTCGCGGTGGTCGCGATTCTCCTCGACCACCTGGTGACGCACCGTTCGGCGGTGCTGGCGGTCCTGCTGACCGGAGTCGTCGGCGCGGTGCCGATGATCGTCACACTCGGCGATACGAACGTCGTGTGGTTCGTGCTCTTCGGCGCGACCGCCCTCCTCCTCCTGCGATACACCGCGCGGAGGCATCCGGAATCCCCACGCCGCTCCTCCACGTCGCTCGCGGTCGCGGTCGGAGCCGCCGCGCTGGCGACGACCGTGGCCATCGCCCCGATGCTGCCCGTGACGGCGAGCCTCGCCGGCAACGGAGTCGGCGTCACGGTCGACGCGTCGCTGCGCCTCGGCGACGACCTGCGTCAGCCCAACCCGGTCGAGGTCCTCACCGTGGCCGCGAAGGGCGACACCGCACCGTATCTGCGTCTGACCACGCTCTCCCGCTTCGACGGCCGTGTGTGGCAGCCGGACGACGGCGACCTGCAGTCGCAGAACGACGGATTCGGTCCTCCGGAATGGGGCGAGGACATCGCGACGGAGGAGCAGAACACCTCGATCCGCGTGCTGCGGATGTCGAGCGCCTGGCTCCCCGTGCCCTACCCCGCCACCGCCGTGCAGGGACTGAGCAACGCGTGGAGGATCGCCCCCGAGAACCGCACGCTCTACTCCCGGGGTGCCGACGCCGTCGGAAACGACTACACGGTCACTTCCTCGCGGCTCATCCCCACCCTCGAGCAGATCCGCGCGCTCGACGCCGCCGCGCCTGTCGTCGATCCGGACGCCGAGCCGGTCGAGCTTCCCGGCATCATCGCCGAGCTCGCCGACGAAGTGACCGCAGCGGCGAGCACCGACTACGACCGGCTCATCGCGCTGCAGAACTGGTTCCGGTCGCAGTTCGCCTACTCGCTGGAGACACCCGTGGAAGAGGGCTTCGACGGCACGGGAGCAGAGGCCGTCGCGGAGTTCCTCGAGGCGCGATCCGGATACTGCGTGCACTTCGCCGGGGCGTTCGCGCTGATGGCGGAGAGCCTGGGCATGCAGGTGCGCATCGTCGTCGGGTATCTTCCCGGCTCGATGACCGACGAGAAGCGCGGCAGCGAATCGGTGTTCTCGGTGACCAGCGATCGCCTGCACTCCTGGCCGGAGGTGCTGTTCCCCGGTCTCGGGTGGGTGCCGTTCGAGCCCACGGCGTCACTGGGTGTGCCCACGGCTTTCCGCCCCGGAGTGACGCAGGGCAGCGGCACCGGAGGCGCGTCGACGCCGGCCCCGTCTACGGCACCGCAGGCCGAGCAGACGTCGGGGCCCGAGGTCGATCGCAACGATGCCGGTGGCAACACGGCAAGTGGCGACGACCTACGCCGCCTCGACTCGACGCCGGTCGTCTTCACCGCACTCGGCGTCGTCGTGCTGCTCCTGCTTCCTGCGTTGATCCGCCTCGTCGAACGCCGCATACGCCTCAACCGGGCGCGCCGTGGAGATCCGGCGGCGGCATGGGCCGAGCTCCGGGACACACTGATCGACCTGCAGATGCCCGTATCGGACGCCGACACTCCGCGCGTGCGGGCAGCCGGTCTGGTGCAGCGGAACGGCGTGGGAGCGGAGACGATGCGACACCTGACCGATGCGGTCGAGCGTTCGAACTACGCGCGCTCCGGCGAGGCGACGGACGATCTCGCCGCACCGCTGGGCGAGGTACTCGGGAGCCTGCGGCAGAGCGCCGACCGGGCGACGAGGGTGCGCGCGGTCCTCATGCCGCGTTCGCTGTATGCGCCGCGAGCCGCAGAGCCCGGCGTGACGGTCTGACCCATCGGGCGGCTCCTGGCCGGGCCGCTCCTGGTCAGGCCGCTCCTGGTCAGGCCGCGTGGGCGGTGCAGGGCACGGCGACGCAGTCTTCGCACACCACGAACTGCGATCGACACGACAGGTCGGGACAGTTCGCGGTGCGCTTGGTCGCCGCTCCACACCCGACGCATTCTCCGATGACGGCTGCATGATCGGAGAAGTCGACGGACCCCCGACCGTCGAAGACGTAGAGCGACCCGTCCCAGAGGCCGTCGTCGCCGTATTTCTCTCCGTACCGGACGATGCCGCCCTCCAGCTGGTACACCTCGCCGAAACCGCGGGCCGTCATCAGACTCGACAGCACCTCGCAGCGGATCCCGCCGGTGCAGTACGTGACAACGGGCTTGCCTTTGAGATCGTCGTAGACGCCCGAGTCGAGAAGCTCGACGAAATCCCTGGTGGTCTCCGTGTCGGGCACGACCGCACCGCGGAAGCGACCGATCTGCGCTTCGAGCGCGTTCCTGCCGTCGAAGAAGACCACGTCATCGCCGCGCTCGTCGATCAGATCGTGCAGGTCTTCGGGCGTCAGACGAGTGCCGCCGCCGACCACGCCGTTCTCATCGACCCGGAGCTCACCCGGGGCACCGAACGACACGATCTCTTCGCGCACCTTGACGCTGAGTTTCGGGAAGTCGATGCTTCGACCCTCGGCATCCACCCCGGTGCCCTCGCTCCATTTGATGTCGGCGTCGGCGAACGGCCGGTAGGAACGGAACGAACGCAGCCACTTCTTCAGCGCACCGATGTCGCCCCCGAGGGTGCCGTTGATCCCGTCCTTCGAGATGAGCAGACGTCCGCGCAGGCCCAGCGCCTCGCCGAGGTCGCGCTGCCAGACACGGATGGCCTCGGGGTCGACGAGAGGGGTGAAGGCGTAGAAGAGAACGATCTTGGGTGTTGCCACCTAGGGATCCTACGTCGTCGACCTCGGTGCCGATCCGAACTCCCGCCGATGCCGCGCGTGGCCGCTACTTCACGTCGCGCTTCATGAACGAGACGCCCCCGGCGAGGAGAGCCAGCAGCACCCATCCCGCCGTCACCCCTCTGGCCTGCCAGCCGTCGAGACGGTCCTCCGGCATGATTCCCACGGCGGCGACGTCGAACCCCACGGCCTCGAGCATCACGAGGGGCGGAAGGAAGGCGGCCACGGCACCCCAGAACACCGTGAGAAGCAAGGCTGCGCTCATCGACATGGATGCCACGAAGAGAGCCACCAGATGCACCTGCACGACCACTCCCAGTCCCAGCCCCCAGAGCCCCGCGACCGCGCCGAACGCCAGCGTGCTCCCGACGGCAGACCACTCCACCGCTACGCCGCCCATCGTGACGATCAGTGCGAGGTGGCCGCCCAAGGCAGCCGCGAGAGCCACGACTGCTCCGCCGACGGCCGCGGCGGGCACTCTGGCAAGGAAGAGCGCCCACCGCGGCTCCATCGTCAGGCGCTGAGCGATGACTCCATCGCGCCGGTCGATCGTGTAGCGGAAGGAACCGTAGACGGCCGCGAGAACTCCGCCATACGTGGCGAGCATGACGTGGAACGGCTCGATGAACGCTGCTCGGGCGTCGGCCGGTGCAGCCGCGATGTCCGGCGGGACGCTCGTCGCCAGGGAGAGCGACATCACGAACGCCGCGGCCACCATCCCGAGCAGCACGACGTCGCCCGTGAGACTGTACGCCTGGACTCGAAGCGCCCTGCCGATCACGCGAGGCCCCGGCGTCCTCTGAGCCAGGCGAGGGCGACCAGCCCGATGGTCCATGCGAGTCCGACTCCGAGGGCTGGTGCGAACTCGAGCAGTCGATCCTGGTACCCGGGGACGCCCAGTGCGGCGATGGCCAATCCGGGCGAGAACCTCGCCACCTCCGGCGCCGTGCGCAACAACGCGAAGTCCACGACCATCGGAAGGACGAGAACCAGCGCTGCCGTCGCGTAGTAGTTCCGGGTGATCCAACCGACGGATCCGCCGAGGAACGCACCGAGGACCACACCGACCAGAGCGCCGGTGTACAACTGCCACGAGTCCGGGGTGAGCGTGAGCGTCAGCCCGTTCTGCAGCAGCACGACGGCGACACCCACTGTCCAGAGAATGAAGATGCAGACGGACAGGGTGACCGCGGCGAGCGCCCCCGCAACCATCTTTCCCCAGAACGCGCGACGGAAACCTACTCCGGTGAGTGTTCTGTCCATCGAGGCGTAGTAGTACTCGCGGGTGACCGCGTACGCACTGACGAATGCCGCGGAGATGACGGACCAGGCGAGCGGCTCCAGAAGACGAGAGGTGGCGAGACTCGAATCGACACCGACGAAGTCGAAGCGGGAGCCGTCGGAGAACAGCACGAAGGCAGGCATGAGAAGGGCGACGAGGTAGACCGGCAGGACCGAGGGCCCGCTGACTGCACGTAGCGCCTCACTGCGGATCGCGTTCTTCATGCGGTCGTCCCTCCCACGAGATCGAAGTACTTGCTCTCGAGCGAGTCGGTTTCGCTCGAGACGAGGTCGCTCAGCCGCCCGGCGAAGAGCGCACGCCTCTTGATCACGACGACCTCATCCACGAACTGCTCCAGTTCCGCCAGCTGATGGCTGGCGACCAGCACGGTGCCGCGTTCGGCGAATCCCCGGAGGAACCTTCGGAGCCACCGGATGCCATCGGGGTCGAGCCCGTTCGCCGGCTCGTCCAGGATGAGCGTCCGAGGGGATCCGACGAGAGCGGTGGCCAGGCCGAGTCGCTGGGCCATCCCCGTCGAGAACGTCTTCACGCGGCGACGCGCATCCGCGGTGAGCCCCACCTCCTCGAGCACCTCGTCGACACGGCTGCGAGCCGCACCGGCCGCCAGCCGGGAGATCTCCAGATGTCTCCTCGCGGAGATACCCACCTCGAAGCCGAACCCATCCATGTGGACGCCGACGTGCGAAGCGGGGTCGTCGAGCGCAGAGAAGGGCACGCCGTCGATGACGCTGTCGCCGCTCGTCGGGGTCAGCAGGCCGACGAGCGCTCGCAGCGTCGTCGACTTCCCCGCCCCATTCGGTCCGAGAAGGCCGACGACCGCTCCACGTGGCACGACGAATGACAGCTCCTCGACGGCTGTGCGGTGGCCGTACCTCTTCGTGAGTCCTCTGACTTCAATGGCGTGATCGTTCATGCTCATCCTTCTTCCTCTCTCTCGCTCTGAAGAGTCGACAGGGGGAGCGTCACGCCCGTCGTCCAGAGCGCCTGCCACAGGTTTCCCACTCCGATCTCGACGCGTGCCTGCCCCGTCGACGGCAGCCTCCCGCTCTCCTCGGACACGTCCACGCCGGCGACGATCACCGCGGGGACCGACACACCGTCTGCCTGGACCGGGAAGAGCGCATCGAGTGGCGCCGTCGTCGGTCTCGGTGGCTCTGGCCTGGTCGTTCCCGCGCCGACCGTCTCGTTCGCAAGAATGCCGTTGCTCATCAGGACGACAGGGGCGCCGTACGGTATCTCCCCCTCGGCGTCCTCCCCCGCCTGCAGAAGCACCACCTGGCCGCCGTGCGTGGAGAAGCCGAACGTGGATGTCGACGGCACCGGGATGACGAGGCCGACGATGGCGATGCTCGCGACGAGT
>Ga0160464_100803_pt1 | contig 17127 bp, 15 predicted proteins | sample HID1971I_E11MG_FD_108275 | JGI IMG/M metagenome (GOLD analysis project Ga0160464, IMG submission 108275) | Enriched millipede-associated microbial communities from UW Madison campus, WI, USA - HID1971I_E11 MG | ecosystem: Host-associated > Arthropoda: Insects > Digestive system > Unclassified ... | reverse complement strand
CGCACCTGCTGGCCCCGTTGGACCTGGGTTTCACCACCTTGCGCAACCGTACCCTGATGGGCTCGATGCACACTGGCCTGGAAGAAAAACCCGGTGGTTTCGAGCGCATGGCGGCCTACTTTGCCGAGCGCGCCCGTGGCGGGGTGGGCCTGATGGTCACTGGTGGCATTGGTCCGAATGATGAGGGCGGTGTGTATGCCGGTGCCGCCAAGCTGACCACTGACGAAGAAGCGCAGAAACACAAGATTGTCACCCAGGCCGTGCACGAGGCGGGTGGCAAGATCTGCATGCAGATCCTCCATGCCGGGCGCTACGCCTACAGCCCCAAGCAGGTAGCACCCAGCGCGATCCAGGCGCCGATCAACCCGTTCAAGCCCAGGGAGCTGGATGAAGAGGGCATCGAGAAGCAGATCCAGGATTTCGTCACCTGCTCGTTGCTGGCTCAGGTCGCCGAATACGACGGCGTGGAAATCATGGGCTCGGAGGGTTATTTCATTAACCAGTTCCTCGCTGCCCACACCAACCACCGCACCGACCGCTGGGGCGGCAGCTTTGAAAATCGCATGCGCCTGGCGGTGGAAATCGTGCGCCGTGTGCGCGAAGCGGTAGGCCCCAACTTCATTATTATCTTCCGCCTGTCGATGCTCGACCTGGTGGAAGGTGGCAGCGTCTGGGAAGAAGTCGTGCAGTTGGCCAAGGCCATCGAGCAGGCCGGCGCGACCATTATCAACACCGGTATCGGTTGGCACGAAGCCCGTATCCCGACGATCGCCACCAAGGTGCCCCGTGGCGCGTTCAGCAAAGTCACGGCCAAATTGCGCGGCGCGGTGCAGATACCCCTGATCACCACCAACCGCATCAATACCCCGGAAGTCGCCGAGCGGATCCTGGCCGAAGGCGATGCCGACATGGTCTCGATGGCGCGACCGTTTCTCGCCGACCCGGAGTTCGTCAACAAGGCCGCAGCCGGGCGCGCCGATGAAATCAATACCTGCATCGGCTGCAACCAGGCATGCCTGGACCACACCTTCGGCGGCAAGCTGACCACCTGTCTGGTCAACCCGCGGGCCTGCTATGAAACCGAGCTCAATTACCTGCCCGTCAAGCAGATCAAGAAAATCGCGGTGGTCGGCGCCGGCCCTGCCGGTCTGGCCGCTGCCACTGTTGCCGCTGAGCGTGGGCATCAGGTGACCTTGTTCGATTCCGCCAGCGAGATTGGCGGCCAGTTCAATATCGCCAAGCGTGTGCCGGGCAAGGAAGAGTTCTTCGAAACCCTGCGTTACTTCAAACGCAAATTGCAGACCACCCACGTCGAGCTGTGCCTGAATACTCGCGTGAATGTCGAGCAACTGGTGGCGGGTGGTTATGACGAGGTGATCCTGGCCACCGGTATCGCGCCACGCACCCCGGCGATCCCGGGCGTCGAAAACGCCAAGGTCTTGAGTTACCTGGATGTGATCCTGGAGCGCAAGCCGGTGGGCAAGCGTGTGGCGGTTATCGGTGCCGGCGGCATCGGTTTCGATGTATCGGAATTCCTCGTACACCAAGGCGTGTCTACCAGCCTGGATCGCGAGGCGTTCTGGAAAGAGTGGGGCATCGATACCCAACTGGAAGCACGTGGCGGTGTGGCAGGGATCAAGCCCGAGCGCCATGCACCGGCCCGTGAAGTGTTCCTGCTGCAACGCAAGGCCTCCAAGGTCGGTGACGGCCTGGGCAAGACCACCGGCTGGATTCACCGTACCGGCTTGAAGAACAAACAGGTGCAGATGCTCAACAGTGTCGAGTACTTGAAGATCGATGATCAAGGCTTGCATATCCGCGTCGGCGCCGAGGGCGAACCGCAGGTGCTGGCGGTGGACAATATTGTCATCTGCGCCGGCCAGGACCCGCTGCGCGAGTTGCGCGACGGCCTGGTCGCCGCCGGCCAGAACGTGCACCTGATCGGCGGTGCCGACGTGGCCGCCGAGTTGGACGCCAAGCGCGCCATCAACCAGGGCTCGCGCCTGGCTGCCGAGTTGTAAGGCGACAACCGGGGCGGTGTTAGACTACCGCCCCTTTTTTCATGCAGATGCGCCCACATGGGTCCTTTCGACTGGCTGCCCCACGCGCCCCTTGAACCTTTGCAACTGGATTGGCTGAACGGCATTGAGCTGGCTGTGCTGCGCCTGGACCGTATCGATCCGCTGATCAGCGGCAACAAATGGTTCAAGCTTACTGAGCACCTGGCTCAGGCTCGCGCTATCGGCGACAAAGGGGTTATCAGCCTCGGCGGGGCCTACTCCAACCATCTGCACGCATTGGCGGCGGCGGGCAAGCGCTTTGATTTTCCCACGGTCGGCCTGTTGCGCGGCCATCCCCAAGACACTCCCACGGTGCTCGACCTCAAGACCTTCGGGATGCAACTGCATTGGTTGGGCTACGGCGGTTATCGGGTGCGGCATGAGCCGGGTTTCTGGCTGCCCTGGCGCGAGCAGTATCCCGACCTTTATCCGATACCCGAAGGCGGTGGCGGTCTGGACGGTGCGCTGGGCTGTGGGGTGTTGGTGGAGCAGGCGCGGGCGCAGTTGAGCCACCTCGGCTGGACGGATTACGACGCATGGTGGCTGGCGGCGGGCACCGGTACTACTCTGGCCGGGTTGGTGCTGGCGGAGGCCGGCGCGCATCCGGTGTACGGCGCAATGGCTGTGCCGGATGATCATGGCGTGGCGCAGAATGTGAGTGCGATTGTGCAGACCGGTTATGAGTTGCTGGACGCCTGCCGTGGCGGCTTTGCCAAGGTCGATCCGCTGCTGCTCGACTTTATCGAGCGCACCGAACGGGCCTGCGGTGTGCCACTGGAGCCGCTCTACACCGGCAAGGCGCTGCTGGCATTGAAGCAACAGATCGAGGCCGGACGCTTTGCCCCCGGCACGCGCCTGATCTTCATCCACACTGGCGGCCTGCAAGGCCGCCGAGGTTTCCTGTAGGTGTCAACGGGTGGGATTGTGCCCGCCCGGCATCATTCGCAAGGCAGTGTTATCGCGCATCACATAATGGTGAAAGATCCCCGCCAGCGCATGCAGACCGATCAGCCAGTAACCGATCTGGGCGAACAGCACGTGCCAGCCTTCAATCTCCTCGGCCAACGCCTTGTTTTCTGCAATCAGCGGCGGTAACTCCATCCCATAGAACATCACCGAATGCCCCTTGGCACTGACGATCAACCAACCGGCAATCGGCAAGCCGATCATCAACGCATACAGCGCCCCATGCATCAGCTTCGCCAGCATGCTCTGCCATGGCGGCGGTGCCGGCACGATCTTCGGCGCCACCCCCAGGCTGCGTGCGAACAGGCGCAGCCACACCAGCACAAACACGGTAAGTCCGAACATAAAGTGCATTTCCACAATCAGCGTGCGCGCACCGCTGCCTTTGGGGAACTGGCCGCGTAACTCAATGCAGGCGTAGACCACCGCCAGCAGCACCACCATCAACCAGTGCAACGCAATCGACATGGTGCTGTAGCGCGTATCGGAGTTTTTCCACGGCATCGCTTTTTTCCTCACTCATCAGGGCATACCTCCGCTCTTTAGCGACGGAGTACGTTAACTGTATGCCCGTTTTGAGCGCTTCGCTCGTTGCCAATGCCGTTGCCTTGATCCTGGTCAGTAACTTTGCGGCATTTCCCCGCGTGCCAGGCGTGCGTTGATGTCGGCGATGACATTCGGCAGGTCGTTGATAGTGTCGATCAGGTAGTGCGGGCGCGAGCCTTCGAACATCGTTTCGATGCGCTGACGCTCGCTGGCCAGTGTGGCGCTGTCCAGAGCGCGAAATTGCTCGTAGGTCAGGCCCAGGGCATTGCCCGAGCAGGTCAGCGCCACCGTCCACATGCCGGCGCGACGGCCTTCGAGGATGCCCGGCACGGTGTCGTCGACCTTCACGCACGCGGCCACGTCATCAATGCCCAGGGCGATCACATTGGCCAGGGCCTGGGCCGGCCACGGGCGACCGTTGGGGACTTCGTCGGTGGCGACCACATGGTCGGCGACATAGCCGTTGGTGGCGGCCAGGGCCACGACCTTGTCCATCACTTGCTTGGGGTAGCCGGAGCAGGAGCCGATCTTGATGCCTTGCGCCCGCAGCGCTGCAATGGTGTCGAGGGCGCCGGGGATCAGCGCCGAGTGCTCGGCGATCTTCTCGATCTGCAGCGGCATAAAGCGCTGGTAGATGGCGGTCACATCATCATCGGTCGGCGTGCGGCCGAAGGCCTTGCGGTAGCGCTCGGCAACTTGCGGCTGGTCGCAGAGGGTGCGGATATGGTCCCATTTGCCCATGCCCATCGGGCCACGGGCTTCCTCGATAGAGACTTGCACGTCGAACTCGGCAAAGGCCTCGACAAAGATCTGCGTGGGCGCGAAGGAGCCGAAGTCGACCACGGTGCCGGCCCAGTCGAGGATAACGGCCTGGAGGGTGTTGGGGTTTTGATAGTTCATGGTTCAGATCCTGTGGGTAATGAAACTCATGTAGGAGCGAGCTTGCTCGCGAAAAACTCCCGGGCATCGCGTTGAGTCAGAATGCCCGCCTCATCGTTAACGGTCTTCGCGAGCAAGCTCGCTCCTACACATTTTTTGCAGCACCTCGGCGATGGCCTTGACCGCTGCGCGCATGCCGGCCGCGTCGACATGGCCGATGCAGCCCACGCGAAAGGTTTCCACCTGGGTCAGCTTGCCCGGGTACAGGATGAAGCCCTTGGCCTTGACCCGTTCGTAGAAGTCCTTGAACTGGTAGCGCGGGTCTGTCGGTGCATGGAAGGTGACGATGATCGGCGCCTGGATCGCCGCCGGCAGAAAGCTGCGCAGGCCCAGCGCGGCCATGCCATCCAGCAGTGCCTGGCAGTTGTCCGCGTAGCGTTGATGGCGGGCGGGCAGGCCGCCTTCCTCAGCGTATTGCAGCAAGGCTTCATGCAGGGCGGCGACCACGTGGGTCGGCGGGGTGAAGCGCCATTGGCCGGTCTTGACCATGTAGCTGTGCTGGTCGAACAGGTCCATCGCCAGGGAATGACAGTTGCCCTGGGCGGCGGCCAGCGCATGTTTTTCCGCGAAGACAAACCCCATGCCCGGCACGCCTTCCAGGCATTTGCCGGAGGCTGCGATCAACGCTTCGAACGGGACTTCGCGGGCATCGATCGGCAGCGCGCCGAATGAACTCATGGCGTCGATGATCAGGCGCTTGCCGTGGTGTTTGACCACCTGGGCGATCTCCGGCAGCGGGTTGAGAATGCCGGTGCTGGTTTCACAATGAATCAGCGCGACGTGGGTGATGGCGCTGTCAGCGCGCAGCAGGCGATCCACATCGGCAGCGGTGGTGGGCTCGTCTTCGGCGGTTTCAAAGGTGCTGAACGCGCGGCCAAGCACCTCGCAGATCTTCGCCAGGCGCTTGCCATAGGCGCCGTTGATCAGCACCAGCACCTTGCCCTCGCGGGGCACCAGGGTGCCGATGGCGGCTTCGACGGCGAAGGTGCCGCTGCCTTGCAACGGCACGCAATGATGGCTGTCAGCACCGTTGAGGATCGCCAGCAGCTGCGTGCAAACGCTGGCGGTGAGCTGGTTGAAGCGGTCATCCCATGAGCCCCAATCCACCATCATCGCCTGGCGGGTGCGGTTCGATGTGGTCAGGGGACCAGGGGTCAACAGGATCGGCGCGGCAGTGGTCATCTCAAATCCTCGCAAGGTGTCGGGGTTGAAGCTACGGCGCCTAAATTGCAGTTTGGCTTGTTATCAATCAAATTGTTTGTTGTTATGCGAGCTATCAGTGAGGCCGATAACTATGAATCTGTTCCAACTGCGTGCATTCGATGCGGTGGCCCGCGAGGGCAGTTTTACCCGGGCAGCGGCTCGGCTGTTTATCAGCCAGCCGGCTGTCACCGGGCATATCAAGGCGTTGGAGGAGCACTACCAGATCCCGTTGTTGCGCCGTACCGCCCGGCGCGTGGAGTTGACCGAGGAGGGCGCGCGCCTTGCAGCCATTACCCGGGCAATCTTCGGTTTGGTGGACGAGGCGCAGACCATGCTGGAGGCCAACCGCCAGTTGCTCACTGGGCGCCTGGAAGTGGCGGCCGACGGCCCGCACTTGGTGATGCCGATGATCGCCAGCCTGCGCTCGCGCTACCCGGGCATTACCGTGAACCTGCGCTTGGGCAATGCCCAAGAAGCCCTGGCGGCGCTGCTGTCCGAACATGCGGACGTGGCGGTGCTCACCGAGGTGGAGCCACGCAATGGCCTGCACTTGCAGCCTTTGGACGAGTCACGGATTTGCGCGCTGGTGCCGGCTGCGCATCCGTGGGCAAACCAGCCCGAAGGCATTCAACTGACGCAATTGCACGAGGTGATCATGGTGCTGCGAGAGCCCAGCTCCATCACTCGGCGCACTTTTGACGACGCCTGCCTGGCCGCGAATGTGCAGCCCAAGGTGCTACTGGAGTTGGACAGCCGTGAAGCCGTGACCGAAGCCGTTGCGGCTGAGCTGGGCGTGGGAGTTGTGTCGTCGATGGAGGTCAGCCCGGACCCGCGTGTGCAAGCGGTACCGATCCTGGGCGATGGGCTGCTCAACCGGCATATGCTCGGCTGCATGGAGCGGCGCCGCTCGCTGCGCTTGATTCAGGCATTTTTCGAATTGGCGTGAAGGCTCTCACGCACTATTTCCAAAAAGCTCGCCACCACCCGGCGTGAGCTCTGTTCCTTCAGGCACACTAGGGTTTCCTTCATGCGCTGGGTGCAATCGCGGATCGGCATGGCGTACACCCGTGCGTCGGCGCCGAACTCGGCCGCCGACACCACGCCCACGCCAATGCCCACCACCACCGCCTCGCGGGCGGCTTCGCGGCCTTCCACCTGTATCGCCGGGCGAATGCGCAGGCCGGCCTGGCTCATTTCCTGCTCCAGGGTCTGACGGGTGACCGAGCCGATTTCGCGCAATACCAAGGGTGTGTCGTCGAGGTCGGCCAGGCAGATCGACTCGCGTCCGGCCCAAGGGTGGTTGCGTGCGACAAACGCCAGGAGCTGGTCGTCGGGCAAGGGCAGCGACAACAGGCGCGCATCGTCGACATCGCGCCCCAGCAACGCCAGGTCAGCCTGATAGTTGTACAGGCGAAACAATGATTCATCGGTGTTGCCGGTTTCGATCTTCACGCTGATTCCGGGGTACAGCTGGCAGAAGCGCGCAATCTGCGGCAGTACGTGCACCGGGGCATCCACCGCCAGGGTGAGGGTGCCGGTAAGCAGGGCGCGGGAGTCCTGCAGCAATTCCTCGGCTTCGGCCTCGATCACAAACAGCCGTTGAGTAATGCCCAGCAGGCGTTCACCGAGGTCGGTCAGGCGTACCGAGCGCTTGTTGCGGTGAAACAGCAATACGCCGAAGCGCTCTTCGAGTTTGCGTACCTGGTCGGAAATCGCCGGCTGGGTCAGGAACAGCCGCTCGGCAGCCCCGGTAAAACTGCCATGGACGGCCACCGCGTGGAAGGCCTTGAGCTGGGCATGGGAAACCGACATGGCAGGTCCTCTTACAAGCTGGGCTTATATTTGAAATACGATAAATCGATTTTACCTATTAGTCAGCCATTGCTTTGATGCACCTCAGTCGCCGTAGGTTGAGTCCTACAACCTCGGTGGCCATGGGCGCAGGCATACCGCACCCATCTGACCAATGTTGCGGCCCTACGGCCCGGCATTGCAGTGCTCAACCATAAAAACAACAGGCGTTTTCTTTCGATTCTGCCGGCACACTCACACCTGAGGTCAGAACCACCATGAATATCCCTATGGGTAGCATCAAGCGTTGGCGCGTGCAGATTTTCGCCATCACCTGGCTGGCGTACGCCGCTTTCTATTTCACCCGCAAAGCATTTTCCGTGGCGAAGCTGGGGATCGGTGACGACCCGGGTTTCCCCCTCGACAAAATGATGATGGCCAACCTGGATGGCCTCTACCTCGCCGCATACGCCGTGGGCCAATTCACCTGGGGCATGCTCGCCGACCGCTTCGGGCCACGGGTGGTGGTGCTCGGCGGCTTGCTGATTTCCGCTGCCGCGGCGCTGGTGATGGGCACGTTCGCCACCTTGCCGGTCTTCGTCACCTGCATGTTGATCCAGGGCTTGGCGCAATCCACCGGTTGGTCGGGGTTGTGCAAGAACCTTGGCAGTTTCTTCGCGGCCCAGCAGCGCGGGCGGGTGTTGGGGCTGTGGAGTTCGTGCTATGCCTTTGGGGGCTTGGTCGCCTCGCCGTTTGCCGGCTGGTGGGCGTATACGCTGATCGGCAGTTGGCACGCGGCGTTTATCTCCAGCGCCGCAGTGGTGGCGGTGGTGGCCGTGCTGTTCTTTATGTTCCAGCGCAATACCCCGCAGGACGTAGGCTTGCCGGCGGTGGAGCCCGAGCCGGTCTTGAGCGCCGAAGAGGCTGCTGCTGAAAAGCACATCAGCGTGCTCGAACCATTGCGCGCAATCCTGCGCAACCGCACGGTGTTGACCTTGGGGCTGGCGTACTTCCTGCTCAAACCGGCGCGCTACGCGATCCTGTTGTGGGGCCCGGTGATCGTCTACGAGCAGATGCCATCGGTGGGCAAGGTTGGCGCCGCCATCGTGCCTACCGCGTTTGAACTGGCCGGCTTGCTCGGGCCGGTGCTGATCGGCTTGGCCTCCGACAAACTGTTCGGCGCCCGGCGCATGCCCGCCTGTGTGCTTAGCCTGCTGGCGCTGACCGTAGCCTTGGCGTTATTCATGGGCGCGCTGCACACCGGCAGCGTGGTGCTGGTGATGGCCCTGTTGTTTGTGATGGGCCTGACTCTGTACGGCCCTGATTCGATGATCAGCAGCACGGCGGCCATCGACTTCGGCACCGCCAAGGCCGGCGCCACGGCGGCAGGTTTTGTCAATGGTTGCGGTTCGGTGGGGGCGATCCTTGGCGGCTTGCTGCCGGGCTACTTCGATACCGTCACGGTATTTATCGTCTTTGCCGGCGCGGCGCTGTTTTCGTCGCTGGTGCTGATGCCCTACTGGAACGCCAGGCCTGCGGTACTGGCCCAGGTCGGGGACTTCGTCCCTGATCGCAACGTCACAGGCAAACCCCTGCGCACCTGAGGCACCTGGCCGGTTTTTTGGTGGATTAGAGTGTTTTTGCCCTATAAACTCTGCCCCCAAAGCGCCGGCCAGTAGACGTTTCGGCGCCATGGATAGTAGAGAGTGAGTCATGGGCGCACAGTGGAAAGTCAAACATAAAGAAGCGGCAGCCAATGCCAAGGGCAAGATCTTCGGCAAGCTGGTGAAAGAAATCACCATCGCCGCCCGTAACGGTGCCGATACCGCGACCAACGCGCACCTGCGCCTGGTGGTGGAGCAAGCCAAGAAAGCCTCGATGCCCAAGGAAACCCTGGACCGCGCGATCAAGAAGGGCGCCGGTCTGCTCGGTGAAACCGTGCAGTACCACCGCGTGACCTACGAAGGGTTTGCCCCGCACCAGGTGCCGTTGATCGTCGAGTGCGTGACCGACAACATCAACCGCACCGTGGCGGAAATCCGCGTGGCATTCCGCAAGGGCCAACTGGGCGCTTCTGGCTCGGTGGCCTGGGACTTCAACCATGTCGGCCTGATCGAAGCTTCGCCGGATACCCCGGACGCGGATCCGGAAATGGCCGCCATTGAAGCCGGCGCCCAGGACTTCGAAGACGGTGAAGAAGAGGGCACTACCCTGTTCATCACCGAAACCACCGACCTGGATGCCGTGCAGAAAGCCTTGCCGGAACAGGGTTTCACCGTGCTGTCGGCCAAATTGGGCTACCTCTCGAAGAACCCGGTCAGTGGCTTGACGGATGAGCAGATGGCTGAAGTCGAGGCGTTCCTGGAAGGCCTGGACAACCATGATGATGTGCAGGATATGTTTGTCGGCCTGGCTGGCTAGTCACTGGACAAATACGGTCAAAAATGTGGGAGGGGGCTTGCTCCCGATTGCAGTGGTTCAGACACAGATACTGTGGCTGATACACCGCTATCGGGAGCAAGCCCCCTCCCACATTGTTCCAGCGGTGTTAGATAGAGCTCAGTACGTCTTCAATTTCTTCAAAGCTCGGCCGCGCCAACACATCGGGTTGGCAGCAGCTTTTTTGCAGTTCAATCAGATCTTCACTTACTGTCCCTTCACCCCGCTCCAACAACTCCCCCAGCAACACCCCGAATGCGCGCACTTCAATACGCTGCAACGCCCTGGATTCCAAGGTGTCGGCCGTGGCATGGAATGACGCCGCGCCGAAGTCTGCGAGCAAACAATCACCCGTCGCATTCCACAGAATGTTGTGGCCATACAGGTCACCGTGGGTAATCCCCTGAAGGTGCAAGTGCGCCGCCACCGAAGCGATGCCTCGTGCCATGCGCAGCACCACATCGAGGCTGAAACGGGTATCGGGTTCGTAGATGTCCCGGGTGCAAGACGCCAGGCTAGGCAGGGCCGCGAGGTTGCGGTAGCTCGGGTCAATCAGGCTCATGACCAATGCCGCCTGACCCTGCGGGTGCTCGATGACACGACCTTGCACCTTGATCAGGTTGGGATGCAGCCCGGCGGCAATGCAGGCTTGCATTTCATGCAGCGGTGACCCGTCGCTGGTGATAGTGCCTTTGTATAGCTTGACCGCGACCGACAGCGCCTGGGTTTTCCAGATTGCTTTGTGAATGATCCCGGAAGCGCCTTCGCCCAATACTTCTCCCAGTTCCAGTTCAGACCAGGGAATGTTCGGCGTCCCATCATCGCCCGTCACGGTCACCGCCATTTCCACCGGGTTACCGGCGTAGGCCAGCCACGTCAAGCTGGGCAGCGTCAGCAGCCAATCCGGCAGGTGTGTAAGGCGATTGGAGGCAATGCGGATCAGCTCCAGGTTGGCGCAATTGGCCAGACTTGGCGGTAACTGCGTCAGTTGGTTACCGGCCAGCATCAACTTTTGCAGCAACGGGCGCTGGCCCAATTCGTCGGGCAATTGGCTGATGCTGTTATCGGTGAGGATCAGCCAGCGCAGCTGGGGCGGCAGGGCGGCGGCGGGCACGTGGCTGATCTGGTTGGCCTTGAAGCCGATCATGCTCAGCTTCGCGCATTGGCCCAGGCACTGCGGTAACTCGGTAAAGGCGTTGTCCGAGCAGAACAGCACGCGCAAGTGCGTCAGGCGATGCAGGTCGTCGGGCAAGCTGGTCAGGGCGTTGCCCGTGAGATTGAGGATTTCCAGGGAGTCGGCCAGTTCGAAGATTTCCCGGGGGAACTCGGTCAGCCCGCAGGCGAGGTCCAGGCGCGTGGCGCCGGCCAATTGGCCGGCCTTGAGTTGGGCGAGGGTAGTCATGAACAGCGCGGCACTCGGATGGGGGGCGTAAAAGGCGCTCATGATACCGGGTCGGGGGCGGTTTGCGCGCAGGGTGTTTGCAACTGGCGCAGGCGGCTGGCAGTGCGGGCGAGGTCGATGGCCTGACCTTCCAGGCATTTATCCAGCGGCTGGTGGCCGATGAGCGTCAGACGTTTGTCCTGGTCGTAGAGCACGTCCACCAGGTTGATGAACCGCTGCTGCACGGCAATTGGGCATTCGGCCAGGTGCGGCAGGCCGTCGATGATCCAGTGGTCGAAATCCTCGCACAGCAGCAGGTAGTCCATGACCGCCGTGAGCTGTTCGCACAGGTCGTTGAAGGTGAACACGATGGTGCGCGCCTGATGGCCACGGCACAGCAGCTGCCGAGTGCCGACCGTCAGGTGCTGCGCCGGGCAATCCGTGGTGGGCAGCTTAAGGCTTTCACGCTGGGTCGGTGTACCGGGCCACACATACTGGCCGCTGGTGAAACGCTGTTGTGCGTGGGCCTGGGGCAGGCTGCGAAAGTCCTGGGGCGAACTGACTTCCAGCACATCCATGCGCGCGGCGATCAGGTCGATCACCGACTTGAATCGTTCGTGGTACAGCAGGTTGGGCAGCAACCCCTCGGGCGGATAGTTGGAGGTCACTATCACCAGCACGTCGCGTTGGAAAAGCGCCCTGAACAAACGGCTGATGAGCATCGCATCGCCGATATCGTGGACGTGGAATTCGTCGAAGCACAGCACGCGGCAGCCGGCCAGCAACTGATCGAGGGTGATGGTCAGGGCATCGTCATGCCCGCGGTGCAGGAACATGCCTTGGTGCAGGCGGGCGAAGAAATCGTGAAAGTGCACGCGTTGCTTTTCGGCGATGGGCAGGGCCTTGAAGAACCCGTCCAGCAGCCAGCTTTTGCCGCGCCCCACCGGGCCGTGCAAGTACAGGCCGCGGGTGGCTTGGCCATTGAGCAGACGCTGTGCCTGGCGATTCAGGGCGGTAATCGCCCGCATTTGCCCATCACTGAGGGTGTAGCCCTGTTGCTCGGCCTTTCTTTGGAAATACGCCGGGATAGTCGAGGCGTCCGAAACGCTGGATTGTTTCGCGAACAGGCGCTGGAGCAGGGAAAACACGGCCAATGGAGTCACTCTGTGCTGCGGTGGTCGCTTACTTTAGAGCGCCCACCGCGATTTGACCAATAGGGTAGGGGGCGGCCAACTGGCTCGAAAACCTAATGCTGGACATGGCTTCTAGAACTTCATCAACCCCGTGGTCGGCTGGTCCACCGGGCTAACCATTGCGTAGTTATAGCCGCCGCCTGACCAGTATTCGGCCTGCAAGCCATCGGCGCTGCGGCTGCCCCGGGGCAGGAAACCGTTGTTCGGGCCCGGCGGGCGGATATAGAAGCTGATACGCCGGCCTTGCGGGTCTTCGTACAGCACCATGGCTGCCGCGCCCTGGTCGGTGGTGAGCAGGCGCCCGCTGACCGGCTTGAACCCCGCCTGGCTCAGGTCGGGCAGGCGGTGGGCCTGATTGAAATAGCGGTCGAGCCAGGCCTGCATAGTGCCGCTGCCCTCGGCACTGAAGTCGGCGGGCATGATGCCGTCCTGGGCAAACAGGCGGTAGGCCTGCATGGCATCGGCCATTGGCAATAGCGGCGGCTGGGTGGCTACGCGGGCTTGCCAGCCGCCTATTCCGCCAAGGCTCACGGCAATCAGCAGCAGCGCCGCGGTGGCGAAGTGGCGGCGGGACTGACGCTTGATACGCTGGCGAACCAGTGCCGGGTCCAGTGCCGGGTTGTTCGGCTGTTGCAGGGCGCCGCTTAAAGATGCACGCAATAATTGCGCATCCTGTTGCCAGGCATGCACCTGCGCGGCCACCTCGGGGTGGCTGGCCAGCCAGGTTTCAAGCACACGGCGATCACTCTCCAGTAATTGGTGATCGACGTAGGCATGCAAGTCGCGTTCGCTGGGGGGCAGGCTGATCATTTGAGTCTCCGCAGGGCAGGGCCGGCAATTTCGCCATCGCTGAGTTGACGCAACGCTTGGCGCGCACGGGACAGGCGCGACATCACGGTGCCGATGGGCACGTCGAGGATGTCGGCCACGGCCTTGTAGCTCAAGCCTTCGACGGATACCCACAGCAGCAGGGCACGCTGTTCGGCGGTGAGCTGGTCGAAGGCTTGCAGGGTGGATTGGGCCATCACCGTGCGCTCCACCGAAGGGTGCGCATCATCGCGACCGGTGAAGAATTCGAGCATGCGTGCATAGCGTCGGCTGCGGCGGTGGGCGTCGAGGAACTGCCGGTAGAGGATCGAGAACAGCCATGCGCGCAGGTCACCTTCGATCCGTTTATCGGCCCAGGCGATGATCGCGCGTTCCAGGGTTGCCTGCACCAGGTCGTCGGCGCTGCTGGTGTTGCGCGTCAGCGACACCGCAAAACGCCGCAACCTGGGGATGAGTTCACGTAACTGTTCGTCGAGTTCATGCATGGGTGTCTGGCTGGTCACTTCGCTGGGACTAGAAAGACGTCCGGCGTTAAAGATTATTCCACGGCCCGCAAAATAATTCGAAGGTCAGGGAATAGAGCAAATCGGCGTTCGTCTTAATGCTCCGACCTTATGTTTCACCCTAAGGCCACTGGCCCTGGAGTTCCTGCATGGTAGATCACTCATCACCCCCCCGTCCTCCACTGAGCACTACGAGCCTGATCGCACGTCTAGTGGGCATCGGTGCCGTGGTTGCCGTTGTCGCCGGGGCGTTTGCCTACGTCAACGGCACCCTCGACCCACAACGCCTGCGGCCAAAAACCTTGGTCAATGCCCTGGAAACCAATAACGGCGTGCACCCCGGCTTTCGCCGTAACCACGCCAAGGGCGTGTGCGTGGCCGGTTACTTCGAGAGCAGTGCCGAGGCGCGTGCGTATTCCAGTGCCCAAGTGTTCAGCGCGGCCAAGACCCCGGTCATCGGCCGGTTTGCCTTGCCCAGCGGCAACCCTTATGCACCGGACAGCAGTGTGCCGATCCGCAGTTTTGCCGTGCAGTTCAGCCAAGCCAACGGCCAGCAGTGGCGCACCGGCATGAACAGCATGCCGGTGTTCCCGGTGGGCACCCCCGAGGCGTTCTACCAGTTGCTCAAGGCGGGCGCGCCGGATCCGGCCACTGGCAAGCCGAACCCGGCCAATATGCCGGCATTTTTTGCCGCGCACCCGGAGACAGCGCCGTTCCTGGCGTGGGTCAAAACCGCCAAGCCATCGGCCAGTTATGCGACTGAAACCTACAACGGCATCAATGCGTTTTACCTGGTGAGCACCGATGGCAAACGCCAGGCCGTGCGGTGGAGCGTGGTGCCGCTCAGCCAGGACGCACCGGGCGATACCGCGGCGGATGGCGCCGATTTCCTCGAGAAAGATCTGGTGCAACGCCTCGTCGCCGGGCCGTTGCGTTGGCAATTGAACATGACCCTGGCCAACCCCGGCGACCCGCTGGATGACGCGAGCAAGACCTGGGCCGGCGAGCACAGGGTGCTGAACGCCGGCACCCTGGTGCTGCAAAGCAGCCAGCCACAGGCAGACGGTGATTGCCGCGATATCAACTTTGACCCGCTGATTTTGCCCAGCGGCATCGAGGCCACCAATGACCCGTTGCTGGCTGCCCGCTCCGCCGCGTATGCCAGTTCATACCTGCGCCGCGCCGGTGAAGTCAGCCCGTTGCACAGCGCCCCTCAGGAGTTGCAGCCATGAATGCCCAGCCCCGCTTTTTTGCCCCCCTGGCACGTCTGCTGCACTGGCTGATGGCGCTGATGATCATTGCCATGCTGTTTGTCGGCGCTGGGTTGGCCGCGTCGGTGTCTGAGCGCCATGAGTGGTTGATCCACCTGCACAAGCCGCTGGGGATCGCGATCCTGGCCCTGGTGATCGTGCGGTTGGTGGTGCGCTTTTGCACACGACAGCCGCCGTTGCCAGCGGATTTGCCCGCGTGGCAAGTGTTGGCGGCCAAGGCTTCCCATGTGCTGCTGTATGCGTTGATGCTGGTGTTGCCGCTGCTGGGCTGGGCGATGATTTCGGCCGCCGGTGATCCGGTGATGCTCAGCAGTAACGTGCAACTGCCCGCGCTGGTCGGGGCGAATGCGCCGTTGTTTGCGCTGTTGCGCAAGGCCCACGGCTATCTCGCCTACCTGTTGTTTCTCACGGTACTGGTGCACTTGGCGGCGGCGTTGTTCCACGGTTTGATCCGCCGCGATGGTGTCTTGCAAAGCATGACCGGCACCAAGGACTGATGGTTTTTTGTGGCGAGCGGAACGGCCCGCTCGCCACAGGTAATCAGCGCAAAAGGCCGACGATATCAGCGACGCTGCTCAAGACGTCCTTGCCCAGCTGTTTCGAGCGATCGCCTGACCAGCCGGTGCGCAGGTTGGGGGCGTCGTCGTTGTCCTTGAAGGGCATCTCCAGGGTCAGGGACAGGCAGTCATACTTTTCACCAACCGCGTTGCAGGCCAAGGTCATGTTGGCTTCTCCCGGCAGGTCGCGGGTGTAGCCGTGGGTGGTCTGGAAGTCCCGGGTCAGGTGGCTCAGATGGCGGCGGAAGTGTTTTTCCAGGGCTTCGATGCGCGGTGTGTAGCCGGGGTTGCCTTCGCAGCCGGCGGTGAAGACGTAGGGGATCTCTTCGTCGCCGTGGATATCGAGGAACAGGTCCACGCCGTATTTTTCCATCTGTTCCTGAACGAACAGGACTTCCGGGCTGAGTTCCTGGCTGGCGCTTTGCCAGGCGCGATTGAGGTCCTGGCCCATGGCATTGGTGCGCAGGTGGCCATGGAAGGCGCCATCGGGGTTCATGTTCGGGACCAGGTAAAGGTCAGCCGCGGCCAGCAGCTTTTTCAGCTCGTCGTCGCCGTCCTGTTGCAGGCGTTCGATCACGCCTTCCATAAACCATTCGGCCATGTGTTCGCCGGGGTGCTGCTGAGCAATGATCCATACTTTGCGGCGACCTTCGCCCCCTTTGCCCCGTCGTAGCAGTTGGATATCGCGGCCTTCGGCGCTCTTGCCGGTAGCGAGCAGGGTGACTCCGGCGTACTTAAGGGCTTGGTCGATCAGCCAGTCGTGGCGTTCACGGCTGTAGGGTTCGAAATAGGCAAACCAGACGTGTTTTTCCCGGGTCTGGAGGGTGATATGCAGGATCTCGCCGTCGAAACGCGTCGGTACCCGGAACCAGTTGATATGGTCGTAAGACGCCACGGCGTTGTACCCGCTCCAGGCATGCCTATAGGACGAGCGACCCGCGTTGCTCAGGCGAAAGGTGTGGGTATGCCCCACGTGCATGCCTTCGGCCTTGAAGTGGAACCATTGGAAGTGATCGCTGCGGGTATCGGGTTTGATTGCCAGCAACAACTGATAGGCATCGCTGGCATCCAGGACCTGGATGTTGCCGCTGTCGAAGTCGGTGCTGATCTTGATGGAGGTCAAGGCCACGGTCATAGTCTGGTTGCCTGAATATGAGTGATGTCGCGGCTATATTACACAGGCGTCAGGCAAAACCTGGATGCAAAATTGTTGCACGGGGGAGGGGGCGTCATCCCTGACGCCGCCGCAGCTTAGAGTCTATGAGATTGATTCTCAAGCGCTAAATCGCAAAGATCCGGGCTAGAGCAGTCGAGTGGCTTTCTTTAGGCGATAGTCTTTTGCTACCATGCGCGCCATCAAGCAACACACAGTCTTCATTAGCCTGAAGCCACGCCAGGGAAACTGGCAAAAAAAAGACCCGGCCAAAGAGCCGGGTCAAAAACCGTGATT
>Ga0160464_100802_pt1 | contig 17143 bp, 16 predicted proteins | sample HID1971I_E11MG_FD_108275 | JGI IMG/M metagenome (GOLD analysis project Ga0160464, IMG submission 108275) | Enriched millipede-associated microbial communities from UW Madison campus, WI, USA - HID1971I_E11 MG | ecosystem: Host-associated > Arthropoda: Insects > Digestive system > Unclassified ... | reverse complement strand
GATCGACCGCACGCAGTCCGAGGGCGTCTCGGTGGAAGCGCTCGAGCGGATCAGCGCCAGCCGGGACAACGTGATGGCCCAGGGCGGCAACGCCTACGCGCTGCCGTATGTGACCGACATTACGCATGCGCCGCTCAGCAGCAGCCGCTTCAAGCTGGAGGACGAGGAGATCCCGTTCTATCAGATGGTCGTGCGCGGCTCGGTCGAGTATACGGGCACCCCGTACAATCTGTCGACCCATACGAACACGAGCCAATACGTGCTCAAGAGCCTCGAGTACGGCTCGCATGTCTACTTCACCTGGATCTATCAATCCGGGCACAAGGTGAAGGATACCGAATTTGATTATCTGTACGCGGTCAACTACGAGCAGTGGCTCGACACCGCGGCGCAGATGTACGGCGAAGTGAACGAAGCGCTCTCCAAGGTAGCAGGCCAGCGGCTGAGCGATCACGAGAAGCTGGCGGACGGCGTGTTCAAGTCGACCTACGAGAACGGCGTCTACTTCATCGTCAATTACAACCGCGAGCCGGTGACGGCCGATGGTCGGCGGATCGAGGCCGAGAGCTATGCGATAGGTGGTGAATCGTCCTGAGAGCGAACCTGAAGTTCAGATCAAAGCCGCGTACGTACGCGCAGCAAAAGGCGATGTGGGGCTTTCTCTACGTCCTGCCCTGGCTGCTCGGCTTCATCTTCTTTTTCCTGACGCCTCTGCTCACCTCGCTGAGATATAGCCTCAGCAAGGTCGAGTCGAGCGCCGAAGGGCTGTCGGTGCAGTTCACCGGACTAAAAAACTATGTCGAGGCGCTGACGGTCAATACGAGCTTCAACCGCGTCCTGACCGAATCGATCGTCAACATGGTCGTCAACGTACCGCTGATCGTCATCTTCAGTCTGTTCCTGGCGGTGCTGCTCAATCAGAAGTTTTTTGGCCGCTCGGTAGCGCGTTCGATCTTCTTCCTGCCGGTCATCCTCGCCTCCGGCGTCATCATGACGCTGGAGAGCACGAGTCTGATCCAGGCGATCAACGACCAGAACAGCGGCGCGCGCGTCATCAATGCGCTGGGCAGCTTCGAGCTGGAGCGGCTCATGCTGCAAGCCGGCGTCAGTGAATGGATCGTCAATTACTTGACCGGCGCCGTCGACCGGATCTATCAGATCGTCAGCCAGTCGGGCGTCCAGCTCCTCATCTTCCTGGCGGGCATCCAGACGATCTCGCCGGCGCTGTACGAGGCGTCCAAGATCGAGGGCGCGACCGGCTACGAGGCGTTCTGGAAAATTACGTTTCCGATGGTCAGCCCGCTCATTCTGGTCAACATCATTTACACGATCATCGATTCGTTCTCGCGCAATGCGTTGACGGACCTCATCCGGGAGACGGGGTTCGTACGGTTCAATTTTGGCCTGAGCTCGGCGATGGCCTGGATTTATTTCCTGTCGATCGCGTTCATCCTGGCCATCGTTTCGTACGTCGTGTCCAAGAGAGTGTTCTATCAAGACTAGCTGCGCAAGGGAGGACGGAATAACATGCAAGCCATCCGGATATTATCGCTGGAGAGCTGGAAGCGCTGGCTCTGGATTTTTGTTCGCTTCGTATTGATCGTCGGCCTGTCGTTTGTCGTCCTGTACCCGATCTTCCAGAAGATCGCGACCGCAATCAAAGCGAAGTCCGACTTGTACTCGCCGATCGTCGTCTGGGTGCCGCAAAACTATACGCTCGATAACTTCCGCCAGGTCATCTCGGTGATGGACTACTGGCAGACGCTGCTCAATACCTTTACGCTGGCAGGGACGACGACGATCCTGACGACGATCTCCTGCGCGCTCGCGGGGTACGGGTTCGCCCGGCTGAAGTTCAGAGGGAGCAATCTGCTGTTCGCCGGCGTCATCCTGACGATCCTGGTGCCGCCGACGACGATCCTGATCCCGTTGTATCTCAATCTGAAGGACTTCACGCTGCTCGGTCTGATCCCGCTCTTGACGGGCAAGCCGGTCAATCTGCTCAACTCGTACTGGCCGTTCCTGCTCACCTCGCTGACGGCGACCTCCTTGAAGGCGGGATTGTACATTTTCATCTTCCGCCAGTTTTTCCGGGGTATCCCCAAGGAGGTCGAGGAGGCCGCTTATGTCGACGGGGCGGGAGTCGGCACGACGTTCCTGCGGATCATGCTGCCCAACGCGATCCCGTCGATCGTCACGGTCATGCTGTTCTCCTTCGTCTGGCAATGGAACGACAGCTTTTACACAACAACCTATCTGACGAGCAGCAAGGTGATGGCGACGCAGCTCTCCTCGCTGCCGCATAACCTGTCGATCCTGCTGTCGGGCGGCGATACGTCGACGGCCGACCCATTCTATCTGAGCATGGTGCAGGACACCGGCATCCTGATGGCGATCCTGCCGCTCATCATCATCTATCTGTTCGTCCAGCGCTACTTCGTCGAGAGTATCGAGAGAACGGGCCTGGTCGGGTAGAAGGGATTTTTGAACAACCTCTGTAAGTAAAGGAGAATGGGCAATTGGGGAACAAACGTAAGCGTACACTGGCGCTGATCGCCACCGCCGCGCTCCTCGTCGTCCTGGCGGCGGTCGCGCTGTGGCCGCACGGGGAGGAGCCGGAGGCGCCCGAGGTGGCCGGGACCGAGGCGGTGGCCGAGACTCCTGTAGAGGACGGGGCCGAGGCAGCGGGGCTCGGGACGAACGAGCAGGCGGGGGAGTCTGCCGCAGCAGAGGAGGAGGTGCCTGCTGAGGCTGTAGCTACCGAGCCGGAGCCCGCAGCTGAGAAGCCGGCCGAGCCTCAGGTGCAGGCGGAGCTGCGCTCGCTGGCCGAGGCGTACGAGGGCAGCTTCCCGATCGGCGCTGCGATCGAGCCGTTCCAGACGCAGGGACCGACAGCGGAGCTGCTGAAGCGGCATGTCAACTATCTGGTGGCAGAGAATGCGATGAAGCCGGCCTCGCTGCAGCCGGTCGAAGGGCAGTTTCGCTTCGAGCCGGCGGACCGGATCGTCGCCTTCGCCCGCGACAACGGGATGGCGCTGCGGTTCCACACGCTCGTCTGGCACAATCAGTCGCCCGATTGGTTCTTCCTCGATGAGGAGGGCAAGTCGATGGTCGAGGAGACGGACGAGGCCAAGCGGCAGGCCAACAAAAAGCTCGTCCTCGAGCGTCTGGAGACGCATGTCCGCACCATCGTCGAGCGGTACAAGGACGATATCGTCTCGTGGGATGTGGTCAATGAGGTGATTGAGCCGGCCGATCCGGACGGGATGCGAGCCAGCCCGTGGTATCAGATAACTGGCACCGACTACATCGCTACGGCCTTCCGTGCCGCGCGCGAGGCGGGCGGGCCGGACATCCGGCTCTATATCAATGACTACAACACCAACGAGCCGATCAAGCGTGGTCGGATGGTCGAGCTGGTGAAGACGCTGCTCGCGGACGGCGTGCCGATCGACGGCGTCGGCCACCAGACGCATATCAACTATCGCTGGCCGTCCGTCGACTCGATCCTCGAGTCGATGCGCAAGTTCGCCGAGCTCGGACTGGACAACGAGATCACCGAGCTGGATATGAGCATCTACGAGTATCAGGATCGCAGTGACCTCGGCTTGCCGATCCCGGAGGATCGTCTGGAGGCGCAGGCGCGCCGCTACGGCGAGCTGTTCCGGGCGCTGCGCGAGCATGAAGAGCTGCTGAGCGGCGTCGTCTTCTGGGGCATCGCCGACAACCATACGTGGCTCAACGGCTTCCCGGTGGAGCGCACGGACGCGCCGATGCCGTTCGACCGGCAGCTGCAGGCGAAGCCCGCTTACTGGTCGATCCTCGAAGCGGCGGGCGGGTAAGAAGTAGCGGAGCGAGCAGCCCCGCTCGCCCCGCACAACAGAACGTCCATCACCTTAGGCGGTGATGGACGTTTGCTTGCGATAGGCGTTGGCGCTGACGCCGGTGTACGCCTTGAATTTTTTGTAGAACCAGTCGGTCTCGCTGTAGCCGACCTCGCGGGCGACCTCGTACACCTTCATGCTGGTCTGCGCGAGCAGCGTCTTGGCCTTCTCCATGCGCCGCCGCATCAGGTATTCGTGGAACGTAATATTCTCATGCAGCTTGAACTTCTGACCGAGATACGCGCAGTTCAAGTGCAGCAGGCGCGAGATCTTCTTGAGCGTAATGTTGCGGTGCATCTCCTGCTCTACGTAGCTCTTGACCTGCTCGATATCCGGCGATGCCGCCCCGAGGGAGCAGTGGGCCAGGCCGGGCTGCTGTCGCAGGAGCTGCTGCGCGTCATCAAGCGCGGCGCACAGCGCCTTGACGCTGGCCGGCTCAGGCAGGATGGCGTAGATCGGGCCTTGCGGTACTTGTATCTCATGGAGCCAGTCGGCGTAGCCGCCCATCAGGATGACGGGCAGGGCAGAGGTCTGCCTTACCCGCTCATAGAGCTGCCGCTGCTCGGCCGGATCTCCGTTCATCTGGATCATGATCATCGTGTAAGGCGAATGCTCGGGATCAGCCGTCAGCATCGCGGCCGCCTCCTCATAGCCGTCGGCGTAGCTCCGGATCGACCAGCCAGCCGGATGCCGCTCGAGGATCAAGCGCGTTTTCTCCCGGGAGTAGATGCTGGGATCGACCAGCAGCACATGGTACATCTTGTTTCCCCCTCCTTGGCGAATTCGCATGCCTACCCAGGCTCGGCGTGTCGATCATTCGACAAAGCTCAGCGCGTTTTGCCCGATCACGACAGCGTCGATTTACCTGGTTACGCTTTCATTATCGTCGTTCCCCGCCTTCGGGACAATATCCTAATCTTTAGATTACTCGCCATCCTTTACCTGATGCGCGAGGTGGGCCTGCGGCCCCCAGATATCTATAATTTTTGCTGCATAATCTAAGCTTTGACCGGTTGTTGGGGTAGGGTGTAAGCGTTACAATGAGGGGTGAATGCCACCCCAGGGGACGTAAAGGCTGCCTAAGATGCCCCTGAGCGGGTGTGCAAACACGCCCCAGGACCATCCCGGGCATCCTGCCCGCGATCGCGTCCATCACCTCGAGAAAAGCATAAAGACGATAAAGGAGAGACTCATATGAGCACGCAATTGAAGCAGCACCGTCCGATCGTAACGCATATCTATACGGCCGACCCTTCGGCCCACGTATTCGAGGGCAAGCTGTACATCTACCCGTCCCACGATCTCGACCACGACGAGCCGTCCAACGACAACGGCGACCAGTACAAAATGGAGGACTACCACGTGCTGTCGCTCGACGACTTCGACTCCCCGGTTGTCGACCACGGCGAAGCGCTCCATGTGCGCGACGTCCCTTGGGCGTCCAAGCAGATGTGGGCGCCGGATGCTGCTTTCAAGAACGGCACGTATTATTTTTACTTCCCGGCGCGCGATCTGGAGGGGAACTTCCGCATTGGCGTCGCCACGGGCGCATCGCCAGCCGGCCCGTTCAAGCCGGAGCCGAACTATATGGCGGGCAGCTTCAGCATCGACCCCGCCGTGCTGGTCGACGACGACGGCCAAGGCTATATGTACTTTGGCGGACTCTGGGGCGGCCAGCTGGAGAAGTGGCAGGGCGACGTCTTCGATCCCGAAGGCAAGGAGCCGCCTGTGGACGCGCCTGCGCTCGGACCGCGCGTCGCGCGGCTGAGCGAGGACATGCTGACGATCGAGGGCGGCGCGCAGGAGATCGCCATCCTGGACGAGCAGGGTCAGCCGCTGCTGTCCGGCGATGAGGAACGCCGCTTTTTCGAGGGCGCCTGGGTGCACAAGTATAACGGCCTCTATTATCTGTCCTACTCGACAGGCACGACGCACAAGCTGGTCTACGCCACGAGCCAGACGCCGCAAGGTCCGTACACGTTCCGCGGGACGATCCTCGAGCCGGTGATCGGCTGGACGACGCATCACTCGATCGTCCAGTTCCGCGACAAGTGGTATCTGTTCTATCATGACAGCTCGCTCTCCGACGGCGTCAACCACAAGCGCTGCGTCAAGTACAGCGAGCTGCAATACAACGAGGACGGCACGATCCGACTGGTACAGCCGGACTAAACGAATCCAGGGAGGCGAATCGCATGAGTCAATCTGCACAAGAGCTTGCGAAGCTGAGGGATGTATTCCAAGGTCAATTTCTGGTGGGCGCTGCGGTCAATCCGCGCACCCTCGTCGATCAGCGCGACTTGCTGCGCGAGCACTTCAACAGCGTCACTGCCGAGAACGAGATGAAGTTCGAGCGGCTGCAGCCGGAGGAAGGCCGCTATACGTTCGAGCATGCGGATCGGATGATGGACTTTGCCAGGGAGCATGGCATCGGCGTGCGCGGACATACGCTCGTCTGGCACAACCAGACGCCGGCGTGGGTGTTCGAGGACGGCTCGGGCGGCACGATCGATCGCGAAGGGCTGCTGGCGCGGATGAAGAGCCATATCGATACGGTGGTCGGCCGTTACAAGGGCGAGATCTACGCCTGGGATGTCGTCAACGAGGCGGTCGCCGACAGCGGCCCCGAGGTACTGCGGGAGTCGCCCTGGCTGTCGATCGCCGGCGAGGACTTCATCGCTCGCGCCTTCGAGTACGCGCATGCCGCCGACCCGGGAGCGCTGCTCTTCTACAACGACTACAACGAATCGGTGCCGGAGAAGCGCGAGAAAATCTACACGCTCGTCAAGTCGCTGCTCGATCGCGAGGTGCCGATCCATGGCGTCGGTCTGCAGGCGCACTGGAGCCTCTTCCACCCGGACACGGACGACATCCGGCGGGCGATCGAGCGCTATGCCAGCCTCGGCCTGAAGCTGCATATTACAGAGCTCGATGTGTCGGTGTTCGCGCAAGACGACAAGCGGACCGACCTGCGGGAGCCGTCCGCCGAGATGATGGAGCGTCAGGCGGAGCGTTACGGCGAGTTTTTCGGCCTGTTCCGCGAATACAGCGAGTACATCACCTCCGTCACCTTCTGGGGCGCCGCAGACGACTACACATGGCTGGATTACTTCCCGGTCCGCAGTCGCAAAAACTGGCCGTTCCTGTTCGACGTGGCGCATCAGCCGAAGCCGTCGTTCTGGAAGGTTGTCCAAGGCTAGCAGTGATGATGGACGGGAATCAGTCGATAATGAGTGGTTGTAAGCTGTAGCAAGTGGCTGGAAATGTCGCTCGTGGAGTGATGAATAGGAAGAACGACAGGGAGCCGGGATGCGTGTCAGACACGTGTCCCGGCTTCCTTGTCGTGCGCAGCAGATCAACCCAGCCGCTCGCGCGCGAGGGCGTCGGCGGCGGCAGCGGGCGTCGAGCCGGTCTGCTCGGCGCGGTCGAGCACGGCGTCGAGGGTGTGCGGCACCGCCTCCGTCTGCCGCCGCGCATGGGTCGCGCTCTCGCCCGCCAGCTCAGCGGCGGTGACGATGATGCCGCCGCTGTTGATGGCGTAGTCGGGCGCATACAGGATGCCGCGCGCTTGCAGCTGCTCCGCCTGGTCGGGGCTCGCGAGCTGGTTGTTGGCGGCGCCGGCGATGATCCGGCAGCGCAGCTCCGGCACCGAGCGCTCGCTGAGGATGCCGCCGACCGCGCAGGGGGCGAAGATGTCGCACCGGGTGCGATGGATCTGCTCCACGGGCGTAGCAGCGGCCCCCCAGAGCTGGCGCATCCGGGTCACCCGCCCGGCGTCGAGGTCGGCGACGACAAGCCGGACGCCAGCCTGGGCGAGATATCCGCACAGGAACGAGCCGACCTTGCCCAGCCCTTGCACCGCGACCGTGCGGCCTGTCAGGTCGTCCGAGCCGAGTCTCCGCCTCGCTGCCCGCTGCATCGACAGATAGACCCCATAAGCCGTCATATCCGCGGTCAGATCGTTTGTCGCGCCGAGCGAGCCAGACGTGTCCGTCACATAGGCCGTCTCTTGGCGTATCGCATCCATATCCGTCGGCAGACTGCCCAGATCGAGGCCGGTGATGTACTCTCCTTGCATCCGTTCAATCTGACGCCCCAGCGCCCGGAACGCCGCCGCTCGCGCGTCGCCGACGAGCTGAGGCGGCGCGAGTATTACCGCTTTGCCTCCGCCGTAGGGCAGACCGGCTAGCGCGCATTTCCACGTCATGCTGCTAGCGAGCCGTATCGCGTCCGTCCAGGCCTCTACGTCGCTGCCATAGGTATGGACCCGGCAGCCGCCGAGCGCCGGGCCTCTCCCGGTGTGGTGCACGGCGATGATCGCTCGCAGGCCGCTTTGCCGTTCATGGACCCAGATCAGCTGCTCCATTGGATCGTCGTTCCATCGCTTGCATTCGCTCATTGTGTCCACCCTCCTTCGCACAGCCGTCTGCATCGTTATACCATTATAGGATGCAGCCCTCAGCCGCCATGCGACAAGGCGAATGCCCGACCGGGAGAGGCGCCGTGTGCGATCGATTGGAATCAGGACGAAAGTTGCATAATTTGTAGCGCAGACTACAGAATTTCGCAGGAGATCATGGTATAGTAGTACCAGAATCAAGAGATAGAAGGAGGTGCAGCCATGTACCCAGCACAACCGCAAATCAAAGAGACGAAGAAAGGAAGCGGATTCGGGAAAATTATCCTGAACATCCTCTCCGCCAACGAGCAAGTACGCACTTCGGCTGCAAAATAAGCGACACGGCTCGGGCCGCTGGTGTCCTGGCGACGCTGGCAGGGTTCCGGGCCCCTGACGCATGGCGAAGGAGTCGGTCACAATGGACTACTATATCCAGACATGCAGTACAGAGATGTATATGGAACGTTACATGACGCTTGTACTGGAACATTACGAACAACTGAATTTGCCGTATACGTTCCCCATCGCGCTCAGCTTCCTCTCCTCGCCCTTACTGCTGCATAAGGAAGCGTTCGTGTGCTTCGCAGGCGATGACCAAACTGTAGGCGCTTTCAGTTACATCCGGGGGACGGCGGACGAGCAGTATGAGAACACGCATGTCGCTCAGATTCAGATTGCCTTCATCCAAGAGGAGCATCGCTGTGGCCGACTGTTCTATGAAGGACTGCGTTATCTGGCCGAGCACAATGCGATGGAGAAGGAGCCGATTCGAGAATTTCGCTTTTGGGTGCCGTCCCGTCTAGGCTTGCAACGACTGCTGGGTAGATTCGCGGCATTGGCCCACACCTGGGAGACGGAGCATGGCTTGCTCGACGAGTATCATATGTCAGCCGCCATCCTGGAGAGTTATGTGCAGCGTGTCAGGCGCACCGTCGCTTCTTAGAGCAGGATGAATCTCCACAGATAATGAGGTGTGTAATGGCGATTCGATTCACCTGGTGCCGGAGCGATGCGGATTATGCCCGGTACGTCCTGTATTACATCCGCAACCGTCATCTATTCAGCGACAAGATGAATCTGCTCGATGCATTGACCGATGTCCTCACCAGCATCCAGGACACGCGCATCCTGCTCATCCTCGCGGAGGATGAAGTGATCGGCTGGGGGCAGTTCGGCGTGGTCGACGAAGCGTACAGGCCGGATGCGGGCGGGACCATCATGTTTATGCATTCGACGATCGTCGATCCCGCTCACCGCAGCAACGGGTTGTTCCTGCGGGGGTTCCGCGAGCTGCTGATCAGTGTAGGGGAGGAGCTGCCGCAGCTGCGCGAATTCCATTTTTTTGCCCAGCGGGACAACGCGTATCTGAACCGCTTGTATAGCAAGTTCGCCCGCGTCGTTGGACAGCGGGAGGGCATGCACGGGGAAGAGAACATTTACGCGACCGGCATCGACGAGTTAAAGCAATACCTGCGGCTGGCCTGAGGGCCGGTTTTTTGTCATTTGCGGTATACTGTTGAGCAGGGGAGTCCGAAAGTCAAGGGCCAAGACAGCGTAACCATACTCTGGGGCCTAGTACTTGAGTAGATTAGTGTGACCAAGGGGTTAAAATTAAGTTTCCAAGGAGGACAAATGGCACTTAAGAAATCATTTGTTTTGCTTTTACTGATTGTTAGTGTAGGAATAAACATCCTTCTCTTCAATTCCATGCAGGCTACTCGCGCTCTCTCTAAAGGGCCTGCGGAATTATACCTTAAGGAAATGAACGACATTAAAGCTTCGATCGCAAAGATAAGTCAAGTAGATGATAGTATTGAATTTGTGGTAGATATAAACGGATTAAAGAATGACCAATTGTACACCATTAGTTTGGTTTCAGGAGATGATTCCTCTGGTGTTACCTTATCGGAAGGAAATGTTCTCTTGAGGGTAGGTGAAGTGGTGGACGACACGCAATTCATTCCTGACAATACCAGGCTGAATTTTTGGACAACACATCCACGCCGAATTATAAATGATGATGTCATGTATTTCAGAATTGTTGATGAATGGGATGCAGAAGTTTTTGAGATGGAAATGTGAGGGAAATTGCCCTTTGACATAGCAAAAGCGCCCTTTGACACAGCATAAGTGCTTGGTCGTAATAGATTCTGTACTTTTGCTTTTTTGTGCTGGCAGGGACTCTGCCTGTCGATGTAGAAACAGTATACATCCAATGAATGCATGACAGGGGGATACATCGTGAGTATCAGAGCAGTAGTGATAGGAAGTCTAAATATGGATTTGACGGTGCGGGTGGACCAACTGCCCGGCGAAGGCGAGACGCTGATGGCCAGCAGCTCGACTGAGCTGCCAGGGGGCAAAGGCGGCAATCAGGCAGCGGCGATCGGCAAGCTCGGCGTACCGACAGCGATGATCGCCAAGGTCGGCAACGATGCGTACGGCGAGCGGTTGAAGGGCTCGTTGCAGAGCTGCGGCGTCGACACGTCTGGGGTGCTCGTATCGGAGCATCCGACCGGGATGGCGATGATCACAATCGACCGAGAAGGGCGCAACCACATCGTCGTCATCCCAGGCGCGAATGGCGACTTGACGTGCGAGGATATCGACAGTCAGCGTCACTTGATCGAACAGGCAGAGGTCGTCGTGCTGCAGCTCGAGATTCCTTACGAGACAGCGGTCTATGCGCTCGCGCTGGCCAAGCGACTGGGCAAACGGACGGTCCTCAACCCGGCGCCGGCGCGGGCGCTCTCGCCCGAGGTACTGGCCAACGTCGATATGCTCATCCCCAACGAGCATGAGCTGCAGACGATCACCGACATCGCTCCGGTCAATGAAGAGCGTCTGCTGGAGGCTGCCGGGAAGCTCGCGCAGCAAGGGACGGAGGCGATGATCGTCACGCTCGGTTCGGCGGGTTGCGGGCTGGTGCGGAACGGTCGGCTGCAGATGTTCGAGGCGGTCCGTGTCGCGGCTGCCGATACGACGGCCGCAGGCGACAGCTTCATCGGCGGCTACGTAGCAGAGCTGCTGGAGAGCGGCGACGACGAGCAAGCGATCCGTTATGCGATCGAAGCGGCGGCGGTCACCGTCACCCGCTACGGGGCGCAGCAGTCGCTCCCAACACGAGCCGAGGTCGAGGCGTTCCACCGGCCGTCCTAGCGTCGAGCTGAGCGGGCCGGCGGCGGCACGGCGGAGCGGCGGTACAGGTGACGCAGGCGCGCCGGGCACAAGTACGGCCGCGACTCGCCCCACCGGCCCTGATCTGTGCGAAAAACAGCCATGACAAGACAGAAGCCTTGTCCCCCCCAGGAATGAAAATAAGTCGGTTGCATCAGTCGCATCCCGACTTTTATTTTCGTATTAAATCGCACAAGTATCGCCGAATCCGCGGGCGCGGTCCGGAGATGTGCGAAAAATCGCACAAGTATCGCCGAATCCGCGGGCGCGGTCCGGAGATGTGCGAAAAATCGCACAAGTATCGCCGAATCCGCGGGTGCGGTCCGGAGATGTGCGATAAATCGCACAAGTATTGCCGAATCCGCGGGTGCGGTCCGGAGATGTGCGATAAATCGCACAAGTATCGCCGAATCCGCGGGTGCGGTCCGGAGATGTGCGAAAAATCGCACAAGTATCGTCGAATCCGCGGGTGCGGTCCGGAGATGTGCGATAAATCGCACAAGTCCGGCCACTACACGTCCCAACTCTGGCCCGTGGCCCGGGCAGCGCCTGCCCTCACGGCCCACGCCGCCCCGCGGGCATCGCGTCCTGGCTGCACCCGGCCAGCGGTCGCTGCCACGCTGCCCGAGCCTCCCACGTGGCCCGGGCAGCGCCTGGCTCGCGATCCGCGCAGCGCCCGACCCGAGTCGCCCACGCGGCGCACCAACAACAAGCCCCCATCTCGCGGCCTATGCGGCCAGGCAGGATGGGGGCTTGTTCGTTATGCGCGGCCTCGTCTGCGGGCGACGAGCAGGTAGGCGCCGAGTGCGATCAGCAGGATGCCGATCACGGACTGGCCGCCGCTCAGTTGGCTGAGCACATGGCCCAGCGTGAAGATGACGAAGAACAGCACGCTCAGGACGGTCAGGATCTGGATCGGCAGCAGCAGCCATTTGTTGCGGTTGCCGAACCAATAAAACTCGAACAGGCCGACGGCCGGGGCGAGGATGAAGCCTGGCCACATATAGTTCCAGTTGCCGAAGAGCATCGCGATCTGACTCACGAGGCCTGCCGTGATCAGGATGCCGCCGGGAATGAGCAGCCCGTGACCTCGGCCCCGCATCAGGGAGAAGTGCATCCAGTGGAAGAACAAGCCTAGCGGGATGACGAACATCGTTGGCCAGAAGGTGGCGAACAACTGTCCCGTGGTATAGTCCTGGGTACGTCCAAGGAACAGATAGACACCAAACAGCAGGAGAACGGCTCCGATAACAGCGCGTTTGGACATACGTTTTGCAGCTCCTTTGCAGAGGGATGGGATGGGCAGGCTGGCTGTGCTCCAGCCTGCCTAGCTCCTTTACTTTATCATGCCGCAGCAACAGATGTCTTCCGCCCCCAGGGAACAAAAAAACTGGACCGGAGTCCAGTTGACGCTACATCGCCCAAACGAGTACGCGCACAGGCCGATGCGGAACCTCGGATAGCGCCTTAACCTCCTGACAGCGGCTGTCATATGTTGATAAGAGGTTGTTCCAAAAAAATCCGCGTGCAATCATGGTCCCAAACGGCAGCTAGAAGATCGGCATGCGGGTACGGCGGCCGTTTTTGAAGTAAAGGATGGCGTCGGCGCTGAATAGATCGATACTAATAATCTTGTCTTTCAAGTGGGATAGAAGCGCTTCCTGGCTGTTCAGAACCGAGAGCAGGAACGGGATCAGCTTCTGGTCGGTACCGACCAGATTGACCGGTATGGACTCCTCGTTTACCCGAATACAGCAGATCTGGCTCATAGCATACATCTCTCCTTACCCTTGGGCATAGTAGCGACGCATAAGCGTCGGCGTCAAGCTTTAACGATACCATCTTGCAGCCGCAAAATCGCTCGAAAGCTGGCGGGTTTAAACAAAACAGCCCCCGGCCACAATGAGTGACAAAGGCAGAAATCAACGGAAGTCAAAGGAGGAAGCGACGATGTTGACCGAAAGCTATGCGGTGTTGAAGAAGCTTTGCTTGCCTCATGGGTTGTATGTGGCTAGTCCTTCGCAGGATTACCGATATGTGTGGATCCGAGACAGTGTTTATATGTCATTACCCCATCTGAACAAATCGACGCACACGTACGAAAAAACCTTTCACCGCCTCTTCGATCTGTTCCTCGACTACGAGTGGAAGCTCGACTGGATCGCCATGCAGCGACCGCACCTCGCCTGGGAGTACCTGCACGCCAGATACTCGCATGATCAGGTCAAAGAGGTGCATCACGAGGAATGGGGGCATATCCAGCATGATACGATCGGGGCCTTCCTGTATGGCGTAGGGGAGGGGCTGAAGCGGGGCAAGCCGATGCTCCGGGACGGCCGGGATGCGCGTATCGTCCAGAAGCTCGTCGACTATCTGGATCATATCCGGTACTGGGAGGATGCCGACAACGGGATGTGGGAGGAATGGCGCGAGGTGCACGCCTCCTCGGTAGGCGCGTGCGTCGCCGGACTGAAGGCGGTCGAGCGGATCGTTCAGCTCCCGGATGGCCTGGTTGAAAAGGGGCTGCAGACGCTGCTGGCGCTCTTCCCTGCCGAGAGTCGGGACAAGACGGCGGACCTGGCACAGCTCAGCCTTATCTATCCGTATCGGCTGTTCTCCGGCGTGCTGGCAGAGACGATCGTCACCGCCGTCGAGCAGCGGCTGCTGCGGGAGCGCGGGGTCATCCGCTACGAGGGGGACAGCTATTACAGCACGCTGGAAGCCGAGCATGGACGCGGCCAGCCACGCAGCTTTTATGAAGGGACGGAGGCGGAGTGGACCTTTGGCCTGCCGTGGCTGGCGCTCTGTCATCTCGAGTTGGGGCAGCCCGAGCAAGCCCGGCGTTACGTGCGGTGGAGCGAGGATGTGATGACCGAGCCGGGCTGCCTCCCTGAGCTCTACTACCAGGGCACGGCGACGCCTAATGTCAACACGCCGCTCGGCTGGAGCTGCGCGATGTATATCTTGGCCAAGGAAGCGGTATTCGCCAGCGAGCGTGCGGCACAGCATCTGGCTTAAAGCAAGCGAGGGGAGGGTAGCAGATAACCGATCCGCTCCAAAAGCCACGCCCCAGCGTGCCTCGTGCCCGTCGTGCCACGAATTCGTGACTAGACGTGCGACAACTAAGCGTGCGACACACTAAGGTGTCACACCCTGTCATGCCTCGGCCTCGGCATCCCTAGCTTCGGCGTGTCTCAGCTCGTCGTGCCACGGGCCCAGCCTGCCTAATGACCGTCGTGCCATGGACTCGGCATCCCTCCTCCCGAGTGTCTCATCCCGCCCCACCTCGCCCAGCTTGCCTCTATCGCAGCAACCCCCGTCATCGGACACAACGCAACAGCCGCAGGGCGGATCCCCTGCGGCTGTTGCGTTGTGCTGCGACTATTGAATATGGCGATGCCTTACTTGAAAGCTGAGGCTGCCGCACGGCAGCGTAGTCTCCGCTGAGCAAGCCCCCCGTCGAGCAAGCTCCCGCCAAGCAAGCTCCCTGAAGCGCAAGCTGTCCTCAGCAGCAGGACCGCACAGCCGCCTGCAGTTGTCCGCATTATGATCGTCCAAGATGCCCGCAGCAGGACCGCGCAGCAGTCCGCCGCCGTCGCAGCATCGCGCACCGTCGGCAGTCATCAGCCTCGCTGTTTCACCTTGAAGTAGATCTGGTAAGGCTCGTAGCCGATATCGCGGATGCGCCGCAGCTGGATCGCCGGGTCCTGCTGAGCCGTCTTGAAAAAGTACCGCCAGCTTCCCCATTCGCGCTCATTCTCCAGCTCGATCTCGGAGGCGATGTCTTCGCTGTCTACATGCAAGATTCGCTCCGCCTCGCAGATCCCCGCCAGCACGTCCGGTCCGTAGCGGAACGCTCCGATGCTCGCATCGTCGGGCAGCGGGATGAAGCGGATGCCGATCGGCAGCAACAGGCTTACGCGATCGCCTGCCTCCCAGGTCCGCCGGATCGCATAAAATTGCTCGCTCGCCTGGGTTGCCCCGTGCAGTTCCCCGTTTACATAGACCTGCGCCTCGCCCTGCACCCAATCCGGGATGCGGAGACACAGCTCGAACGCTTGCGGCTCGCTGGCGGTGATGGTGAAGTCATGCTTGCGATAGTCCGGCAGGTTCTCGTGCTTGGCGGTCATGTCGTTGATCGCATGCTGACCGGCCGTGTTCGAGGAGTCGAGCAGGCTGCCGCTCATACGGTCCTGCGTCTGGCTGATGCGGACCTGCGCGCCGCCCATCGCTGCCGTCATCTCGGAGTCGAAGTATTGGCACACATAGACGCGATCGTCCTTTACATAGTAGAGACCCTGATTCCAGGCCGCGTTGGCCTGCACCATCGTGCCGTGGCAGCAGAAGAAGCTGTCGGTCTCGGTGCTCCAGTCCTTGCGCAGCCCGGCCTTCATCGGCAGGAAGTAGGTGAGCAGTCCGGTGGACGGATGGTTATGCGTGTTGCCAGTCAACCCGTACTCCCGGTAGTACGCCTGCGCCATGATGCCGTTATACAGATTGTATTCGATGTATTGCATGTAGGCCGGTTCGCCGGTATGGCGGAACAGAAATTCGGCCAGCCGGATCATATTGTAAACGGTGCAATGCTCTTGGTTTTTGTCCCCGAGCCGCGCCTTCATCTTCTGCTTGGGCATCCAGACCTCGCCTGCCGTCTGCCCGCCGGTGGCCAGAGCGCCTCGGTCGGTAACTGCGCATCGCCAGTAGGCCTCCACGATTGCCATCCAGCGCGGCTCGCCGGTCACCTCGTAAGCGCGGGCGCAGCCGAGCACCTCAGGGATGGTCGTATTGGCATGCATATTCGTCAACGGGTCGCGTCCGACGAGCAGCGGCTCGAAGAGCCGGTTGCGATTGTACCGCTCGAGCAGCGTGTTGTACTTGTCATGGCCGGTCAGCTGCAGCAGATCTGCCCACGCCTCCAGCATGCCGCCGGTCTCGACGTCGAGGATGTCGTCGAACTGCTCGCGAGTATATTGGCCGCTCCACTCGACGAACCAATCGGCGAACCGGTCGGCGATCGTCAGCGCTTGCTCGCTGCCTGCGTAGCGATGGGCGTCGACGAGCCCCATCAGCAGCTTGTGGAGATTGTATTGGGGCGCCCATACGCTGCGGCCGATGGCGATCCAGTGCAGATACTTCTCGGGGATCGGGCCGATCCAGCGTCCGCCATTGTCCTGCTGGCAGGCGGCCAGCTCGTCGATGATCCCGTCCAGCTTGGCCTTGAGCTCTCGGTCGCCCGTCTCCTCGTAGTGCAGCGCCGCTGCCGAGAGCCAGTGGCCGAGGAAGTGTCCTCGGAGCTGGCAGACCGGCGACTCCCAGCCGCCATGCGCGTCTGGTGGGACGACCCGCTCGTGGAAGCGGCCGGCCTCGACACGGTAGTTCAGCAGGAGATTGTCGCTGCTCAGCTTCATCAGATAGGCGCGGTTTGCCGCTTCTCTGCGCTTGATATCGCCGTCGCGCACGAGCACGTCGGCGCCTTTCAGGGGTTGCATGTTCGGTTTCCTCCTTACGTTGCTTGCATGACTTAACTTACTTGCCTTATCCTTTGATACCCGAGACGGCGATGCCGTGGATAAAATATTTTTGGCCGACCAGGAATACGAGGATCGGCGGTAGCACGACCATCGTCGCCGCAGCCATCAGCAATTCCCACTGGGCCGTATAGTAGCCGATGAATTGCTGCAAG
>Ga0160464_100801_pt1 | contig 17196 bp, 18 predicted proteins | sample HID1971I_E11MG_FD_108275 | JGI IMG/M metagenome (GOLD analysis project Ga0160464, IMG submission 108275) | Enriched millipede-associated microbial communities from UW Madison campus, WI, USA - HID1971I_E11 MG | ecosystem: Host-associated > Arthropoda: Insects > Digestive system > Unclassified ... | reverse complement strand
TGCCTGGGTATTTGGCCTGCGCTGCCTTGCGGCTATCTTTGCCCCGAGATGAAAAAACAGCACATTCAGGACACTTTCGGAAATATTGACATTTACTTATTTGACCAGATATTGAAAGGCAGGTATGATGATTGTAATCTAATTCTGGATGCCGGTTGCGGAACGGGCAGAAACCTACTGTACCTGTTGAACAGTGGCGCTCAGGTTTTTGGCGTGGATCAAAATCCGGAAGCCATCTCCAGGCTGAGGAAGCTTGTAAGGGTTTTTCCCCAGGTTGATCCGGAGGAAAATTTCAAGGTGGCTGCTGTAGAACAGCTGCCCTTTGAAAATGAATCTTTCGATCTGGTTATTAGCAGTGCTGTATTACATTTTGCCGAAAACCTGGATCATTTTGAAGCTATGCTGAATTCCATGTGGGATGTGCTCAAACCCGGAGGGTATTTTTTCTGCCGGCTCGCTTCAGAAATTGGGATCGAATCCTTAGTCAGGTTTATTGGGAACGGCAGGTATATCCTTCCCGATGGATCGGAGCGCTTCCTGGTCAACCAGGAGATGTTGCTCAGGTTGGCTAAGAAACTGGGTGGAGAACTCCATGAACCGATTAAAACTACCAACGTCCAGAATCTTAGAAGTATGACCACCTGGTGCCTGCGCAAGAACAAATCATCCTGATTTTTTTAACAAGTAACTGGTTCCTTTAGCACGCGCTGGCAGATAAATTAACGGTTGTTGACTTTAAAGCGTTAGTTGTCCTATTGCGTTAGTTTTTATTTTTGGAGCTGGGTTGCTGCTGGGATTGAAGTAGGAACATTGCTTGCCGGACTAGTCGAAAACTTGTGCGTTATCTTCCAGCAATTCGATCAGGGCTTTTGCTGTAGGGCCGGCGGATAACGGATTTTGTCCGGTGATCAGGAGTCCATCTTTTTCTACATGGGACAAGAAGGGAACAAGGGCTGTTTTGACCTCGGCCCCCAATTCTTCCAGTTTGCTCTGGAGCAGGTAAGGGACATTGCCGCTGCGTCCGACCATGGTTTCTTCGGTATTGCTGAATGCGGAAATGGTCTTGCCTTTCAGGAAGCCCCGTCGCAGATTTTCCGCGCTGATGAGTGCGGCGGGACCGTGACATACGGCTGCAACTGGTTTTCCGGAATCCAGGAAATCATGGATCAGGGTTCCGCTGTTGTTGTCCTTTGCCAGATCCCAGATAGGGCCATGTCCTCCGGGGTAAAATACGCCGTCATAGTCGTTATGACGGATTTGGTTTAGCGGGGTGGTGTGGGAGAATGCTGCTTTAGCAGCTTCGTCATCCTGGAACCTGCGGTTGGCACCGGTAATGTTTTCGGTCAGCTCGCTCATGGGATCAACAGGTGGCCTGCCGCCTTTTGGACTGGATAGGGTTACAGTGTAACCTGCGTCGATAAATTCGTAATAAGGGTCTGTAAATTCTCCCAGCCATACACCTGTCTTGCTATCGGTGTTTTCCATCTCGCTGTGTGAGCTGAGTACCATTAATATCTTTTTCATAGCGGGTGCTTATTTGATGTCTTCGGGACCTATTTCATTACCTTCTTCGTCAATTTGCTGGTGCGGGTGCCAGTTGGTTTCTTTGCTCTCTTTTACTTTCGTGTCAGCTACATCTCTGTTTGCAGTGACTTCCTGTTCGTTTTTTTCTTTTTTTTCCGGATTTTTCATAATGCTGTTGTGCCGATGTCTTATCATAACAAATGGAGTTCATGTTTGATTGCGGAGATTTGTTTTATATCTTTTGGTACAGCCGATCACGGTGTAACTGAACTTGCAGGCCATTTGTGGTCCGCTATTTATTCCGGATGAATACGGGAGGATGCTGCATACGATACCTGTAACGAATTCTGTTGCAGCAGACTTATTGTTTTTCGCAGTATTTTGATATCAACTGCGCAATGTGTTCTACGGTTTGGTCAATGATTTGTTCATGACTGCCATGGAAGAGGATTTTTTCGCTAAACCAGGGTTCTTCATAAAGCAGTGCGCAGATGAACATCGTGCCGACTGGTTTCTCCGGGCTTTCGCTTCCGCCGGGACAAGGAAGTCCGGTGATGCCGATATGGATGTCTGAAGGGATCAGTTTAATCAGTCCCTGCGCAATGGCCTGTGTAACTTCTGCAGATTCCGGGCTGAATTTGTCAAGCATTTTCTGTGGAACGTTCAGGATGTCGCATTTCAGTACCGCATCATAACAGATAAATCCTCCTTTTAAGAATTTGCCGGCGTCGCAGGCCAGGGAAAACGCTGCTGAGGCCCTTCCTGCCGTAGCGCTTTCGGCAAAGGCTATGGTCAGGTTGTTTTCGATCAGTAATTTTGCTGCTGTTTCTATCGCTCTGGTCATGTTTGAATTGCTCATCAATTTGGTTTCACACCTAACAATTATTGGTTGTCATCGGTTTTAGGTTTGCATGAATAAGAGTTTTTGAGATTTTCTAAAACCATTTTTTCGCTCGGGTTGTTTTTTTGTAAACCTTTGAAAATTAAAATTATGGCAACACAGAACAACAATCAGGATATGCCTAACGGACACCTGCATGAATTATTCGTAGATGAGTTAAGAGACATTTTAGGCGCCGAAAGACAATTGCTGAAAGGACTGAAAAAACTGTCTACGGCAGCTGGAAGCGAATCTTTAAAGACTGCTTTCGATACGCATTACACACAGACTGAGGGTCAGATTGAGCGCTTGAAACAGGTATTCAGTTCCATCGGACTTTCTGCCAGGGGTAAAAAATGTAAGGCGATGGAAGGCTTGCTGGAAGAAGCAGATGAAATTGTGGAAAGTTTCCAGGATCAGCCGGAAGTGCTGGATGCGGCGCTGATCTCTGCTGCACAGAAGGTAGAACACTATGAGATTGCCAGCTATGGCTGCCTGGTGACCTATGCCAAACTGATGGAGCATAGTGAAGCGAAAGAGCTCCTGGCGGCAACTTTGGCGGAAGAGAAAGATACAGATAGCCTGCTTACAGAAATCGCGATGACTGAAGCCAATACCGGCGCCGCGGTATAGATGGCAGTATACTGATAAGATGAAGATCCCGTTTCAACGGGATTTTTTATTTCAGCATGTCTTCAAATTTAAAATGCAATAGTTTCATCCTACCTAAAAACATATGAAAAAGAATAGAGAATTGAATCCTAGAGACAGTCATACGGAAAGTCCCTGGCAAAGCATTCCGATTGGGGTATCTTTGGTAGAACCCGCAACAGGTGTTTCAAATGTATTCGATGTTATCATCGTAGGGGCTGGGATTACTGGAATGACTACTGCTCTGTTATTGCAAAAGTCTGGCAAGAGTTGCATGGTGCTGGAGGCAGGAAAGATTGGTTTTGGGACTACCGGCGGTACCAGTGCGCACCTGAATACATTCTTTGATGCGACCTATCCGGAGATCGAGAGCGACTTCGGTGCGCATGCAGCCAAGCAAGTTGCCGATTCGGGCAAGGATGCTATGGCAATCATTGCTGGTCTGGTCAGGGAATATGGAATAGACTGTGACCTGGAATATAAGGACGGCTACCTGTTTTCAGAGAATGAAAAAGAAAGTAAACAGCTTCGGGAAATTTTAGAGGCTTCCAGAAGGGCTGGCATTGCGGTTTCGGAGGCGGAAAACAATGATCTGCCTGTGCCTTTTGAGATGGCGATCCGATTTGCGCACCAGGGGCAGTTTCATCCTTTAAAGTATGTGATCGCTTTGGCCGATGCATTCAGGGATTTGGGCGGGCAAATTATAACGGAATGTTTTGTCAGTGGGCACAAATCGGCAGATGGTTTGGTTGAGGTGGTAACCGCTGACAAAAATTTTCAGGCAGGGCACCTGGTGTATGCGACCCACATACCGCCCGGGATTACGGCTTTCAGTTTTCGTTGCGCGCCTTACCGGAGTTACGTGCTGGGGGTGACGCTAAAAGATGCCATGTACCCCAATTCCCTGGCCTATGACATGCAGGAACCTTACCATTATTTCCGCTCGCATATGATTGATGGTAAGCGTTTATTGATCGTTGGGGGTGAGGATCATAAGACCGGGCATGATGATCCGGAACAGGCTTTTGCGAACCTGGAAAAATATGCCCGTCAGTATTACCAGGTCGAATCGGTCGTGTATAAATGGTCTTCTCAGTATCACATTCCGGTAGACGGTCTGCCGTATATCGGGCGCCTGGCCGCATCATATGGGAATATTTACATCGCAACCGGCTTTAACGGGAATGGAATGATGTTTGGTGCGCTGTCGGGGAAAATCATCAGTGACCAGATCCTGGGGATTGACAACCGTTATGCTGATCTGTATGCGCCTTCACGGCTAAAGCCTGTTGCCGGTTTTTCTGAATTTTTCAAAGAGAACGCGGATGTGGCCTGGCATTTTGTCGCTGACCGTTTTGGCGATGAGGATTTGGATAAGTTGTCGGAATTGAAAAGGGGCGAGGGCAAAATAGCAGTGTTTAATGGGGAGAAACTTGCTGTTTATAGAGACCGGCAGGGTAAGGTGACGGCGCTAAGCCCGGTCTGTACCCATGCGGGATGTATCGTAAATTTTAATGCCGCTGAACAAAGCTGGGATTGTCCCTGCCATGGCGGACGGTTTGATATTTCAGGGAAAGTCGTCTGCGGCCCGCCGCGGGTAGACCTGGAAAAGGTTGAAATTTGATCAGCGATGTTATTTTCCGGTTTCCAAGTCCGGTGCGTCAACAGGTTTGGATTCCGGTGATCCCTTTTGTCGCAGGTAAATGGTCAGGAATACAATGGAGAAGACCGAAAGGAATTCACTTTGCCAGTTCTGAAAAGTTTCAAACCAGAATTCCGCTTGCCCAAGATATTGAATAACGGTTTCTTTTGGAAGATGCTTCGCAAGCTGTTCTACGTTGTGGTTCTGCCAGCTGCCATACAGGTGCAAAACCCAGCTAACCAGGAAGAGAATACCAAAAACGATAGATAAAGAATTGCTGTAGATCTTCAGGATCCAGCCTCCTTTTCTGACTGCCCAGGGAGCATCCGGTTTTGGTAACGGTTCCCGGTCAACCTCTTCGGGTTCATCCAGTTTCTTTGATTCTGCGGAACCGATCTGCCGTCCGTGGACAGGCGCTGTTTAATTGGTGTGCATCCGGTTACGCGAATTGTAATGCAGCTTTATAGCCGTGTTCGTAAATCTTCAGGTATTTTTTGAGTTCCTTCGGCACATTTGATGCGGATGGCGACAACTTCTTCATTGGCAGGGTAGTGTTGATGGTCGAAAGGACGGTTGATTGTTCCGATCCATTTAAGTTTTGAATGGCTGGCAGTCATTCAAAGCTATCAAATACTGACAGCAGCCAGTGAACCAGGTTATTCTTTTAGTGTATTGCGGGTTTAAGTCGCATGCTTAGAATGGGATAAGGTTTGCCCGTTGCGTCCTGTTCAAAACGTTCCACTATCTCGAAGCCCAAGTGTTTGTAGAAGCCGACGGCCTGCTCGTTCTGCTCATTGACATCGACCATATTGATGCCATAATGCTCAATTGCAAATTTCAGCAGTGCTTTTCCTAGGCCTAGACCTCGTGCTCGGGGATGAATAAACAGCATTTGAACCAGCTGCCTGTCCAGGCCAATAAAGCCCTGGATGTGTTGGTTGTTGCTTACACAGAACAAATCCAATTGATCAAAATATTGCTGCAGTATCAATGGTTTGTAGTGTCGGATGCCGGATTCGTTTAGGAAATCATGGGTGTCCCGGACGGATGCTTCCCTGAGTTCAATAAGTTCAGAATAATGGCCTTCTCCGGCGGCTTGTATGTTGTTGGTCATCTATCAGTTCTATAGGCTAATTCGTCGGGATGTAAAGAAAATTTACTGGTATTGCATTGTGATTTAATGATCTGTTGAGCTGAACGGGTACTCAATGTGTCGCCAATCAAATTTAAATTTGCTTTAGCGCGTGTCGCAGCTATGCGCTGGATTTAATCTTGTTTCGTTTTTGTCTACCCTTAAGTACGCGAAGATTTCGGCGGGCAAAGTCGCTTTTTTCTTTGATTTCCCGAGCCAGCAACTCTTTGGTGATAGACTGGTACAACTCTCTGGTGCTGTTATCTGCTTCAGCAAATCCGGGTACGGAGCTAGTGACTATGGCTAAAGCATAGTCTAATACTTCAGGTAGTTTTTTAGTAATTAATCTCATCCATTAAGACTTCGGATTGTATAAGCCCGGGATGGCTTCCCATATTTTTCACGCCTTTGTGGCGTGATATAAGTTTTATAATACGCCATAACTGTTGTTTTTTTTGAGTTATGGCGCGATATAACTTTTATAACGTGCCGTATGTGCCTGGATTGTTTAGCGGCTTTTTGATATTTACCGGGAATTGCTTTTCCAGGAGTGTCAGAAACAACACTGCTAGCCGGTAGGGCGCGTTATGGCTACTCCCCATCGTCCACTGTTTTACCACCTTTACCTTTTTTTCCGGGTGTCTTTTCCGAAAGCGACTTTGCGAAGTTAGCCGGAATGTTTTTGGACAGCTCTGCGATCACGGCTTTCATGGTGGCTTTGCCGGCCAGGTTCAGGTGTTCATATGGATCTGAGCGGTGATCGTACAACTCTTCCGACCCATCAGGATAGCGGATATACCTGTAGCGTTCAGAGCGGATTGATGCGTATCCTTCTCCCGTGGTGGTCAGTCCCGGTCTTGTCCATTTGTGTTTGTAATCTTTCAATATTGGAACCAGGCTTTTGCCATCCAGCTTTTGCTTTGGGTTTCCCAACTCGCAGTAATCGATAAGGGTAGGGAAGATGTCTATAGTATTTACCGTTTGCGGGCAGGTGTAGGCCTTGCCATTTGGCAAGCGTATGAGGAAAGGGATGGCGTCCGAAGCTTCCCATAGCGTATTTTTTGTCCAGTGGTCTTTAGTCCCGTTTTGAAAGCCGTTGTCCGAACAGAAAACAACAATGGTATTTTTGGCAAGCTCGCTTTTGTCCAGTGCGTCCATAATACGCCCGATATTCCAATCGGCAAAAGAATATCCTGCACAATATGCGGTCAAATACTTGGAAAGAGATTCTGATTCCGTTTGTCCCGTAATGTTTAGTGTCTTCATCCCTTTGCTTAAAGCCTTGCCCATTTCAGGGACGTCTGCAAGATCGTCTTTAAGAAATCCAGGTGCAACGGTCATTTTCTTTTCATCGTATTGATCGAAAAACCTTTTTGGCGCTGTATAGGGTGAATGCGGCCTGTAAATGCCAAGATACATGAGGAAAGGCTTGTCGTGAGATTTGGACAGGTATTCCATAGCCGCATCTACATTTTTTACATCCGGAAAATCGGTATCTGGTCCTTCCCAGGGTTGTATTCCATACCAGTGTTTATTGCTTTTATTTTGGTGGGCCTGATCTGCAAACGGCCCGAATCCACCGTGATATACCTCATTGTCAAACATGTTTTCTTCCCTTTTGCCCGGCAGCTTTACATGGAAAGTCTTTCCACGGCCCCAGGTTTCGTATCCGCTCCGCTTAAAAAACTCAGGTATGGTTTCTGCCTGCTTCAATAAACTGGATTTTTCCCAGCCATCAGATACGTTGTTGTATAGACCCGTCTTATGTGGGTACACTCCTGTGAAAAATGCGGCCCTGGATGGAATGCATATGGGCGCTGCACAGGATGCATTGTTGAAATAGTAGGATTCTGAAACCAGTTTTCTGATATTGGGTACTTTTAGTTGTGGATAATTATGGAGCACTCCCCAGGTATTCATGTCATCAACGGTGATAAACAATACATTGGGTTTCTTTTTGTCCTTAGTTTGAGAAGAAAGGGCAATTGAACTGAAGATTAGGGCGATAAAAATACTCGTTTGTACTAATTTATGCATCCGTTTGATTTTAATTTGGCGTGATGGAAGTATGACGGGGCAAGAAAAAGATGGTTTAATGAGCTTAGATAAAATAAAGCGTTTCTGGATGATAAGATGGATACTTTACAACAAAGACGACAAATTTGCTACTGTTCTGAAGCCCCAAATGGTATTTTTGTTCTTGTTAATTAAGTCTTAGAAATATGTTTCGCACTTTCAGTATGATGTTGTTGGTTTTGTCTACAATTAGCAGCCAAAGCCAGACAGCACGAAAGCCCAATATTCTATTTTGTATTGCCGATGATGCTTCCTACCAGCATATGAGTGCATATGGAATGATCGACTGGGTGAAGACGCCAAACTTCGACCGCATAGCGCGTGAAGGATTGTTATTCACGAAGGCATACACGCCGAATGCGAAATGTTCTCCATCAAGAGCGGCGATTTTAACTGGCAGAAATCCATGGCAATTGGAAGCAGCCGGAAACCACAACCCATATTTCCCTGCTAAGTTTACTACCTTTATCGAGGTGCTTGGTCAGAGTGGTTACATGACAGGATACACCGGTAAAGGCTGGGGCCCGGGTGAGGCGGGAATGATCAATGGTAAGAAAAGAGAGTTGACCGGGAAAGCCTACAATGCGGTTAAAGGCAAGAACACACCCACAAGCGCGATGTCGCCAATTGATTATGCTGCAAACTTCGCACAATTCTTAAAAGAAAAACCGGCCAAGCAGTCTTTTGTGTTTTGGATGGGCTCTCATGAACCGCACAGGCCTTACCGTTTTCAGTCTTCAGAAAAACAAACAAACAAGCGCAAAGCCGACATCAAAGAAGTGCCGCCTTTCTGGGTCGACAATGACAGCACCAGGAGTGACATGCTTGATTATGCACTTGAAGTTGAATATTTTGATCAAACCTTGGGTGAAGTGCTGGAGGTATTAAAAAATTCAGGTGAGTTGGACAATACGATCATCGTGTTGACGTCTGATAACGGGATGCCTTTCCCACGAACGAAGGGCCACATTTACGAACACGACAACCATTTACCCTTAGCGATCAGCTGGAAAGGTAAGATCGTCAATCCCGGCAGGCAGGTTACTGACTTTGTCAGCTTTATTGACCTTGCGCCAACCTTCCTGGAACTGGCAGGTGTAGACCCAGCCAAAACCAGCATGCAGAAAATTGAAGGGCGATCACTATTGCCTTTTATGACTCTTGTGAAACCCAACCCTCTGAAAAGGGATTTTGTGATCCTGGGTCGCGAGCGACAAGATGTGGGCAGGCCTGATGACCAGGGCTACCCTGTGCGTGCGATCGTGAAAGGCGATTTTGTGTATGCCATAAATTACGAACCATCCAGGTGGCCGGCCGGAGATCCGGAGACAGGCTATATGGATACCGATAACAGCCCTACTAAGAGTTCGATACTGGCCGCCTATAACAATAAATCCAATCCCATGCCATGGAATTTTTCTTTCGGCAAAAAAGGAGGTGAGGAACTTTACCAAATCAATAAAGATCCCTATTCTGTGAACAACCTGGCTACCAAGCCAGAGTTTGCAATCATAAAAAAACAACTCAAAGATCAATTGGAGAGCGAACTGAAGTTGCAAGGTGATCCAAGGATGTTTGGCAAGGGGAGTTTATTTGATCAATATCCTTATTCAAAAGAAGCTGCCAGAAACCATTATAATCGTGTAATGAAGGGGGAAGAAATAAAGGGCAAAAACGCGCACTGATAGGTGAGGTGTGTACAATAATATTAGGAAAAAGTATATGAATTTAAAGTCTGCAATATTAATACTGATGTCTTTAGTTGTTGGTACAGCAAAAGCACAAATCAGTAAATACGCGCCTGCACCTCCTATGGGATGGAACAGTTGGAATTATTTCGGTAAAGAAGCTATTGATGAAAAGTTAATTCGGGAGACCATTGACGCTATGGTTTCCAGCGGTTTGAAAACAGCCGGCTATGAATACGTGGTGGTAGACGGCGGATGGCGGGACACGCTCCTTGGTCCCAAAGGTGAACTTTTGGTGAATAAAAAGAAGTTCCCCTCTGGCATGAAAGCCCTGGCGGACTATGCACATTCTAAAGGTCTGAAATTTGGTTTGCATACCGTGCCGGGTACACATGATTGCGGTTGTGATCCGGTCGGCGGATGGGGGCATGAAGAAGTGCAGTTTAAGCAGTTTCTTGATTGGGGCGTGGATTTTATAAAGCTGGACCGTTGCCGATTTTCACTGGATGTGAATCCAACCTATCCGCGTAAAGACAAGCGTTGGTTTGCCGGCTGGGATAAAGAAGGTAAAAATATTGAAAAAGCATATACCATATGGAATCGCTTAATTGTTAAAAGTGGCAGACCAATCGTGCTCAGCGCAAGTGCTTACCGGTTTTATGACTGGTATCCAAAACTGACCAATATGGGCAGGACGACGGGCGACATTAAATCAAAACAGACAGGCGGGGCAATATTCGACACGGGTTCCGAACGTAGTGTGATGGCCATCGCGGCAAAGAATAGTTTGAGTGCCGCTGCCGCTGGTAATGGATACTGGAATGATCCGGATATGCTGGTTACAGGCGCGCAGGGGCTAACTATTGAGGAGCAACAGGCACATTTTGCCTTGTGTTGCGTGATGAGTTCTCCATTAATATTGGGCAACGATGTCAGAAATATGAGTCCGGCCGAGAAGAAGATCTTACTAAACAGACAGGCCATTGCGATCAATCAGGATCCCACTGGGCAAGGTATACGAGTAAAAGCAGAAGAAGGTAAGGAAGTATGGATCAAAAAGCTAAAAAGCGGTGATGCCGCTGTGTTATTGCTTAATCGAAATCCTGGTAATGCGGCTACAATGACCATAAGTGTAAGTGATTTAGGGCTGAAGGGGAAAATGAATTTTACAGATATATTCAAGGGGACCACCGACAAAAAGAAAGATAGCTTTTCGACAGCAATAGCCGCTCATTCCTGTGTGTTTTTACTTGTCAAAAAATGAGTGTAATGACCCGAATCCGCTGGCATCGTTTTTACTAAGCGGTATTAACAGATTATACTAAGGCTTTAAATGTTCACCGGCAGGTTAAAGAAAAATGTTGATCCTTTCCCGATCTTACTTTTTACCGAAATGACGCCATGATGGTGATCAATGATTTCTTTGCAGATATAAAGTCCGATGCCGAAACCGGAAATTGTTTTTGTGTCTTGGTTGTCTACCCGATAAAACCTGTCGAAAAGCCGATCACAGTCCGCTTCGCTGATGCCAATTCCCTCATCTTTTACACTTATCATGGCCAGACCGTTCTCGGCGGTACACGAAATAGTTACTGTACTGTGAACTGGAGAATATTTGACTGCATTGCTGATGAGGTTGGTGATCACCTGGCCGACCTTCTCTCGGTCTGCAATCAGAGGTATCGGTTTGACAGGTGCGAACACCAAATTATGGGAAGTGTAGGAGGCCAGGCTTTCTTCTTCCACTTCTTTCACCAGATCTGCCATATCGAAAGGTTGCCGGTCAATATGTATCTTTCCCGATTCCAATCGGGACATGTTCAGGAAGCCGTTGATCATTGTTGTCATTTTTCCGACTTGTTTTAAGCTCTTTTCCAATATGCTGTGAGCGAAAGTGTCTTCGGGCTTCCGTGCATTGCGTTCCAGGACCTGCAGATAGGCTTTGATCGTAGTGATGGGCGTTTTAAGCTCATGGCTGACAATGCCTATAAAATCATTCTTGCGCTCTTCGTCACGCTTCATTTCGGTGACGTCCTGTAATACACCACTGAATCTATATGGATGGTTCTTATCGTCGAATAATGCTTTGCCCTTTGCCCTTACGATTCTGGGTGGGGTGCTGCTGGTAGGATGGATGGTGTAGTAGATGTCGTAATTGCCACCTGAAGCATAGGTGAGTGCGTAATTGATCGCTTTGATCACCCTTTCACGGTCAGTTTCGACAATAACGTCGGTCGCTTTTCCCAGTTCGATTTGATCATCCGGCGCCAGGCCAAACCACTCTTTCAGTAAAGCATTGCCAGCGAAATGTCCGGTTGCAGGATTGAGATCCCAGGTCGCCAAACGGGCTGCCTCAACAGCAAGTTGCATTTCATCCTGGGTCACTTTAAGCTGTTCATTCACATGGGATAGTTTTTCAATCGTGATCTGCAATTCTGCATTGCCAGCTTCTAATTCTTTGTTCGCGGCAAACAGCTTCCCGTTCAGCTGCTGCAGGCGGTTTTCAGCCTCCGTAAGGGCCTGTTCATTTAGAACCTGCCTGGTGATGTTTGTCGTTGTGTTGATCAGATAGCCCACATTCCCTTCGTCGTCAAGCAAGGGCTCATTGGCGTTTGTCCAGTACTCTGTGACATAGCTTTGGGTTTGTTCAACGTATATCTCGTATTTAAAAATCGGCAGTTCGTCGATGGCCTTGGTCGCTATGGCCCGCATGAAGGAGCTGTGTACGCTGTCGCGTTCTGAAAGGTCATCATGACTGCCTGGAAATACGTCAAAAAGGCGCTTGCCCAAGAGCTGTTCGCGCCGGGTATGCGTTAGCGATAGATAATTGTTGCTTACGGCAATGATCGTAAAATAGGGAGCATCCGCCTTTAGTACCAATGAACGGTTTGAGTTTTTGAAGAATGCCTGGAACTGTGCCCCGGTATAAAATTCGTCGTTGTCTGTCATTAACTTCTTGTCAAATATAAGTGTTATCTTACCAAATATTCATTGCGCCTGACTATCCAAACAGTTTTTCAGTGTAATTGTTCAACTTAAATAGACGATTCAGAAGGCTGCTGGGGGTTATGCCCAAAGTGGTCACTAAGTTTTAATTCCAAGTAGTCAATCGGATCATTTTAGGTTTTTAAGCTTCAGAATCTCTACTCTGGATACATCCGTCGATCTAGATATGTTAACGTACTAGAGCGTTTGCAGACGCACAATAGGTAGTACAAAGTATATTTCCTTGGTGATCACTCTAATATATATGCCAGGGTATTATTTAAGACCATTAATCTAATTGTTTGCTTCCACTGTCGTATAATAATTTTTCCGAAACCAAAAGGCCAAATTCACTAAGGCAATTAGTGCGGGAACTTCAACGAGCGGGCCAACTACACCGGCAAAAGCTTGTCCTGAATTGATTCCAAATACACCAATGGCAACGGCAATCGCTAGTTCAAAGTTATTTCCTGTAGCAGTAAAGGCAATTGACGTACTCTTGGAATAATCAGCTCCAAAATATCGCCCTGCAAAAAAGCTTATTATAAACATGGTAGAGAAATAGATGACAAGCGGAATGGCTATCCTTACCACATCCATAGGAATTTGAACGATCAGTTCACCTTTCAAACTAAACATCACTACAATAGTAAAAAGTAGTGCAATTAAGGTGATTGGTGAGATCAACGGTATAAACTTGTTTTGAAACCATTCTTCTCCTTTCATAGCGATCAGTGCATACCTATTGATCACGCCCATTGCGAAAGGAATACCTAAATATATCCCAACACTTTTGGCAATTTCAGAAATGGTGATCTTCACATCCAAACCCTGAATACCGAAATACGGCGGAAGAACAGTAATGAAGATATACGCAAATACGCTATATAGCAATACCTGGAAAATGCTATTCAAGGCAATCAGTCCAGCAGCATATTCACGGTTTCCTTCAGCAAGTTCATTCCAAACCACAACCATTGCTATACATCTGGCCAAGCCAATTAAAATCAATCCAACCATATACTCAGGATAATCCCGTAAAAAAGTAATGGCAAGAAAGAACATCAATATGGGACCAATAACCCAGTTCAAAACTAATGATACACTTAATACCTTAGTATCCTTAAATACTTTGCCCATTTGCTCATATTTAACCTTCGCTAATGGCGGGTACATCATTAAAATCAGTCCTATTGCTAATGGGATATTTGTAGTACCACTGGAAAATGAATTGATGAAACCTGAAGAGGATGGTATAAAAAAACCAATGGATACACCAATAGCCATCGCCAGGAAAATCCATAAGGTGAGGTAACGATCTAAAAAGCTTAATTTTTTTCGCTCTGCCGCAGGCGCACAAGTATTTGCAGACATAGTTATTTGATTTGTGAAAAAATGTAAAACATTTCAGTTGCAATCTGCAAGCTTCTTTCCTGGTATTTTTCCGCTTGTTGCGGGGTATTGTCAAATGCTTTTGGATCATCAAATGTAATTGGAATACGCTTCTCCGCTCCGGAAATGAATGGACAGCCCCCATCAGCCTGTGAGCAGGTCAATATTGCAGCGAATGCACTTGAAGGGTTAAATTCATGATCATAAGTTTTTGAAAAGCCGATGATAGGATGTTCATTATCGCTATATTTTATGGCATATACAGGATTGCTACCACCGGCAATAACCTGAATTTTATATCCAGATTGTTTTAAGGTTTGGGCAACTACAGGAAACAAAGCAGTGGCTTCTGTACCCCCTGAATAACAAAACACATTTTTAATACCACAATAAGCTGCCGCTGTCTGCGCCCAAACTTGCGAAAGATGACTTCTACGTGAGTTGTGCGTACATATCAGGTTGAGCCGGACTTCCTCTTGAGAGCTGTACTTAGCCTGAATAAAGTCAATTAAAGGTTGCAAAATTGCTTTACGATCTGGCGTGATGTCATCATACTTGAAAGTTATGGCGACACTTTCAAGTTCCGGATAAAGTTTTGTTTTCATTGTCATGTTTATCAATATTAGCAGCAGCCAGCACCTGGTACCGAGTAACCATTTTCCAGTTTGAAATTTACACCCTCGGCCGTAACAAGGATTTGTTTAATTTCTGATAGTTTCATAATTTACGTATATATAGTATTATTGCAATTTAACGATTGATGTGTTTAAAAAAAGGTTAACAGCAGTTAGTTTCGCCCTGGTAAGAGCCCAGAAAAGCGCCAAGTTGTTCCTCTAATAATTTCCATGTTTGTGGATTGATACAGTAGCAAACGCTCACACCTTCAATTGTGCCTTGTATGATACCAGCGGTTTTGAGTTCCTTAAGGTGCTGCGAAATGGTAGCCTGGGCCAAACCAAGTTCCCCAACGAGATCCCCGCAAATACAAGTATTTGAAATTAATATCCTTTGCAGGATAGCAATTCGTGCAGGATGAGCCATCGCTTTTAATAAGGTTGCCAGCTGGTTCTGCTCGTGGGTGAATATTTCTGATTTAGTAAGTCCCATAAGTCGTATTGCAATATTACGATGATATAATTTGATCTCCAAATATTTGATCGTAAAATAACGATAAGTGTTTTTCACTTTCGTTTCTGGTCTTTGCCTGGGAAAGGCCAAGCGGATTCGCGCAAGGAAGTAAACCGATGCAGAAGGCGCGGTACCATACGGCCGGTAAGAAATTGCATTTGCGGCACCTAAGATCTGATTGCAGGGGATTGCTTAAAAATGCAGAATTGTAGCTAATGTCAATATATTAGATGATCCGTGTTATCTTGTGGCTGTAGAAAGGTTATGATGTATGAGGTCTTTCAAAGGTTACTGAGCGAGACTATATTTGTAGGTTCTTTTTATAGCCCCAGTTTTAACATAAATGATGAATTTGCTGTTTTTTTGTTATAGCTTGTAAGGAATTTCTATTTTCTACGTCTAATCACAAACGTAGCCGAACATGAGCGTACCTGTCAATTCCAGTCATCAATGGGTGGAACTTTATGCCGATTATCTTTATAGCTATGCGCTGAGCAGGGTACATGATGTTGATCTGGCCAGGGATTTGGTGCAGGAAACATTCCTCGCTGCTTTAGAGCAGCCGGAAAAGTTTGAGGGAAGGAGCTCTGAACGTACCTGGCTGACGGCGATCCTGAAAAATAAAATCATTGATGTCTATAGAAAAAGATCGAGAGCAAAAGAAATAATGAGTTCTTTGGATGATTTAATTACTGTTGAAACTGATTTTTTTGAGCAGGGAAACGGCCATTGGAAAGCTGGTCATAAACCGCAATTGTTTGGTATGGAAAGTTTTGATCCATTGTCCAATAAAGAATTTAACGGAATACTTAAGAAATGCATGCTGAAGCTGCCGTCCTTATGGTTGGCGGTATTTACGATGAAATACCTGGATGATGAGGGTACCGATGCCATCTGTGCAGCGCTGAAGATTAGTTCAGCGAATTTCTGGGTCATTATCCACCGAAGTAAAGTCAATCTTCGCGCTTGTCTCCAGAAAAACTGGATTTAATTGTCAAATCATGAAGCAGCCCAATCAATTAGAAAGAATTAAAATTGCTTACAATTGTCGCAAAGCAACTTATTTGATAGAGAAAAAGCACCTGTCAAAAATTAACCTGGTTGAGGCCATGGAGCTGAAAATGCACCTGGCTGGCTGTTCAGTATGCCGGTTGTTTGAGCAACAGAGTATTATGGTCGACAGAATGGTTCGGTTGCTTTTTCATGATCAGGAAGAGGTTCATCCTAAGCTGGATGATGTGTTTAAAAAAGCGTTGCAAAAGCGGATAGATGAACAGGTAAAAAAAAGCTAAATACTTTGTAAGGATCATGGATCACCTGCGACCAAGCATCAGTATTAAGTTTAAACATATATGAGAAAATTAAAGTCAATTCTGGTTCTTATTGCAATTACCGCTTCAATTTTGTTGGGTGTTGTTTTGAGCGCACAATCACAAACCGTTCCTACAAGTCCAACGGACATCAGCCCGCTTTTAATCGGCGAGCAGATCCCTGCCATTGCTTTGTCAGATGCCAAAGGAAAGGCTGTCCAATTAAAACAGTTGGTCGCCCTCAAACCTACTGTTCTGATCTTTTATCGCGGTGGTTGGTGTCCTTTCTGCAATAAGCAACTGGGGGAGCTGCAAAGCATAGAAGGCGATCTAAAAAAAATGGGTTATCAGATCATCGCTATCAGTACGGATAGTCCTGAGAACCTATCTAAGACCATCGGTAAACAGAAGCTGGGTTATACGCTATTGTCGGATAGTAAGCTGGTGGCGTCCAAACAATTTGGTATTGCTTATGTAGGCCCTAAAAATTACGAAAAGACTTTATTTGAAGGTTCAGCGGGAATGAATACAGAAAAACTCCTGCCGGTCCCCTCCGTATTTATTTTGGATACCAGGGGTGTCATCAGATTTGAGTACATTAATCCGGATTTTAAGCAAAGAATCAGTTCAGGGCTAATGAAGGCCGCTGCCGAGGCTGTGGCAAAAGACAAAGTTTAAAAGCCGGTTTCACCACGATTATGGCCTATTACTATATTGCCGAGACGAACTTGAGTTACCTGGATAAAAAGGGCAATAAATGGGCGGTAAACATTCTTCGGCTGTTGCTT
>Ga0160464_100799_pt1 | contig 17215 bp, 14 predicted proteins | sample HID1971I_E11MG_FD_108275 | JGI IMG/M metagenome (GOLD analysis project Ga0160464, IMG submission 108275) | Enriched millipede-associated microbial communities from UW Madison campus, WI, USA - HID1971I_E11 MG | ecosystem: Host-associated > Arthropoda: Insects > Digestive system > Unclassified ... | reverse complement strand
GCGCTGTCGCCGGTGATGTAGCCGACGGCCAACACTTTCTTCGCCGATGCTACCGCCTCGATGTCGCTCTCCGGCAATGCTTTGACGGTGAGCGTGAATACCTTCGTATCCGACTCGGCACCCTTAGTGATCGTCGCCGTCAGCGTGACGACTTGATCGCCCGTATCGTACGACGGACGAGTCACCGTGCCGTTCGTCGCGATTACGCTCGTATCGCTGCTCGACCAACTGACAGCTGTGTCGCTTGCTCCTGTCGTCGGCAGCGTCACGTTCCCCGTTACGCTGCTTGCGCTGTCGCCGGTGATGTAGCCGACGGCCAACACTTTCTTCGCCGATGCTACCGCCTCGATGTCGCTCTCCGGCAATGCTTTGACGGTGAGCGTGAATACCTTCGTATCACTATCGAAGCCTTTGCCAATTCGAGCAGTCAAGGTAACAGTCCGGTCCCCTTGCCCATGACTAGGACGAGTGACCGTTCCGCTCGTCGTAATGACTGACGAATTATTGCTCGTCCAACTGACCGTCGTATCGCGAAGCCCGGTCGTCGGCAATGTCAGATTGCCAGTTACGTTGGAGCTGCTGTCGCCAGTAGTGTAACCGATCTCCACTGCAGCTTTGGCTGCTGCAACCGAGTCGGCATCCGACACATAAGGCCGAAGCGTCGGGTATTGCCCATCCACCATCGTCCAGACCGTCTCCAAGTCCCAGCCGACAGCTTCATAGGTCGAGCGCATTTGCATCTGCGCCGTTGTCTTCGGCTCGCCTTTGCCGGTATCCGACCGTTGGCTTGTGGTCATGTCATAAAAGCTGGATGTAAACGTAACGCTGGGGAGAGGATCTCCAACCAAGCCGCCGCCCAGACCGACAGATGTAACTTTGCCGGTAGAGAAGCTGTTTATGATCTTCACGTTGGCCGAGGCCCGGCCCACAAGTCCGCCAACCGTACTCTGACCTGACACAGGGCCGGTGGCGTAACTGTTCGTGATCGTATTATAGGAGTTGGCGAACCCTACTAGTCCTCCCACATGATATGCACCGTTCCCCTTAACCTCCGCTGTTGAGGTGCTGTAGCTTATCATACCGTAGTTATCGCCTGCAACTCCCCCCAGGTACATAGTATTGGCACGAACGATTCCACTGACAGAGCTATAGCTGATTTGGGCATAGTTTTTTCCTGCTATGCCGCCAACCGCCGTTTTTCCTGTAATATCCACATTCGTCAATTTTACATTCACGATTCTTGCGCTTGTTTCGGTGTAGCCGAATAAGCCTACATTTTCATTGGTAGGACGATCAATCGTCAAGTTGCTAATCGTATATCCCCCGCCCTCAAAATAGCCCAAAAAGCGGTTTTCTGCAGTGCCGATCGGCTCAAAATTGCTGTAGCCACTCAGATCAATATCGCTGCCAAGCCGGTAAGAAGCGTTTAACCGTTGGCGAACGCTATCCAGGTGCTCTGGTGTCATAATGATGTAGGGATCTACTCTATTGCCAGCCCCTGTCATCGGATCTCCTGCTGCTTGTACCACTTGAAGACCTTGCGACAGCGGTAAGCCAGAGCACAGCATTACAAAAATAAGTAGCATCGACAGCTTACGTTTCATAGTCATCTCCCTTTGTCAGCGCGTGCGCCTAATGTCCTATATCCCAACCCTACCTTAGGAGACCTTAAAGAAACCTTAAAAAACGGAGCTCGCCTCATAAAAATGAGGCAAACTCCGTTCCATAGGATGCTATAAAAAAGACTATGTCCGGACAGAATCGCGTACGCGAACCGCGATCGTCGTCCCACGGCCGGGCTCGCTCTCAATCTGCAAAGGCGTCCCGTATTCGTAGTGAAGACGTTGGTTAATATTCAGCAAGCCCACGCCTCTGACATCGCCTGCTTCCCGCGCCTCCAGTAAGCCTTGCCTCTGCTCCGGCTCCATCCCTACCCCGTCATCGGATACGATGAACAGCCAGTCCGCTCCGGAGCGGCTCGCTGTCAAGGTTACCGTACCGCCCTCCACGCGATCGCCGATGCCATGGCGGATCGCATTTTCGACCAGCGGCTGCAGCAGCAACGGCGGCATGAGTACATCGTGGGCACCATCCGCAATATCGGCTGCGAACCGTATCCGTCCCCTGAAGCGGGCACGTTCAATATTAATATACGTCTGAATCAACTTGTACTCCTCCGCAAACGGGATTCGCTCGTCGGTATTGCTGAACCGGAAGCTGCCTCGCAAATAGTCGGCCAGGTCGATAATCATGCTGCGCGCCCGCTCCACATCCCGATAACTGGAGGCGACGATACTATTCAGCACATTATAGAGAAAATGCGGCTTGATCTGCGATTGCAAGAAAGCGACCTCCAAATGAACCGCTTTGGCGAGCGATGCCTGCAAGGCCAGCAATCCGCCGATGCGCGCCTTTAACTCCTCATGATCGAACGGCTTCAGCAAATAATCGTTGGCTCCCGCTTGCAACGCGGTTAATCGGTCCTGATGATTGATGTTGGCCGTCACCATCAAAATGGGCAATTCCAGCAACGAATACCGCTTCCGGATCTCCTGGCACACTTCGTATCCGGACATGCCCGGCATCATCAGGTCGAGAATGACCAGGTCGATCTTGCCTGGCCGATCCAGCTGCGCTATCGCCTCATAACCGTCCTTGACGGCAATCACGCGATAATCCAGCGTTTGCAAAATATCGAGCAACACCTTCAGATTGACAAACTGGTCATCGACGATAAGTACGGTATGCTTGCCATTCGGTTGCGATTCATACGGTGTGCCGAACGAAAAGTCCGCTGCCTTGGACTGCAACGACGGCTTCGGAGCATCCGTCAGCGCAAGCCTCGCAGCTTCCGAAGACTTCATCAGCGCTTTCTCCGCCCGCGGCAGGGTTAAAGTAAACGTCGATCCCTCCCCTATGGAGGACTCCACCGTCAAAGTGCCATTCTGCAGCTCCGCCAGCTGCTTGGCGATCGGTAGACCAAGCCCGTAGCCGCCGCGTTGACCATCTTCCCAGGCCTGGAAAGGCTCGAACACGTACGGAATTTTATCGCTCGCGATGCCCGCCCCCGTATCCCGCAATGCAATCTCGACGAACCGCCCGCGCACAGCCGCTGTTATCGTTACGCGCCCATGATCGGTGTGCTTGATTGCATTATCGAGCAGATTGCTAATAATCTGGGCCAAACGGTTCTCATCGGCCAGGGCAGGCGGCAAGGCGGCCGTTACGTCATTGATAAGCTGAATGTTGCGCTCCTGACTGATATACGTGTAGGTTCGCACTTGCAGCTCCACAGCGGCCCTGACATCGATAGGCATCGGCTCGACCCTTAGCTGTCCCTGCTTGAGGCTGGACAGATCAAGGATGTCGTAGACGAGCTGCGACAGTCGGCCCATCATGCCGACGATCAATTGGAGCTTGTCGCGCTGCTCGGTCGTCGGTGGCGTCGACGCATCGTCGAGCATCGACCGAGACAGACTCATCACCCCGTGCAGCGGCGTTTTGAACTCATGGGACGTTCTGGCGAGGAATTCATCCTTCAGCTTATCCGTCGTCAGTAGCTGCTCCGACAGCTCCTCGATGCGATGGAAGGCATTGGAGAACCGCAGCGACATCAGGAGCGCCAGCATGAGCAGGAACAGGAAAGGCTCGAAGGGGATGGTCGTATAGATCGGCTGACCGAAGTACAGATTCATATTTTGCTTGAGGGCGGTTATGTTCACGGCCACTGCGGCAAACACCAGGTATGCACTGCCATCGACCTTGTGAAGCGCGGCTTTGACAAAGATATAAATCGCATAGCCTTGATAAAAAGCAATATAAAATGTCGTCGCGATACGGAACGGATGCGTATTAATCTCCGGCGCGAATAATAGGTAGAGCAGCACAAGCAACGAGCCGATGACTAGGCCGCTGCGGACGATCCACATAGAGCAATAAGCGCGAAAGGTGGTCTGGACATACAAGGCAAACCCGATGCCTACGCCTACTGCAGAGAGCACTTGAATCTGTATGTATAGCCAAAACGACAGATCGTCGAACACATGCAGCAGCATGCGCTCGCCCCTGACGCTTGTAAACAACGCTCCACCCAGGCACATCAAGCCAAACACAAGCGACGAACGATCCTTTTTCCGTTGGGCATACAGTCCGGCAAAGTACAAACCGATGATGAGAAAAGCGGTAATGGTCACCCAATCGTAAGCCTTGGCCCGATCATTCAGCCGTATAATCTGCTCCGCCGTTCCGAAATATATCGATTCGACAATGCCGCTGTCTGCGGGAAAATCATAATTGGCGACATGGACAATGATCTCATTCCAGCCCGCGCGCATCGGGGAAAACCCGACGCCAGGCTTCATCAATGCACGATACGACTCCTGTCCTCCCGGCTGCCCGCTGCGAACCACCTCTGCACCGTTGACCAGCAGCCGATGACTCAGGAGGATCGAGCCTGTCTTCATGCCGAAGACCGGGCTTGGGTCGCCGATCCAGACGCGCAGCCTGTACGTCCCGCTGCCTCGGATATCCATCGCCTGCGACCAGGAGCCCGGCACCTGGATAATCTCGGGCTGCGGCCCGGGCTGCGCGCGCGACGCGATATCCTCCTGGCTTAACAGCTCGTTCGGATAAAACTCCCACTCCCCGTCGAGCTTGATGACGCCCCCCTCTTCAAAATCCCATGTACTCAAGTCGATCGCTCCGTTAACCGCAACGGGCGAGGGTTTGCTCAGCCACGAGCTATAGAGCAGCAGCGAACAACACACTGCCACTAGGAGGAGCAAGGTTGCAAGCAGCGCCAGTATATTTTTTCTCATCGTCTTCACCTCATGACCGGCAGCTTAAGATGGCTGGACTTGCCGATACAATCGCAGCGTCGCCGTCTCCAGCCTGGCCCCAAGTTCCATACGTATCGTCTGTTCCAATCGCTGGTACACTCGACGCGCCTCGTTACGATTGCCCATCGCCAGGTATGTCTCGATCAGCCTACGTCCGTCCGCTTCCGAGTCAGGGGCTACACGCAGCAGCCACTCCATACTGTCCACCGCCAATGTCATCTCCCCGCGATTATAAAAGTAAGTCTGGAAGCAGCGAAGGGCATGCACGCATGCAGCGTGCAGGTCCATACGCTTGGCCTCTGCCCAGCGGAAATCGTTGGTCGCCAAATAGGGGCCACGGTACAGCCGCTTCATCCGCTCATATCCATGCAGATTCAGTTGCTCCTCCGTCAAGACTTGTTGGATCGCCTCTTCCATCTCGGCCACATCCGAAGCGATCCGATCCTGCTTGACGACGAAGGCTTTATCGACACGCTCGATCTTGATCGGCACTTGATGCTCAGCCAGCGTCTTCCTTAAGTAGGATAGGCAAGTGTACAGATAGGTTTTGGCCTTGCTCAGGTCATGCTCGGGCCATAGCGCTTCGATGATCAGCGCCGTGTTCACCGAAGCGCCACGCTGATGGAGCAAGAAGGCGCACAGCTCCTTTTCCTTCGTCGTCTTCCATGGCAAAAGGGAGGTCGCGTCATCCGACAGCTGGATCCGGAACTCCTCAAAAAAGTGTATGTACGGGAAGCTGCTTGGTCGCCCGGCAAGGCCAACGCTCGGAGTAGGAGCCGACAACGCCTGAATGCGGGCCAGCGTTTGTTGCAGCCGTACCGGCGTGAAGGGCTTGAGCAGATAGTCGATCGACTGAATCTCAAAAGCCTCCACCGCATATTCGGCATAGGCGGTCGTGAACACGATGGGGATCCCGGGCCGCAACTGCCTTATCCTCCGAGCCGCCTCCATCCCCCGCATCCCCGGCATATGAATATCCAGAAACACTGCATCTACCGAATCAAGGTCGGACGACTCCAAGACAGTCAGCGCTTGCAGCGGATTGACATATCGGCCCACGACCTCGACCGGCCCGATCTGCTCGAGCAGAATCTCCAGTAGGTCCAGCGCATCTTCTTCGTCGTCTATGAGCACGACACGATTCATCTATTCGAACTCCTTACGTAGACGATCATTCGACCGCCAGCATACTTGCTTCCAACCTCCCCCCTACTCATTCGACAAAATGCGACCAAATTCCTTGCGCAGCTATGAAGGAGGGATGGGTGCGGGCGAGGCGGGGGCGATGAACGGCAAGCGCAGCAGGCGAGCACCGTGGGGGTGCCATGAGTTGTCACTGCCAAGGCTTGATTGGACAGCGGGAGCCAAACCGGCGGAATAGGGCCGTCACGTACGGTGAGGGAGCACAGCTCGCAGAGATCGGGGTGGCGACTCACGTGCGGGGATGCGGAGAAGACGCCCGGACTTGTGCCATATTTCGCATAAGTCCGGACGCCACACTGTTTACCGGGCCAATTTATGCCATATTTCGCACAAATCCGAGCACCACACTGTCTACCGGCCCATTTTGTGCCATATTTCGCATAAGTCCGGGCGTTACACTGTCTACCGATCCATTTTGTGCCATATTTCGAACAAGTACGAGCGCCACATTGATTCCCGGCCCATTTTGTGCCATATTTCGCATAAGTCTCGACACTGCACTGCCACGCTGTACCGTTTACCTAATCAATAACGTTCACTCAACCCCCGTATTCCATTTGCATGCTCCACAACTGGTATTCGATATCCTTATAACCAATCCAGACTTTGGATCGCACCAAGGTACTCATAGCGGTCCACTCGGTTTGATGCTCCGCTATGAACCGCACGAAGCTTGCCTTTACGGACCAATTCCCGGCAATATTTTATGATCGTATGTTTATGCAACTCCAACTCGCTGGCCGCTTGACCAGGACGGACAATCCGGTTTTTGCGAACCGCATAGCGTATCAGCTGACGCTCAATTTTGCCGAAAGCCTGCGCATCCGTCCGCTTCGTATCTGGCGCTGTCAAAAATGTCGCTAACACCGCACGCAGCATCGAGAGTACAAACTGCGGATTCTCCTTCATCTCGTCCAGCGAGATGGAGAATACCAGATACTGTTGCGATTGGAGAAACAATTGTCGGTTGAGATCCAAGCGGTATTTGGTGCGGTCTTTGCCGTGAGAACCGTAGTCCATAATCTCAAACGCAATACGCAAGCTTCCTGTAATCCAAACAAAATCCAAAAAGTAGGACCGTCCACGCCAATCCTTGACTTCATACTCCGGATGTAGATTGTTGAAGTGCCCCATAAGCGTCCACCAGATGCTCTCTGCAAAAAGCTTGTTACCATATCCGAGTCCTCGTCTCAGCGCATCCTTCCGTTCACCCTCCCGATGTTTTAGATGCCAGGCAATCCATTGCTCATGTTCTTTTTCGAAGCTGCTCCAGCTATCGCCTCCCTTGGACTAAAAAACGCCTCGAAGCTCCTGCCGATGGCAGAATCCTCGAGGCGTGCTTCGCCGCGCAAACCGTCGCAAAAGACGGTCTTATGTTGTTGATGCCAAGCCTAGGAGCGGGGGACTTTGTACGTTCGCCCCACTAACTTCCCGCTTACATCACTACAGCTATCTTATCCAAAAATATGAAAAACCTCAAGTCAAGCGAGTTGAACGCGCATAATAGTTCCAAGTCTCCTTGGCAAGCTATCTAAAAGTACTTGGCGCTAGCCTTATTCCCGGCACGGTCATGGTGCCTCGAAGGATGGCACACAGCAGTACCTCAGCTCTATCTAAACCACCTTCGCACACTGCGCGGCCAAGCAACCAATGAATTCGGCCTTCCACCCCCAACCTCCCAAGCCATCCTTTAACCCATCCCCGAGCTGCTCGTCGGCTCGGGGATTTTGCCGCCGAAGCCGCCAGCGCTGTTGCGTACCAGACCGGCCATAGCTTTCAGTCGGTAGCCAATGCTCTTGAACTTGGACGGCTTGACGATGACCGCCTCCCCCGGTACCTCGCCGCTGCGGGAGTGGTAGATCGTGATCCCCTGCTCCTGATACCGCTTCAGCACATGCGTCAGGTCTTGCTGTATCGCATCGGTCCGAAGGATGATCCGCTCGATCCCCTGCTTGCGCAAAAACGATGCCGACGGCATATCTTGCGGCAGCACGCACCAGCGATTGTCGAACATGCCGGGCTTCATGCCGTGTCCGTTCATCCGGTTCGCATCCAGCAGGAAGACTGGCGGCGCGTCCGGCGACAGACCAATCCCGCCCAACTCCTCCGCTCCCCGGAACAACGCCTTGACTAAGGCTTCCACCTGAACCATTGCCGCTAATCGCTGAGGACTACGCACGCCGTTGTACAACGGCACAGGCCGGTAGCCCATTCGCGCCAGAGACAAGCCCTCCTCCACGCCTTGAATCTCCGGCAGATCGAGGATCAGCATCGTATGCCGCTCCGCCGCTGTCACATATTCGATGCGCGGCTCGGTTATCGCGATCCAGTCCGTATCCGGTGGCCGGATGAACAGCACAGGCTTCGCCCATTCGCTCCAGACGGCGTCTGTGGGGGCCCAGGTTTTGTAAGCGGTCTTGTTATCTAACATGCTCCTCACCTTCCTTGGCGACCAACACCGGGATGTCGATCGCGCGATGATCGATGCGCGCATAGGGGCTGATCCTGCCGTAGAAGCCCGCGCACCGGCCATCTACGGTAAATACGCCAATGCAAACATGATACTTGCCAGGCTCAGTCCCGCTCATATCCTCCGCCACCAAAGGCTCGCTGGCGAATCGACGCTGTGCGATCCACTTGCCGGGGAACCAGCGCGCAGACCGCTCGATTTTGCGCCGCTCCCGCTGCGTCACCGCCTCCCCGATCAGGATACCCTCGCCCACCCGTCCGAGCGCAGGCTTGAGCACCCAGTCCGCATCCGCACGCTGGACCTGCCTCGGGTCCCGAGTGTCGGGCAATGTCTGCCTCCAAGCGTCGAGCGACACCCCGAGCTTATCCCAGATAAGCGGCAGCCGTTTGGACTGGGTCAGCATCGCGACCGGATGGTTGCAGGCGACCGTCTCGCCATCGTAGAAGCCCTGCCAGCCCGAGCTGCGGGGCAGGTTAGCGAGCCATTCCAGCGGGAAAAATCGCAGCAGACCGTCGAGCGGCCCCTCCTGTCCTTCGACGATGCTATGCGCCCGACGACCATGCCAGCGGATATGGTCTGGCGCAGCCATCACCGGCGTATAGCCATGCGAAGCGAAGTGATCGCCGAGGAACTCCATCACTTGCCGATCATCGGAGTAGGAGGTCGCATGGACGAACGCCAGCCGACCCTGCCCTCCGATGCGGGTCCTGACGCCCTTCAGCAGACGATCCGCCAGATGATGGCGCGGTTCATAGCCCGGGAAATATCGCGCCGCCAATCTAGGAAGCACCGAGGCCTCGGCCAGGCCGCCAGGGACATCGCTATTTACTTCCGAGATCCGCCAGCCGTCTGGCGTCGGGTGAAAATCAAAGCGCATCAGCCGCACATGGCGAGAGGCATCATAGCCTCGCAGCCGCTCCAGCGTCGACAAGATGCGCCGGGGCAGCCCGAGCTGCCGGGCGAGAGACAAGCATTCCAACAGTGCGCCCTCCATCTGCACCGTCTCCAGCGCCAGCTGCTCCGCCAGACGCTCCAGCTGCCTGGCTGTCGATGGCTGCAGCAGCAGCGCATGACGCGCGACCGTATTATGATCCTCGACCTTGGGGTCCCATTTATAACCGTCGAAGATGACATCATAACGATAATCCGTGTAATGCTCGGCAGGGATCGCTGCCAGCCGCATCCCGGCGGATATCTCGCTCGTCTCTTCCCCGCTCACATCGCCCGTTAATCGGCCTGGCACGGTATCCTCGCCTCTCGGATGATTCGTCACGGCCTCGCCCCCCAGCCGGGGATCGGGCTGCCAGGGATATCGGGCAGCAGCATGACACTGACGATCGCAAACGCGATATACAGCACCGCCCAGATGAGCGCTGTCGGCAGCGTCTGGTCATGACGGCTGCCGCGTGCATGAGAGCGGCTCGCGTCCGCCCGCTCCACCTGCAGCGCCCAGAGCGTCAGCAGCAATACCGGCCAGCCGGCCAGGAATTCGACAATCGTCATCCACCAGGAGGTCCAGTCGCCCGAGGACGCGCGGCCGAGCAGGATACCGCTTGCGAGCAGATAGGCGCCGAAGCGGATGCCCGCTTCGATGCTTCTATCCACTGTGATGCGTTCCGAGACGTAAGCGTACTTGTTGAACAATCCGGCCAGCGCCAGCCACGCCGCAAAGCCCAAGCCGCCCGCGAATACGACGCTCCACCAGCCCGGACCATCGCCGATGTTGGCGCCAAGGTAGATCATCGTCATCCCCATGTATGCGCCGGCATACGCCGCAAGCGCTGCGCGATTGCCCAGTCGGAGCGCATCATCCTCCCACGACAGATCGAGTCTCATCCGCGTCATCATGCTGCCGAATGCGAGGCACAGGAAGCCGAGCAGCAAATAAAACACGATGAAAATAGCATTATCTACGACATCGTAAGAGGCCAGCGACTGCAAGATGCGAAGCAGGAGAATAAAGGACAGTATCGGCAAAGCCCCGAGCACCAGTCTTCCCGTCACGTTGTGCGACCGCGGCCATAGACGCAATATTTTGTAGTACCACATGATGACAAACCCTATCGTCACGCTTCCCGACACCATCAGGACAAATACTTCCCAACCACTCATGAGTCAAGCCTCCCGGCCGTCGATGATATATAGCATTATGTAAGGTGTGAGCAAGTCAACAGCAAGTATCGCCAGCTGCCCCACCTCTCTATTAACCTGCTGCGGTTCCGTTGACGCACCTACGAGCAGACGCGGCGCAACAAAAAAAAGAGACATCCCTCAATCTCACGGAATGTCTCTTTTGTCTCAATGCTTGATCTGGCGAGCGAACCATTGCAGACTATGCTCCCACATCGATGCGATGTACTGATGATCCAAGTCAGGCGTCTCGCAGAGCGTCAGCCTGTCCGCCGCCTCGCCATACATCGGGCGGAGCTTGTTCAGGAAAGCCCGCGCCGCATCCGACGGCACGAACGGGTCGCAAGCGGCATTCTCAAAATGAATCTTCACCTGGCGCGACGCATAGGCTTCCGGATGAGAGGCCGGGTTCAGCCGTTCATACAGCTGGGCCGTCCATGTATCCGGCTCCCCCTGCTCCTCGGCGGCCCCGGTGCGCAGCCACTCCGGCGTCGCGATGACGCTGCAGACGCCAACGATGCGCGGGTCGATCGCTGCCGCTGTCAGCGCGATATCGCCACCCATCGAGACGCCGCCGACGACGATTGTGCCGTCGATCCCGAACTTCCCGACCGCCCAGTCGATGACCCGGAGCATGTCCTCTGCTGTTCGACCCAGGATCTCCCAGAAGTATTTGCGGCGATTGCTCCCCACACGTGTGATCATCGCCTCCTGCGGCTCCACACGCCGCTCGCCGTGCTGATACAGATCGTAGGCTACCGCTACATAACCGAGCTCTGCCAGTTGGTCCAGATACTTCGCCAGATGCTCCTTCTCTCCCGAGAAGCCCGGCAGCCAGATCGCCAGATGCCGCAGCTCCGTAGGCGCTGCCGGCTCTCGCCAGATGACGGGGATAAAATCGGTCCATTCTTGTGCCATTAATACTTCCCCCCAAACAATAGAGTACACTACACTACACTACACTACGCTACACTGCCCTGCCATGGGCTAGCCATGCGATCAGATCCATCTCGCCAGCCGTCGATAGTCCGAGGGCGAGCTGCCAGCGAACTGCTTGAACGCCTTGGAGAAATAATGAATCCCAGAAAAATGCAGCCGCTCCGCAATCTCGTTGATCGACAGCTCGCTGCTGCGGAGCAGCTCCTGCGCCCGCAGCAGCTTGCAGCGCCGATGGTAGTCATGAGGCGAGAGGCCGAGCTGACGGCGGAACAGGCGGGCGGCATAATTGGCATGATAGGCCGTCCATTCCGTCAGCCAATTGACGTCGTACGGCCGCTCGGCCCGCTGTTCCAGCCGCTCCCGGATCAGCTCCGCCACGCTCGCTTCGCCATGACGCTCGGAGCTGCTGCTATAACGGCCGCCGGCCGTCTGCACGGCTAGCTCGACGAGCAGCTTCATGACGAGCGCTCGGGTGTAGAAGACCGCCCGTTCGCCGCCGCGATAATAATGCGCTTGCAGCTCATGCAGCACGCCCCTGATCCACTCGCCGGGAGCGGAGCGCTCGGGCATGTCCAGAAGATCGGTCCCGCGACCAAGCAGCAGTCGATTGGCCCGCAGCTCCCGATCGGCGAACGTGGCATCGCGGATGTCCAGCAGCTCGGGCGGACGGGGTCGTGAACCGGGCGCAAGCGAGAAGTGCAGACCATAGAGGACGCAGGGCTCGCTGCCTACGATCTCGAGGCTATGCACGATATCCGGACCATAGTACACAAGCTCGCCTGGCCCCATCCGGTAGCGCCTGCCCTGGATCGTCGCGATCATCTGTCCCCGATCGACATAGACGATCTGGTGCTCCCGGATCGTCCGCGGACCGAAGCTCTCCCCTGGCGCGCCGACGAGCCGGTTGGCAAAGACGGCCGTCGCCTCGATTTCCTCCCACCGATAGCTCAGCATGAACACGCCTCCTGTCACGCTCCGTCAACTTGTTCGTAAAGTACAACTTCATACAGTAATCGCTAAATACACGTTTTGCTCTATGGTATACGATTATCCCGCAAACAACAATTGGATTGTTGCCGGGGACTTGATAAGACGATTATGTACAAAGACAAAACCAGCAACTGGAGCTAAGCTCATAGCAAGACTACACTGAGTGATAGAGAGGATGATACGAGATGGGATTTCAAGATGCAACCCCTTTACTGGCTTACCCTGAACAGCTGCGCGCTCGCGCGGATGAGGATGGCTTCCTGTTCTTCAAGCAACTGATCCCCCGCGAGGCGATCGAGGAGGTGCGCAGCCGGATCCTCGAGGTGCTGGACCGGCGCGGCCTGCTTGATCGCAGCCGTCCGGCGATGGACGGGATCGTCGACCTGGAAGCGATCCATCAGCTGACCCGGGAGGAGGTCAACGCCTACGGCGTCGGCGTACCCTTGGACATCTACAAGGAAGTCCAGCAGCTCGAGGCGTTCCACGCGCTGGCGCATCGACCGGAGCTGCTGCGCCTGTACGAGACGCTGCTGGGCGAGCCAGCCTTCCCGCATCCACGCAATATCGCCCGCGTCATGCTGCCGCATCGGGAGCTGCACCCGACGCCGCCTCACCAGGACTTCATCCATATCCAGGGCGCCGTGGAGACCTGGACGTGCTGGATGCCGCTCGGACACGCGCCGCGCTCGCTCGGCGGACTGTCGATGCTTCGTGGCAGCCACAAGTCCGGCAGACTCGGGATCGCCCCCGCCAGCGGCGCAGGAGAGCTGGAGGCGGTGCTCTGCAATCACGACTATGAGTGGGTCGAAGGCGATTATGAGATGGGCGACTTCATCACCTTCCACAGCCTCACCGTCCACAAGTCGCTGCCGAACCGTACCCCGGGCGCGATCCGGCTGTCGGCCGACATGCGCTTCCAGGCAGCCAGCGCCGTCATCGAGGAGCATTCGCTGAAGCCGCACGGCCCTTACGAATGGGAGGAGCTGTATGCAGGCTGGCAGCGGCAGGAGCTGATGTACTACTGGCGCGACCAGTCGTTCCAGCTCGAGCCGTTCCAGGATACGTTGAAGTGGCAGACCGACAAAATATGCTGATTGCGCAATGTCGATTTTGTGCCTTCTCCCCTTCTGAATCGCCTGATGTCGCAGTCACTCCTTCAGTTCGATCAGACGATTATGTACAAAGACAAAGCCGGCTGTTGCAGCTAAGCTGAAAGCAAGCTGCATTATATCACGCAAAGCATGCAGCGACCCTATCCCAAGGAGTGTGACGCATGCCATCTACAAGCCCAACCGGCTCCCCGATTGCGGAGTCTATGAAAGTGCTGCAAATCACGGGGCCCGATACGTATCATATCTTCGAGACCGCTGTCCCTGTCCCTGCCGCCAACGAAGTGCTGGTGCGGATCGAGGTCGTGACAACCTGCCCGCGCTGGGATATCAACATGATGGTCGGCCGCGATATGTTCGACTATAGCCAGTCCCCCGCCTACCCGCTCGAACCCGGACAGCCCGGGCATGAGGCCGCAGGCGTCGTCGTCGCCGTAGGCGACCATGTGACCGGACTAAAGGTTGGGGACCGCGTCGCGGCGCTCGAGCACCTGAACGGTCCGGGAGCCTACGCTGAGTATCTCTGCTACAAGGAGCCTCAGTTGATCGGGCTGCCGGACAACGTCACCTTCGAGCAAGCTGCGCCGATCGAGCTGCTCAAGTGTGTACTGCTCGGCATGTCCCAGTTCGGCGACCTGCGCGGCCGCTCGATCGTCATCTCCGGCCTCGGCCCGGCGGGCATGCTCGCTATCCAACTGGCGCGGATCTGGGGCGCCTCCGAGATCGTCGGCGTCGACGTCAGCCAGACCCGGATCGACGAGGTCAACCGGCTCGGACTCGGCACCGCTGTCCATGCCGACCAGTTAGGTGATCGCGTCTTCGAGCTCGGCTACGACTGCGTAGGGGCAGCCGCCTCGATCCAGGCGCTGCTCGGGCGCGTCCGCGATCATGTCGTCATCTTCGGCGTGCTGCGCGATCAGGTGCAGTTCGGAGCGGAGCAGTGGCTGCGCGGCACCAAGCTGGAGGCTTACCGCTACCGTCCCTTCGAGCGGCGCGACCGCGAGCTGCTGCTTGATGCGCTGGCGCACAAAGGGCTGAATACCGAGTGCTTGTTGACCCATCATGTTCCTTTCTCCCGTTACGGAGATGCCGTCGCGCTACTGAAGTCCCAGGAAGCGATCAAGGTGTATACGTACCCCGGACGCGATCTATGAATCGAGAGGAGCTGGACCAGCCATGAAGAGCAAAGCGGTCGTCTTCACTGACCAACATCAAGTCGCCGTCCAGACGATCGACGTCCCCGAGCCGGGACCGCGCGATGTCGTGATCGAGGTCGTCTATTCGTGGATCAGCAACGGCACGGAATCCTCCTTCCTGCGCGGCGAGCGCACGGCAGGCGACACGCCTTACCGGGAGGGTCATCGGTGGCCGTTCCCAATCGTCGCCGGGTACCAGAAGACCGGCTACGTCCTGGCGGTAGGCAGCGACGTCACCGAGTTCAAGCCGGGCGATCATGTATTCGCTTCCATCAGCCGCGTCGCAGGCATGCATGAGCCGTTCGGCGGTCATGTCTCGCCTGCGGTGACGCCGGTCGATCAGGTGTGGAGGCTGCCTGACGACGCCGACGGCATTGACTACAGCGGACTCGTGCTCACCCAGGTCGGCTACAACTGCGGCCAGCGGCCGCATGTCGTCCGGCCCGGCGATGCCGCGATCGTGCTAGGCGACGGCATGGTCGGCCATTGGGCCGCGCAGACGCTCCGCCATCGCGGTGCGCGCGTGCTCGTGGCGGGCCGGCACGATACCCGGCTGTCGCGTCTGATGGACGGGCTGGATGGCGTCAATACAAGACAGACCCCGCTCACCGAAGCAGCGCTCGACTTCGCAGGAGCGGGCGGTATATCGGTCCTCGTCGACACGGCAGGCAGCATGGACAGCGTCTCCGCGCTGCTGCCGCATATGGCGCAGGACGGCCATCTCGTGTCGGCCGGATTTTATGGTACGCGCGGCCATATCGACATCCAGACGCTGCGGGACCGGGAAGTGACGCTCTACGCCCCCGCCGGATGGAACCGAGCGCGCATGGACGAGACGTTGGCTGGCGTAGGAGAGGGCTGGCTGCAGACGCGCCCGCTCATCACGCATCGCTATCCCGTCGATCAGGCCGCCGAGGCCTGGCAGCTGATCAGCTCGGCCGCCGAGCCGTTCCTGGGGGTGGTGTTGACATGGCGATGACGACCTTCGCTCCGTTCCTGGAGCTGCTGCGGGCCAAGGCCGCCGATCCCGGCGCGCGCGCAGCGACGTATGTCGCGCTCGGCGACAGCGTCACCCAAGGCTGCATGCAGCATCAGGTGTATGAGTACGAGCTAATCTATCATCAGGTGTGCAAGCGATACTTGCAACAGCACTTCCCCGGCACCGTCCTGCATACGATCAACGCTGGCGTCGGCGGCGATACGGCGATGCGGTCGCTGGATCGCTGGGAGCGGGATGTGGCGGCCTTCCGCCCCGATCTGATCACGATCCTGTTCGGCCACAACGATGCGCACGGCGGCGCTGCCGGTGTCGACGACTATATCGAGGCGATCGATACGCAGGTCCGACTCGCAGCCCGCGATACGGAGGCTGCCGTGCTGCTGATCACGCCATGCATGATGATGAAGCGCGATAATGCCCGGATTGCGGACGCTCATCGCGAGCTGGTGCCGGCGTTTGTCCGTCTGGCCGAGGACGGCGTCCTGGAGCAATATGTGTCCGCGCTCCGAACCTACGCCAGCAGCCGATCGCTCGCCCTGCTCGACGCCTACGCCATGTGGGAGGAGATGGAGGCGCGCGGTCTCGACATCCACGACCGCCTGTCCAACGGCATCAATCATCCCGACGGCCTGTTCCACCTCGAGCTGGGACAGCGTCTCTATGGCCGGCTACTGGCCTGACAACGACCTCCAGCCCTCGCTAGTCCGTTGAGACTAGTGAGGGCTGGGCGTTGTGCTGGCGGATAGGGCGGTCGAGCGGGAGAGGCGGTGACTGCTAGGCGAGGTTCGAGCGCTCCAGTGTACCTTTCTTCCCCTGCACACACAGCCCGACGTCGCGCTGCTTGAAGGCACGCGGTCTAGCGCAGCAGCACGCGAGAGCTTCCCATAGCCGTGAACACGATCTCCGGCTCGCTTCCTATCGCCTCTTCGCTTCCCTTGCCCTCTACGCTTCCTATCGCCTCCTCGCTTCCCGTATCCTCCACTGCTGCTGCTGCTCCTCCTGCTTCATCAGCGCTTGCCGACTGGCCCAGCTTATACTCAATGTCGAAATAGACGGTCTCTCCGGGCAGGATGACGGTATAGTTATGACGAGAGCGGAAATCGAGCGGGGCGATCCCGCTGGCCTGCGCTTTCACATAGAGAGCCGTCTGCTCCCCTATATTGGTGACTGCGTACCGCCGCTCGGCCTGCGAGCCTTCCTCGCGGCTAGCCACCAGCACCGCGGACAGCCGAGCTGCCGGCTGCTCGAGCAGAGGCGCCAGCCACGCGCTCGATCGCGTAGAGAACAGGTAGACATTCGCTTCTTCGCCAGCCAGCTGCAGCCGGACCAGGAAGATCTCG
>Ga0160464_100794_pt1 | contig 17357 bp, 14 predicted proteins | sample HID1971I_E11MG_FD_108275 | JGI IMG/M metagenome (GOLD analysis project Ga0160464, IMG submission 108275) | Enriched millipede-associated microbial communities from UW Madison campus, WI, USA - HID1971I_E11 MG | ecosystem: Host-associated > Arthropoda: Insects > Digestive system > Unclassified ... | reverse complement strand
GCTCCAGTGTGGCCACCGCCGAAGGAACCCGGCGCCGGCGGGACCGGCGGCACAGGAGGGCTCACGACGGGGAACGAGGATGCGGGGGCGCTCGGCAGCGCCTGCTGCTGCACCGTGGGGTATCCCGTGTAGTACGCGTTCCAGTCGGGCGACCCATCCGGGAGTGCCGGCAGCGGCGTGACCCCGTCAGCGAAGGTGGGCCATGCCGGCGCGGCCGTGGCGCCCGCAGCGACGCGAGCCGATGACGACTCCCGCTTCGGCGCGAACAGCGCGTTCAGCAGCGGGATCAGCGTGGTGCCGACCGCCGCGAGGATCGTCAACGCGACCACGATCCGCCAGTACAGTTCGCTGTAGTCGAAGGTGTGCGGGAACGTCAGGAAGAAGACGAGCAGTGCGACGAGACCGCCGAGGAACACGATGGTCGCGATGAAGATGATGCGCGTGAAGGTGGTGACGTGCCGCTGCGCGGCCGGCGTGAACAGGCGCACATGCAGCAGCGCGAGCTGCAGGATCCCGACGACGACCAGCAGCTGGAAGAACCGCTCGGCTCCCCCGAAGTAGTTGCCGTCCTCCGGCAGCCAGATCTTCACCGCGCCGACCAGCAGCGCGACGATCCAGGTGACCATGCTCGCCAGCGCGAGCCAGTCAGGGCGGTTCGGCGCGAGCCCGGCCTCGAGGATCGCGATGCCCGCGAACGCGGCGAGCAGCAGGATCGTGAGGAATGCACGACCGATCAGCCCGTCCTGGTCGCCGATGAGCACCCACACCACGCACACCAGCGCTGCCGCGATGAGCGCACCGATCGCGATCCAGATGGCCCCTCTGATCAGCAGGGATGTGTTGGTCTTGCCGGTGTTCGCGATCTGCGGCTGAGACATGGCGGTCCTCTCGTCGAGCTGCGGTGCCTTCATCCTGCCACGCGGGCGTCCGGAAGCCACGGACCTCGACACACTCTGTAGGGAGTGGGTGCGGATCGCCTGCCTGTGCAGAGCGGGTCAGGCGCCCTTGTTCGCCGATGCCGCGGCGAAGGCGGCGATGCGAGCCTGCGCCTCGGGCGTGCCCATGGCAGCGCCGATCGAGCGCGCCTCCTCGCTCAGCTGTTCGACGAAGGTGCGCTCAGGCTGCGATCGCACGAGCCGCTTGGCCTGGCCGTATGCATCCGCTGCTCCGGCGATCCAGAACCGGGCGATCTCCTCGCCCCTGACGCGCACGAGTGCCGCCTCGTCTGCGGCATCCGCTCCCTCCACCGACTCCGCGACCAGGCCCCAGTCCTGTGCCTCCTGCGCGCTCAGCAGGCGGTCCTGCAGCACGAGCTGCAGGGCGCGGCGCTGACCGACGGCGCGTGCGAGCTGCGCCGAGACCGACAGGTCGGGCGTGAGACCGATGTTCGCGTACAGGCTCCCGAGACGGGATCGAGACCCGACGACGGCGTAGTCGCTGGAGAGCAGGATGCCGAGGCCCCCGCCTGCCGTCGTGCCGTGCGCCGCCGCGGCGACGGGAACCGACGACTCCGTGAGCGAGCGGATTCCCGCGTTGATCACCTCGGCGAGCGCAGTGATGTCCTCGGGCCCACCGAACGAGGTGGCCATGTCGATCACGTCGCCGCCTGCGCAGAACGCCGGGCCCGTGGCATCGATCAGGATCGCCTGCACGTCATGCCGAGCGGTGGCCTCCGTTGTCGCATCCCGCCACGCGTGGGCGAGATCGGCGTTGAACGCGTTGAGTCGTGTCGGACGGTTCAGCGTGATCCGCGCAAGCCCCGCATCGACGGCGAACAGGATGGCATCGTTCATGGCGTCTCCTTCGAGCACAGGACGGTTGCGTCCAGCGTAACCGCGATCGCATCACTCCCAGACGCGCGCGATGAACCGCTCCATCCGTCGCCGCGTCCCGTCGATGCGGAAGTCGACCTGACCCGCGGTCCGCACCTCGTTCGGTGCCAGCGGATGCGCGAGCCGCACGTTCTCGTGACAGGAGAGGTCGGCGCACACGTACGTGCCGACGGAGTCGCCTCGCTTGCCGGCGTCACCGGCGCGACGAGCGGAGAACAGCGTGACCTGATTGCCCGGCTGCATCGTGTGGCAGATGTTGCACATTCCCGAACGGCCGCGCCCCGGGCCCGATGCCCGGACGACGACGCCGACCACCGCACCCTCGTGCTGGACGAGGATGTAGCCGCGTCCGCCGACGCTGGGATCCCGCCAGGCGAAGAAGTCCAGGTAGTCCCAGTCGGTCAGAACGAAGTCATGGGGCATCTCCATGACGCGCAGCTCGTCGGGGTCCGCGTTCACGAACGAAGCCCGCACGTCTGTCTCGGTGAGCGCTCGCATTCGCCCAGTCTATGAAGGCAGCGCTGCCACACGCACCAGCGCCGCCTGCGAACAGGAGCACCACGGCCAGCCGCTGCCCGGCGTGCCGGCACTCATCCGGAGGAGCACTCTCGAAACACTACTGTCGACGGTGTTCCCTTGCGAAGGTGCGCAGGTTCGGTGCAGCCGGTCGCTGCAGCGTCGGAGCTTCGACACTGCGACTGAGCGCGACCCACGCTTCGGGCCGCGCTGGAGAGAAGGCGGCGAGGTCTCCCCTGAAGGATGCCGTCGAGCCCTCGTCGCCGACCGCACCCACCCCGGAGAGGGTCGTCGGCAGCACGAAGGAGGGGATCAGGGACACCGTCTCCGACACCGCGCTCTGCCCGATCGCGACCCCCGCCGTCATCGCGCCGACGAGCACGATTCCCGCAGCCCACCCGAGAGCGAGGATGCCTCCTGGAACGGATGCGCCCGGAGCGGACGCCGAGATCGCGCGCTCAGCCGTTATCTGCGCCACCTGCGCCGCCTGCGAGCGGAGCGCCTCGGCCCCGGGCCCCACGGCCGTTCGCGCGGCGTGCGCCGCGGCGGCAGCGACGAGCGGCAGCAGGATGAAGATCGTCGACGACGCATGCCTGGCTTCGTCGAGCGCTGGTTGGCAGCTCTCGCAGGCACGGAGATGCGCCTCGACCGCGGCCTTGCGTCGACTCGACAGCCGACGCTGCACGAAGGCCCCGAGATCCCGGAGCGTCGCCGCGCATTCCGGCGTCGAGGCGGCAGCCGAGTGGGCAGACACCCAGGCGTCGCGGAAGGCCCGCCTCGCCCTGACGAGCAGTGCCGAGACCGCATTCGCGGGGATGCCGAGCAACCTGCTGATCGCGCCCGCTTTGAGGCCGTCGACCTGGCTGTACCAGAGCACCTGCTGCCACCGCTCGGGCAGCGAGTTGAAGGCCTCCAGCGTGACGTCGCGTTCGAAGCGCACGACCGCCGCGACCTCGCCGTTCGGCACCTCGGTGCGCCGCGACTCGAGATCCGCGTCGACGAGCGAGGCCTCGCGCACATGGAGGGTGCGTGCGACATTCCGAACGGTCATCGTGATGTAGGGGCGGAATGCCCGCACTGGCCCGCCTCCTGCCCTGATCGCATCGAGCACCTTGACGAAGGCTTCGGACACGAGGTCATCCGCATCGAGGTGCCGGAAGGTGCGAGCGACGCCGTACGCGGAGCCGGAGTGCCGTTTCCACAGGGTCGCGTAGGCTGCGGCATCCCCTGCCCTGACCAGCGCGACGAGGTCCTGGTCGGAGGCGTCCTCGGGCGAGCAATGGCCGCGCGGTACTCTCCCTGTCATCCGCGAGCTCGTGCAGACGGTGCGCTTCGGACGACGAGCATGTGTTCCCCCGGTCGACGTGCATTCAGAGCGCCGTCGCGATGCGTCAGCGCTCTCCAATAGCTGGACTCGATCCAACAAAGTGTATGCCGCGAAACTCGATACGCAACCTCGGTGTTCCCCGTCTGTGGGATCCCGCTCGCCTGCCGCGCTGGCGCGCCAGAGGGCGATCGTCCGCGCGGAGGATCCCCTGTGCACTGTTTGTTCAAAATAAAAACCACCGTTACTGTATGAAAAGTACCTGAAGCGGGGCTGGCCGCTATCAGGGACATCATGTTCGAACGATGAAGGAGTGTGTCATGAGGTTCAAGAACCGTTTGACGGGAGCGGTGGTAGCCGCTTCATTGCTGGTGTCGGTCGGCGGGGTGGGTGCGGCGAACGCGGCGACCTCGACCGGCGACACGGCCACGGTGTCTGAGGCCGTGTCCGCGCGGGACGACGGTCGGGCGATCGCCGAGGCGATCCTGTTCGGGTCGGGTGTCCACGCGGATGCGGTGGCGTCCATCCCGGCCCTGGCGCTGTCGCAGGAGGTCGCCGAGGGCAACGAGAGCGCCGAGGCGCAGGACGCCATCACCACTGTTCTCGACAAGATCGAGGCAGGCGACCCCGGCATCTACGATGCTGTGCATACCGGGTTGCGGTCGGGTGACCCCTACGCCGTGGAGGCGTCGCTGATCCGCCTGTCGGACTCGGCTCGCACTGCGATCACGGAGTACAGCGAGTCGACTGTCGGCGGACAGGGCCGGGCAGATGTCACGCCGAACGCGGTCGTCGCCGTCGTCGTCGCAGTCATCCATGTCCTCGCGGTCGTGACCGCCGCCAACGCAGCCCTGTTCGTCAACGCCGTTGCCGGCGCGAACGTGATCTGGGCGGAGAACTGGGGGCCGAGCAGCGCGGTGGGTGAGCGTCCCGCCGAACTCATCGGAGACCTGGCCGACGCATTCGCGGAGTGATGCTGGCGAGATGCGCACGAGACGCTCGATAGAGAGGCGCACGTGGGTAGCTCTCGTCCCGCTCACCGTCGCTTCCCTCGTCGTGGGATTGACGCTTGTCGGCGTGACAGGACAGAAGGCGATACGCAGTGAGCCGCTGAGGGACGTATCCGCGGCGCTGTCGCACGTGCTGCCGCAGGGGTGGTCGTTCTTCACGAAGGCGCCTCAGACTCCGCGTTATCGCCTTTACTCGCAAGACGACGGACAGCTGGTCGACGAGATGGCGAGATTCTCCGTCGATCACACCACGCTGTACGGCTGGAATCGTTCGTACCGCAACGTCGCGGCCGAGCGTGAGCTCGTCGAGCGGGTACTCACGGAGGCAGAACTGCATGATTGCAGTTCCGGCGAGATCGTCGAGTGCTTCTCGGCTCTGGATATCACCGCACCGGAGTACTCCGTCGCAACCTTCACGAAGACGCCAGAACTGTGCGGGACCTTCTTCGTGTCTGTCGGCGAACCCGTTCCGTGGGCATGGAAGCACCTTGTGGACGGCGACGTGCGCGTAACGGGGGTGACGACACTTGAGATTTCTTGCTGACCTCGCCAACAGGCCGGTCCGTCTCGGTTCGACGTGGGCAATCACCCGCAGCGCGCTCGCCAGCGCTCCGCTCTTGACGCTCCTCACCAATCCGCCCCACGCGATCTTCCCGTCTCTTCGCAGCCTGCCCGAGCAGGGCCGCTGCGAAGGGATTGCCGGCTATCTCGTCGCCTGTGTCGTCGACAACGGGGAGTACGGCTGGATGGCGCATGCGATCCTGACCGTGCTGTTCGCAGCGGTTGCGTCAGGTGTCCTCCCAGCCGTCACCGGCCCGGTGCACGTATACGCGGCGCTCAGCTACATGAACGTCCTGGGGACGCTCGATGGCGGCGAGCAGGCAGCGCTCGCGTTCAGCGTGTGGGCCCTGCCGATCTGCCTCGTTGATTGGCGGCTCACGCACTGGAGGAGGTGGGTCGAACCCGAGGAACGAGCGACGACGACGTTGTCCATGTTCCGGCGATCCACGGTCACCGTGTTCGTGTTCATCGCGAAGATCCAGGTCTCGCTGATCTACCTGCAGGCATGCCTGTCCAAGCTGTCAGTCCCGGAATGGGCTGACGGCACCGCGTTCTACTACTGGACGGTGGACGGCTATCTCCCTCCCCCGAGCATCTTCGCGTCACTGGTGACCTGGATGTCTTCGGTGCCGGCTTTCGTGCTCGCGGCGACCTATGGAGCACTGATCCTGGAGTTCGCTCTCGGGATATCGCTTCTCATCCGAAGGGTCGAGATCCGACGGGCCCTCTGGTTCGCCGCGCTGCTGTTCCATTCCATGATCGGAGTCGTTTTCGGCATCTGGTCCTTCGCCGTCGTGATGATGGCCCTCGCCACCTTCCTCCTGTCCCCCGTGCAGCTGAGCGGATGGTGGAAGACCCGAGATCCGCAGCAGGACCCCCAGCAGGACACCGAGAGAGTTGGAGCTGAACAGCAGTGAGCGATACCCGCACTTGGAAGACGAACCGAATCCACTTCCAGCTCTGGCTTCGAGCGATTCTCTTCGGGGCACCGCTGATCGGGGTGTTCTTCCTCCCAGGAGAGTTCGCGGACTCGGAGGGCACACCGTGGTTCCTGCTCGGAGTCATCGCCTTCATGGCGGTCTGCATGTGGCCGCTCGCATTCGCGGCTCACTGGGTCGACGGCGACGGGGATGGACTCCGGCTGCGGTACTGGCCGATCCTCTCTCGAACCGTCCCGTACGCGAAGATCGCATCGGTCGACTATCGCTCCGCAGTCTCGCCGTGGGAGTTCGCGGGCATCGGCCTGAGGCTGGCCTCGGGCGGGGTCCTCGCCTTCGCCAACCGCAAAGGTCCAGGGGTCGGTATCAGAACCACGGATGGGCGCTCGTACTATGTGGTGCTCGGCAATGATCAGGAGCTGACGCAGGTTCGCGACCGCATCTCCCAGTCCCGGCCCGACCTGCGCGTGAGCGAGAAAGACGTTCCGTGAGGAGGCGGCCTCCGGGACGCGTGGGAGTCGCTGCCGTTCACGACGGACGTTCTTCCTCCAGCGCCCGGGGCGTCTGGCTCGTGTACGGGGCTGGGGCGATGGGCGCCGCGGTCAGCACGCTGCTGGTGGAACAGCAGGAGGTTGCGGTCGTTCTGGCCGGGAGGAATCAGGATCGCGTTCAGAGACTCGCGAAGGCGACGGGCATCGAGTCGCGTTCCGGGCAAGCCGCCGACGCGGCACACCTGCTGGACGGCGTTGTCGGTGTCATCAACACCGCTGGCCCGTTCCGGGACACGGCGGCCCCGCTGATCCACGCGTGTGTTCGGGCAGGGGTCCACTACGTCGATGTCTCGAATGAGGCGGACACGCACCTGGAGGCGTGGGCGGTCAGCGATCGTGCTCGCGAGACGGGCGCCGGAGTCGTCCCCGGGGCTGGGCTGGGGACGCTGTTCGGGGAGAGGTTGATCGATGCGCTGACAGGAGCTGTCGATGGTCCCGTCTCGGCGACGCTCGTCTCAGTGCCATCCGGCGGAGCGACCAAGTCGCCCGGCGTGACCGACAGCCAGAACACGATCGTCCTCTCGCGGCCGCTCACGCTCGTCGAGGGGAGGTTTCAGACAGTTCGCCAGCGCGTCCGGCAGCTCCCAGTGGGCATGGGACCAGGAGCAGCCTTGATCGTGGGGACGGGGGACGTCGTCGCCCTCTCCCGTTCGTCCGGCTTGCAGATGATCGAGGTCGCTGCGGGAGTGGACATGTCTCCCGTGTTGCTGCGCTGGGGTCTGCCTCTGGTCAGAGCCAACGCCCGCAGGCAGCTGTCTCGACGCGTGCAACACGAACAGCGGACCCCGGAGCTCGAGCGTATGGCTGATGCACCGCGCCAACGGCTTGTGGCTGAGGTCCTGGGATCAGACGGTGTCCGGGTATGGGGACGACTGTCGTCCCGGTCGGGAACTGCGGTGGCCGCTCGGGCTGCTGTTGCCGCGATGCGCGCTCTCACGCACGGCGGCGTTGCCGGCACGCACACGGCCTTTCAGATCCTCGGCGACCACGCGTTCGGGGACGGCTTCGATCCAGAGATCGAGATCACCGCACCGTCGAGACGCGGCTCAGCGAGGAACCTTCGGCGTGAAATCGTCGACGGCGATCGAGCGGAGCACGAATGACTCGACATCGCGGAGTGCGTTCGGCAACTGCTCCCAAGCGTCGTTGACGAAGGAGCTCATCTGTGCGCCCGTGAACATGTAGACGACGGCTCGCGCGGCCGACGGGACGTTCACGCCCTCGCGAAGAGTGCCCTCGCCTTCGGCTCGGTACAGGAATCCGCTGATCGCGTCCAGCCACGCAGGATCCGGGAGCTTCGCCACACCCGGGAACGTTGTCGACGACTGTGTGACGAGCCGAATCCCTGCCTGCGCGACAGGATCTGAGCTCAGTGCCTGGCCGAGTGCATTCGACAGCGCAAGAATCGCGGAAAGCCCATCCAGGCCTGAGCCGACCAAGCCATCGCGAAGCTGGATGAACCCCTCGTCTTGGCGCTGGATGAGGACCTCCGCGACCTGCTTCTTCCCCTCGGGAAAATGGAAGTAGAACGCGCCTTGTGTGACCGAGGATTCCTCGAGGATGTCGGCAACCCGAGCAGTCTCGAAATGCAGTCGGGCGAACACCCTCGCCGCCGCGGTGATCAAGGCTTCACGTGTCGCGATCGCCCGTTCCTGCTTCGCCACTCAAGCTCCTTCGGCGCGGTCGGCATCAAGATGAGTACCGCCGTCAATATTCGCACGAGTCAAGGCGAATACTCTGGTGGCACGCGAAATCCGAACGAGGCCTCGGCCGCCGCTCCGTTGCTTGTCTCGGACGACAACGCGAGATCCGCCACTTCCGCGCCACCGATGCGGAGCACACGGTCCCGTGTGATCGTGGTGCGCGACGTCACTTCGCTCACCAAAGGAGCCGGAGTGTGGTCCAGGGAGAGCTCACGAAGCCAGAGATTCGGAACGGATCGCCGGTCGAGTCCTTTCGCCGAGTACACCGCGATCTGGCTCAATTGGCCGAACATCGCCAGCTCCTCCACGCATGTCAGACTCGCCGGAACCGCCGCCAGCCGCTGAACGGCATGGAGACCGCCGCCGATCCCTGGCACCACTCTGCCCGCTCCAAGGGCGGCCGGTTTGTCCGCCTCATGGAGTTGCAGGTCCAGCGGGTGGGAACCATCACCGCCACTCTCCGCGGTGACTTCCACGATGAACCTGCCAACCCGCGCACTGACTCGCGTTTCACCCTGCGGCTTGACAGTCGCGCATCGCACCGCGATCTCGATGTCCTCGGCGACCGGTATGACGTTCGACGGCGCCTTGACCCGCAGACGGCGAACGCGCTTGTCCAGCAACGCATCGATATCGCTGCTCCGAGTTGCGGCAGCCCGCACCGTGGCGGCTGTGAGAGCAATGGCGTCGAAGCTGCTCAGATGAATGGCGCGCGACCGCCCCGCCGCGTCCAACGACCAGTCCTCGGGGTACATCGCGGTCCCCACTGCGCGCAACTCCGTCGTCATGGTGGCCGAGTCGACGCTGAGCGATTCGACGAAGTGCGACACCCGTCGGAACCCTCCTCCGAAGTACCGAGCGTTCGCCGGCCCGAGGGCCTCTTCGAAATGCTGACCGACGAATGTGCGGCCGGCGCGTCGGGTCTTCACGTCTTCCCGCACTCCTCGCCCCTCCTCTGCAAAATCAAACCGTTATCAATGAAGGATATCGAGGAGCAATCTGCCGCATCCTCCCCCGGCGGGGTTCGCGAACCGACCTGCGCGTCGATGGCAGCCTCCCGGCTCGCGCGCCGGAGCTGCCCGAGGAGGAGGCGCACGCGTTCAAAGCAGAAGGGCGGCCGGGGTTCCGGCCGTCCTTCTGCTTCTCACTGAACTTCTCGATCAGAGAACGCAATCCGGTGAGAACCGAGAGCATCCTGTGGTGGTGGGGTGTTCGTGGAACTCGTTTCACCGCGGGTTTCCGGTCGTTCGCGGCGGGCCAAACTCCACTGATCCTCCGCGACCTCCGAGTTAATCCTCTGCGCGTCAAAGCAGACAGCAGGCTATTGGGCGCGAGACCTGGCCCGCCTACGGGCCCTAGCCGCGCGCACCACGGCGCCGACGCTCGCACAAACGACGAGCGCGATAGCGGCCGCGGTAGTCGCAAAGAAGATCCAGGAATTGGTGCCCCAGCTCGAGTCAGGGTTCGTCGAGACCACCGCGAGAGCAGCGGCAACCACTATCAGGGTTGACGCTGCGAGGATCCCTCCATCAACTCGTTCACTAGTGTCCGACTTCCCCGCGAGTGCACGCACCAGTCCGAGCACGAGGGCGAGAAGAAGTCCTCCCACTGTCACAGCCGTGAGCGTCCAGCCCAGCGCGTCCCCTGCTGCAGAACGCCGGCCGCAGGTGATGATCAACGGCGCGAAGGCGTACTCAGCGTTCACGCATGTCCCCGTTCGGATGCGCATGAACGCGGTCGTTGCAACGACGAGTGGAACAAGCACGGCAACGGTCAGGGCTGCCCACCCCGCACGGAGGAGCGCAACCCTGACCCGTCCAATCCGTGTCGTCACCAGTTGCAGTCCCAGAATTCGAGCGCGGCCGCCGAGTTACCGAACTCACCTGAATACCAGCACAGGTCGGGAGCGACCTTGCCGCGGGCGTCGTTCAACACCATCCGGCTGTTGGAGGAGCCGGGCCCGGGGTAGGTGCCTGGCGTCACGCCCATGCAGTCCATCAACGGCATCGTCGGGTTCGATTCACAGTGCTGACGGCTGACAGGCTGGACGATGGCCCCGATCTTGCTCTGCGCATCGTCTCCCCTGAGGGGATAAAGGTATAGCGAGAGGAAGTTCGAACCGTAGGAGTTCGGCATCATACTCGGCTGAGCCATTCCCACAGCGATAGTGCTGACGTTGCACGGGTCGCTGAGATCATTGAAGTCACCATACAACCCCAAGCTCCCCGGTGCGGCCACGAAGTCCGGACCGGTGATGACCCATCCGAACCAACTGTAGGGACGGGTCGAGGCCGCCGCCCAGTCTTTGTACCAGACGGTCGTTGCGCCACAGTCGCGCTGCCCGGTTCAAGCGGATCACCCTGTCCGGGATTCTCACCGTGCGATAGAGGCCGCCTTCAGCGCCTCGCACGATGGGCCACCCACGGCGCGAAGCGAGCGAAAGGCGCCCACGTCGGCCGGACGGGACGCCTTCCTCTCCGGGAATATCGGAAAGTGAGCCGCCCCTCCCGAAGCCGGTTTGAACTATCCGTCCAACCAGGTGACGTGCATCTGGGCCGGCTCGGGCGACTGGTGTAGTTGGCTCGTGAGAATGGCGGCCTGCGCATCTCGAAGGCTGCAGATATAGTCCACGACCGCGATAGCCACCTCGTCGCGCGCTAAGCCCAACCCGAAAGCCGCACAGCCCGGCCGGGTCCTGCTCCCCATCTTGAACGCGCCGAAGGCCCCTGGGAAGCTCTGCACCAACAAGACCAGCACCAGCTTCGACTACACCGACGACGGCAAGTTCGGCCAGCACTACCAATACGGCACCGACGAGTGGGAAGCGATGTTCGGCTACGCCCGCTCCCAGGTCGAATCCGCGAACGACTACGTCAAAGACTCCGCAACGTTCGCCCTCGGACAGCCCGGCAGGCGACGCATGCGCGGCCGCGCCGCCCAAGCGTTCCTGCAAGTCATGACCATCACCGCCGCCAACCTGCAGCGCATCCGCGACTTCCTCCTCGAACGAGACGAACGCGCCGGCGAAATCGAAGACGGCATCACACCGCCCGTCGCGCGCACGCGCCGCAGCCGACGCACCTCCGCACGCACTCGCCTCATGCTCCGCGAAGCACGCCAGGCCAGACGAAGTAGACGCGGGCCCGCGCGAACCTAGCCGCGCGCTCCCGCTGAGGATAGTTCTCTTGTCACTGCAACACCGACGGCTTCAGCGTGCGCGGACGGCAGTTGATCTCGCCTTGCATCCGTGAGTGAGCCGCGCGAAGAGCTCCCAGAACGATTCTGAGCGGCTGACGAACAAAAACGCCCCCGGTTCGGGGCGTTTTTCTTTGCGTTTCGAGTTTCCTGGATTTCTCTTGCGAGAATTACGTACAACTCATGGTGGTGGCGAGTGAGGGATTCGAACCCCCGAATGCGATGCAGTCTGATTTACAGTCAGATCCCTTTGGCCGCTTGGGTAACTCGCCAGAGCGCACCCGTCCGACTTGAACAGCCAACCGGGGGCACGAAGAACAAGTATACGGGTCAGAGGCGGGGTCAAGAAATCGAGCAGTCAGCTCCCATGCACGCCACGACCGGCATCCGCCAGCGACTCAGGAGTACGCAGGAGTCCGCCCTCCGCTCGACAGGTCGCAGCCGCGATGTCCATGGCTCGTTCGAGCAGCGTGCTCCACTCGCCCAGGGCGGTCGGCGACCCTTGCACGAGCCCCGCCGAGACCGCCGCGAGGGTGGCATCGCCCGCACCGACCGTGTCTGCGATCGGCCCTTGGAGCACCGAGATCGGTGCGGATGCGACGCCGGCGTCGACGTCGATCGTGGCGCCGTCCGCGCCGGCGGTCGCCAGGACGGCGGCGGCCCCCAGATCGCGCAGACGGGCTCGCAGCGCATCGAGATCGCCGTCGTAGAGGATCGCCGCATCATCCGCCCCGACCTTCACGATCGCGGCGTCCGCGGCCAGGCGCTCGAAGCCGCGCACGAACTCGGCGCGATCGCTCAGCATTCCGGTACGGGGATTCGGATCGACCGCGACACGGGCATCGCCGAGCGCATCGACCAGCGCATCGACCTCGTGTGGCACGTCGAAGGGGAAGCAGCTGATCGCGACGAGCCCGGCATCCGTGATCGCCTGCCGGGCGTCGTCGGAATAGCGGATGCTGCGCCGCTGCGCGGCCTCGTTGAAGACGTACTGCGGCTCGCCGTTCGCCGCACGCTCGACGATCGCGCGGGACGAACCGTGCGGCGCAGCGCTGGCGATCAGCCGCACGCCGTGATCGGCGAGGTACTCGCGGATGTGCGCGCCCGGCTCGTCATCGCCCACCATGGCGATCAGCGTGGTCTCGACGCCGAGTCGACGGAGGCCGACCGCGACGTTCAACGCCGCGCCGCCCACGAGCTCGCGCACGCCGGCATCATCGCGGATCTCATCGATCAGGGCGTCTCCGATGACGACCACGGTTCCTGGGGAGGAAGTCTCATTGTTCACCCGCTGAGAGTATCGCGCCGCCACCGTCCGATGATGACGTTCGGCGATCCACTCGCGCTCGATGCGCATGGCGCAGTACCGTGTGGCCATGAACGCGCGACTCGCCACTGCTGCCGCCCTCCTCGTGCTCACCGTCGCCCTGACGGCCTGCGGCCCCGCGTCGGGCGATGGCGCCGACTCGACCGGGAGCCCATCTGCATCCGCATCCTCATCCGGGACCCCGTCGCCCGACGCCAACAGCAGTCCCTCGCCGAGCCCGACAGCCACGACGAAGGCCATCGCGCTCCCGACGGACTGCCGTGCGATCCTGTCTGAACCGGTCCTCGCCGAGCTCGGGGATACGCCACTCAACGATGCGGCGTTCGGGCCATCGGGCGTCGGAGCGAACGGCACGCTCACTTGCATCTGGGGGCATCCAGGCGCAGACACGACCAGGCTCATCACGACCATCTCGAAGATGAACCGAGGACCGGCCCTCGACATGCTCAACGCGCTCGCCGACAACGAAGGATTCTCCTGTTTCACCCCCGACGGCGGCACCCGCTGTGAGAAGACGTGGCAGAACACGCAATATCCGGTCACCGATGGTCGCACGCTGTTCTGGCGCGACGACATCCTGATCGACACGCAGTACTCGAACCTTGCCCCAGCTGGATACACTTCGGCGATCGTGGCCACGCTGTTCGGCTGATCCCGGCGTCCGAGAGCATCCGCAGACACGAAGAAGGCCCCGGGGAGAACCCCGGGGCCTTCTTCATTCAGTCACACCTCAGTTGTAGGTACCGGGGGTGATGTCGTCCGTCGAGAACGCGTCGAAGTCGACGTAGCCGAAGTCGCCGTCAGCATACGCACCGTCGGATGCGAAGATCCGGTTCGGGTAGCGCTCGCTCTTGGCTTCCTCGGTGGCCTCGACCGTGACGTCGCGGTACTTCGAGAGACCGGTTCCGGCGGGGATGAGCTTTCCGATGATGACGTTCTCCTTGAGACCGACCAGCGGGTCGCGCTTGCCCTCCATGGCGGCCTGCGTGAGCACGCGGGTCGTCTCCTGGAAGGAAGCAGCGGACAGCCACGACTCCGTCGCGAGCGACGCCTTCGTGATACCCATCAGCTCCGGGCGACCGGACGCGGGGCGCTTGCCCTCTGCCACGGCCTCGCGGTTGATCGTCTGGTAGCGCTTGAGGTCGACCATCTCACCAGGCAGCAGGGTCGTGTCGGCGTGATCGACGACGGTGACCTTGCGGAGCATCTGACGGACGATGACCTCGATGTGCTTGTCGTGGATCGGCACACCCTGCGAGCGGTACACGCCCTGGACGCCGCCGACGAGGTATCGCTGCACCTCGCGAGCACCCATGACGCGCATGATCTCCTTGGGGTCCAGCGTTCCTACCAGGATCGGCTGACCGACCGTGACGTGCTGGCCATCCTCGACGAGAAGCGTCGCACGCTTCAGCACCGGGTAGATGACCGGCTCGTCGCCGCTGTCGGGCGTCAGGATGACCTTCTTGCCCTTGTCGGTCTCGTCGATCGTGATGCGACCGTCTGCCTCGGCGATCGGGGACGCACCCTTGGGGGTACGGGCCTCGAACAGCTCCTGCACACGGGGCAGACCCTGCGTGATGTCATCAGCAGATGCCGAACCACCGGTGTGGAAGGTACGCATCGTCAGCTGGGTACCGGGCTCACCGATCGACTGGGCCGCGATGATGCCGACGGCCTCGCCGATGTCGACCGTCTTGCCGGTCGCGAGCGAACGTCCGTAGCACTGCGCGCAGACACCGACGGCGGAGTCGCAGGTCAGGACCGAGCGAACCTTGATCGTCTCGACGCCAAGACCCACCAGCTTGTCGATGAGCACGTCGCCGACGTCCTCACCGGCTTCGGCGAGGACCTCACCCTTGCTGTCGATGACAGCGGAGGCCAGCGTACGAGCGAACACCGAGTTCTCGACGTTCGCGTCGCGCACGAGCTCACCCTGCGAGTTCGGCGAGGCGATCGGGAGCTCGAGGCCCTTCGACGTGCCGCAGTCCTCTTCGCGGATGATGACGTCCTGCGAGACATCCACCAGACGACGGGTCAGGTACCCCGAGTCGGCGGTACGCAGAGCGGTGTCGGCCAGACCCTTACGGGTACCGTGCGTCGCGATGAAGTACTCCGCAACCGACAGACCCTCGCGGTACGAGGAGATGATTGGACGCGGGATGATCTCACCCTTGGGGTTGTTCACCAGACCACGCATACCGGCGATGTTCCGGATCTGCAGCCAGTTACCACGAGCACCCGACGACACCATGCGGTTGATGGTGTTGTCCTCGGGGAAGTTGGCCTTCATGGCCGCCTGCACCTCGTCGGTCGCCTCGGTCCAGATCTTGATGAGCTCCTGGCGACGCTCGGTGTCGGTCGTCAGACCCTTCTCGTACTGCGACTGGACCTTCGCGGCCTGCTTCTCGTAGCCCGCGACGATCTCGGCCTTGTTCGGCGGCGTCAGGATGTCGCTCAGGGCGACGGTCACACCGGAGCGCGTTGCCCAGTAGAAGCCGGCGTCCTTGATGCGGTCCAGCGATGCAGCCGTCTCGACCTTGGGGTACTCCTCGGCCAGCTTGTTGACGATCTGCGACAGCTTGTTCTTGTCAGCCTGCTCGCGGACGAAGGGGTAGCCCTTCGGCAGCGTGTCGTTGAAGATCGCCTGACCCAGCGAGGCGTCGACGAGACCGTGGCGGTCGTAGTTCTCGGGGGCTTCGCCCTCGAGGAACGTCAGACCGGGGATGCGGATGCGGATCTTCGCCTGCAGGTCGAGGGTTCCCTCGTCCTTGGCCAGGATCGCCTCGCCCACGGAGCCGAACGCACGTCCTTCACCGGCAGCGCCTGCCTTGACCGTGGTCAGGTGGTGCAGACCGATGATCATGTCCTGCGAAGGCAGGGTGACCGGACGGCCGTCAGACGGCTTCAGGATGTTGTTCGACGCAAGCATCAGCACGCGGGCCTCGGCCTGAGCCTCGACCGACAGCGGCAGGTGCACAGCCATCTGGTCACCGTCGAAGTCGGCGTTGAACGCCGCGCAGACGAGCGGGTGCAGCTGGATGGCCTTGCCCTCGACGAGCTGCGGCTCGAACGCCTGGATGCCGAGACGGTGCAGGGTGGGTGCACGGTTCAGCAGCACGGGGCGCTCACGGATGATCTCCTCGAGAACATCCCAGACCTCGGGACGGGTGCGCTCGACGGCGCGCTTCGCGGCCTTGATGTTCTGCGAGTGACCGAGATCGATCAGGCGCTTGATCACGAAGGGCTTGAAGAGCTCCAGCGCCATCTGCTTGGGCAGACCGCACTGGTGCAGCTTCAGCTGCGGGCCGACGATGATGACCGAACGACCCGAGTAGTCGACTCGCTTGCCGAGCAGGTTCTGGCGGAAACGACCCTGCTTTCCCTTCAGCATGTCGCTGAGGGACTTCAGGGCGCGGTTGCCGGTACCGGTGACGGGACGACCACGGCGACCGTTGTCGAACAGTGCGTCGACGGCCTCCTGCAGCATGCGCTTCTCGTTGTTGACGATGATCTCGGGAGCACCGAGGTCGATCAGACGACGAAGACGGTTGTTGCGGTTGATCACACGACGGTAGAGGTCGTTGAGGTCGGAGGTCGCGAAGCGGCCACCGTCGAGCTGCACCATCGGGCGCAGCTCCGGCGGGATCACCGGGACGACGTCCAGCACCATGGCGGCCGGGCTCATGCCGGTCTCCAGGAACGAGCTGACGACCTTCAGGCGCTTGATCGCGCGGATCTTGCGCTGACCCTTGCCCTCGGAGATCTGCAGACGCAGGTTCTCGGCTTCGGCCCCGAGGTCGAACGCAGCGAGACGACGCTGGATCGACTCGGCGCCCATGTAGGCCTCGAAGTACTGGCCGAAACGGTCCTGCAGCTCGTGGAAGACGTCGTCCTCGGGGCGCAGTGCGCCCACCTCGAGCGTGCGGAAGTCCTCCCACACGCGCTCGAGCTTGGCGATGGCCTCGTCTGCACCCTTGCGGGTGAGCGTCATCTCCTTCTCGGCGGCGTCCTTGACCTTCTTCTTCGCGTCGGCCTTGGCACCCTCGGCCTCGAGAGCAGCGAGCTCCTCCTCGAGACGAGCCAGGCGCTCAGCGATCTTCGCGTCGCGACGGTCGCCGAGCGTCTTCAGCTCGAGACGGATGTTGTTCTCCTGCGTGCCCAGGTCGCGGTGACGAGCATCCTCGTCGACCGAGATGACCATGTAGGCGGCGAAGTAGATGACCTTCTCGAGGTCCTTCGGCGCCATGTCGAGCAGGTAGCCCAGACGCGAGGGAACGCCCTTGAAGTACCAGATGTGGGTGACGGGAGCGGCGAGCTCGATGTGACCCATGCGCTCACGACGGACGGAGCTCTTGGTGACCTCCACGCCGCAGCGCTCGCAGACGATGCCCTTGAAG